>Ga0180429_10000630_pt1 | contig 31144 bp, 18 predicted proteins | sample SS_ome_FD_132428 | JGI IMG/M metagenome (GOLD analysis project Ga0180429, IMG submission 132428) | Hypersaline lake sediment archaeal communities from the Salton Sea, California, USA - SS_1_S_1 metaG | ecosystem: Environmental > Aquatic > Non-marine Saline and Alkaline > Hypersaline > Sediment ...
TCGAAGCCGTTCATTTCCGGCATCTCGACATCCATCAAGACGACATCGAAAGCGTCATTCTCCATCGCCTCGACCGCTTTGCGACCAGTGTCGACGAGGGTCACCGCGCAGCCTCTCTTCTTAAGATGGTTGAGAACAACATGCTGATTGACGATGTTGTCCTCCGCCACCAGAATCCTGAGCCCGATCCGGCCTTCCAAGGTTGAATGACTTGCATTATCAGAGGTTTGCCGGCAACAAGACTTCTTCTTCCCGCAAACCTTGACGATCGTCTCGAGTAAATTCGACTGCTTGATCGGCTTGGTCAGATAAGCGGCAACGTCGAGCTCCTTGCACCGAGTCGAATCTCCGCGAAGTCCAGCCGAGGTGAGCAGGACGACCGATGACTCGGACCAGGCAGGATTGCTCTTTATCTCTCCGGCGAGTGTGAATCCGTCCTCCTCAGGCATGTGAACATCGAGCAAGACCAGCGGAAAGCTCTTTCCCGCGGCGGACGCCTCTTCCAATATTGTCAGCGCCTTCTTTCCGCTCTCCACGCAAGTTGGCGCCAATCCCCAGTTGCCCAGGACCTCCTCCAAGATCAACCTGTTCGTAGCATTGTCATCGACAACAAGCACCGGCAACGACTCGAGGTCGGCTTTCTCCACATCAGTCCTCTCTGGCGCGTCGCGACTAACCCCAAGCCGAGCAGTAAACAGAAAAGTACTTCCTTCCCCGGCCTCACTCTCAACCCAAATCCGCCCATTCATCAAGCCAACGATCTTGGATGAGATTGCCAGTCCAAGCCCGGTCCCGCCGAAGCGACGCGTGGTGCTGCCGTCAGCCTGGGAGAATTCCTTGAAGATAAGATCGTGCTTGTCGGCCGGGATGCCTATGCCCGTGTCGCGTACCGAGAAGCGCAGAGAGGCCGTGTCATCGGTTCCGGCCTCGTTCCCGACCTCAACCGTCACCTCCCCCCGGTCAGTAAACTTAATCGCATTCCCCACAAGATTAACAATCACCTGCCGCAACCGCCCAGGATCGCCAACCAAAAAGCGCGGCACCTCCGGCCGAATCCGACAAGCAATCTCGAGCCCCTTCTGATGGGCCTTCACCGCCACGGTCCGAACCGTATCCTCAACCACATCGCGCAAATCAAAGGTGACCTCTTCCAGCTCGAGCATATCCGCCTCGATTTTCGAAAAGTCGAGAATGTCATTCAAAAGCCCGAGCAGCGACTCCGCCGAGATCTTCGCCATCCCAAGAAACTCGCGCTGCTCATCAGTCAGCGTCGTATCGAGCGTGAGATCGGTCATCCCAATAATCCCGTTCATCGGCGTCCGGATCTCATGACTCATATTGGCCAGAAACTGACTCTTCGCGCGGCTCGCCTTCTCGGCCGCCTCTTTGGCCTGGCGCAGTTCTTCCTGCGTCGCCTTGACCTGGCGGATCGTCTCCTCCAGTTCGCGGTTCTTGGCGACCGAGTTCTCGAAGGACGAAAAAAGAAGGTCCACGATCTGCATGCGGTCCGACGTGATCGTGTACTTCTCGCCGGAGAAGAAGATCTCGAGGTTCTGCTCCGCGCTCCACGTCTTTCTGATCTCCACGTTGATCAGGATCGACCGCACGCGCGAGAGGAGAACCTCCTCCTTGTAGGGCTTGGTAATAAAATTGTCCGCCCCGCTCTGCAGACCGCGGATCACATCCTTGGGATCGGACAGCGAGGTGAGAAGAATCACCGGAAGCGCCCCGTGGGTGTCGCTCTGCTTGATCCTGCTGCAGAGCTCGTAGCCGTCCATCTCGGGCATCTCGACGTCGGTGATGACGAGGTTGGGCGCCACGTCGTCGAGACGGGCGAAGGCCTCGGCGCCGTTGCGCGCCGTCACCACCTCATAACCTTTGTTGACGAGAATATGCTCGAGCCTCAGCGCCTGCGTCAGGCTATCCTCGGCGATCAGGATTTTGACTTTCTCGTTCATGGCGGCGTCTTTCTCTTTTTTAGCAGTTACCCAAGGTGGGCTGCGGCACGAGCCCGAGCAGCGAGTCGGCCATCTGCACCGGCGACTGAATGTACTGGGCGGCGCCGATCCGGATCGCCTCGCCGGGCATTCCGTGGATCGTCGAGCTCTCCTTGTCCTGCGCGAAGGTGACCGCGCCCCTCTGCCGCATGAGCTTCAATTCCTCGGCGCCGTCGCGCCCCATGCCGGTGAGCAGAACGCCCGCCGCGCTCGGCCCGTAGGTTTCGGCCACGGAAGCGAAAAGAGCCGCCACCGACGGGCACGCCGCGCCCGGCACCCGGCTCTGGCTGATGGCAAATCTCTCGAACTGGTTGATCTCCATATCGCGCCCGCCGGGAGCGACGTAGACGTAACCCGGACAGAGCTCGATTCCGTTCTCGGCGATGACGACCTTGAGCGGGATCTCCTGGTCGAGCCACTTTGCAAAGGACGTGGCAAAGCCCGCAACGATGTGGAGGGCGATCACGATCGGAACGGGATAGTCCCAGGGAAGCCGCGACAGGATCGACCGGAGCACCGCCGGTCCGCCCGTGGAAACACCAAAAGCGACGATCCGGATATGCCTCGATGCGAGACTCGTCCCGACCGTGACCGGTTGGCTCTTGACCGCGGGCGGTTCCGGTTCTTTTTTCCGGCGCGTGACCACCTTGACCTCGGCCATCGCCTTGACCGTGTCGACGAGGTGGCGCGATTTCGACTCGAAGTGGGGGCTGCTTTTCGCGGGCGGTTTCTCGAGAATCTCCACGGCGCCCGTTTCGATCGCCTTGAAAGTTCTCGCCCGATGGTCGCGATCCCAGTCGGCGGTGACGATCACCACCGGGACGGGGCACTCCTCCATGATCCGGCGCGTCGTGTCGTATCCGTTCATGCCCGGCAGGTGGATGTCCATGGTGACCACGTCGGGACGGAGCCGCCGCACGGCGTCGAATCCTTCCAGACCGTCGGCCGCCGTGCCGACCACATCGATCGCCGGATCGGCGCCGAGCAACTTGACGAGGAATTCGCGCGCCACCTGCGAGTCCTCGACGACCACAACCCTGATTCCCTGTTTGTTTTTCACTTATAACAACCTCTTCAAAGTGTCCAGAAGATTGCTCTGGTCAAAACTGCTCTTCACGATGTAGGCGCTCGCCCCCGCGTCGAATCCGCGCTCCCTGTCCTCGGGCGACTTGAGCGCCGTCACCAGCACCACCGGAGTCTTGGCGGTGGTCGCCGTGCCGCGGATCTTGGAGGTGAGCTCGAAACCGTTCATGCGCGGCATCTCCACGTCCGACACGACCAGGTCGAACCGCCCCGCACTAAGAGCCGTAAAAGCCTCGAATCCGTCGACGGCGGTGGTGACCGCGTAGCCGGCCGATTCGAGAATATTCTTCAAAAGGGTTCGCGACGTGATCGAGTCCTCGGCGATGAGGATCGATTTTCGCGACTCGTCCCTCTCTCCCGCTGGTCCCGGCGCCAGCCGGCTCGTCGCCGCCGCGCCGGCGGCCGATTTCAAGAGGTCGGCCACGTTGACGATGAGCACCGGCTTTCCCGAGCCGAGAATCGTCACGCCCGCAATGTTACGCACCCGCGCGAGCTGTTTGCCGAGGCTCTTGACGAGAACCTCCTGCTCGTTGAGAACCTCGTCGACGGCGAAGGCGATCCTGCCCGTGCCCGATCCGAGGACGACCGCAATGACATGGGCCGACTCCCTTCCACCGCCATCGGTTCCGCCCAAGGCGAGGACCTCGGAAAGTGCGACCAACGAAAGCGCCTGTCCGTCGAGCTCGATCGTCTCCGCACCCTCCACGGTGCCGATCGCGCCGCGCGAAAACTTGACGACCCGGTCCACATGCACGCTGGGCACGATGAACCGCCGTCCGCCCGACCGCACGAGGATCCCCCTGAACGTGGCCAGCGTCACGGGCAGCACGATCTTGAAACAGGTCCCCTCGCCCACGGTCGACTCGATCGCCAGCGTGCCGCCGAGCGACTCGATCCTCTCCTGCACGATCGCCATTCCCAGTCCGCGGCCCGAGATCTGCGTGACCTTGGAACTCGTCGACACGCCCGACCGGAAGATCAGGCCGATCGCGGCCTGATCGTCGAGGCTCTCGGCGTCGTCGCGCGAAATGATCCCCCTGTCGACCGCCTCGTCGCGCACCCGCGCGGGATCGATGCCCCGCCCGTTGTCGGCGATGACGATCTCCACCTTGTCGCCCTCGGTCTGAATGACGTTGATGCCGATCGTGCCGCCCGGCGTCTTCCCGAGACCGGTGCGCGTCGTCGGATCCTCCAGCCCGTGATCGGCGCTGTTGCGCAGGAGGTGGATCAGCGGATCCTTCATCTCCTCGAGGATGCGTTTGTCGATCTCGATCTCGCTGCCCGTGATCTCGAGGGCGATCTCCTTGCCCTGCTCCCGGGCCAGATCGCGGATCATCTTGGGAAAGACGCTCAGCAGGGTCGAGAAGGGGAGCATGGTCACCTGCTTCATGTCGTCGAGAAGGTCGTCCACCATGCGGCCGAGGGAGTACTGATTCTCGCTCCCGGCGCGGATCGCCTTCTTCAACTCGGTGCCGAGGTCCTGGATCTTATCGCCCGTCCAGTCGAGATGGTCGAGAATCCCCGACATCACCGCTGTCGTGTCGCGATTGTCGCCCCCCTTGTCATCGGTATCGATGCGGTTGCGCTGAGCGCCGATCTGCTTCTCGAACTGGGAGCGTTTCTTGGTCCACATGTCGAAAAAGCCCTGCATGTTGCGCAGGTCGTCGAGATTCTGCTGGGCCATGAGCTTCAGCGAGAGGAGCTCTTCGACCTTGAGCAGGAGCGAATCGAGCTTGTCGGCCGCGATGCGCACCGTCTGAGACGTGAGCGGCTTGGCAGTCCGCTTGGGCTGGACAATCCCTTCGGCGCACTCGCAATCCGTCGCACCTGTCGGTGCCGAATCTATCGCATTTGTCTGTTTGCAGTCAGCGGTCTCCTCCTGCGCGGAGTCATCGACGATCGGCCGCGCCTCGGTTATGTCCTCGGCCACAACCGCTGGTGCCACTTCCGACGCGGGGACCTCGGCATGCGGTCCGGTTCCATTTTTCAGTGACTCGAGGCGGTCGACGAGGGACGCAATCTCCTCGTCGTGCCCCCTGCGGTTCATGTCGGTCTCGTCGTTCACGATGCTCTCGATCACACTCACCGCCTCGTGAAAGGCGTCGAAGAGCGCCGGTTTCGGCAGGAGCACCTTCTGTTTCATGGCGCTGAAGACGCTCTCCATCGACTGGCAGAGCGTTTCCACATCGGATACCTCGACGGCGCCCGACGCTCCCTTGAGGCTGTGCGCCTCGCGGTAGGCGACCTCGAGCAGCTCATCGGCCCGCGCGCCGGCGGCGTCTTTCTCGAGCTCGAGGAGTTTGGTCGTCAGCGACGCGAGACGTTCCTCGGCTTCCATCTTGAAAGCCTGCCGGAGTTTTGTGAGCAGTTCTTCGTCGTTCATACCTGCCCCTCTTCGTTCACGACGATTCTCGGATCGGAAAGTAGCTTCTTGCCATCGACGATTACCAGGCGCTCGCCGGTGACTCCCTTGAGGAAATCGGACTGCTTCTCGCTCAGCGTGGGCGGCGGCGGCCCGATGGCGGCGGCCGGAATCGAAGCGATGCCCGGAACGGCGTCGGCCAGAATCCCGAATTCCATCTCCTCCGAGTGGAGCACGACAACCCGGTTGAGATCGGAGATCGCCTCGCCCGGAATCTCGAAGAATTTGCGGAGGTCGACAACCGAGATGATCCGGCCGTGGATGTTGACCACGCCGAGCACAAAGCGCGGCGTGCACGGAACGGGCGTGAGGTCGTCGAGGAGGCAGACCTCCTGCACGAACTCCGATTCGATGCCGTACCGCTCGCCGGCAAGCACGAATTCGATCACCTCGAGCTTCTCGGCCGATGCCTCGTCCTCGCCCGGATCGCGTGCCAGCAGGCGGGCGCGTTCCCTCAAAAGAGCGAGGTCCTCTTCGTTGTGAATGGATAAAGTGTCTTGTTCGCTCATCGCGTCATTGCCTCGATAATGGTGATCATTCTGCCGGCGGTGATGCCCTCCGAATGCTCGATCAACTCCTCGCGCCGACGGCCGCGCAGAAGATCGAGTGCGTTGGCGAAATGCCGTTTCGCGTCGGCCTCTTTTTCTCCCTGCATGCAAAGACTGCCGAGGGCGAAATGGGCCAGAACGTGGTCGCTGTCGAGATAGAGAACGCGCCTGAGCGCGTCGGCGGCCTCGTCGAACCGCCCCAGTTCCTGGAGGATCGCCGCGTGCAGATGATGGACCTCGGGATCCATCTTGTTTCGCGCGGCAGCCTCCTCGCAGCGCGCCAGGGCTTGGGAAAGTTCCCCGGCGTTGGCACGGGCGCGCGCCTCGGCCGAGAGCGCCTCGCCGCTCGGTCCCACCGGAGCCCGGTCGGCGATCGGACGCGATGGACCGACCGCGGGCGGCGGCCGCTTTTTGCGCACTTTCTTTTTTGCACGAGGGGCGCTCTTTTTCTCCCTTTCCATCGTGCCCGCCCCGAGGGGGGCTTTTCGAAAGCAGGTGGCCTTTATCGACTCGACGCGGTTCAGCCGCTCATCGGCGACGAGCGCCCCGTCGCTCGGGCTGACAAGAAGCCATCCGCCCTCGACGAGCGATCGCCCGAGATCTCCAAGCACCTGGCCCGACTGAGCGGGCGTGAAATAGATCAGCACGTTGCGGCAGAGGATCACATCCATGGCGTTGGTACCGCTGAGGTGCGACGGAAAGGAGTCCGAAGCCAGGTTGAGGTAGGCGAAGCGCACCATCTTCCTGATCGACGGGCAGATCGCGAAGCGGCCCTCCTCGGTGGGACGGAAGTATCGCTCCTTCATCTCATCGGGCGTGGCGCGAAAGGACCAGGCACTGAAGACGCCCTCGGCGGCCTTTCGCAAAAACCGGGGATTGATGTCCGTACCCAGGATGGAAATGTTCCACTCCTCGATGTGGGGGATGGCGTCGCAGAGCAGCATGGCGATCGTGTACGGCTCCTCACCCGTACACGAACCGGCACTCCAGAAACGCAAGGTCTTGTCGCTCCCGGCGTGGGCGCCGACGAGGGCGGGGATGATCTCGTCCCGAAGCAGGGCCACATCGCCGGCGTTGCGAAAAAAGTAGGTCTCGCCGATGGTGAGGCAGGCCGCGAGCGTTTCGATCCGGTCGCGGCTCCATTCGGTGGAGACGAGCCACTCGGCGCACTCCGCCGCGTCGTCGAAACCGAACTTCTCCGCCGCTGCGCCGATCCCGCCGACAAAGTCCTTGTGCCGGTGGGGGGGGAAATACAAGCCCATCCGGTCGGACACGATTCCGATCAGACGGGAAAGGAGTTCGCCCGGAATGGGCTCGTTTTTTACGGTTGTCTCACTCATGGGCGTGCCGAATCGAGCGCCTCCACTTCGTGGCCGCCGATGAGCCTGTCCAGATCGCAGACGAGGATCATCCCCTCATCGCCGCGCGTCACACCTTCGATGCAGCCCCTCTCGGCGATCGGCGCCGCTCGGTGGGCGCTGTCGATCGCCTCGGTTTCAACGAGGCCGATCACCTCGTCGACAACGAGCGACACCTTTTTGCCCGACGTCTCGGCAATGATGAACCGGTCGCTCCGTCCGATCGCGCGCAGCGGCAATCCCAGACGCGCGCGGGTGTTCACCACCGGCACGGCGTGCCCCTGCATGTCGATGACGCCCAGCGTGCGGTCCTGTGAGCCCGATAGAGGAGTGATTTCCACGGCGTGGACGATCCTCTCGACCGCGCTGAGCGCGATCCCGAACCGTTTGCGATCGAGACTGAAAACGACGAGCTTGTCCTGTTCCTTCATCTCCCCCTCGAGAATTAGATGGAGAAAATACGAAAAGAATCACTGCAAATTGTTTCGGGTACATTTGCAGTAAAACTTTAGAAGGAATGGACTTTCAGCGGGTTGGTCCCGGCGCGGAACGGCCCCGGTTATTTCCCGCCGGGACCGCCTTTTTTCGCCGCCGGCGCCGTAATCGAAGCCATCGACCAGAACTGGCGCGCCCGGTCGACGGCGATACGGAGCAGGGAGTCTTCGGGATAGGCGCCGTTGCGGCCGCGGCGGCCGGCCGGGACGCCGGTGAAGAGCTCGAGCGCCTCGTGCACCGTCTCGACGGCGTAGATGCTGAACTTTCCCTTGGCGCACGCGGCGACCACGTCGTCGCGGAGCATGAGATCGTTGGCGTTCGATCGCGGGATGATCACACCCTGCGTGCCGCGCAGCCGTCCGTCGGCGCAGGTGTCGAAGAAACCCTCGATCTTCTCGTTCACCGCGCCGATGGCCAGGATGTGGCCCATCTGGTCGATGGCGCCGGTCATGGCGAGGTCCTGGCGCAGGGGGACATTGGTGAGTGCGCTCAGAAGGCAGCAGATCTCGGCGCCCGAGGCCGAATCGCCGTCGATGCCGCCATAACTCTGCTCGAATGCGATGGAGGCGTCGAACGCCAGCGGGTGGTCGGTGCGCAGAAGCTGGCGCAGCAGCCCGCCGAGGATGTAGAAACCCTTGGTATGGATCGCGCCCGAGAGGGCCGCCTCGCGCTCGATGTTGATCACGCCCGCCGTGCCCGGGCCGATGGTGGCCGTGATGCGCGCCGGGAAACCGTAGATCAGGGGGCCGGCCTTCATCACGGCGAGTCCGTTGATCTGTCCCACCTCTTTGCCGCGCGTCACCACGCGGATCGTTCCGTTGCCGATGAGCTCGCGGAAATGGCGCGACGGCAGATCGGCCCTCTGCTTGCCCTTCAGGATCGCGTGGGCCACGTCTTTGCCGGTGACGCGCGCCCGCCCGTTCTTGACGGTGAGAAAGGCCGCCTCGCGGGCGATGTCGGCGATCCGCCCGAACTGGGTGGTGAGCTTTCCGCCGCGCGACGCGACGCGTGCGCCCTGTTCGGTCAGGGCGGTGAGCGCCGAGTGCTCGAAAGCGGGAAGATCCTCCTTGCTGCAGATCCTGGCGAGAACCTGGGCATAGGCGCGCACCCCGTCATTGTCGCGCGCGATGAGAGAATCAAAATCGGCCAGAACCTTGAAGAGCTGGGAAAAGTCTTTGTCGTGCACGTCGAGAAAGTAGTAGGTCTCGGTGTCGCCGAGAAGGACGACCTTGACGTTGATCGGGATCGGTTCCGGTTTGAGCGACGGGCCCGGCATGCGCGACGCCGTGTTAGCCGGCACGATCTCGAGCTTTCCCGTGCGCAGGGTGCGCACCAGGGTTTTCCACGCTTCGGGCTCGCCGAGAAGGTCGCGCACCTCGAGAATGAGGAAACCGCCGTCGGCGTTGAGCAGATTGCCCGCCCTGATCCCCATGTGGTTGGCCTGGGCTTCGCCGCCGGGACCGAACTCGTAGTCGATCGTACCGAGCAGATCGCGCACCGAAGTCGACGCCTCGGCGATGATCGGGCAGCCCTCGGACTCCTTGTGCTCGAGCACGACGTTGACGCGGTAGAGCTGCGTGAAATCGTCCTGTTTCTCGTCGGCAGTGAGCCGGTGCTCGATGAGGTCGTCGATCAGTTCGTTGAGAAAGTCGAGCACGCTCGGCTGGGGAAAATCCCTCTCGATGCCGCGCACCGAGTTGTTGAGCACCCAGCGCGCCGACCGCTCCATGAGCTCGCGCACGGTCTGCTCGTGATTGCGGCGGATCTCGGTCACCCGTTCGTTGGTCTCCTCGAGCTGTTTCTCGAAGGAGGAGGCGTTCTGCTTGAAGGCCTCGAACTGCTCGTCGGGCACCTGTCCCTGGGCGTGGAGCTGTTCGAACTCCTCGGGAGGCACCGGTTTGTCGCCCGCCACGGGAAAGATCGCCGTCTGGGCCACGGGCCCCGCCTGATAGGTGACGAGCGCAAGGCCCGCAGCCTTGAGCGCGCTCTCGAGGGGCTGAACGATTCCCTGGATGGCACTCTTGGCCTGCTGGTCGAGCGCCCCGCGCCGCGCCTTCATCTCGTCCGACGAGAGCGCCGGGCCGAGGTCCTTCTTGATGAACTCGGCAAGCTGCTCCATCCCCTTCTTGAACGCCTGCCCCCGGCCGGGCGGCAGAGTGATCAGCCGGGGCCGGTCGGGCTGGGAAAAGTTGTGAACGAAGCAGCGGTCCTGGGCGAGGGGGCACGAGGGCTGGATCTCCTCGAGCAGCCAGCGGACCAGGGTCAAGCGCCCCGTGCCGCTCAGGCCGCGCACGAAGATGTTGTGCCCCGGCGCGCTCGTCTCGAGACCGAAGCGGATCGCGTCGATCGCCGTCTGCTGGGCGACCACGCCGGTGAGAGGTTCCACCGCGTCGGTCGACGGGTAGGCCTTCTTGTCGAGCACGCACTCCCAGCGCAGCTCCTTGGGGAGGAGCGGTTCGACCCCGATCGATGGTGGGCGTTTCTTTGAGGTGCTCGTCTTCTTCTTGGCGACCTTCTTGGCGACCTTTTTTCTATTGGCAGTCTTTTTGGCTTTAGGCATGCTGTCTTCCTTTTTCGAGCCGGTGGCTCCACCTGTGGTGGCCGGTGTCTCCATCGGATAGGTTCTGAGAGTTTCTGGCGATATATCACCACTGCCCGGCCCGATTATCAAGACTATTGCCCCCCGCGGGCAAGAGGGCTTGAAAATTTTGTCCCCGCTGCCGATACTCGTTGAGAGAAAAAAACGGCGCCCCTCGACGGCGCCTGAATCATAGGCAAGGAGTTTTCTTCATGGCGGCGAGACGCACACGGCGGTCCGAGCGATTCCTCGAGTATATCTCCCGGTTCGAAGAGATCGCAGTGGTGTCCCACAACAATCCCGATCCCGACGCGATCTCGTCGGGATGGGCGCTCAAGCACCTCATCGAGACCAAACTCGACAGGAAGGTCAAGGTCCTCGCCGGCGGCGCGGTCTGGCGGGCCGAAAACCTGCGCATGATCGAACTTCTCAAGCCGCCGATCACGCTCGTCGACAAGTGGATGCCCGACGGCGACGTGGCCGCCATCCTCATCGACTGCGCGCCCACGGCCAACAACCATCTTCTCGGCGAGGGGGGGATCGAACCGGCCGCGGTCATCGACCACCACGAGGTGGACGGAAAACGCTTTCGTGTCGGCTATCGCGACATCCGCCCCCGCGTTGCGGCGCTGTCGAGCATCGCGGCCGAGTACCTCAGGGAACAGAAGGTCGAGCCGGGCGCACGCCTCGCCACTTCGCTCATGTACGCCATCAACACGGAGACCACCGGCTGGCAGGCGGTTTTTTCTCCCACAGACCGCAAGGCGATCTCGTGGCTCAACGATTTCTACGACCCCGCCTGGTTCAGCGACATCCAGAACGCGCCCCTCACGCGGGATTATTTCGGCGACCTTCTCCTCGCGCTCGAAAAGACCTTCATCTACGAAGACGCCGCCCTCTGTTTTCTTCCCCGCGCCACGGGACCGGAGATCGCCGCCGAGGTGGCCGATCTCCTTCTGCGATGCAAGGGGGTGGAACGCGTCCTCTGCGCGGCCGTCGTTGGCGAGGACCTCCTGATCTCGGCGCGAACGAGCCGCGCCGGCGGCGACGCGGTCAGCCTCCTGACCAAAACGCTGAAGAAGATCGGATTCAGCGGCGGGCACAGGCACCGTGCGGGCGGGAAGGTTCCGGGGCTCGAGACGCGCGCCAAGGTCGACGAGATGCAGACCCTGCTGCGCGGCCAATGGCTCGCCGCCTGCGGAATTCAGCAGAGCCGCGGTTCGCGCCTCGTGGCGCTCAAAGAAATCGTCACCAATCTCTAGCAGGCGCGCCGTTCGTCCGACCTTTCAATTCCACTCTGTGAAGAGTCTTTTGGATTCTCTCGCCAAGAACGCCAAGATCGCAAAGAAATTAGGGTTCAGGAATCAACCTGTTGCCTTAACCCAAAAAATTCTACTTGGCGTGCTTTGCGCCGTGGCGAGAAAATTTCTCATTCCTCTTTGCCAGCTCGCGTTTCTTGAGCCAGAAGCCAGTCGACGGCTGCCGCGAGGCCTTCGCCCGCGGCCGTGACGCGGCCGTGATTCTTGATCTCCTGATAGTGGATCGGAATCTCGCGCGCCAGGGCGATGATCGAGATCCCCTCGACGCGGTTGGGAGGGGAGTTCCTGTCCTCCGATCCGGTCATGAGAAGTGTGATGGGAATCTCTTCCTGGAGCGAGTAGTCGAGTGTGGTGCTCGAGATGCAGCAGACGGCCGATACCTTGTCGAGATTTTTCTTCGCCGTCGTGGTGGCGTGGATTCCGCCCGTGGCGTGGCCAAGGGTAAAGACACGGTCGGGCGCAATGGGATACTCCGCTTCGAGGACCATGAAGAGCGTGCGGAATGTATCCTCGATGATCGACGATCTCTGAACCTGTCTGCCGGCCTGGTAGAGGGGGATCGCGGGCGCCGCCACGACGAATCCCTTCTCCTCGGCCAGACGCCCCAATTTGCCGGCGCCATAGCTTTCAAGGTTCATGTGCGGCGCGGCGATCGGCCCGCGAAAGACCAGCATCAGGGGGAGCGACTCCGCCTCGGTGATCGATGCCGGCGCGTAGACCCGCACGGGAACGGTGATGCCGTCGCCCACGGTGATCGTCCGCCAGTAATCGCCCTGGCGGCCCTTGAAGGGATCGAGTCCCTTTTCGAGAGCCGCGATTTCGGCGTCGAGCTCGGACATGAGTTTCACCGGATCGGTCCTGAAGGCGGTCAATTTTTTTCCTGCCGGCGCCTCTTTCAGAAGCTTGTTGCGGTCGCGGCAGGCGCCGAGCGCCTGTTTCATCACGTCCGATTCGGCCTCGATCTTGTCGAGGCGTTTTTCGTTTGCGGCGCGCACCTCGGCGAGGGGGCGCGTAATGAGATACCAGGGAGACTTGGAGACGGCGCGGCCACCGGGCGTGACGAGTTCCACAGGGCACGCGCCCGGTGCGAGGTTGTCCCCGAGCGGGATCGTCAGGGAGAGGTCGCCTTCCTTGGCCGCGGCGCTGTCGAAGGGTACCTCGATCGCACCCGCATCGCCGGGGAGAGTGATACGCAGTATGAGCGTGCCCTCGGCGGCCACCTCCGCGTCATAGAGCGGCGAGATGGTCGCCACGGGCGGTGTCTTCGAGCCGATCATATGGGACCGGGGGACGAGGCTCACCTTGAGCGAGGCGGCATGGAGCGCCGTCGACGAGTCGGCAGTCTCCTCAGGAGTGCCCCCCGAAGTGCTTTCAAGAGACGCCGTGAGCTTATCGAGCGCCTTGACGATCTTTTTCATCTGGCCCGAGGTGTGGCGCACCAGAGCCCCGTCCACCTTGCGGCTGAAGGCTGCGAGCTCTTCGGCCGGAACCGGGTGGGCTCGACGGGCATCGTTGAGCCGGTCGAGGGCGAGGGCAACGTCGGCCCAGGTGGCCGTCTGGCCCATGCCGAGGAGCGGGAACTGCAGCAGCGCAACGAGCGCCAGAACGAGTGCGATGCGAAAATAGACCTTCATGTTGAATATTCTTCTCCGATCAGACGAATTGGTACTTTTTCAGTTCGGTTCGCTTGCCGATAAGTATAGTGTACGATTGAAACACCGTCATGGCTGGAACGATAAATCTTTGCACGCCGGCAAAGTTCGATCGTTCGGCCCTACGAGGCCGCGAGCTTGGACCATTAGAGACGAGGTTAGGGAAAAATGACAAGAGCTCACTTCATTCTGTACGTCGCCGACCAGGAGAGGAGCCGCGCCTTCTACTCCCGTGTGTTCAACTCCGATCCCAGACTTCATGTCGACGGAATGACCGAGTTCGAGCTCGTTGGCGGCGGGGTGCTCGGCCTGATGCCCGAATCTGGCGTGAAAAAGCTGCTCGGAATCGAGCTGCCCGACCCGGTGCGGACCACCGAAACGCCGCGGGCCGAACTCTACCTCCTCGTTGACGATCCCAAGGTCTACCATCAGCGCGCGCTGGCGAGCGGCGCCCAGGAATTGAGCTCCGTCGAGAGCCGCGACTGGGGCCACGAGGCAGGGTACAGCCTCGATCCCGACGGCCACGTGATCGCCTTCGCTCGAAAGATATAGCTCGGCTGCTAGCCGTCATCCTTGGCTCGAGATTCGATCAATTCCTTCCAGACCGACTCGACCCGGTCGAAGACCGCCTTCCATCTGAAGGGTCCCAGCACGCTCTCCATCGGCGCCGTCGATGCGTCGATGGGAGGTTTCTCGAGCGCCGTGGCGATCGCGTCGGCGAGACGGACCACGAAGGCGGGGAGATCGTCGGGGTGGGGGGTGTCGACGCCCACGAGGCGGGGCAGGGCGACCGGTTCGAGCAGCGGTCCGAGGTGGGGGGCGATCTGTTCGCGCACGCCGGGCAGGTCGGTCGACACGATGCGGCACCCGCAGGCGAAAGCTTCCACGAGAACGAGCGGCACACCTTCGTAGAAGGAGGGAAGGACACACACCGCGCAGCGCCTGGCGAGTTCGGCGAGCTCCGTCTGCGAGAGCTGTCCGTGGACCACCACCCGCGGTCCCATCGCGTCCATCCTCTCGCGCAACCGGTCGGCCTCGGGACCCGCTCCGCTTCCGGCCACATGCAGTTCGAGATCGCCGAACCGTCCCGCGAGGCGTTCCACAGCGTCGAGCAGATAGGGCAGCCCCTTGGCGTTGCTGAACTTTCCCACGTAGAGAAGACGCGGCGCCGCGGGCTCCCGCCCAGCGTGCGGTTGCCGCTTCCGGCCGCGCAGATGAAAGATGTCCTCGCGATAGCCGGCGCCGATCACGTCGATCCTCTCCCGGGCCAGGCCGAGCGCCTGTGCCAGTTCCTCGGCGTGATCGTTGCGCAGCACGAGAAAACGATCGTTGCGCGCGCATCCGGCACGCACCTCGTCGGCCAGATGGTCACAGAGCACCATCTGACGGAGGCCGGTGGCGTGGCACTGGGTGACGACCGGCACGGTGGGGGCGATCTCCTTCACGAGCGCGCTGAGGATCCACACATGGTGCGAGTGGATCAGATCGGGTTCGAAATCCCTGATCGCGCGAGCCACGTGGCTCCGCCACGCCGCCCGATAGCGTGCGAGCTCTTCGGCTGTGAGTGACGAATAACGGGAGCTCCTGTAAGGCATGACGTCGCTCATTCCGGGAAGTGGAAAGTCGAGCGGGCCCTGTTCGAAGAGGAGAGGCACGATGTGGGCGTCGTCGAGACCGCCCACGGGAGGCGAGGGATCGTCGGCCGGAACGCCGATCACCACGCGCTGATCCCATCCGGCCGCCGACGCGTGGCGCACGAAGGAGTCGAGGGTGATGCCGCTTCCCGTGAGCGACGGCCGCTGGGAGAGGAGATGCAGGACTTTTTTCATGGTCGTCTCGTTTTGTTACCGGTTCTGCTTGTCGGCGATCCATGTGGGCCATCGCGGCTCGACCTTGGATCTTTCGAGCATGATCTGGGCGAAACGATGCTCGAGGAAACGAAAAATCTCTGAATTCAGACAGACGTTGAGCGCGTTCAGGCCTTCGGCTCGATCGCCCCGGCCCAGCGCACGCAGGGCGATGAGAAAAGCGTACTCGCACCGCGGCCCGGGGAGCCCCCCGGCCGAGTCGATCAGCGTCGCCGCGCCGCACCGGCCGGAGAGAAACTCGAAGGCCGGTTCGAACCGCCTGTGGGCGGCGTCCTCGGTCACCACCTCGCCCGCGCAGCGTGTGGAAAACCTTTCGATCGCCGCCGCGGCCGCGTGGGGATCGCCGAGCATTTCCATCATGGCCGCCGCCGGAAAGAGAGCGTTGGTGAATCCGATCTGCCGGTCGATGCAATCCTGGCACGCGGCGCGCGCCTCGTCGAGCCGGCCCAGGTCGGCGAGGAGGAGAGCCCTCTGCAGGGCGAGGGGAAAAAAGGTCGGCATCGAGGCGCAAATCGGCTCGATCTCATCGAGCGCCTTCTGCAGATCGCCGAGGGCGTAGGCCACCATGGCGTGCTTGTGGATCAACGCCGGATCGCAGCTTCCCAGGACGGCCAGGTCGATCTCGATCGCCCGGCCGAAGGCGCGCCGGGCGCCGGCATAGTCGCCCACGTAGCGGAGGTAGACGCCCTGCTGGACAAAGGGGAGGGACTCGTCGTCACGCCGCAGTTCGAGTGCCTTTTCGAGATCGTTGCGGCAGTTGGCGAGCCACTGATTCCTGTTCGCGCCAAGGGCGTCGTCCTGGGTGGCGCTGAAGGCCGCCGCCGACAGCCACCCCCGCGCCCTGTCGGTGTAGGACTGCGCCGAGTTGGGCTGAAAAACGACGAGCGCGTCGCAGTCGTTGAGCATCAGATCGAGCTGGTCGCGATCGCCTTCGGTCTGGAGGCGGAAACCGCGGTAGTAGGAACGGGCGCTGATCGCGGGGGTGAAGTCCCGCCGGAGGCCGGTGGCGCGGTTGAACGATTCGATCGCCTCGTCGCGCTGATTCTTGCTCTTGGCGAGTCCGTGAAGAAGCCAGCCGAGCGCCGTACCGATGGGCCGTTCGCCGGCGCGGTCGAGCGCCTTCTGGCCGCGAAAGACATCGCCCGAATTGATGTGGGCGAGGGCGAGGGCGAGCTGTGCCTCGTGGTTGGCCGGATCCTTCTGGAGCGCGCGGATCAACGGCTCGGCTGCCTGCTGCGGCTGGTTCTTCAAGAGGGGGATCAGTCCCCGGTAGAGGTGGAGACGCGCCGTGTCGACACCGAGCGATTCGGCCCTGTCGAGCAGGCCGGCGGCGGGCGTGAAGTCGCGCTCGAATAGAATCTTGGAATAAGCATCATCGACGAGCTGTGTTCCCTGGCTGCGGCGGAGCTGCATCATCAGAAGATAGGACACGACGATGAGAGCGGCCACGATGAGGATCCCCGCCGCCGCCGTCCGATGACGGCCGAGGAAGCGGGCCGCCTTGACCAGAATCGGCGTGCGGCGGGCGCGGATCGGCTCCCCGGCGACGACGCGGCGGCAATCGTCGGCGAGGTCGGCGGCGCTGTTGTAGCGGTCGTCGGGATTTTTCTGCATGCACTTGGAGACGATTGTCTCCAGGTCGCGCGGCACCGAGCCTTCGATGCGCCGGATCGGGAGAGGCTCGGTGCGGATGATGTCGCCCAGGATCTGATCGCGCGACTCTCCGTCGAAGGCGGGCTCCTGGGCGAGTAGTTCGTAGAGAGTGATTCCCAACGAGTAGATATCGGTGCGTTCGTCGAGCACCGACTTGCCGCCGCGGGCCTGCTCGGGCGACATGTAGCGGGCCGTACCGATCACGTCCCCCGATTGGGTGATCGTGGCGTCGGCGTCGGCGCGGGCAAGGCCGAAATCGGCGATCCAGAGATTGTCCGATCTGTCGATGAGAAGATTGGAGGGCTTGATGTCGCGGTGGCGGATTCCCTTGCCGTGGGCGTAGGCGAGCGCCTCGGCCGCCTGCCGGCCCCAGTTGGCGATCCGCCTGTAATGGGCACCGCTCGGCGGTGTCGCGGCCGCGGCCCGTTCCTTGACGAAGCCGGAGAGGGAGCGCCCCTCGATGTATTGCATGGCGTAGTAGTGGATTTCCTGCTCGCAGCCCACGGCGTAGACGGGGACGATATTGGTGTGGTGCAGGCTTCCGGCGAGGGTCGCTTCCCGCGTGAACCGGGTCAGGGCGTTGTCTGAGAGCAGGGCGCCCACGGCGAGGACCTTGAGCGCCACACGCCGATCGAGCGATGTCTGCACCGCCTCGTAGACGACGCCCATGCCGCCCCGGCCGATCTCCTTGATGATTCTGAACTCGCCGAGATGCTGGCCCTCCTCGAGACGGCCGGCGTTGAGTGTGCGCGTCGTGGTCTCCACGAAGTCGAGCGTTTTGAAGAGCCCGCGCAGGGCGTCGGTGAGATCGGGATAGGCGCGCAAGTAGCTTTCCTGATCGGGATCGCGCCCCTCGGCCAGCTCCTGAAGGTAGTGATCGAGGACATCCTCGAGAGTGGCGTCCTTTTCGGGAAAAGGATTCGGGCCGCGTACTGACTCGCCTCGAGACTCTTCTGAAGGCATGGTTTCACATTTCTCGAAGGGCCGAAGGGTGCACTATATTGACGTTCTTCGATTGATGGTAGTCACCCGGCTTCCTGGTGTCAACCGGGGATGCAGGTCGACTTCGTTTTTCGTCCAATCGTGGGGCGGAAAATAAATCAAAACTGTAAAATAAATATATTCAGTCAGTTAGGAACTTTACGTTGAATTTCAAGTGTATTACTTGACATATACACTAATGCAGTTTATCCTCGACCGCCGATGAGGGTTGCTCAGGCTCTCCGAACGAATCACGACGCTTTTTCTGAGGAGATGAGGATGCTGATTGCCGTGGATCCGCAGAGCGGAGTGCCCGTCTACCGGCAGTTGATGGACCAGATCAAATTTCACGTCGCCTCGGGCCTCGTGGCGCCGGGCGATGAGCTGCCGTCGACCCGGGCGCTCTCGTCCGAGCTCGGCCTGAATCCGATGACCGTCTCCAAGGCATACAGCTATCTCGAGAAGGAGGGTGTGGTGGAGCGTCGGCCGGGGCGGCCGCTGATCGTGGCCGCTCTCGGATCGGCAAAACTGGAAGAGCAGAAGAGGGAAACTCTCATACGAAGCCTGGCCAAGATCGCCACCATGGTCAAGCAGCTCGGCGTCGACCCTGACGAGGCGCTGAAGATCTTGTCCCGTCTGCTCCACGAAGAACCGTCCCATACCGACCAACGGCACCCCGAGGAGAAGAAACAATGATCCTTTTCAGAGGAGTGTTGATGTTAGTGTCGATCCTCTGTTTCGGCGCGGCCGGCCCAACAGCCGCAGTCGACCTGACCGCCACCGTCGATGGGGCTGCCCCGCCTGCCGGGGAAGAGGAGGCCGTTCTCCCTCTCGGCGGCTTCGAAGATGCGGGCCGCTTTGTGTACTACAGCAACGAGGAGTTGATCGGCCAGAGCCATTTCAGGTGGAGCAGGGACGGCGGATTCTTGAATATCATCTCCATCACGATCGGCGGCCGTTCTCTCGAAACGACCCTCGAGATCGACGCCGGGGCCGACGGCTGCTGGACGTCGATGACGATGGACAGTCCGGGCGGACTGGTGACGATCGAGCGGGGGGCGGACACCGTCGAGATCGTCCAGGGAGGGCGGACCAATTCGGTCGTCGTCGATCCCGGGACGCGCATCATGGAAGACATGAGCCCCGCCCTGATGAGCCAGGCGGTGATCGCCTACGATCGGGCCAGGGGGGGGAGGCAGGATTTCCCCCTCTTCTTTGTCCCCGGCGCGCAGGTCGAGGCGTCGCTCGAATTCGTGGAAAGCTTTGAACCTGTCGTCGGCGGGGCGCCGCGTGCCTTCAGCCGGTACAGGTACTCCATACCGGGCATCTACAACGTGGTCGTCACCGTGGACGAAGGCCATCGCGTCTGCCTTGCCGAGTACCCCGACATTCACGGCCTCTTCGTGAGAGAAGGATACGAGGCGCTCAACGTCAAGGCCTTATCGAGCGATCTGCTGTCGCCGGCCGCCCACGAGGTCGTTGTCGACGCCGACGTGAAGGTGCCCATGCGCGATGGCGTGGCGCTCTCCACCACGGTCTACCGGCCGGCTGGCGACGGCGCCTTTCCCGTGATCCTCGTGCGCACTCCCTACAAGAAGGAACTGGTCGACCTCAAGGCCCGGTTCTACGCACGGCGCGGCTACGTCTTCGCCGTGCAGGATGTGCGCGGCCGATTCGGTTCGCCCGGGGAGTGGGTGCCCTTTGTCCACGAGGCCGACGACGGCTTCGACACCATCGAGTGGCTCGCCGTGCAGCGCTGGTCGAACGGAAAGGTCGGCATGATCGGCGGATCCTATCTCGGCTGGGTCCAGTGGTGGGCGACGAGCCGCCATCCGCCGCACCTCGTGACGATCATTCCCAACGTGTCGCCGCCCGAGCCCTATTTCAATTTTCCCCGCGAATACGGCGCGCTGTTCCTCGGCCCCGCCCTCTGGTGGGCGAGTGTGGTGGAGAAGGAGATGACCGCCGATCTCACCGGGCTCAGTCTGCGCGACTCCCTCGAGAACATGGACAGGCACAAACTCGATCATCTGCCGGTCATCGAGCTCGACGAGATCGTTCTGGGCGAGAAGAACTCCTACTGGCGGGAGTGGCTCTCCCATCCCGACTACGACGACTACTGGCGGTCGATCGGATACATGGACGCCATGAAGGAGATCGATCTCCCCGTCTACCACCAGTCGGGCTGGTTCGACGGCGACGGCATCGGATCGAAGCTCAACCACGCCGGCATGACCGCCCACGGCCACCGCTTTCAAAAACTCGTTCTCGGGCCGTGGGGCCACACCGACAGGGACACCCGTTTCGGCCGCCACGGTATCGACTGGGGGCCCAAGGCGATCATCGACTTGCAGACGAGCTACCTCCGCTGGATGGACCGCTGGCTCAAGGGCATCGACAACGGCATCGATTCGGAGCCGCTCGTCTCGCTTTTTGTGATGGGAAGCAACGACTGGCTCCACGGCGACACCTACCCCCTGGAGGAGACGGTTCTCACCCCTTTTTATCTTGCCAGCAGGGGAGACGCTCACACCTTCGACGGCAAGGGGATTCTCAGCCGCCGGCCGCCCGGCGCGGCGCTGGGCGTGCCCGACCGCTTCGTCTACGATCCGGGCGATCCCACACCGGCCGATCCCGAGGGGCGGACAGACCTCCTCGTCTACCGCACCCCGCCCGCCGAGGAGGCGTGGACCTTCGCCGGTCCGATCTCGGCCGTGCTCCACGCGGCGACCTCGGCGCGCGACACCGACTGGATCATGCGTCTCGCCAGAATCGACGAGGAAGGGCATCCGCTGCTCGTGGGCCAGGGGGTGATCCGGGCGCGTTACGTCGAGAGCTTTTCAAAGCCGCGGCTCCTCGAACCGGGCCGGATCTACAAGTATCAGATCGACATGTGGCAGAGCGCCGTCACCGTTCAAAAGGGCCAGCACCTCGTCCTCGTCGTCTCGTCCGCTCTTTTTCCCAGATACTCGCGAAATCTCAACACCGGTGGGAACAACGAAACCGGCAAGGATTACGTCACCGCCGAGCAGACGATTTTTCACGACTCGGATCACCGCTCGCACATCGTGCTTCCCATAATTCCCGAACCGCACTTTGCCGCCTCCTCGGCAGGAGCAGAAAAGAAATGATGCGACTCGAATTCAACGACATCCACCGGGCTTTCAAGAAGGGGCAGACCGTACTCTCGGGCGTGACCTTCGACGTCGGTCCCGGCGAGGTGGTGGGCCTTCTCGGTCAGAACGGCGCGGGCAAGACAACGCTCATCCGGATCGCCATGGGTATGATCGCCGCCCAGCGGGGTTCGGTGAGAGTCTTCGGCCTCGATCCGCGCAGGGAGCCGCTCGAGGTCAAGGCGCGCGTCGGCTACGTGTCGGAGGACCAGATCCTTCCCCCCTTCCTTCGCGTCGACGACGTTTTGCGTCTTCACAAAAAACTCTTTGCCTCGTGGGACGACGCGCTCGAACGTGATCTGCGGGACCGTTTCGAGATCCCCTTGCGGTCTAAGATCAAGACGCTCAGCAAGGGGCAGGCGCGGCGCGTGGCGCTGCTCTGCGCCGTGGCGCACCGTCCCGAGCTGCTCCTTCTCGACGAACCGGCGGGCGGCCTCGATCCCGCCGCGCGGCGCGAGTTTCTCGAGACGTCGATCCGCCTTCTCAACGAAACGGGCTCGATGATCCTCTTCTCGTCGCACTACATGTCCGACGTGGAACGGCTCGCATCGAGGGTGGTCATGCTCCACGACGGCGGCGTGCTGATCGACAACGCCCTCGACGACCTGCGGGAGAGCTACGCCCTTGCGCTTGTGGCCCACGGTCCGGCCGCCACGCGCGAGCGGCTGCGGGCGCTCGACGGCTGCATCGGCGTCCGGCGCCGCCGCGACGCGATGCACGCCCTCTTCGAACTCGATCCGGCCGAGACGGCGGCGCTCATCGAAGGGGCTCTCGGTGTTGGCGAGGTGATCTGCCGCAGCGTGCCCCTCGAGGAGATGTTCGTCGAACTGATGGGGGGGGACTCATGATCCTCTCCCAGCTCCGACGCGAATGGGCCTCGTGGACGCTGCGCTGGTGGTTGCCGGTCGCCGGAATCCTCGGCCTGTGGATTTTTGCCATGTGCCTTCACACCCGATCGGAGATCGGGCCGGTCCCCTTCGGCGCGATGACGTCGGGGAGCGCCGTCGTCCTGTTCATCACCTGGTTCCTGCTGTCGATCGCGCTGCTTGCGGCAGGAGCCAATCAGCGCTGCAGCGGACTGCTCGATCTCGCCCTGCCCCTCGCCCCGCGGCGGCTCTGGATCGGCCACATGGCGGCCGTCGTGCTTCCCGTGATCGCCGTGCCGGCCGTGGCGTTGTGCGTGGTGGCCGCCGGAAATGGATTGGGCGGGATCCGGCCCCTCGTCCAACCGGGGCTGCTCAGCTTCGCTCTTCACCTGACCGCCGCCTTCGTTCTGGCTCTCGCTCTTCTTCAGAGCCCCAATCCGACGCTCTTTCGAATTCGCTACACCCGCGGTTATGTGCTTCTCACGATTCTGTCGATCGGCGGCGTGCTCGGACTGGTCCTGTCTCTCAGTACGGTGTCGCCGATCTTTGCGCTGGCGCCCCTCGGAGCGGGGCTGCTGCTTTTCGTGAGAATCTACTTTCTGCTGCCGGCGTCGTTTTCTCTCGTGCCTCTTGAATTGGATCGCGGCGACGCCGCGGCGTCCGGCAGCGCGGCCGCCGGGGTTCACGATGACGCTCATGACCGCGCACAGGGCGGCGTGCCGCCGGCGGGAAGAGGATCGTTCCGGCTGCTCCACTCGACGATCTGGCGCAGCGCGATCGGCAACTGGACATGGCTCTTTCCCATCGCCTTCGGCTTTCACGGGTTCGTCCTCTCCATGAGTTTCACCGTCGACGAGGGACGGGGCTCCGCCTTCGTCTACCTCTTTTTCACCTGGTCGATCCTGGCGTGCTGGCTCCTCGTGGCGAACCGGCGCCTCTTCGTTCTCGACGCTCTGCCGATCTCGCGCCATCGCATCTTTGCCGTGTTCGTCGGGACCGCACTCTTCTGCGTGGCGGCCGGATACGGCCTCGGAGTGGGGCTGGGCGTTGCGACGGGTGACTTTCCTCCTCGCGTCGAGGTCGGTCTGTCCGACTGCTGCTGCATTATTCAGATCCCCCACGAATATCGGGAGATCTCATGGGACGGGGCGATTCCCCCCTCGATCGCGCCGTGGGGAGAGGAGGTGCGGCCCGAGGGGATCAGCCTTTTCAAGGGCGGGCGCGCCTGTTCCTACTCGCCATTCGCCCTCGCGCCCGACAGCTCCGCCGACTTCGTCGCCTGGCAACTCGGTCGCGCGCTGGAGAGGATCCACGGTGAGACGATCGCCTTCGAAACGATCAGGAAACGCTGCCTCGACGTGGGACCCGAGGGCCGGACAATCCTGAACGAAGGGGGATTGAGCCTGCTCGCCAACGGGGGGCGCTTCGATTCGACTGCGGGAACGAGAACGATCCCCGTCGTCCTCCTCGTCATCGGCCTGTGGTGGATGCTCTTCGCAGCGCTGACCTATCGCGCCATGAGCGGCGGACGGTGCGGCACGGTCTGGCTGATCGGCGCGATGGGCGGATTCGTGGCGGTCCTCGTCGTCGGGGTGGGGGGGCTCGCCGCAGAAGGCCTGGGACTCGTCGATCTCGTCGCCTTCTCCGACTTTTTCTCCGTCCTGGTCCGCACGCTTCACGAGGCGCTGCCCGGCGGCGCGGTCACCGTCTGGGCCGGAACGCTCCTCCTCTTGGCGGGAGGCTACCTCCTGGCCGGAAGAGAGTTCGCTTCCGTCGAGGCGCCCGTCGATCGGGCCGCCAAGGTTTGAGAGAAAGGGTTGGCGGGCCTGCGCCGAGCTGTTAACATGGCTCGGGGGAAGAATCTCGGGTCGTGCATAGAGCTCAACTGGAGGCACCCATGGGCGAGATCATTCGCGGTGATGATGTTGTGGATGGTTTTCTGAAGGGCGGCGCGTACCGCTCGCTTCTCGACGCGATCCGCATCCCGGCGGCGGCTCTGTCCGAGGACATGACGCTGCTCTTCTGCAACAATGCCTACGCCGAAACCCTCGACGCCGCAGCGGCCGATCTCGAGGGAAAAAACCTGCTCGCCCTCTACCCCGAGTTCGCGCGGACCGAGTCGTTCGAGATCTATCAGCGCGTTCTCTCCACGGGCGTCTCACACTCTGCCGAAGCGTGGTGCGGCGAGCGCTACCTGCACTCCCGTGTTTTTGCCGCGCCCTGGGGGCTCGTGGCGATCGCCGAGGATGTGACGGAACGCAAACTGGTCGAAGCGGCGCTCGAGAAGGCGAATCGGAACCTCGAACAGGAACGGAAAATCTTCATCGACGGTCCCGTCGTCGTTTTCAAATGCCGGAACGCGGAGTCGTGGCCCGTCGATTATGTCTCTCCCAACGTGGAGAAGATCTTGGGCTACCCGGCCGGCGATTTCGTCTCCGGAAAGCTCTCCTATTCAGACGTCATCGCCGGCGACGACGTGGAGCGCTTTTCGATCCGCTCGCGGCAGGCGACCGAGAGCGGTGTCGACTGTTTCGAGCAGCAGCCCTACCGGTTGATGAAGAAAGACGGCGAGCCGCTCTGGGTCGACGACCATACGACGGTCGTGAGGAACGCCCACGGCGCTGTCACCCACTACCTCGGCTATATCGTCGACATCACGGCGCGCGTCACCGCCGAGAACGAAAGGCGGGTGATGGAAGAACAGTTGCAGCAACTGCAGAAGCTCGACAGTCTCGGCGTGCTCGCCGGCGGAATCGCTCACGACTTCAACAACCTGCTCATGGGAATCTTGGGGAATGCCGACCTCGCCCTGCTCGATCTGCCCGCCTCGTCGACGGTCCGCAAGAACGTTCTGGCGATCAAGGAAGCGTCGCAGAGGGCGTCGAAAGTGGCGAACCAGATGCTGAGCTATTCGGGACGGGAGCGTCTCGAGAGAAAACGCGTCGATCTCAACGAGATGGTGAGCGAAGTCGATCACCTTCTCAAGGCGTCCCTCTCGCGGAGCGTCGTTCTCAAGTACGATCTTTCCGCTCAAATTCCCGCCGTCGAAGTCGATGCCACCAAGGTCAGCCAGATCCTCCTCAACCTCGTCTTGAATGCCGCCGAGGCGATCGGCGAACGGAGCGGGATCGTGGTCATTCGCACGAGCGTGACCGAGTGCGACGACGCCATCCGGGCCAGGGCGTTCCTGAAGGAAAACCTCACGCACAAATCCTGCGTCTGCCTCGAGGTGACCGACACGGGATGCGGGATGAGCGAGGAGACCTTGTCGAAGATTTTCGATCCCTTTTTCTCGACCAAATTCACCGGCCGCGGGCTCGGACTGGCCACTCTTTTCGGCATCGTGCGCAGTCACCACGGGGCCATCTCCGTGGAGAGCCGCCCGGGCCACGGGACGACGTTCAAGGTCCTCCTTCCGCCTTCCGACGATCAGACCCCGGTGGCGACCATGGAGAATCGCACCCCCGGTCGAGAGTGGAACGGCAGCGGCACGGTGCTCCTCGTCGACGACGACAACACGATCAGGGTCGTGGCCACGGAGATGCTGAACAAGTTCGGCTATTCGGTTCTGACGGCGGCCGATGGCCGCGAGGCGGTCACCGTCTTCGAGCAGAATGCCGACGTGATCGATCTCGTCCTCCTCGATTTCTCCATGCCCCACATGGACGGAAAGCAGGCGTGCGCGGCCATTCGTGAGATCCGTCGCGACGTGCCCGTGATCATCTCGAGCGGATACGGCGATGAGGTGCTCGGTACCTTCCAGGATCTCAATGTGGCCGGATTCCTCAAGAAACCCTTCACCTCGGTGGGACTCTTCGACAAGGTGCTTGCGGCGCTCGGTGTGCCCGAGGATTGAGCCGGCCAAGGCATCTCTCTTCCGCTCTCTTCTGCGGAATAGATCTTGAAGCAATCAATCTGAATGCATAAGATGGCCTTCGTTGGCTTCGCATAACCACTCTCTGATCCTGTAGAGGAGGAACGACGATGATCCGTATAATCTTGCTTACTCTCACAATGGGAGCTCTTGCGAGCGGTTTGCTGGCTCAGAACATGGAAAGCGCGCAGAGATCGTCGGGCGAGCGGGCGGCGTCGGTGAACCTCGGCGATGGAGCCGGTCCTCGCTACGGCAACGCGATCTGGGAGAACATGGCCTGGACTCCCTATTTCTGTACCGCCCACACGGACTACCTCTTTCTCGACTGGGGTTTGTTGGGCGACCAGGGAAACGGCCTCGACGATGAAGTGATCGACGGATTCCAGTTCAACTACGCCACGAACGACGACGATCCCTCGGGGCTGAGCTGGACGATTTACTTTTTCGATAGCTGCACGGGGTGGGGCGACTATTCGTTGATCCCTGAGTCGGGCATTCATTTTCAGAGCCTGCCCAATGCCTACGGCCTTCCCCCCGGCAACTGGGGCTGGAACATTTCGGTCAATCTCGAGGGAAGCGGCTACGAGTTCCTCCTCGGTGAGGAGATCGGCGTGGGCCATGTGCTCGCCGAGAATATTGCGCCCGCTGTGGCCGGCCCCGGTCTCGGCAAGCCGCCCCTGATCGGCGGCAACGGCGATACGGGAACGGAAGATGTCTTTACCCAGTACTATCCCAACGGGAACCTGAAGGGCACCTTCTGGTACGGAGGGTATCCGACCCACCCCTACGCCACGTGGCGTGTGGAGTTGAGGGGCGCCTCCGATCCCGCTCAGAATACGTTCTATGCGGGCCTCGGGCTTCAGGGGAATCGCACCGACCTCTACACGATCGGCTCGTGGACCAATGGCGGGCAGGTCCGCTTTCTGTTGCGCAAGAACGGAATGTCCCAGACGGGAGCGGTTTTGGCGAACACGAGCTTCAACTGGCCGCCTCTCTATCTGCCCGCCCACGATGTGACCCTTGTTCCCAGATTGCCCTTTCTCGCCGTACTGCCCATGATCCCCGACTATATCGGCGATTTCGACTCGTACACTCTCACCGTGGGACCGGCGATCGAGACGATGAAGATCTACATGCAGGGCGGGATCAGCGACTATTTCAGCGGCGGACCGTTGCCGCCCATCGACCTCTCGCAGGCGGTCGTGTCGAACTGATCGTTAACGGGAGTCTGTGGAACTCGGTTCTCAGTGCTCCTCGAAGTCGTCTCCCCAGAGCTTTGCGTCGGGATACTCCGGGTCGCCGTCCACCATGAGAAGTTGGGTCAGCGTCTGGTTGTCGACGGTGAGCGTCACCGTGTAGGCGCCCGGCGCCACGCGCGGTCCCGAGCGGCGATAATAGCGGCTGCGGCCGCTCCCCGACTGGGTCGGCCGAGGACGGCGCAGATCCCACGTCGCCTTGTGCAGTCCGGGCTCGACCTCGGCGGTCAGCTCGCGCACCACGTCGCCCGACTGGTCGGTGATCTCCAGGGAGACCCGGCGCGCCTTCTTGCCCAGGTAGTAGAAAATTTCGCTGCCCGAAACAGGGTTTTCACCCTTGAAATCGTTGTTGCTGCCGCCCCGTCGCGGAGTCGATCTCCAGTAGTGGGCCCTGTTCGGCTTGAAGAGATGGGGGGTCTTGGCCTGCACGATCTCGGCGGTCATCTGCCTGAGGGGAGTGACGTCGAGAATCCACACGCTGCGGCCATGGGTGGCGGCGATGATCTCGCCCGTCGTGGGGTGCTGGGCGATCTCGTGAATCGCCACGGTGGGAAGATTGCCGTTGAGCCTCGTCCATGTCCGCCCCCGGTCGATGGTGACCCAGGCTGCGAACTCCGTACCGAGATAGAGAATGTCGGCGTCCACGAGATCCTCGCGCAGACAGCGCGCCGAACCCGCCGTGGGCGGCAGGCCGTTGGCGAGAGAGCGCCACGTTGCGCCGTGATCTTCGGAGACGAAGAGGTAGGGCAGGTCGTCGTTCGATCTGTGGCCGTCGAAGGTGACGTAGAGCCGTCCGTCCTCGAATCGCGACGTCTCGAGACTGCTTACCCAGAGCGGTTGGGGCAGGAGCTTGTCGATTCTCTTCCAGTCGAATCGATCGTCCCTCTTCTCTTTTTTGCCCTGCTCTTCGCCCTCAGCCGATCGGTCGTCGGAGCCTTTGGCCGCCCGCTTGGCGTCGAACTCGATGGAGAACATTCCGTCGCCCACCTCGAGCGTCCCCTGCATCCGCGTTTCGGAGAGCAAGACGGCGCGCACATGGAGCGGCATCTGGTCGGTTTCGAAGGTCACGGTGAGAGTTTTTTTGTCGGCGTTGTACCGGCCCTCGGAAACCTCGCCCTGGGCCATGTCGGAAGAGAACGATCCGGTGACCTTTTTGCCGTCGGCGCCGAGCTTGAGCTTGACCGTGAAACCGCCCTGGTCCTTGGGGATTTCGCTTCCGCTTGCCTGGCCCTCCCAGAGCCCCGAGATCGGATCGTCGGCCGGTGGCGCCAGCGCCGCCTCGGTGACGTCGCCCTCGGCGGGGGGCGGTGTGTCCGCGGGCTGATCCTTGGCGGGCTCTGTTTCGTCGGACGGCCGGCGGCCCATGCCTTTCGTCATCGCCTCGAGCTCGTCCTTGTCGATGGCGCCGTCGCTGTTCGCGTCGAGCCTGTCGAAGAAGGGCGCCATCCGTTCGGGCACCTCGTCCTTTTCGATGCGGCCGTCGCCGTTGGCGTCGAGCTGCTTCAGTCTCTCCATGCCGCCGCCGCGCTCACCGCGGCCTTCGCCGCGCTCACTGCGGCCTTGTCCGCGGCCGCGACCCTCGAGCCGAGCGCCCTCGGCGGGTTTGTCTTTCGGCTTCGCTTCGCCCGCGTCGGCCGGTTTTTGCTCGTCGGTGATCTCGAAAAGATTCTCCCAGTCGTGGCCGTTGTTGCGCGTTCTCCAGAGCGCGCCGTCGTCGGTGCCCACGTAGAGAATATCGGGATCGAAATGACTCTCGGCCAGGGCGGTGGCGCTGCCCTTGTCGGTGTTGGTGATCTCGGGCGAGATCGCTTTGAGCTTGTCGCCATGCGAAAGGCTGCGAAAGACATGGTTGCCGGCGCAGTAGAAGATGCCCGAGTTGTGGTGGGAGAGGAAGTAGGGCGTTTTCCAGTTGAAGCGGTAGCGCGTCCCGCGCGGCGCGCGCGGCCGCATGTAGCCGCTGTCGCCGGTGCGCAGGTTGCGGCGCCCCATGCTGCCGCCCTGGGATTCGGAATAAATCAGATCGGGATCGTCGGGATCGACACGGCAGACGAAACCGTCGCCGCCGCCGATGTTGAACCAGTCCTCGTTGACCGGCCCGCTGCCGCTGCGCGAGCGGTTGGGGCCCCCCCAGCTTCCGTTGTCCTGCAGGCCGCCGTAGATGTTGTAATTGGGCCGCCGATCGACGGTGACGTGGTAGAACTGGCCGATCGCCACCTGGTTGAGCTGGTCCCATTTTTCCATCCGGTCGTAGGTGACGTAGACGCCGCCGTCGGTGCCGAGAATGATGTGCTCGCCGTCGTGCGGATCGACCCACAGGGCGTGATGATCGGGGTGCACCCCCCTGCCGCCGTCGCTGGTAAAGGTGACGCCGCCGTCCTTGGAGCGGTAGAGCGAGGTGCCGAGGATGTACACATAGTCGGCGTCGGTCGGATCGACACGGACCTGGCTGTAGTACATGGGGCGCGGATTGACCGAGTTGATGCGCGTCCACGACTCCCCTCCGTCTTCCGATTTGTAAACACCGCCGAACTCGTGGCCCTCCGGCCCCTGCTGGTCCTGAATGTTTTCCCTCTGGCCGCCCAGTCCCGAACTGAAAGCCCTGTTCGTTCGCGAGCGCGGCGCCGGGGCGGCTTCTTTTTTCTTTTCCGCGGCGCCCTTCTCGTCGGAGTCCTCTTCGGCTCCGGGCCGCTTGGTGAAGGTGACCTCCAGAACCACGCTCTTGTGATCGCGCGAGACCTCGATCTTGACCGTGTCGTCGGCGAGATACTTGCGGATCTTGGCAGTCAGGTCCCTGTAGGAATGAACCGTTTCATCCTCGATGGAGAGCACGATGTCGCCGACGGCGAGGCCGGCTTTTTCGGCCGGGCCGTCCTCGGTGATCTCCGTGAGACGGGCGCCCACCTCGACGTCTTCGCCGCGGATGCCGATGTAGGGCGCGTTTTCCGGTTCCTGGCCCACGCGTTCCGATTCGATGACGGCGTAGACCACGTTGGGTTCGGCCCTGTAGTACTCGAGATCGATGCGGCCGAGGTTGCAGCTCGGTAGGCCTTTTGTCTTCTTCTCAAAAGTCTTTCCGCCGTCGGTCGACAGGTAGACGCCCGCGCCCGGTCCCCATTTCTTGGAAGGATCGTTGCTGTCGAATCCGTCGCGCTCCCTTTCGTAGGTGGCGGCGAGGATCGTGTCGGGCGCACCCGGTTTGAGTTGCACGTCGATGACGCCCGTCTTGTCGTCTACGTAGAGGATCTTGTCCCACGTCTTGCCGCCGTCGACGGTTTTGAAGAGGCCCCGTTCCTCGTTGGGACCCCAGAGACGGCCGAGGGCGCCCACGTAGACGATATCGGGATTCTCGGGGTGGATCGCGATACGGCCCGTCTGAAAGGTTTTGGCCAGACCCATGTGGGTCCACGTCTCTCCGCCATCGGTCGACTTGTAGACGCCGTCGCCCCACGAAACGCTGTTGCGCGGATTCGATTCGCCCGTGCCGACCCAGACGATGTCGGGATCGGAGGGCGCCACGGCCACGTGGCCGATCGACACAGTGCTCTCCTTGTCGAACTGGTGGGAGAAGGTGATCCCGTTGTTGGTTGTTTTCAGCAGACCGCCCGATGCTGTCGCCGCCCACCAAGTGGACCGATCGGTCTCGCACACGGCGAGCGCCACGATGCGGCCGCCCATGTTGGCCGGACCGACGCTGCGCCAGTGGAAACTGTCGACCCACTTCTCCGGGAGGGTTGATTTGGCGGCGTCACTCTCCTTCTCGGCAGGTGCAGCCACGGCTGAGAGAGTCAGGAAGAAGACGCCAAGCGCGATGGCGATGAATTTCATAGCCGTACAGTGATCTGTTTTTTTTGGCATTATCTCGTCCTTGCGGGGTGCGTGAGGTCGTGAGAGATGGGCTTTGTGTTAACCAAGGATAACAGATAAATGGTGCTCTGTTAACCCTTTGGGAATCCTACTGAACTTGTATGGAATACAGGTCTTTGAATCGCTGTTAGTGGTTGATTCACAACATATAATAAAA
>Ga0180429_10000631_pt1 | contig 31144 bp, 40 predicted proteins | sample SS_ome_FD_132428 | JGI IMG/M metagenome (GOLD analysis project Ga0180429, IMG submission 132428) | Hypersaline lake sediment archaeal communities from the Salton Sea, California, USA - SS_1_S_1 metaG | ecosystem: Environmental > Aquatic > Non-marine Saline and Alkaline > Hypersaline > Sediment ...
CACCTGCCCTTGCATCACTGACTTTTGTGTAATCGGCTTGACCAACAATGGCAATCATTGGAGTATCTTTTTCAGTCGTTGCAAACACATGGCACAGCACATAATCTGCTTCAGCAACTTCCGTAAGTTGCCATGCTGCCCCTGTCCATTGGTTGTATGCCAGCCGTCCATCGCCTCCTGAATAATTTTTGACGGAAAACCCGGAGACAATTTCCTTTTGCCATTCACTGTCGGCCCCAAGCATATAATAAATGGGAAGACCTGTTGCCGCCGCAACTGCGTCTATGGCGTGATACAGGTCTTCATCTGTAACTCCACCGGAATCAATTCCGAATTGCGCGTGAGCGTCTGACGAACCGTTGCCGTCCACACTCATGGTATTCAGCCCAATGCCGCTCAGATACGCAAGTCCCTGGGTGAAATGCAAAAACGAATGAGTAGAGGGGGACATTTCTTTTCCGTGTCGTTCTTCTCCTACGTAAATCGCTTCTGCTTCGCTCGCGTCCCAATAAATAATAGATACAATCGCTTTTGTTCTAATAACAGAATCGACCTGGCTTGACGTGGGATTTACCGCCTCCGATAACGTGCCGCCGTCATAATAAATTACGTGCACGCCTTCATCATTGGATATGACAATATCTTCCGCAGCCGTTTTGGTGTACTGAACCCCTGCCACATAATAAGAAAAACTGGTGACAGCAGGGGTGATCTGGAACGTGCGCGTGGCGTCGGTGAACGAAATGACAGAATCAGTCTGATTCTCAAAGCCGTTTTGGTTCCATTGTGCAGGGGTTACAGCGTCTTCACTGAAAACCAGCTTTTTCCAAACAACACTCATTTGTTCAACCCATGGGTATTACGGATTTGTTCCATGACTTCCGTCTTGAGGATCTCAAGCACAACCAGCACATTGTATAAGGGCACTTTGCTCTCACTCAGATAACTGATAAAGCGATTGTAAAGCTGCCCTGTCAGATCGTCTTCATCCATTACGCGGCGCTCGTGCAGATGTGGAGCGTCAATTCGGATGTGGCAAACAACATCTTCCCGACAACGGGAGAAGCGTAGGCCGCAACAGCTGCCTCATCCGCTACCGCCTGAATGGTCATATCTTTGGCCGCATGGCCAGCGAAATCAAAGTCTGCCGTCATAGGCACAGAACCATCGGCTTTTAAGTCCCCGGTTCCGGTTGCGGCCCATTTCATGCCTCCGGCCTGCGTGCTGTCGGCAGTTAAAACGTAATCGTTTGTTCCTACGGCAAGAACCGAAGGCGTGCTTGCGGCACTGGCCGTAATTAAATCGCCTTTGGCCGTAAGGGTTGTTTTTAATATCGCATCTTCGCTGTAGCAGAGCTTTTTCCAGGTCGCCATGTTTTATTCTCCTTCCGTGCAAACCATTATTGCTTTATCGCCCGTCTTGTAATACATCCCGCCCTCAGTGTTCTCCATGGCCTCGGCCAATGGAGTGAGGTTAATTTGCTTCAAAGAGAACGGCTCAGAACAGCTCTCCCATTCTCCCGTTGTTTCGTTCCATCGAATAATATCTCCTGTCTCACTGCCTATCGCCTTGAACGGATAGCAGTGATGAAGTATCCATCTCAAGTCTCCGGTATAAGGCACTCCGGCACTCTGGTACAGGGGTTTTATCACCCGCCAGCCATCGGCATCCGCCCCTGAATCAGCGTCTGCAATGTAGTGATACATCGCGTCCCCTTGCACAGGAACAAAGGCCACATACCCATCAGCTATGCCAGGATCGTCATCGATAGCATCAACGAACGCGGCGTCAAGGCATCCATCCGTCCCGCCCGTTAAAGCTGTTGCGCCTATGGCATAAATCGTACTCATATCTTAACCAAGTCCTCGATGGTGAACGTGGCCCGTGCGTTCAACGGCAATCCTGTCCCGTAGGCTGAATTGTACGTAGCCTCAACCGTCACGATTCTCTTATTGCTTATCCCGTCTATGACAGCAAGGTCGTCTCCCGACAGGACAATGTTGACCGTAGCCGCAGGGGTAGCAGAAACGTCCTCCCGGCTGTTGATGATCGTGCCTCTTGTATCCGTCAGACTCCACGTTACGGTTTCAGGGACAAGGCTACTCCCGTCCTCATCCGAGAACGTTACCGCTACGATGTATGTCGATTGCTCGATTGCGTTACTAAGCACAGTTGCAGCCATTGCGCGTCTCCACTTCAAAGGTAATGGTTGGTGTTTTGTTGGTCATGCTGTATCCCGGTTTCATGCTCGACAGCCCTATTGCAGCTTTGCTTTGAGTCACTGCTTCCAATGCCCGAAGTCTTTCAAAAGACGCCCCCGGCAATCTGTCTGAGAACGAAGCTGACGGCCCTGCGTAAGAGAATGATACCGTAGGGAACAGTGTAGAAACAGACGCACTCACGACACTCTGGATGGACGTGAAGGTCGCTGTCGCAAGGGACGCCGTGAAAGATAGCAATGGTTTCAATGCCGACAATGCCGCTTCCGGGTGTTTGGCCGCAAAGCACAGGCAAGCGATAACATAAGACGCGAGGATGGTCACATCGTGCCAGATGTACGATGTGCGATTGTGCCATTTATAAGCGGCGTTATCTTTCCAAACGAATGTCGGCATTAAACTAATATCTCAAATATGGATTTTGCGGTTGTCGTTGATCCTGTCACTGCTCGCAATGCTGTCACAGGCCATGTGATTTTACCGACCGTTGTTCCAACCGCAGTCGCTGCTACCTCATGCCATACAGCCGTTCCTGCAACCACCATCGAATCAGGGGAAATGGTGTACTCGCACTTTACAGTATTTGTGCCTCCAATGACAACAGTTGTTATGTTCTGCCCTGCTAAAAGCGGCGGAATAACGACCGGGTCTGTCGTTGTGCTTGCCGCGATATCTGTTTCCCTGTGGCTCCATCCAAGGAACCTACCATCTCTCTGCACTAAATTTTGTACGGCCATTTTGTTTTAAGCCTCCTTGTGTTGTTTTTGCTATGTTATGGTTTTGAGTTTTTTGACTATTGCCATAAATCTATCTAAGGCACTGTGCATAAAGAGTCCCATCAGGCGATGCCTGAACTAAAGCCAATAATGCTTCCGTTGCTGCATCATTTTGAGGTACAGTATAAGGGTCAACAGTACAATCGTCGCCTATGCTGACATAGGCTTGATATTCAGGGTCTTCGTCTTCATCTTCTATCATTTTGTTGACAAAAAACTGTGCGATGATAGATTCATCTTCATTGTAAAATGCATTGTATCGAATGCTCCAAGGATAGACATATACTCCCGACAAATAAAACCAGTTCAAATCACAGCATTTCAGATCTATGTCTGGGTCTTCACCACTTATCACCAGTGAATTTCTAAGACCCGTTGCATTGCAATCGGTGCATGAACCACTTTTACTCCCAGTCTTTACCTTGCGACATGAAAAATACCCATTCGCTGTATAATTAGGCTCGATTCCACAATCTCGAATTATGGTTGTTGTGCGAGAATAACTCCTATTTTGCAATAACGGCGGGTCTTTATCGAAATAATACATATCATCATAATAAGATGTATCCTTATTCGCAGCGTCTGTTGTTCTTGTCCAAAATCCAATTTTCGTAAACCCATCGTCATTTAATGGGTTTAATGTAAAACCGATTGAAATGTCTCTGCTTCGTTCTTCTTCTTCGCTAAAAGATTTAAACTCAGCCGTGTCACCTTCGCAGCCTTCCCAACACCATTGCTCGGTATAAGCGTTTGTCAAATTCCGTAGCCTTGATGTTTGCCATCCAAATATAGTTTCGTGTGATCCAGATCCGGTTATTGTGCCATTTCCAGACCAAGTACAAACCTTTTGCCCAAAAGGGCATGGTGGATGACTGACACTTGATGTTATTTCTTCGCTATATTCCGGTACTATTCCGTTCTCAACCAATTCTTCAAACAAATCGTCATTAGCTATTTCTTCTTTTTTTTCAATCCAATTCGATATGCTATTTTGTGAACACGGGAATGTAGCAATTCCTCCAGAATTTAGCTTAACATTTGTAGCTACATTTCCCTCCCTTGTAATCACAGTACACATGGAACCCAGTCTAAGTAGGATATAAAATCCGCATCCATTCGGTTCCTCCTTAAACCCGATCACCTTAGGACTCCCCCAATCGAAATTCTCAAATTTCACAATCACTTCATCGCCGACAGCAAACGCGGCTGAATTGCAGGACATGTACTCGATAGGGACGGCTGACAAGCTGGAGCTTTGGTTGACGTCGAGGCTGTTGTCCGTGCTTAAACATTCCTCAAGAGTTACACTACAAGTATGAGCATCATAATCAATAACTGTGATGGTCCCATATCGGTAGTTTGGTCTCCATTTCTGCCAACCGTCCCGCATGGCCCAATTAAAATACACACCTGCGGAATGTTGACTACCCAGTTCCATCGGCACATTGTAAAGCATCCCGTCACGCTCTGCATCATAAACAGCGGGAGATGTTCCGCTTGCTACATATCCAGGTTGAATGTTGACGCCCTTCGCCCTGTCGCCGGCAATTTCAATCATGCCAACATTACCGGATAAATCCTCTGTTAAGTCCGCACAATAAGCCGACACCGCATAAGACTTTCCATCATCCGCTAAAATCGTGACATTATACTGCCCGTTGGATATGTAACTTCCTATTACGCCCTTACTCATATCTCCGACTCATTCACATTCATAGATTGTTGACCGACCGCCACGTAATAGACAATTTGATTTACCGTGATTTCATTTCCGTCATATCGCGCAGTGTCCCCTGGATTAAGGTAAATATCCAGAGACGCGCATCTGTAGTTATACAATCCATCATCATCTGATACATACACAACATCCCGCAAATCCATACTTTTTGATGTGAAGGATTCCGTCTTATGCCCTGTTATCGTAATGCTTTTGTTTCGACCCCCTTCGTCAACTCTCATTTCTTCATAATCGGCTCGGACTATTATTTCCCGATATTGTTCAACGCCATCCAGAATATAGGCAAGATGGACTTGCATTTCTCCGTTCGTTCTGTTCCCAATGTCATCTTGATAATCCAATCCCGGCGCTACCACGGAAAGGAAAGTAGGCGCACCTGACTTTCTCCTTGCCTGAAAGCTCGATATAGGGATTGTGACGTCTGTAGTGCCGTCTGCATCGCCGGTAAGCACAAAATAGTATAGATAGGTCAATCTGTCCCCATTCGCGCTTATCCATGCCGCCCATGCCGCTCCGTCCCATATTTCGGCGTCATAAGTAGCAATGGTGAACGACACAACTGCGGGCAAAATCGTTGTATCGTAGGAAATCGTTGCAGCGTTCGGCGTAAGGGTGAAAGCGGTGCACTCAGCCAGCAAGTTCACGTCGTGAACAATGTCTGCGGCGTATGGCGTAAGGGTAAAGGACACGGAATCCGCGGTAACAAGGACACCGTTAAACACATCTGCATCATACGTAGTTAGCGTAAAAGCTGACACGGAAGCATTGACGGTCGTTGCGCCTATTATCCCTGCGGCGTATGGAGTCAGGGTGAACGAGGGGCAGGTAGCGGAGACTTCTACATCAAAATCATAAGTTCCGGCCCTGATTTCATCTATTTCATCAGAGGTTAAGATATCCTTAAAAACAACAAATTCATCAAGCTCCCCATCCCATGTTACACCTTGAGGGGTACCTGATGAAGTAGCTATATCACCAACCAGGAAAGGGGCATCTGAAATAGATATATTGTTTGTAGCAGTGCCACTTGCATTAATTATTTTACTTCCAGCGGTATCATCCCATACAACAAGTTTCCATGATTTATCGGAATCGTCAAACGTAACCGCTAAATGATACCATCGGTTCGTACTTAATGAACCACCATCATAAAGCGTTTCGGTAGCAGTTCCCCCGGTATGTCCAATTTGTAGTAGAATTGACGGACCAGTAGTCCCCCAAAGTAATTTTATACAATATTTGCCAGACGTATTCTCAAATTTACCAAAAAAACCAGCATAACTGCCAAGATTCTCTGCCCTGGCCCAACAGCATACTGAAATCTTTTTGTTAGTATCTCCATCTTTTAACGGAAAATCAGAACTAAGATTTGCATCAGTGATATAAAAACATTCATCGTTGCTGGCTTCCAAATCAGCAGACGCAGATCCTTCTTTATATTCGGAAGTGTTCACACCTACAGTGTTAAAGTCCGTCAGCGTATTTGTACCGATTGAGTCAGTCGTCAATGCCCCTGATTCAAACCGCCACAAGGCTACACAATTCGGATCACCTGAGAATACGTTCGCCATTCACTCACACCCTTACGCAGAAGGCGCTATGGTAAAAATCCCGCTGGAATCCCATGTGATGCTTAACGCCCCTGCCGACATATCCACAGGCCCGTCAAGGTCAACAAAACCAATCGCCCTGTCGCTTCCATCCGTGTCGTTGTAAATCAATCCCCAATAGGCGTCAGTGTCGTTGCTTGCGTTCTGCGCCCATGAGGGATTCGTCGCAGAGTCAAACTTCATGGTTCCGGCAGTCTGCGTTACACAGTCAGCCAACGTGCCAAGGGAAGTCCCCCCAGCCACATACGTTCCTCCTGTCCCGACCTCCGTATAATCCCCCAAAGCCGGAGTCGTATCATCCGCCGCAGGAGTAGTGGTATTGTCCAAAATGGCACATTTAATTACGTCAGTCCCTTCCCATCCACCGTCAATCAGGTACGCCATCGCTTCCTGAAATATCGTTACATCGCCTCTTGCCATGTGATTATTCTCCTATCAAAAGAGTAATTGTCGTTATACCGTTGTCAGTCCTTAATCGCTGTGGAGCGCAAGAGTAATACCCATCATTGACTACCACATTCCATAGCGAATAATTTTCAATCATGTATTCAAGCATTTCAGTTTGTGCCAAAGTCAACTTAGCTTTAACTGTTAGCGTTCGGTCTGTATCTGTGTACCCTGAGTCAACAAGTACACTCCCTCCGTCAAGCGTAGCAATCCTCGACACACGTCTTGAACGTTCCCGAACTTTTGTTTCAGCGTGCACTTCTTTGAATTTTAGAGCGTAACTGCTTGATGTTTGTGTCGTTATGCTTACCATCATCTCACCTTAGCTCGCTGCTGCAAGTAAAAATTCACTTCCAGATTCGTTGGCCCTAATCTGGATTTTCTTCAAAATTTTGAACATAAAGGCTTCGATCTCTGGTTCTACCCCAGCAGCATCAATCTTGATCGTATTATCCGACTCGCCGGAACTCAACATAATTTGAGCAGCTAACTCTTGTTGTCCAGCAGCTTGCTGCATCATTCTTGCCGCCGCTTCGGTCTTTGCTGCCGCCGCCTGCATCATTTTTGTTTGCGCCTCGACAGCTTCTCTTGCTTCTCTCGATCCACTCTTCACTTGATTAATAAGTTCTGCCAATCCAGATAAGTCAAAGTCAAGGTCAACCTCGCTATCTGATATAGCATTTATTTCATCGCTGACTTGTTGTCCAAACGGCCCTACTCCATTGCCGACAGATGGATTAGACACTCCAAGGTCAACTCCCATCGACATTGACCCGGATGACCCCTCACTTTTTAGCTTTTTGATCTTATCTTTTGCCGGTTCGGTGTCGGCATCAACCGGCATTCGAATGTCAGAGCTTTCTATTTCGTTATTAATAGACTCCCAATCGTTCTGAACTGATTCAAAATTTGTTTCAACGTCCGGCATTCTAATATCTGAATTTTCAATTTCCTGTGTTATAGCATCCCAGTCATTTTGGACTGCATCAAAATCCGTTTGTGTGTCAACGTATGCTTGCATCTCAAGGTTCATAGAATTAAAATCACGCTGAACCTGATCAAAATCGGTTGTGGTATCAACGTATGCTTGCATTTCGACATTCATGGCGTCAAAATCGTCTTGCATGTTGCCAGCTGGGTCAGACTGTCCGAAAGCCCATTTGATAGCATCTCCTAAGGCCCCTCCTATGTCTGCTCCCCAATCCCCAACCTGCGATACAGCATCTCCAATCAAGAAATCATAAGCTGTACCTCCAAGATCAACAGTGGCCTTGAACGCCTTTTTATCCATTTCCTCAAGACCTGGAAACAGATCATAAACCAGATCGGCAAGTAATTGTCCCCCGATGACAGAGATTGCAACAGGTACAGCAATACTGCCCATACCCTTTAAAACTCCAGCGGCTTCTCCAGCGGCTGTCAAACTTCCGATCCCTTTAATAGCTTGCGCCCCGGCTAACATGCCTATCGCATCAGCAAGGCCACTTATGGCCCCGGTGACAGGCTGAATAAATCCGGCAAGAGTGTTGACAACTTTGCCCCAACCTGCTACTTCACCTGTGTTCCGCTTTGTGGACTCATCCAGGTTATTAAAACTATCCACCCATGCAAGGATTTGTGTAATAACCGGCTTCGCGGCATCTACCATGCCCCGTGAAACGTCAATTAAGGATGTTAAAGAATCTACGACAAACTGAATAGCTTTGGCGACGTCTTGAGGGTCAGATGGGTTGAAGTCATCGAATATGGCCCCAATGCTCACTCCGAGGTCTTGTAGTGCCCTGATAAACTCCGTCCAATCAACTTGATTTAATGCTTCCGGGAGGCTTGTTGCGATCTCTTCAAAGAAGTCAGCAAGGTCACTCCCTGCTTCATTCATGGCATCAAAAAGCGGTTGAAAAGCATCATCGTCTATGGCAATACCAAACCCTTTAAACACCTCCGAAAGGCTTTGGACAATGTCGGAATACGCAGGAAGAAGCTCTGCCCCTAATTCTATAAAAGTGATCCTGACATTGTTTGCGAGGTTCTGGTTCGTCAATCCAAAATTTTCAGCCATCCTCGCATAGGCTGTTGCGGTAGCCCCCGCCTTGTTTGCAAACTCTGTCAATGTTGCTGCGAACTTGCCAGAAGCATCCGCCCCCAACGTCATAACAGCAGGTAGGCTTTCCGTGCTTCCGAACAGCTTCACAATCTGATCTGTTGCTCCCCCTGTTGATTTGTAAACATCCTTTAATACTCCATCAAGACCTTTGCTTGCGAGGGCAGATGCGTCAAATTTTATACCTAATTCTGCGGCCTCTTTTGCAGCCTCCGCAGACGGCTTGACAATAGCAGAAATAGCGGCTTTGATAGAGGTTATGGCTTGACTTGTAGGTGCACCTGTCGCTGTTACAGCAGCAATCGCGGCCATAAGTTCATCAAATGAAACTCCTGAATTTGCAGCCGTGGTTGATACTTGAGCAAGAGAATTAGCAAGCTCTGGAAGTGTCGTTTGGCCTGTCTTTACTGTCTTGAACAAAGCATCCGAATAATTAGCCGCCTCATTAGTGCTCGCTCCGTAGGCATTCAAACTGGAAACGAGGACTTTCGTTGTGGCCTCAAGATCGGCCTTGCCTGCGACGGACAACTTTTCGGCTGTAGTTAGAACGTCAAGAGAGTCTTTATAATCCGTACCTGCGGAAATTGCTGTATAGATTGCTGCATTTATATCGTCAATACTTGCAGTAGATGTTCTGGAATAATCAAGGATTTCATCCTTGAATTTATCAAGAGATCCCCCGGTCGCATCTGTCAATGTCGATATTTCCGCGAATGAATCTCCAAACTTACCAGCCTGATTAATAGCAAGCGCAAGTCCACCAACGGCCATAGCTGCGGCGACTGTGTCCACTTTAGCAATAAAGTCAGCCAGGTCTGCAAGTGGCTGGGTAGCACTTTCGACAGACCCGGCAAAGTCCCCGATCTTGTCAGATACCCCGGATATTGTGCCGGATATTTTATCCGTACCTGCAAAGATCACTTCGATTGTCTTATTTATGTCGCCCATCTATTTTTTCTCGTTCCTCAAGATAAAGGCCCCATAATCCTGCCTCGACTTCTGAGAAATAATTGTATGGTAATAAATCCGGTACAGCTTCAAACAAAAACCTGAAATTCCCCATGCCGCCCCCACGACAGAGAGCCATCGCTATTTGGACTCTTGAGTCTGCGTAGAGGCGTCTAATTCCCCCAGGGAATGACCTAATCCTGAGAGCTCTATAATCTTACGCCATATTCTATAAAACGGAACAGGGTTTGTTTCAGCAAGCCTTACTGCCATTTCCTGAGTGCATGTTGGATTGACAGAGCCATGCTTGATAAGCGATATACCCCGCACAACTTCATCAGGAACTTCTTCTGTCAATCCAAGTCTCTCTTTTATGGCCTTGATCTGGTCGGTATAGTTCTCCGACATAAAGGTTTCTACCAACTCAGAAAGCATTTTATTCTGCTTACTCGCTTCATTCACCTGCGCCAGTTCAGACCCGGAGAGATTTCTAACTTCCCATTCCGGCACTTCATCTTCATCGAAAAAATGCTTTAATTCCGGCACAGGTACTTTCGCTGTCCTGTACCGGAAGTCTGTATTCTGAAATTTATCTTTATCAAAAGCCATACATCCCCCGAAGTTATAAACTGATCCCCCGAAATCAGCTATATAAATTGAACTCATACACTCGTTTTAAACCATCTGAGGTCCATGAGAATCGACGACTATATTAGTTCCTATGATAAGATATAGGACTAAGATTCAAATGATACACTGGCCGTCTCAGAGCTGACAGTACAAGCCGCCTGATTCTGATCTGCGACCGGAAAAGATCTGGTTACACCCAAAGTCCCTTGAGTCAGGATGTAAGGAGTCTGGTTCCGGTTGGGATAGAAACGCACAGTAATCAACTCGTTTTGCTGCCCGAGTAGGGTGTCATTGACATTGTTGCTCATGAGGGCATTAAACGAACACTGTCCCAATGAACTTGACTTGCTGGCAATGGACCCGTTGTAATATTCGGTCGAGCTTACGCTGTGAGAATCTTCCGCAGGTACGAAGTCCATAGTCTTAGCCAGTTCTGCAAAGATCGGCGTATAATACTGGATATACACATGCTTGTAAGTAGCCCCGGTGTGGATTGCGGGGAGCGCAGACGAAAACTTGATATGTGCTTTCTTCTCGTTTGCGGTGTCGGCAAGGTATCCTTTGCCTATCGGATATTCTGCCCAATCAGGGTAATCGTATCGTTCCACATGGCTCCCAACAACCTGGTATATTTCCGAAGCCGTGACAGCTTGAGAAGTGGAAACGGTCGTTCTGATCTGCCCGATCTCAATCCCACCAACAGGAATGAGCGGAGGTCCACCAGCCGCAGCTCTGGTATCGGAGAAAGTAGCTCCCGTACCCTCGGCCCCAGGCTCAACTGCGATTGCTCCATCTGACCCCATATAGACGGATATGACTTTCGCCTTGCCCGGTCCTGTGCCTCTGGTAAAAGTGTCAGTGGTTGCAGAAACGCTTTGCAACACACCCTTTGAATAAGCAGTGAATGCCGCAACTGTAATAGTGTCATCACTTGCATGGACAGAAAGCATGTTCCGGCCTGTAACTACTCCGTCCGGCCTGACGTCTGGTTCCGATCCGTCATAATTCGACCAGATCGTACCTCTATAAAAAATCTGATGGTCCGAGTCAGTCATTGCGGTATAACTGGTAAGTGTTCTTCCAGTTTCGATTTCGATTTTACCCTTCGCGCTGGTACTCATGGCATTTCTCCTCTATTTCATTGTTAGTCCTAAAGTTTTCATGTTTCTGTTAAACTCTTCCAATACTTTATTGCCTGTTTGTTTGTCTAAACTTCCTATAGATTTCTTCAATTCTTTTCCAAATCTTGCCCCATTCTCAAAATGGCACATCGCTGCCCGGTGGAGGATGTACGCCAAGGAATCAGGCTTGAAAGAATATGTAAATCTTGTCCCTGTCACTCCCGGCGCTGACTCCATATAACGGTATGCCATAACGTATTTGTTTGCGCCTTCGATCGCCATCATGCCATCATTGCAAGCCACTGCGATTTCAACCATAGCGGTTGCTATATCAATGTCATTAGGGATAACCATCAATGCCTCGTTAAGTATCTGTTTCGCCCGGTTGATATTTCCTAAAGACAGGTAAGCCGATATCATGGAGAAATAGATTGACTCGTTAAAGTCGTGAGATATATGACGCTTGGAAATGTACTGTTCCCCGAATTGCAGACCTTTTTCGATTTGTCCAATGTCGCAGTAACTCTGGAACAGATAGAAAAGGACTTTCGTTCTGGATGGATTTTCTACCAGCTCTTTTTCAAGCAATCCGATTGTCCGCTTTGATTTCTTGGCCTTTAATTCTGCATCTCCATGGTAGCCGTAATGGTTTAAGTGACCATCATACCAAAAAGCGGCCTTGTTTCTGTCGAACATAGGCTCGTTGTGTACGGAGCCTTCATAATGGACGGTCCCGCGTTTAAACGTTCTTACCGGGTGATGCTTAACGGCAACAGAACCATCCGGCCTAAGGTCATGGAGCCACAGACACATCGAATCGCAGGTCGGAGAAACAGCCATTAAAGCTCGTTTGAAGTCTTCTCCATTGCCGATAAACTCTTCATCAGCATCAATGGTCAAAATCCATTCTTGTGTTGAATATCCAATGCTCTGATTACGATGTACTGAGAAGTTCTCCCATGGGTGCTCATATATTTTGTCGGTGTATTCCCGAGCGATTTCTATTGTCTTGTCTATGGAGCCGGTATCGACAATAATAATTTCATCCGCGAAACGCTTCACGGAGTCAAGACACCTTCTGATATTCTTTTCCTCGTCCTTAACCATCATGGCGACAGTCAAAGTGGCTGGTTTCATATCTTCCGTATCTTTTGTTGGAGTCTGGATAACTCGTTTTTCTTCCAGCTTCCCCGTCAGATTTTCAATGGCGTCAAGCTCCCCCGATAGAGAGTATCTATCTATGATCAATTTGCGATATGATCCCGAGTTGTAAGTTCCGGTAAAGACCATTTTTTTAAGATCTGATATTGTGGCCCATGTCTCAGGATAGATATTTTCGGCCCCGTAAAAGTCGTGAACAAGCGGCTTTATCCCCGCCGCCATTGCCTCCATAATCCCCATGCCCTGAGATTCCATAACGGAAGTTGATAGAATATAGTTTTTATCCTCCAACCATGCCGGAATATTATTGACCTGCCCGTAGAAATGCACACGGTCTGCCAATCCGGTCTTGTCTAAAAACTGTTTGAAATATAGCTCATATCGCGGTTCCTGAAACGTGCCTGCAATGTGGAGTTGTAATTCTTCGTCATATTCGGCTAACCTTTGGAAAGCATGGACAAGCAACATCGGCCCTTTCTTGAAGTTCAGGTATCCGATATAGGCGATATTATGCCCATGCGTCCTATCTTTAAATGGGATATGCCCGACATCTACACCGTTCGGGATAACACGGATATTTGAAACCATTTTCTCAATTTTCGGGACTTGCTCTAACACCAGGTCTTTGATGTGATCGGCAACAAATATCAGAGCATCAACCCGTTCATAGTTGATGTATTTGATGTAAGGAAGGAAAGCCTCATAAGAGTGAATTCTGAGGATCACGTTTCTTTGATTGAGAAGGCCGGCGTCAGTTGTAAGGTGCATGGCAAGCTCGTTGCCCCACTCTATCCAAACGGTATCAGACCATAAGACGGCATCCACAATCTTTTGGTCATCCGGTTCATAGACGGTTTTAACCTGGTAGCCCCGGCCCTCAAGCCCTTTGGCAACCGGCAACATGAAGTTTTCAAGACCTGGCGTACTTATAAACGATATTTTTTTCATCGTTCCTTTTTCTCCCGTAATTAAAGGTTACTAAGCCCCGTATGTGTCCATAGCGAATGGCTGACAACGGTATCTAATTTCAAATTCTATTAATGCTCCGCACCATGGAGCCTGCCCTTCTCCAATTTCATAACTCACTGATCGTAGCGCAATATCTGATACAGTATCTGTCAACTCATAGTCTGGCGTGTCCGATACCTTCGGAGCAGAGTCTTTCCTTACAATCGCTGTCACAACATCAGAAGCAAGTTCATTGACTACATCCAAGAAATCATCGTCTCTGGTAAGGCTGTGTATCTCTACAAATACAGATAAAGAGCGGTTATCGTCATCATAGACCGTCCGCTCATTCTGGAATCCTGTGGACCAGTAATTTATTGCCGGAAGGTCGTACCCTTTGAACGGCTTTAAACGACCCCTGGATACAGCCTTGACGGTATTGTGGTAGCCGTTTGCAGTTGTAATGTTCGCCAGCCGAAGGCCGATCTCAGTCAATATGGTTGTTACTGCTGGAGTGGTCATTCTTCCTCCCCTATCATTTCTCGTAGTCCTGCCAGCAATGTCGGTATTTCGGCTTCAGCGGCATCTCGCATGCCCAATCTTTCTTTTAATGTCACACTTTTCACCAAAACGAACATAAGCTTATCACCTTTGAAAACAAACCACTTCCCCGACTTCGCTTTTCGTATATGCCCCATACCACTATTGAAAACTTCCCGCGCTGACTCTCTCATAACTCCGGCGGGTGTTAAATTGTCTGCTATGGGTATGTTTAAATATGGTCCACCAGGAACTTTCAAGTATTTATCAATAGCTGTAACAACCCCGCCATACTCTTGAATTGGTGCATACTTGACTTCATTTGCCCCTGCTCCTTGTGCTGAATATACGGAGGCATGGAGGTCTTTTAAACTTGTTCCCGATACCTGTTGCTGAATGCTTCTGCGTAATGCCCCCGTTCTGGTATTGAGATTGCGAAAGGCCTTAACCTCATTTGCAGCATTCAAAACGGCCTTCTGGAATACCTTCTTAGCCCCTTGAAAAGCCTCTTCTGGAAATCTCGCAAGATAAGTTTGGATTTCATCTACACCACTTACATCAACTGAAAAGGCCATCTACCACCTCAACGGGTGTTTATAATTATCAAGTATCCGTTTGACTTCTGATAACAACCCCAATGCAGGTCTTGATACGGAACCGCCCACAGTACTCACCGATTCTGCTCCTATCTGATCCTTACTCTGGAACTCGTAAGCAATCTGAAGTAATGCTGCTCGATTTAGATCCGCAGGTACAGTAGTCAATCCACCAGTATAAGTGATGACTATTTTCCCATTCTGTATGCCAGAAAACAGTCGTAAACCATAACCAGTAATCTCAAAATCAGAGTCTTCTGTATATGTTTCAGAATCCCCAGCGATAGTTACCGCAACTGAGGCTACAGAACTAATAGGTAATGCAGGAAGACTGATCATATACAAAGAAAATTTGTTGATATACTGCGTGACCGTCCGGGCTATCGGATCGAACAATCTCCCCGTGTAGGCCTCAAATGCCCCGGTAACTGAGTCCCTAATAACTTCAAGAGATGGATAACCAGTTATTGTTACATCTTCGAGACTCAGAAGATTTTGTAAATCAGAGTAGCTCACGAGTTCGATTGTCATGACACCAACTCCCACTCTTTGCTGAACCTTCGTGAACGGATCGATGGTCCATCATTAAAAGTGATCCAGCCATAATGAACTTTGGTTACCATCATCTCTTCGCCAGTCTTTTTATTTCTTACTACATCTCCAACGGAGATCTCTCCTGGCTGCTCCTTCTGTTTCTCTACAGTTTCTTGCGGTCTGATCTTAACTGATGGTTCTTGCGGCTGCTCCCTATCAGATGGCTCAGGAGTGATCTTCCTTCTGATGATCGGTTTAATTTTCACCTCATTTGTATACACTGCACAACCCATCTCATCTACAAAAACCTTGGCCAGCTCCTTCATAATTGTATATTCTTTGCCCGCCTCAAATTTAACTGTAACATTGCCATGCTCCGAGCCCATCGTAGCAGTGTGCATCTTTACTGTTACTTTTTCCATAATGCCCCCTCCCGTAATCTACTTTAAAGTACCAGAGATAGATGGCGGAGGAAACTCCAATCTACCCTGGTACTGTGAAAAGCCATAAGCAGAGAAAAGTGGGCGGCTATACTCTGCTCATGACTGTCTAAGCCGACACGCTTCTAAGAGGCCCGACAATGTTGACAATCCCATTCACAACTGCATCCGTAGCAACAGTAATAAATGCTCTGGAATACCTGCCAAGAGGATTCGGCACATCAAGAACAGCAATGTCAGACGCGCTACCGTCCGTAAGAGTCGTGGTATAATCGTTCCCAGAACTTCCATCATCATCCGTCCACGTAGTATCATCATCGGAGTATTGCAGCTTCATGGTGATTCTGGCGCCAGAACCAAATGCACCAGTATTGAGAATGAAAGCCGCACAAGGCCCGACAGCATGGTCAACGGACGCACCTGCATCCGTACCAGCAGCGACAGATACCGGAGCGAGTCCCTGAGTAATCGTATAATTTTCATCAATGTTCATTTTCATGGTCAATTCTCCTTTCCCGATTGAAAGCCATGGAAAAACGCACGGGAGAAGCGTTCTTGTCAGGGGCTACCCTATCCATGGCATATTGTTTACCCCTTAATGTCCAAAAGCACTTTGGGAGGGTCTGCATAAAAAGCCAAGGCTGATCCTGCACTCTCGATCACAGAACTTGTCACTTTAATGATCAAGACATCCCCGGCAACCAACCCGGTTGCGGTAACTGTAAAATCCTTGTCATACCAAGTTGACTTTGCTGCAAAAGTTTGAGCAGCGGTCGCGCATATATCTGACCCAACAGCTCCATCAGCTTGCTCATAAACTTCTACATCAATCGTTGATGCGTTATCCGTACCGGCTCCATCAATCTTGCAATGTAGACGTATTTTGACTTCCCCTGCTGCAACATATTCAGGAGGTAACACAAACTGAATATAACCTACGCTCGCCTCTGTCTCACTGATAGACTCTTCGCCTTGCAACTCGATTGTGTTTGTTCCGAGCGCAAGAAAGAAGTCCCCATCAGTTTCAGATACAGCCAGAGCCGCTCCATCCGCCGCCATGATTTGATTAATTGGAATGCCGTATGCTTGCAAAGCATTCTCTACCAGGTCAGCCCTGCTAATTGCCCCAGCGGCAGTTTGAGCTGCGGTTGACATTACGAAATAGGCATTCCCACCGGCGTCCGGGATAGTGTACGTCCTTGCCGCCGCCTGACTTGCATTGACAAGCGTTGTGGTCGTGTTCCCGGCACTATCTGATGCTGCAATCGACAACTTACCCTTGCTTTCAGTTGTCGGGAATACATCCACCGTTCCCGGGGTCCCGCTTGCACCAGCGTCAATATTTGTCGCATTTACCGTGACAATGTTTCCAGTTGTGGCCCCGATAGTGGTAATGGTTGCAATTTCTTTACCCGCATCCAGAACCAGAGCCTTACTTGCCGTAGCGGTTCCTGCTGTAACATCCACATAATTCAACTCTGCCGCCGTGGAGGTCACAAGCACGTCATTCAGATAGAGTGCCTGTGTCTTTACCCATGGCTGGTTATAATCGGCAATCAACCAGCCTGCTGAAAACAGGATAAACAGAAAAGCCGATACCCCTATGATCTTCTTATGTCTCATTTTGCTCCTCCTTACGATGTAGCAATCTTGATTGGGCAGAATGCCTCAGCAAGCGTTACTTTCCCTCCGACTCTTTTCTTGATCACAAAAGCCGTCTGATCATATTCGGCATACCGCTCATCCAATCTTTTCACAGACAGACCTGCACGATCACGAATCTTATAACCGGACATAAAGTCACCAAATACGATCGGATATGCGTTCGCACCGATATCCGGTAAACCTTCAGGATTCACCACCGGTCGACCCAAAATGGTAGCAGGAGTGCCAGCCGCTACAGAAGGACTCCAGTAGTAGTTTCCATTACCATCTTTCAGCTTACGGACTACCTCTTCTGTATTGGAGTTCATGGCCCAAGTCCCATTCCGACGATACACTTTCTTAACTCCATAATAGGCTTCCGTGATGACATCAAACCCATTATGGGTAGCATCCGAAAGAGCAGCAGTGACTCCTGAATACACATACCGAGCAAGCACAGCAGAGTTAGCTACAACACCCTGTGGGGAATCGTCACCAGCAGCAGCTGCAAAAGCATCGTCCTCTGCTTCGGCCATTGCCCTACTGAAAGCTGCCGTCATCTCAGATACGATGTTAGCTTCTGCATCATCCAGAGTGTTGTTGGAAATCAACGTAAGAGCCCGACAATCGTAAATCTGTATCCGCTCACCACCTGTACTCAAATCTTGAGCAGTGATTGCAATAGACTGCCGACCCCAAGCCACCGTAGGTTTGGACAGAGCACCAAGGACCACCAAATCCCTCCCAGTAGTCCCTACCTGACAGAGAGGCCGTAGCTCAGCCATATCATAAGCGGCCATGATGATTCCTGACTCAAATGTGGGAGGAATAAGGAATCCACCATCCGCATCTGATGTCCCAGCGAGAGCACGCTTCTCATCCGCCGTAAGAGTCTGCGGAGCATCCTCACTGAACCCATACCGTATCCACTTTTCAAAGGCCCGCGTTTGCAGGACTTCTTCTGCCGACTGCTCGGGTCTCTCCGAATTGTAATGAGGACGATTCGCTCGTTTCTCGATCTCATCAATCCTGGTCTTCAGCTCTGTAATTGCTGAATTAGTGGTATCCACAATTGCACGCGTCTCTGCCGTAGCTTCCCCATTCCTGGTCTCAGCTTCTTTGATGGCTTTGTCATTGTATTCTTTCAAAGTCTCAAAGGTCTTTACAACTTCCTCTCTCAATTCTTTAATATCAGCCATTTTGTTATTCTCCTATACTAATTGTTCCCGTAGTTTTCTAATCTCAGAGATGGTGGAGTTTCCTTCCTCATTGTCATCAACCGGCTCTGTTTTTGGTGGTGTGAACAAGAGGGCTTGAAATCTCGTTTTTTCAGCATCACTGAATCCACCGCGTCGGAGTTCTTCACAGAACCCTTGAACGGCTTTTACTCTTGCCACGTGGTGAGCTGTCTGCACTTCCTGTGACAGCTCGGCCAGTTTGCCTCTGGATTCAATAGGCAGCAACTTCCCCATTCTCAAATCCATCAGCTCTATTAGTTTAAATGAAGTGTCTTTTGCGAGTCCTTCCAGATCACCTCTGCTGTGCTCAAATAAAGCGGCAGCGATTTCGTTCGTTGTGGGCAACTTCCTTTCACCACTGAAGAATCGGGTGATGTAATTAGTTGCCCATTCCAAGTAAGTAGAATGAAATGTTTCAAGTGCTTTATCAAGCTGAGGGACAATCATATCCGCAGACTCTTTCATAGAGTTTTCCCACCAAATATCGTTGAGGGTAGACCATAATGAAGAAGACAGGAACTCACCTTCGTTACGTAACTTATTGTCCATCAGGGTCTCATCAAAGTCTACCGCACGCTCTTCTGTGTCTACCTTATCTTGCAACTCTTCAGATAAGGTTTCAATCTGGTTCTCCATCTCTTCTGAATCCGCTTCGATGGTTACAAGCCCTCTCTCTTCAGGTCGATCTATCACGGTAGTTTCAAACTCCTCATCACCAGCTCGAATAGACCTGACGGAGACTACAGTCGCAGCTTCATTCGCTGGGAAGATAACTGGACTCACTTCCATCACTCGCACTTCTGAAATGTGTCGAACCCGATCAACCACCTTGTCCTTGATCGTATTGAACCCAAATGAAAAGGACTCTACATCACCTGCCCTAAGGTGAGCATAGGCATCTTTGCCTCTGGTTGTTTCCAAATTGATCTGACATCTCACCCACGGCCCATATTGATCTTCTCTTGACTCGATCACTTTACCTATCAACTCATCGTGATCCCACAACATCTTGATCTTACCGGTTCGTTCTTGAAAAGTTTTCTTGAAAGCCCCCTCTTGGAATGTGGATCGGTATGCGTCCACAGTATTCCACTTAGTAAGATACGCTTCAATAATGCCTTCCTCTGTAATGCTCCTGATCTCACCAATACTCCTGACTTCAAGATCCGTAGCAGTGGACTTCTTCTCCATCTGTTCCTTTGCCATGTCTAAAATCCCTCCGGCTGCTTTGAATATGGACAAAGCTCCTGTCTGGGCACTGCGAGTCCGTATCGCTCTCAATGCTGACAGATAGACCTTACCATTTTTACCAAACGGATACTTGAATCTGGCCTTAGTTTTTTTAGCAGCAGAAGTATCCTCACCAAGATGCCAACGGCTATACTCAGACCAATTGTCACCATCCTTACCACCAAGCAACTTATTACCATCGCCTGCACTGAAAGACCAAGATCCAGTGGAAATATCACCGGCTTTAATCCTGGCTTTCACATTCAATTCACCTTGTTTGTAAACCTGTATGGTCATCGTTTTTATCCTAACCTATACCCTTATATAACTTCCTTATAGTCGTCGATTCTCATGGACCTCAGATGGTTTAAAACGAGTGTTTGGAGCTGATCTTGAACAGGGTGAACCATAGTTTATTACACTACTACTCAACTCACAGTTGGTAAACTGAATATCATCCTCATGTAATTCGTTCCTGATCTGAGTAACCCATATATTTTGATCTGCCTTTGCAATGAACTATTCTCCAACAACTAATCACCCGGGTCCGGATCTGGATCATCAAAAAGTTTTGGTTCAACTATATTAAAATTTTCGTCGACCCTGTCTATGGAGTTCAACCACTCTTTGAATCTGTCCTCGCTGGCTTTTCTTTCGGCCGTCATGTTGTAATCTATAGTGGCCATGATCAAATAAAGCCTCCGATGATGTCCCACACTCTCGGGTCAATGTAATTGTCTCTTGCCATCGTCGGACCATTGTGAAGAAACTCACTAACTATCGTAGAAACCTCCATTATTATCTTCTTTCTCTCAGCCTCTGTATACACCTTACCTGAATACTTCTGAAGCTCTTCATGAGCTATCCTTGTAGCATTATAAGTCCTGTAATCCTTCATAGTATACTTTTTACCATCAGATACTTCTTTGAGATACTTATTGATAGTCTTCTCGGTTACATCAGGAAACAGAGGAGAGTCAACTGCTGCTGCAGCGAGACGGTCTTCAAAGAATCTTGCAAGAATAGGATCTGTTATCTCATAATGGGCTGGGATTCCTTCTTTTGCTATAAAATCCAGAATTATTTTGTCCCCTTCAACCTTAACGTGATTGGACTGTAAAGTTGTAAGTCCGTAGGCTTGAACATCTGCTTTAGTGTCTGTTAGAGAACCTACACGTATACCGGTCATATCTTCAAGCTTTAAGAGGTAGGCCTTCGGGTCTCCTTCGAGGATTCCTTCTTCGATATTGTCTCTTATAGAATCCATATCATCGGCAAACAGTTTTACTCTATCAAACTTCTTCCACTTCTGTTTATCTGTATACTCTTCACTGTAAAGATATTTCCATCTTCCCTTCTCATCTTGGCCCACCGCTATGATCTCTGATAGTGGGTCACTGGATACTGCTACATTCTTCCAACCGGGAGGTATATTCATCTCATCAAGCTGTTTTGAAATTTCAGGGCTAACATTCTTGCCATTCAAATCGACCCATCTTCCACCAAGAGTTCTTCTATACCCCTTACAACTATCTCTTTTAAGCTTTGCTGCTCTCCACTCCTCTGATGTGAGACCAAGAGATCTTTCCTCTTCCCAATCAGAGATAAGGGGCTTATCACAGCAGGAGATAGTATCAGCAGCAGTCATCATAGGGTTCTCTGGTGGTCGACTGGCCCCAAAGTCAAATTCATCCACTGTTTCATCTATAACAAACATTAGAGAACATCTGCAATTGACTCTCTGAGCAGCACTAAGTTTTGGATCGAGAGGATATCTCGCTCCATTTGAAAACTTCTCATCAATACCTACTTTTTCACCATTCAGTCTCTGATGTAAATCTCTGACATGTGAATCCCCAGCAGTGGCCCATATCTTATGACTTGCATTGACCATTTTAGCAGACAACCACTGTCCCTGACTTGCACCTGCCCCAGTAATAGTTCTGGCTATCCTCAAAGCTCTTGCCGGTGTGAACGCCCCGAGATCTATGATTGCTTGCTGGAGCTGTGCTGTGGTCCAGCCTTCTTTCACCCCCTTCTGCATTACATCACCAACGGCTTCTGAAGTCGAATCATTCAGATCTGTGAGCTCCTTGAGTATATCAGTCTCCTCTTGTATAGCCTCTCTAAGAGGGTCCTCCTCAGCCCCCTCTGCCCGCTCTTCAGTGATAAGATCTCTCCCGAACTCAAGACCAGCTATCACATAAGTATCCAAAATGGCAGCTTCAATATCATCATTGAAGTATGCAAGAATACCCGGAATGTCTTTAGGAGCTATACCATCTATTTGGGAAAGTATCATCTTCTGTTGAGTCTCTAATATGTCGTAGTATATCGCAGCCTGCTCAACTGCAATCTCTTCTTTCCTGATAGTTTGTTCTTCTATTGTGGACCTTACTTCACTATACGAAGTTTTTTTTTAATAATATCTTCGGCTGTCCTTATGGCATCCTGAGCTGCCGGATCAGAGTCTACCTCGACCCCACCAACATATGACTTATCCCACCCTTCAAATTCGTCCGCTCCAAACTCAAACAATTCATTGATCTGACTAAATGGCAGACCCATTCTGAATAGCTAAAGAGCTGCTTTACACTTATCTTCCACAATATCGTGTAAGGCCTGGATTGACATCTTATTGTATTTAATCTTGTGACCAGGAAGCAACTCATCTCTGAAACTGAAAGTTAGGGTATCTGCGATGTCATCCAAAAGCGGAAGCACGGTGCCGACCCAAAAGATGATCTCACTGGCTTGATAATTATTATACGTAGAGGACTCTTGTGCACCTGCATACTGTGGAGGAACACCAAAGGCTATGTATATCTCATCCCTATTTTGTTTCCGGGAGACCGAGAAATCCATCTCTATCGGAGTGGCCGCGGTTCTCAAATACTTTGCATTGGAACCAAGCATCCTCAGCCTTCTTGCATTCTTTGGTCCAGACCACGTATCATTCAATCGCTCTGTAGCCGCATCTGCCTCGTCCTGGCTGCTGAATTCTCTGTCAACCGCAATGATACCATCCAATACCCCCCGATTCTGCATAGCCGACTTATTCCAGTTTTGCTGATCGACATCGACATCAACTGTCTTACTCACAGCCTCAAGAGGGCCAATACCCATAAGAGGATTTGCCGGATTGAAGAATTTCATGTGAATAATCTCTTCTGGCTCATAATCAATCCGACCAGATCTATCCAATGAGTATCCTTTAAACCACTCCTCAATATCCTTTGATGGAATAGCCCCCATTCTGTCCGGTGATATGGGCCATAGCTCTGCTGTTTTCTTACCAGTCTTGACCTTCTTCAAATACGAGTTGCCGGTGAGTAGCAACCAGGAAACGACAAGCTCAAACATATCCTGCTTAGAAATATGAGGATTGGGGTATTTCAACATCTGACTTAAATAGTGATCCGGCATGGGTTCATTGTTGTCATCGAAAACAACCCAGGGAACAGAAGCAGCAGCCTTGGTGATAAGAAATACTGCTCTGTATACTGTAGGACTTGCTTTGTAACCATCCTTTACTGCACTTTCGATTGAGAAGGTGTTGTAGATAGGCTGACCCGTGCTGGTAATATACATGTCTGCTACAGCCAGATTCCTTTTTTGTATCCAACCCTTCATTTTATCGAGTATTCTCATAACCCATTCCTACCCCACAAATATTCTACCAGCAGTGTTCAAAGATGACAAAGTCCATACAAGTGCATCCATTCTATCAGGACTCTCAGGTATAGAAGGGTCCCACGAACACATTTCATCCTCCAACTTAGCAAACGTACCAATGTGGTGGACTCTACCCTGCTCATACAATGCCCCAATTGGCTCCGCTCGAGTTACTTTTCCCCTGGATGCATGAACAGCATCAAACCTAACGGCTGGGTCAACAGTATGTATCACAGTCCGCACCAAATCCCCTCCGTTATTTGTTTCACCAACAATCTTGTTTGCTTCATGATTGTGATACGCATACACAGCGGCGGCTGCCCAACCCATAGGGGACTTATGACAAGTGTAGTCTCCGAACACATAAAAGTGTGGCGGATTCTGCTGATCTCTACCGGCGGCCACAATTCCTGTATCATCCGCATCATCACCAGAGGTTACTGCGGGGTCAACCCCAATGTGTAGCATTACGATCTTAACTCCTTCTGGTACTTCATCCAGCCGATACCTGTCTATATCATTGCGATTGAAAACGGAATCTGGATTGTCATCAAGAATCTCCGCGTGAATCTCTTGACGACCCAGTCGAGTACCTTCGTACTTCTGAATAATCTTATTATAGAATTGTGGTGCAAGATTTGCTTTGTTATCATAAGTACTACCAAGGGTAACTACGCATCCAGGGTCTTTCAGAAGATCTTTGATGACCTTTATCGGTCTTGGAGTGGTGGTGATACAACATTGTGGGTTACTACCAAGTCTCAGTCCAAACATTAATTGGTCCCATGAGGCAGTAGCATACTTCCATGCTGCCAACTCATCCGCCCATGCTGCATCATGAGAGGGCCCCCTCAACCTCTTAGGCTCTTCTGCAGAATAAGTATAAGCCTTGGCACCATTCGACCATTGTAGTTGTCTCTTAGATGGAATGTACTCCGGCGGGTCTTCCTTATATAAGGATAGAATCCCTGCTTCCCCGTCGACCATAATATCTCTCACATCTGCTGCCGTGGCCCCTACCAATGCAATTCTCTTATACCCACTATTAACTTTTGCTTTTACCCATTCTGCACCGGATCTGGTCTTCCCGAACCCTCTACCTGCTTTGATCATCCAATACTGCCAATCACCATCTGGAGGTAATTGCTCTGGCCTTGCTATTTCCTCCCACTCAGTCAGCACATGAGGATTCTGAGAAACATACTCATACACTTTCTCATATCCATAAGTTTCAATTCTCTGCTGTATGAGACTTAAACCCATATCTTACTCGTTTACCTTTTTCAACCGTTTGACATCTACCAACTTCGGCTGACTATCCTGCAATGGAAACATCTTCCTGAACTCATCCAAGGAATGAACCACCTTCATCGGTATTGGCTTTCCATCTGGCCCAGAGATCTCTGTACGATCAATAAACATGCCCAGATGCTTTGCAAGAGAATCAAGAGCAGCCTTTTTATCAGCCAATTTTATCTTCTTTAATACCGTAGCATGCTCTTCCCCATTCACGAATTTGGTTGCCATATTGAAAGTTGTGATGGCTGCTGCTGTATCCTTATCAAGTTCTGGTATTGGAATTAACTTACCATCCTCATCATAGAACTTTTGCGGATCTACAAATGCTATTTTGGCATACTCTTCTAATACTCTCTCTCTTGTTATTGTTGCTACTTTCTCTAATTGCCGTAACCTATCTTGTATAGCCTTCTCCACTACTGGTCTTCTTATAAGATTACTGGCATAGAAGGCGGCGGTATCAGGAGCGTACCCGGCTGCTATTGCTGCTCTGGTAGCATTGTAGTCTATAAGATACTCAGACACAAACATTCTCTGCTTTGTTGTCAGATTATCATTTGACACTCTTGAAGATGCTGGGGGCTCTACAAAAGGGGACCCAAACCTTCGAGTAAGCTTTTTTGTATTGGTAGTATTTTTTCGTCTATTTAGTACCATTGTAATTCCTGAACTGTATAATTGATCGGGATAGTAGAGTAAGCTCTACCTCTTGTTAAGAACATAACTTAATTGTTAGAATAAAACAAGAAAAAGTTTTGTATAAATATATTTTATTATAATTGAAATAAAATCCTTTCTTTTAACAGAGTTTTATTATAAAATAAGAATATGTTGCTACTAACCCTACAAACAAAGGAGAGACAACAATGGCTGCATACAATTACAGGGCAATGAAAAATATGAACAAGGCTAAGAAAGTACACAAAATACCAAAAGAAGGAACGTGGATACCAGTGGCTGCTGCTGCTCATCAGTCGATATGGTCGGGACAGATGCTACGATACTTACATTTCAGAGGGTTAATTGATGGAATCAAAGTAGCCAATGGAGTGCTACTACTTAATTTTGATCAAATCCAGAAACTAAAAAAACAGTCCGACCATAAAACTCAGGAATAGTCGGAACCCGGAGCCGGAAACCCGGAACCCGGAGCCGGAAACCCGGAACCCGGAGCCACCCCTGCTCTGAATACCCGAAATCCGGGTAAAAAAGTCTGCTGAGGCTGAGGTCCATGAGGGTACGCGTTCGGATTTTTCCTTGAACACCAAGTTTCCCCCTCTCAGTGGTAATTGAGGTTTTCGGTTCCTGTACCCTTATCAATATATGGGTATGCCTCAAATACCCCATAAAGCCTTGAGACCCAACCATACCAACGCGTACTCTCATGGACCTCAGCGTTTATTTTAATTAATTTTCCTTTATGTTCACTTATTAAAATTAGGAATATTTAGTCAAATCCGTAAATCTATGTTCCGTTAGCCATATTAGCCATAATCATGGATAGTTTGGCTCACTCCTATATAAAAGGCTACATCAGGATACCCAGAGGATTTTATCCGGGCCCTATCCAAGAAAACCAAAATTATCTAATGATCCCGCTGGTTTACCACTTTTACCAAAAAAGTGGAAAAAAGTGGAAAAAAGTGGTGTGTCCGAAATTCGGAGTATTTCCATGAAAAGTGGACCCTGAGAACCCTGAGAACCCTGAGCCGTTCCTGATCGGGTTTTGCTTTGGTTAAAATGTCTGCTATACGGAACTTAAAGAGTTCAAAATTATAAAGGAGGACGGGATATGAAAACAAGGAACGAAAAGGAACTAATCAAACTGATTAAAGACGGATGTGATGGGGGCAACGGAGAATTCGATAAATTTATGCCGTCTGAATTAGTGAATCTTTGCGTCCAAAAGGATCTCACATTCTTCCCGGAAGTAGTAAATGAAAAAATCGTATGGTATCAAATAGGATGAAGAAACATAAATTTTAGGAGGGTCGAAAATGGCAAAGAAATATAGAGTGACAGTAAGTCGTCCGCAGAGAAAAGACATGCAGCACGAAGGAACGTTGGAAGAACTGATTCAGTGTTTCAGTCACACCCTGGCGGTAGGTGTATCGTGGGAGCATGAAAAAGGAAATAAAAAAATCAACAGAAACCCAAAATCAATCAAAGCGTTGGTAACGGCATTGTATAATGCCAAGAACAATGCCGCCAATAACGGCTACAGTGGCTATTCTTATTCATACGAAGTCATTTAAAACTGGGAGGATGACAATGAGACAAGCAATAACACAAGAAGAAAGAAAAGCACTGAAACCACAGCTTGATAGGATTCAAAAAGAAATCATCAGCAGAATAAATGCCGACCGATTTTCAACTGAACCAGTTCCGCAAGGAGTGTATATGAGTGTGGTTAGAATATCTAAGTGGGGAATCGAAATGCAAATTTTGGATCAACCGAATGGACTTTGTACCTGGGGGCGTTTCAGATTTAATTGTAAAACCGGTGAAATTAAAAGAATGGCATAGTCAAAAAAAACCTGGGAGGATTGAAAATGGATTATGCACTTATTAGACGAGGGTTAGCGTCTGCACTGTATTCTTTGGTATATGAGGGGGCAAGCAGCCGGGGGCACCAATACCGTATCGAGTACGACATTAACAAAGCAATCGCGGGCCGCATTTATGAGGCGTACGACGAGCCCACAGCGATTGCCATTTCGATGGGGCATAAAGAATCACTGGTCCCTTTCTTCCGGGCACTGTGTCCAGAAGTAACCATCTATGCCACAGACGGTAAAGACTATCACAACAATATCAAATATTAGCCGAAACGCCCTTCGGGGCGTCAGTCGGGAACGACCGCCCGGCTCTGATGATGGCAGGTCAAAATCCATAATAACCCAATAAGGAGGACTGGATATGTTAGCAAAATTAGAAAGAGGATGTGGGGTGGAATTTAGTGTGATAGGTGAAAATGGACAGCCGACTCACTTTAGGTTGGCAGTCATAGCCGAAAAAAGCTGGTATCGAGACGATCGGGAAGAATTATCATTTGGTTTTGTTTCAGACGATAATGCTTGGTACAGTCGGGGTTGCTATTCAGGCGGAGTTACAGGGTTCGGACAGGATCGAATTGAGAGTATGAAAGAAAAAGGTCGGGTCGTGACAACCGACCTGGATGAGATTATCAAGATGGGACAAGCAGCCGAAAAGGCCGCCTTGGATGGGGAAGCGCAGCTGGAAAAGGAAAAAGAGTTGAAGGTTGCTCGGATCAATGACCTTCCGAGATTCTTTTCCACCGGATCGCCGGTTCTGGATAAGTACTTGATATTCAAAAGGATGGATGCATCGTATAACGGGGCGCGCAGCCGCAGAATCCAAGGCGGGGACATCCGCTTGGTAGGAATTGATAAAAAGGATGACGAAAAGAATTATACATACATACATCCCCAAGATTACAAATCCAGGGGTGGGGCGCTGCAGGCAAAGAAGTTCAGGTCATTGTTGGAGCAGTACGGAATTGAGACGACACCGAAAGGGGCAAAAATATTATTAGTGGACTTGCTCGCGAAATACAATGAACTCAAGAAAATGATCACGGAGGTGTAATTATGTACAATGTTTATCAAAGTGGTCCCCGCAAGGGGATTCCAAAGACCCTAACAGATAGGGTCGTTCGTTTTCTGGAAGAAAAACAAGGGTTCGCAGAAGTTGACTGCCGCAGCAAATATAGGCAGTTCAACGGAGTATCACCTGTCGATGGGAAAGAAGAAAGATGGTTTGTCGGCAAGGCCGGAGCAGTTCGGTCCGGTAAGAATACCTCCAATTCTTTCTCAATCACCGACCGAGTGCATGCATACATGAAACTTTGGGAGAAGAAGGAAGGGAAGCTGGTCTAATCAAAACGGGGGCTTCGGCCCCCAAAAATAAGGGGTATATAAAATGAACGAGATTTTAGGAGATCCAAGACAGGCCGCTTTAGAAGGTGTCGAGTTTAGACTGGTCCCACACCGAACCGACGAGTCAAAAGACACACCCGATGTTTGGGTATGGAAACTGCAAACTTATGTGATAGATGATGAAGGTTTCAATAGACTTCATAAATCAGAGTTGTTGTAACCCGCCGGATAAAACGGGGATTGGAGGTACTGATGTGTGAAATAAAGATTATTGGAAACCACCATCCCACCCCATTAATTGGGGGCTGGGAGTTGACCGAGAAAGAAAAGAACGAGTTCGATTGGATGAGTGATATAACTGATGCAACCTTCTTCCGATACCGTGGACAGGTATATTCACTTGAAGAATTCTCCCGGTCCGATGAAAATGCAACAGAATGGTTGAAATCCTCCTTTGATGGCTATCTTTCAGATTCGTTCTTCTCCGGGGTTGGTATCAAATTAGGAGATAAGGACGGAGATATGGATTTCATAAGAGCGTACACAATTATTTCGTAAGGGGGCTGAAATGATCACGTTACAGGAAGCAAAAGAGTTGGCACCCGGAACTATTCTTTATCATACCACGAACAAGAATAAGGACGGTTCCCCGCAGCGTTGGCGGGTGAATGGAAAAGTAAAGACCTGGAAAACGATGCCGGACCGGGTGAAGGTTCCACTGAAGTTTGGGCTTTGGGAGACAGGGTATTTGACAGAGCAAGACTTGGACTTGGTAACACTGGACCCCGAATGGGACGGGATTAGAAACTACTAAAGGAGATCAAAAAATGCACCCAGAAGACATGAATAAAGAGCAGTTGTTAGAATTGCTCTACGAAATTTGTGAGGACTATTATTTATACATTTGCTCCAATTGTGGGACTGTCAATCACAAAGCAAACATTTGTTATGGATGTGGTCATGACGGTTCGCGGAATGAAGACTAAGGAGAAAAATCATGAACAAAGTAAGAAGGAAAAGAATGCGAGAGTTGGGGGAAGATTTGGACGACGTCAGAGCAGCACTGGATGTAGTACTGGAAGAAGAACAGGCCTACTTAGATAATATGCCCGAAAGTCTCCAGGACTCAGAGAAAGCCGGAATTGCAAGTGACTACATAGATCAGTTGGAAGAAATGATAGAAACACTGGAAAGCATGATTACGGATCTCATGGAGTATGAACCATAGGAGGGGTAGAAAATGAGTCAGTTCAGATTTGATATTACAAATGACATGGCAAAGGCTGACGAGATCGAGATCCTCAAAAAACTGCAGAGGATTTATGATGACTTTCCGGACAACTATCTGGCCAGTTTGTTCACTGGTGAGTTTGTCGGCTGGGCAAGTAATAGAATCAGGGACGACGTTATGGTCGATGCCTACGAGTATATTCAAAACTTTTACGGCAACCCGGAAATAGATCAGTTGAAGTTGGAAGTTCAGGATAAGGAAGACATCCTGAAGGCTACCAAAGTAGTCCTGGAAGATAAAGAACAGACCATAGCAAAGTTGGAGCAGCAGATTGAAACCCAACGAACAAAGATCATCAACTTGGAAGACCATCTTCATAATGCCCGGAACGAGATCGGGGAGACCGGAAACAAATTCTCTGCTCAGGCTCAAGAAATTCTGGAACTCAAGGCAAAACTTTATGATTTAGTAGCCGGAAAATAATCCTTTGATCCTACCCATTGAGGTCCTTCTCAATGGGTAGTAATGAAGGGGTTATAATAGGATAAGGGTTGGTCCTTTTCCGTCGATTCTCATGGACCTCAGGTGGGTAAAACCTATAATTAAAAAGGGGAGGGTAGGAATGGAAAAAGAATTTGTAACCTTGAGTCAAAAAGAATTCGAAGACTCCTTGACCGGTGACTTTGAAATCGTAGAGGATTCGAAGAGTAAAGAAATCATATACTCCATCGGGACTTCGAATGAAAACATCAACATCCGAGTCTACTCCACGGTAGATATTCGAACGGGACAGACCCGTGACAAAGGAAAAGATGCAATCCGAGTGGTTTTTTGGGACAATCTGAACAACCGACCCATAGGTAAGGGAAAGAAAATATTAAGAGTTGAAGGAGCCACGACCATATCCGATCGTATTAGTAGTCGGGTTCAAGAGTTTTTCGGATCTGCACATGATCAGAACGTAATTGATTTTCAGTATGTCAGAGCGATTCTTTCTTCCAAAGCAATTAGTTGGATGGGGTTTGCTCAGTCACTGCTGGAAAGTCTGGACAAGTATGGTAGTCTTACTGATGGGCAACTTGCATATGTTATCGGTGATAGTAATCCAAAAGGCAAACC
>Ga0180429_10000632_pt1 | contig 31104 bp, 17 predicted proteins | sample SS_ome_FD_132428 | JGI IMG/M metagenome (GOLD analysis project Ga0180429, IMG submission 132428) | Hypersaline lake sediment archaeal communities from the Salton Sea, California, USA - SS_1_S_1 metaG | ecosystem: Environmental > Aquatic > Non-marine Saline and Alkaline > Hypersaline > Sediment ...
ATCGCGAGGAGCCCGCGAAGCGGGCGACGTGGCGACCTCGTGACGATGTGAAACAGCATTGTCACGAGGTCGCTTCGCTCGCGATGACGGAGGGAGAAGGCGCTCTCAGGCCGTTGTTCCTTAAGAGGAGCAGGCGTAGCCTGCGACGAAGCAATCTCCTGAGAGGCCGTGCGGCTGTCACCTGGGAGATCGCCCCGGCGCGGAGTGACAGAAACGGTGCCCGGCACCGTTTCTGTCACTCCGCGCCGGGGCGGAAGCCGAGGACCTGGTCGAGGTCGAGGCTGACCATCAGGCCGCTGCCCGGCTCGTCGAGGCTGCCGCAGACCTCCTCCACCATGCGGGCCATGCGCTCCACCTGGCGTTCCTGGACCACGGCGAGAATGGTGCGGTTGCTGGGGCTGGAGCCGGGGAAAGCGTCGGCCAGCCCGGCGAAGATGGGAATATTCTTCGAGATGACCTGGCCCATGCCCACCGAGTTGAGCACGGTGGCGCCGCTGATGCCGATCTCGAGAAAGGCAGTCAGAAGATCCTCCAGGTATTCCACCCGGTTGAGAAAGATCACCACCAGTTTCACGAAGCATCCCCCTCAGGCATCGATCTGGCCGTCCTCAAAGGTTTCCACCACCCGGTAGGCCTGGTCGGCGTCGGTGCTGGCGAGCAGCGCCTCCCGCCGCTCGCGCTTCTTCAGCAGGCGGGCCGCCCGGGCGAGAAAGCGCAGGTGCCGGCCGGCCTGTTCCCGCGGCCCAAGCACGAGCATGAAGATACGCACCGGTTGGCCGTCGATGGCTTCGAACGGCACGGGATCGTCCGAAATGGCGAGGCAGACCATCAGCTCGTCGCAGAAGGACGGCTTGGCGTGGGGGATGGCCACGCCCTCACCGATGCCGGTGGAACCGATGTCCTCCCGCAGCCGCACCTCGCGCAGCGCCTCGCGCCGCTGGTCTTCGGTCCGGTCGGCGAGAAGCAGGCCCACCAGTTCCTCGAGCAGCCGTTCCTTGCTCGACGGCTTGAGGTGGACATGGACGTTTTCGCGTTTCAGGATGTCGTTGATGCGCATGGCTGGATTTCTCTCCACTCGTTCTCCTGCCCGCTAATCTAGCACTTCCAGTTCAAAAAGGAAACGGATTGACGAGCTCAACGCTTCGCTTCACCGGTCCTGCGCAGGGCATGCTTGAAAAGCACCGGTCCGATGACCTGGTTCACGGTGATCGCGGCGATGAGGATGCTCTGCAGGTAGAGGCCGACTTCGGGGAAACGCCGCACCACCTCGGCCACCAGCCCGAGGCTCACCCCGGCCTGGGTGATGAAACCAAGCCAGACATGGTTGCGGACAGCGGGCGGATCCCCGGCAGCCACGCTGCCGGCCAGCGAGCCGAACCAGACCATCAGCCCGCGCACGGTGAACACCAGCAATCCCAGCAGCCAGCCGGCCCGCAGCATGTCGATATCGATCATCGCCCCGGTGACGGCGAAGAAACCGACATAGATCGGCAGGGAAACGCGATCCAGGCTTTCGAGAAATGTCTCCCCGCGACTGGAGAAATTCTGCACGGTAAAACCGGCCGCCATGCAGACGAGCAGCGGTTCCAGATGGAGGCTGACCTCATATGTCGAGGAAAGGTAAGCGCCGAGCAGGTGGCAGGACTTGATAACGAGAAAGCCGGTGGCGGCGATGATCACCGGCAGTTCCACCCCGATGTTGCGGATGAGCACGATGATGCCTCGCCCCAGCAGGAAGCCGAGGGCCAGTGTGACGAGGATCTCGAAGAGCAGGTGGAGGAAGAGGCCGGCGCTCACCGAGTCCGTCGGATTGAACAGGGAATGGCAAACCGAAACCACCACGCCGAAGAGCAGAATGACCACCACGTCGGTGGCGATGGTCACCGAGAGCACCGTGTCGGCCAGCCGGCCCCGGGCCCTGGTCTCGCTGATCACGGCGATCACCGAGGATGGAGAACGGGCGACGGAGATGACCCCGATGATCGCCGCCGTGGCCAGCCGCACGCTGAAGGGCTGCTCGCGGAGGAATGGCACAAGAGGCGATGCCGCCAGCACAATGCCGGTGACCCCGAACAGAATCACCACCGTGTTGCCGGCGAGAATCCCGGTGATCGAAATCAGCTGCTTCCTGATGTTCCCCAGTTGAAGCTCACCGCCGGCGCAGAATGCGATGAAGGCCAGGGCCAGGCTGTTGAGGAACTGCAGGTCGACGATGGCCTTTCGATCGATGAACCCCAGGCCGTGGGGCCCCAGCAGCAGGCCGGCGATGATGTAGCCGGTGATCCGGGGCAGGCCCAGTTTCTCCCCCATGTAACCGATACAGTACCCGCCGATAAGCAGGAAGCCGAGGACCATGATCGAGTGGACCGCCCCCCCGGTACCGGGCAGTTCCTGCTGCCCCACGGCCAGCATGCAGCCGATGGCGATGAGCAGAATGAGCAGCCGCGGCAGCATCAGTTCTCCTCCCGTCGCAACAGCCCGAGGATCAACCGGGGCCCGAGCAGTTCACCGATGAGCACGGAGATGATGATGATGGTGACCAGGGCGTCGCTCACTGCCGAGGCATGGAGCAGGCGGTAGCTGACGATGATGGCAATGGCCAGACCGCCTTCCGAAACCAGTCCCAGGCCCAGGTGACCGGGCACCGGAAACTGGGGCCGAAAGATGAGGGTGGCCAGCCGCAGACCGGCCAGTTTGCCCAGCACCCGCAGCATGAAGTAAGCGGCCAGGACCACGAGGCTGAAATCGAAGGTCATTCGCCAGCCGGCACCGATGATCAGCAGCAGGATAATGTAGATCGGTTTTTCCGAAGGCATGACCACGGCCAGGGCCCGCAGCCGGTGCCGGCTGAAATTGGCCACCAGCACCCCGCAGAGCATGCCCGAAATCAGCGGCGTATGGTGCACGGTGTGGGCCATGCCGGCACAGAGCATCACCGCTCCCATGAGAAAGAGCGGGAACTCCTGCCGCACGAGTCGCGTGCGGCTGAGCACGACGAGGATCAGCGCCGGGGCGCCGGCCATGAGCAGCGTGGCCGTTAGCCACTGGACCGCCGCCGTCGGCACCCCTGCCCCGGTGCCGGCGGCCACGCTCATGACGAACACCGCGACGGCAAAAAAGAAAAGCCCGAACAGGCCGTCCACACTGGAGACGTAGCGCAGCAACTGGAGCAACGGCCGGTTGGCCGGGCCCGGGGATTGGGCGGCGATGGCCAGTGCGGCCTGGGCCGAACAGCAGGCCGCGCTGCCGAGGATCACCGCCTGGGCCAGCAGGAAAAGTGGTGAAGAGGACCGGTAATACCATTGGAGCAGCCAGAAGATCGGAACGGTGACCACGAGAAACGTGACCAGTGCCTGAACCGTGGTGATGGAAAAAAAGAATCGCGGCAGGGCCTTCAGCTGGCGCACTTCGAACTGCAGGCCGAAAAGGAACCCGATCCAGGCCAGGGCGAAGAACAGGGCCGGCTGCAGCTGGTCCAGAGTGGCCCGGTCGAGAACGTCGAGCCCCAATGGACCGAGGGCCAGACCGATGAAAATGTAACTGGTGCCGCTGACCAGCAGGTGGTCCAGGCCGAAGGGCAGACGCCGCCCGCGGCTGATGATGCGCGAGCCCAGAATGGCCGTCACGGCGATGATGATGATGGCCAGCAGAAGCCGGATACTCATCGTAACTCACATTTGATCAATGGGATAGAACTACTGCTTTTATTATAGGGATCGGGGCGGAAACGGTCAATGGTCCGTTGTCGGGTTCCCGGGTGCAGGTGCGGTGAGCGCCGTGGCGGTAAAACGAACCAGGGTAAGGGTCACCCGGTCCGAAGCGTAAACGCCGTACCAGCCCTGGCGCTCATGGGGCGGGTCACCGGTCCACGGATCACCGGTCTCCCAGAAACCGCCCGGTCGTGCCGGCTTCCCCTCCCCGGCCCAGGCCCAGAAGTTGCTGCCGGCCAGCGGGCCACCGGCGGCGACGCTCTCCTCCACCGCCTCGAACATGGCGGCGAAGAACTCGTCCCGCCTGGCGGCGGAGGCCTCGGGCTCGAAGGCCCCACCGTCCCGGGCCAGGCCGAACTCCTCCAGCACCAGCGGCTTGTTCAGCTGATCGGCCAACTGCTCATGGTGGCCGAGGTAGGCCCGAGCCTCGAAGCCGGCGTCGGGGAAGGTCGATTCGGCATCGGCCGGGTCGTACCAGCCCCAGTTCTGCGGCCAGATGTGCACGGTGGCGTAGTCGATGTGCGGACCGTCATGGTTGGCGATGAAGTCCAGGCCGTTGAGACCGGGCAGCGGTGTATTGCCCTCGCAGCCGGTGGTCACCAGGTGGTTCGGGTCGAGGGACTTGATCAACGCGGCGGTCTCGTCGATCCAGGCATTGAACGCCTCAGCACGGCCCATGCCCCGCGGCTCGTTGGCCAGTTCCCAGGCCATGATCACGGGATCGTCACGGTAGGCCGTCCCGGTCCGACCGTTGACCCGGTTGACGATGGTGGTCACGTGCCGCCAGTACGCATCCCGGGCCCCCTCACTCTCGTAGAATCTGGAGGCGAATGCCTGGTAGGCGTCCCAGTCGGCTTCGGGGCCGGCGGGATAGGGGATGGGCTCGCCGCTCTCCCAGGAGACGTATTGGGCCATCCCCCCGGTCCAGGGCCAGAAGTTGGTCAGACAGAGCACCAGGCGCATACGCTGCCCGGCGGCCGCCTCGATCAAGTAATCGAGGCCGTCGAGCAACTCAGGATCGTAGACACCGGGGGCCGTCTGCAAGGCGGGGGCCACCCGCCAGGGTTCGCCATCCGGCCCTTCGCTGCCCGCCATCACCCTCAGGTTGGTCACCCCCATCTCGGCGAGGAGGGACAACTCGCGATCCAGTCGCTCCCGGTCGCCGCCAGGGCCCAGGGAAGCGAGGTTCATGCCGTACCAGAGGTTGGCGCCCACGAAACGGTACGGTTGCCCGCCGACACGGAAGTCGGTGCCGGAGACGGTGATCAACTGGTCAGCCGGGCCGGCCGCTGCCACCGAAGGTCCCAGCGCCGGCGCAGCGGGTTCCGGGTCGCTGCAGCCGCCGGGAACGAGGAGGGCCAGGCCGGCGGCACAGAGCACCGAGGCCCGCAGGGTGCGGGCCAGCCATACCCTGCTGCCCGGCCCGCCGCTCATTCAGGCCACCACCCAGATGCCGTCCCTGATCTCCAGCCGGGTCTCGTCGAGCCAGACCTCACGGCCGGTGCCGCCCTCACGGAAGTCGGTGACGATGTCCACGTGCTGGGCCGAACGGTTGAGAATACCCTTGCCGTGCAGCTCGTCGCAGGCACTCTTGCCCTGCGCCGAGGCCGGGTCCTCGACGTAGCACTCGGCGTAGCTGGAGCCGATGGCGATGTGCGCCGTGCCGCCCACCTTTTCCACGAAGAGCGGGTGGCGCAGCACCTTCTTGATCCCCGAATTCATGCCCAGGGCCACCTCACCCAGACGGTGCGAGCCCTCGTCGGTCTCGATGATCTTGGCCAGCGCCTCGCCACCCTTTTGCGCCGAGTATTCCCGGATCACGCCGCCCTCGAAGCGGAGATGGATGCCCTGGATGGTAGTCCCGCCCTGGAATACGGGCATGTCGACGAAGATCTCGCCCTCCACCGTGCGGGCGTCGGGGCTGGTGAACACCTCACCGTCGGGGAAGTTGCGGATGCCGGTGCACATCTCCACGATGCGCCCGCCAATGTTCATCGACAGTTCGAGCCGTTTGCCGCTCTGCGGATGCTCGGTGACCAGACGGATGGTTTCAGCCGCGGTCATCGCCCGGTGGATCGGCTCCTCGATGGCCTCGAGCAGCTTGGGGTCCACGGTGGAGGCGGAGACGAGCACGTCGGTGTAATCGTCGAGGCTCATCTCCTCCATGTCGGCGAAGCCCTGTGTGGGATAGAGGGTGATTACCCAGCGCTTGAGCAGACGCACCATCTTGGTCGGTTCATCGGCCCGCATCACCGCCATGGCCAGCTCGTCGGGCTGGTTGTCGAACAGCTCGGGGCTTTCCGCACCCAGCACCTCGATGTATTTGTTCATCGCCTGGTAGCGCTGCATCTGCCACTCCGGCACCTGCTCGATCTGCTCCAGCGAGCCGTGCCGGGCCATCGACGCCCCCCAGACCTTGCCCCGGTCATTGTCCGGCGCCACCAGGTTCATGTCCACGATGGCCCCGGCGGCGAAGATCTTGTCCTGCAGCATCGAAAGCAGCGGCCAGCAGACGTGCTCACCCTTGACCATCACAACGTCGCCCTGCTCCACCCCGCCCAGCGAGTGATGCACCAGATAGTCGGCCCACTTTTCCAGGTCTTCACGTCGAATATCAGCGCCCATGGTTCTCTCCCCTAACTGGTCAGGTTGCGTACGAAGTGCCGTCTCCGGCCGGCAAGGGTCTATTACATCAGGGAGGAACGGGTGAGTCAATCGGGAGGGAAGCCGCTCCGGGGGCCCGGCGGCCCCCGGAGGCCACGTCATCAGGGCGCCAGCCCGGTCACCGTGCAGCTGCCGGTATCCGTGTCCCCGGAAGGCAGATAGGGCGGCTGATTATATGGCGCCGGTGTCACGTCCTCGGCCACCATGGTGAAGAGATTGTCCCCCACCAGGGTACCGGTGGCCGGGAAATTCTGGTTCCAGCTGGAGCTGAAAAACTCGGCTGAAGTTAGGTTCGTCCAGCCGGCCCGCCAGTTCGTGTAGCCGGTGCCGTTGGCCAGCAGGGCATCGATCCGTGCCGCCACCCTTCGGGTCTGATCACTGGTGTTTTCCATGAACACCGTGAACTGTGACTGGAAGGGCAGCGCGCCCGAGCCCGGTTCGCAGGTCAGCGTGCAATAGATCTGGCTGATCTGCGGATAGTGGTAGCCCATGTCGACCACGCCGTCATCGACGATCTGATCGGTGCGGGTGGTCCCCTGCACCATGCCGCTCAACGGATCGCCCGAGTCGACACAGGGGCTGTCCGCGGCCTGGCCGGCCACCACCTGGCCCAGGTAGTGATCACCCTCGGGCCCCGAAACGAACAGCGGGTCGGCGTGGATATTGCCGGGGCCGGGCCAGGGAACGGAATTCGGATTGAAGACGTCCGAGTACGTGGAACAGATGGTGGAATTGCTCACAAGACGAATGGTTTCCGCCCCCTCGTTCCAGAGGATGGAGTTCTGGAAATGGAGATCCGAAAATTGGGCATTGCATTCGATGCCATAATCGGCGACATTGCCGGCAATGGTGCAATTGACGAAACGCACCGTTGAATCGCTGCTGAACAGGCCGCCACCCATGCGGTAGAAACTGCTCCATTCATCGGCGTGGTTCCCGGTGATCAGGGTGTTGATGATGACCGGCGTGCTATCGAAAAAGCAAAGGCCCCCGCCATAATCTCGCGCGAAACAATTCCGCACGATGCAATTCTCGATCACGACCGTGGATGACTCGCAATAGATCCCGCCGCCTTCAAACACCCCCGTGCAGTCCTCGATCACCATCTCCGCAATGGTGGGGGATGACGAATAGCAGGCGATGCCGCCGCCCTCAGCCGTTCCGCGCCGGACGGTGAACCCCCGGACCACCGAATCCGCGCCTTCACCGCTGTCGAAGAGGAAGCCGCGCCGGCCCCCGACCGCCTCGCAGTCGACGATGCACGATGGGGCGCCGTTCTCCGACTCGACGTGGATCGATTTCCCGTTGAAGGTGATGTTGAAATTCCCCGTGCCGGTGTAGGTTCCGTCGGCCACCAGCACGAGGTCGCCGGTGACCGCGGCGTCGATGCCGGCCTGAATCGTCGGCTGGTCGGCGGGCACATGAATGGTGTTGTTCTGAACATAGAACGAGACCGGAATGGTCACCGCCGCGGGAACCGCATTGGGCGAAACGAGCTGGATGTTGGCCAGGTGCGTCCCGGCGGGCAGCCCGGTGGTATCCACGCTGACCACGACCTGGTCGATTTCGCCGGTGGTGCTGCCCGCCATCGGCGCCAGGGTGAGCCAGTCGGGATAGGTGCTCACCGTCCAATCGAGCGTGTCCAATCCGTCGTTGCGGATGTCCAGGGTTTGCGCCGGCGGAGCCGCCCCGCCCAGAGTGGTGCTGAAATAGAAGCTCTCAGGCGCATGGCCGAGCAGGGCGCGGGTCACGGTCAGGGTCACCGGCACCTCGAGTGGCGGACCGAACACGCCGGTTCCGGTAATGGTCAGCGTTGCGGAGTACGTGCCGGTGGCCAGGCCGGAGGGATCCACCTGGACGATCACTTCATCGTGCTCGCCACAGGTCGTGCCGCTGGCCGGCGAGCAGGAGAGCCAGGTCTCGGATTCGCTGACGGACCAGTTCACGCAGCCGAGCCCCTCGCTCCAGATCAGCAGCGACAGGTCCGCAGCCGCGCCATCGTATTCGAGATTGCAGGACAGCGAGGCAGGCAGGGCGCCGAGGGACATTTCCAGGTCGGTTGCCGCGTGATAGCCCATGTCGATCGGATGGCCATCGGCCACCTGGTCGGTGCGGGTGCTGCCGTAGACGAGGCTGGCCGGATCACCCGCATCGACACAGGGGCTGTCCGCCGCCTGGCCGGCAGCGATCTGGCTGAGATAGAACGAATGGCCCGGGCCGCCGGCGAACAGCGGGTCGGCAACGATGTTGCCGATGCCGGGGATGTATCCTTCAGCGCAGCTATAGGTCATCGTCGAGAGGACGCCGCCGCCGTCCACGTCGATATCGTCAGGATCGTTCCCGCTGACAATACAGTTCGAAATAGAGGGCGTATCGCTGGAACAGCGTATCCCGGCGCCGCCGTCCGGCGCGATATTGCCGGCAATGGTGTTGTTGGTGACGATGGCCGAGGGCGAGCTCCAGAGGATGAGGCCACCCCCTGTCCTGGTCGATTCGTTGCCGGCGATCAGGTTGTTCGTGACCACGGTGGTGGACTCGCTGATCACCATGCCCCCGCTGTAGAGCGCGGCATAATTGTCGAGGATCAGGTTGTCGCTGATCGTGCCGCCCGACGTGCGGGCCATCAGGCCGCCGGAATTATTGTGGGTCGTATTCTCCGCAACCACGTTCTCGGTGAACAGGCCGTAGAAGTCCTCCAGATGGGCCCCCCCCCGATAATTGGTGCCGCTGTTGCCGACAATGTGATTGCGGCTGATGGTGGCCGATGAATCTTCGCAACGGATCCCACCGCCCTCGCTGACCCGGCAATCGGTGATGGTGCACTCGGTGATCGTCGGTGACGCCGAAAGACAGACCACCCCGCCGGTGCCGCTCTTCAGCGTGAACCCGCGCAGGATGGAGCCGAGCCCCTCACCGTTTTGAAACGTCGCCACCGGGCCTGGGAGATCATCACCGTCGATGAAGGTCACGCCTCGGCCATCGCTGCTCTCCACGGTAATCGCCTTGCCGGCGAAATCGATAATTTCGAAATAGGTGCCCGGCGCCACCAGGACCGTGTCACCGGTGACGGCCAGGTCGATCGCCTCCTGAATGGAATCAAAAGGGTGGGCGGTTGAACCGTCCTCGACCGGATCGCTGACCAGGGCATTGTTCGGCCCGGGATCCGCGACGGCATCGTCATCCACGTGAATGATGGCGGCTGAACTTGTGGCGGTACAGAAAAACGCGAACATCGTCAGGAGAACAGAGAACCGCAAACGCTTCATGAAACCAACCTCCTGATGGACCGACGGATCATGATCAAGGTGATAAGAACGACATGAATTCGCCAAGCATTGCTCTCGAAGTCCGGGTGGGAGAATCGAGATCGAAACCGGATCGCCGTCATCAAGGGACACGACCTAATTTAACTATACAGTATGTTAATAAATGAGTTTCGTCAAGCGGAAAAACCGATGTCGAAGAATTCCGCCGGGCGCTCCTTTCCGTCATCCATGGTGACGACCGGGCCCATTTCGTATAAAATCCGGTTTCCGTCTGTAATTCCTTACCTGGAGCGAGATCATGATGAGAAGACGTTTGTCGGCGGTTCTGATTCTGATGTTGTTGGCCCCCGGGATCGGCCTCGGTGCGGCAGAGGAGGCGACCGTGAAGACCAACCCCCTGCTGAAAGAGTGGAAAACGCCCTTCGGCGTGCCGCCGTTCGGCGAAATCAAGGAAGAGCACTTCATGCCGGCCTTCGAGGCCGGGATGGCGGCGCAGGCCGCGGAGATCGAGGCCATCGCCGGCAGCGAGGAGCCGCCCACCTTCGAGAACACGCTGGTGGCCCTCGATGAGAGCGGTCAGCTGCTCTCGAAGGTGTCCAAGACTTTCTACAACCTCAATTCGGCCAATACCAATGAGCAGATGCAGGCCATCGCCAAGGAAGTGGCCCCCCTGCTCTCCCGGCACCGCGACGATATCCGCCTCAACGAAAAGCTGTTCCAGCGGATCAAGGCCGTGGAAGCGCATAAGGGTGAATTGGACCTGACCCGCGAACAGGAGCGGCTGCTCGAAGAGAACTACAACAGCTTTGTCCGCGGCGGGGCGAACCTCGAAGGCGAAGCGAAGGAAAAACTGCGGGCGATCAACGAGGAACTCTCGGTGCTCACGGTCAAGTTCGGGGAGAACATCCTCGAGGAGACGAACCGTTTCGAGATGGTGCTGGACAGCGAAGACGACCTGGCCGGCCTTCCCAACGGGGTAATCGCCGCCGCGGCGGAAGCGGCTGCCGAGCGGGGCCACGAGGGCAAGTGGGTCATCACCCTGCACAAGCCGAGCTGGATCCCCTTCCTGCAGTATTCCGAGCGGCGCGACCTGCGGGAAAAGATCTACACCGCGGTGATGATGATGGGCAACAACGGCAACGCCTACGACAACAAGGAGATCCTCTCCCGCATCGCCGTGCTGCGGGTCCAGAAGGCCAACCTGCTCGGCTACCCCACCTACGCCCACTACGTGCTCGACGACAACATGGCCGAGACGCCGGAGAACGTCTACAAGCTGCTGGACCAGATCTGGGCCCCGGCGCTCAAGGTGGCGAAAAACGAAGCGGCCGAGATGCAGAAACTGATCGAGGCCGACGGCCACGACTGGAAGCTCGCCTCATGGGACTGGTGGTATTACGCCGAGAAACTGCGCAAGGCCAAGTTCGACCTTGACGAAGAGGAGCTGCGCCCCTACTTCAAGCTGGAGAACGTGATCGACGGCGTTTTCGGCGTGGCGACAAAACTCTGGGGCCTCAAATTCGTCGAACGGACCGACATTCCCAAATACCATCCGGACGTCAAGGTCTTCGAAGTGCAGGAGGCCGACGGCTCGCACATCGGCATCCTCTACACCGATTACTTCCCCCGGGCCAGCAAGCGGGGCGGGGCCTGGATGAGCGCCTTCCGCAAGCAGGCGCGGATCGACGGGAAGAAGATCTCACCGGTGATCTACAACGTGGGCAACTTCTCCAAGCCCACGGCGGACAAGCCCTCGCTGATCAGCATCGACGAGGTGCTGACCATGTTCCACGAGTTCGGTCACGCCCTGCACGGCCTGCTCGCCGACACGACCTATGAAGGGCTTTCCGGCACCGACGTCTCCATCGACTTCGTGGAACTGCCCTCGCAGATCATGGAAAACTGGGCCTTCGAGCCCGAGGTGCTGGCGATGTACGCCAGGCACTACGAAACGGGCAAGGTCATCCCCCTGGAGCTGGTGGAGAAGCTGGAGAAGGCACGGCACTTCAACCAGGGCTTCAAGACCGTGGAGTACCTCGCCGCCTGCTACCTCGACATGGACTGGCACACGCTGACCAGGGCCGAGGCACCAGACGTGCTGAAATTCGAGAAGGCCTCGATGGACCGCATCGGGCTTATCCCGGAGATCATACCCCGCTACCGCACCACCTACTTCCGGCACATCTTCTCCAGCATGTACTCGGCGGGCTACTACAGCTACATCTGGGCCGAGGTTTTGGACGCCGACGCCTTCCAGGCCTTCAAGGAAGCCGGCATCTTCGACGGGAAGACCGCGACCTCGTTCCGCGCGAACATCCTCTCCCGTGGCAAGACCGACGACGCCATGGTGCTCTACAAGAAGTTCCGCGGCGCCGAACCGGGCATCGAACCGCTGCTGGCCAAGCGCGGACTGGAGTAAGCAGAAAAGAGACCGTACAGCAGATGGGGACAGTCACCGGGTTCCAGCGGAGCCCTGGTGACTGTCCCCTTTTTTTCAGAACTGCACGCGGAGCGAGAGGCTGAGGTCCCGGCCGGGCAGGGGCACCAGGTCCTTGTTGTACGAGACGTGGTTGCGCGCCTCCTCATCGGTGAGGTTCCGCCCGCGGAGCAGCAGGTCGAAGACCTGGCCGCCGATAAAGAAGCGGTAGCCCACGCTGGCGTTGAGCATGGTGTATGCCGGGGTCACCGTCTCCCCGTCGGCAATGCGGTCCTGCTCGTCCACCCGGCGCACTTCAAGCGACCCCTGCCAGCGGTCGTCGTGGTAGCGCAGGCCGGCCAGGTAGCGGAAGGGCGGGATGCGCGGCAGCGGCTCGCCGGTCTCCCGCAGCTCGGCACGCACGTAGTCGGCGCCCAGATCGAGGTCGAGGTGCCGGCTGCCCCACTCGTAGAGCTCGATGCCGGCCCGCACTTCACCGCCGTAGAAGGTGCTGTCGTCCTGGGTGTAGTGCACCACCTCGACACCGTCCTCCTCCTCCCCGGTGAACATGGGGTAGATGAAGTCGTCGATACGGTTGTAGAAGACGTTGACCACCCCGTGAAGACGGTTCAACTCCAGGCGCAACGAAAGGTCGGCTCCCAGGCCGGTCTCTTCGTCGAGGTCGGGGTTGCCCACCTCGTAGACCCCGGCCGCCGGGTGAAAACCGTCGGCATAAAGCTCGGAGGGGGCGGGCAGCTTGGCCGAACGGGTGAAGGATGCCGCGAGGCTCCAGGGCTCGCCGGCGTTCCAGATCAGGCCCAGCGAGCCGCTGATCCCGCTGAAATCCCGGTCGAGGGCCGCGTCCTCGACGGCCTGGTGGTCCAGCGCTTCGTAGCGGGCGCCCAGCTGCCAGTCGAAGGCGCCGAGGTCGAACTCCTCCACGGCGAAGATAGCCCAGCTGTCGGACTGGGTCGGGGGGATGAAGGCCTCCTCGCCGATGGCGTCGAAATCCCGGGACTGCAGCTGCAGGCCGAAGGCCCCGCCCCAGGCGCCGCGGCGCCGCTGGCTGAACTCCAGGCGGCCCTCCCAGCCCTCGTTGTTGAATTCCGATCCGATCTCCTCTGCTTCCAGCTCGCGGTGCTCATAGTCGAAGAAGCCGAGGCGGAAGCGGGCGCCGTCGAACCAGCCGAAGGGCCGGGTCACCGCCCCGTGGAGGTCGATACGCCGCTGCCGGAGGTCGCTGCGCACGGCCTCCTCACCATGCTCGTCGTGCTCATCCTCATGTTCTTCCTCCTCACCCTCCTCCTCGTGGTGCTCGTGGCCCGGCACGCCGAATTCGGTGTCGTAGCCGCTCCAGGAGATGCCGATGAACCCATCGTCACCGAAGAACCGGGTGAGGCCCGCTGCGTATCGTCTGGTTTCCAGGTCGCTGTTCTCCAGCACGCCGTAAGGTTCCTCCTCCTCACCCCCGTGGTCGTCTTCCTCGCCCTCGTGATCATCGTGCTCGCCGTGATCGGCTTCGGCGTAGCCGGGAATCGAGTAATCGTCGGTGCGGCGGGTGAGGGCGTCCAGGTGCCAGGCCCAGTCGCCGCTGCTCCCCTCGAGGTTCACCGCTCCGCTCCACTCGTCGGCCACCGTGCCCAGCCCCAGGTCGACCCGGCCGGTGAAGAGGTCGTCGAAACGGTACTGGGGAATGGTGTTGTCCACCACGTTGACCACACCGCCCACCGCGGCGCCGCCGTAGAGCAGTGCCGCCGGCCCGCGGAGCACCTCGATCTGCTCGGCGGCACCGGGATCGACGGCCACCGCGTGGTCGTCACCGGTCGCCGACACGTCGCCGGTGCCCAGCCCGTTCTGCAGAATGCGCACCCGCTCGCCGGTGAAGCCGCGAATCACCGGCCGGCTGGCCCCGGGGGCGAAACCGGTGGAGCTGACGCCGGGCTCCTGGGCCAGGGTCTCGCCCAAGGTGGGTTGGACGCGCAGGGCCAGCTCGTCGCCGGTGAGCACGGTGGTGGCCTGGGCCACGTCCTCCTGCTGCCGCGGATCGACGCTGGCCGAAACCACCACCGTCTGGTGGAAGGTGTGGAAACCGTGGATGTCGAGCGCGATATCGGCGGTGACCGTCTCGCCGGCGGACACCGACAGCTCGGTATTGCCCCGGCCGCCGGTGACACCGAAGGCCTCCAGCACGTACTGTCCCGCGGGCACCGCTTCCAGCCGGTACACGGCCTGGTCGTCGGTGGTGACCTGGCGGTTCAGCCGCGGCAGGATCACCGTGGCCCCGGCCACCGGCTGGCCTTCGAGACTGATCACACGGCCGGTGATGGTCCCCGTTTCACCGGCGCCGCGACCCGCCTCCTCGGCCAGGCCGTCAATGGCGGGCAGGAACAGCAACAGCAGCAGAAGGACATGGATGGCTGGGAACCGGGGCACGGAACCCAGGGGATTCGGGATCATGATTTCTTCGCTCCTTTCAGGCAACAGGGCAATCGGCGTGCGCAGGGAGCAGCGCCACCGGTGACAGGCCCGCTTTCTCCGGCAGCGGGGCGGCTGTCAGCAGGATATGTAAATTTTCAGTTGATCAACTGCAGATGTTGCGCTCGGAGGAAGGGGGCGCCCGGGTGCGGAGGGTGAGGGAATCGACCGACTCACAGCGTGCCCCGCCGAGGGCCTGGATGAATTCGGCCGGGTCCGGGGCTTCGTCGACCAGCATCACCTGCGGGGCGCCGATTCTCGAAGCCGCCATCCAGGCACAGAGCCGGCAGGGTTCGTTCGACCCGGCCTCGGCGGCCGAAAAAGCGTGATCGTGGCCGCCGGTGACCGAATGGTGCGCGGTTCCGTGCCCTGCCGGGCAGGATAGACCACAGGTGTCCATCGGGGCATGGTGATGGTGGAAGGAGCCGGCCAGGGTCAGGGCGAGGTAGAGCAGCAGGGCAAAACAGCCCCAGGAGCCCTGAAACAGCCTGTGTTTGCGCATCGTTCTCATCGCCACGTCCTTCCCGGCCGCCGGGGTCACCACCAGGCGGCCGTCTCAGGACTCCATTGTACAGGAAAACGGGGACGGCCGCCGATTCCCATTGGAAATCCCGTGACCGTCCCCGATTTTCAAGCACATGATCCCCTGTCAGCGCAACTCTTGAAAATCGTTATTCTCTCCCTCGTCTCAATCACCGATCCTCCGCCAGGCGAACGGTGAGCATTGATGGGCCGTCTCACCGTCGGCGCCGGCCGCCGCCTGTCCCGCCGGCCCCGTCGAGAACGTCTCGAACCGTCCGGGCCAGGACCTCCCGGGTGATCGGTTTGTAGGCGAAAGCCCTGATGCCGATCTCGGCCGCCGCCTCCATAGTCATCCGCTTGCTGAAGCCGGTGCAGAGCACGATGGGGATATCCGGCCTGATAGCCATCAACTCCCCGGCGAGGACGTCACCGGTCATCTTCGGCATCGTCAGGTCGGAAATGACGAGATCGAACGCGTCGGGCCGGTCCCGAAAAGCCTCGAGGGCCTCGACACTGCTGCTGAACGTCGTCACCGAGTAGCCGAGCCTTTCGAGGATGCGGCGGCCCATCATCGTGATCGACGGCTCGTCGTCGACGTAGAGGATGCGCTCCGAACCTGCCGGCAGGTCAGCCCCCCGCGAGGCGTCGAGAGAGGTTCGTTCGGAGGTCACCGGCAGCAGCACCGTGAAGCAGGCCCCCTGGCCCGGGACGCTCTGCACGGTGACGGCCCCACCGTAGGATTCGACGATGCCGTGAACCATGGCCAGCCCCATTCCCGTGCCTTCTCCGGGGGCCTTGGTGGTGAAATAGGGCTCGAAGATCGAGTCGGCCACATCGGCCGCAATGCCGTGACCGGTGTCCGAAATCCGGATCTCGACGTATTTTCCGGGCGGCAGGTCCGGCTCCCCTTCCCCCACTCGACCGGTAAACGCCACCTCCTCTATGCCGAGATCGAGAACGCCCCCCGTGTCCTCCATCGCCTGGGCCGCGTTGGTGCAGAGATTCAACAGCGCCTGGTAGATCTGCGTCGTGTTGCCGAGCACCGCGGCCCGGCTGTCGATGCGCTGGCGGATCTCGATGGTCGCCGGAATCGAGGAGCGCATGAACTTCAGCACTTCCCTGGCGATGGACGACGGCTGAACGGGACCGACATCCTCCCCCGACTGCCGGGCGAAGGCCAGGATCTGGTTGACCAGGTCCCGGGCCCGCATCCCCGCCGTCAGCACTTCCTGCAGGCTCTCCTTGAGCGGCGAATCCTTCGCCGTGTCCTCCAGGGCGATTTCGGTGAACCCGATCATCGCCGTCAGGATGTTGTTGAAGTCGTGGGCGATCCCACCGGCCAGCGTCCCGATGGCCTCCATCTTCTGCGCCTGCCGCAACCGCGCCTCCATCTCCTGCTTCTCCGAAACGTCCCGGCAGATCCCGAGAAGAATGCCCTCGTCGTCATTCTCCAGCAGGCTGACGTGGACCTCGACGGGGTAGGGAGATCCATCCATTCGCCGGTGCGCGGTGTTGACGAGCACCGGCCGTCCCGGGCGCAGTTTGGCCCAGATGTTCGAGCGGTCCTGCTCCAGTCTCGCACGGTCGTCCAGGTCCTCGACCGACATCTCCAGCAACTGGGCCCGGGTGTAACCGGTCTGCTTCTCGGCGGCCTTGTTGACGTCGAGGAACCGGCCCTGCAGATCGGCAAGATAGACCGCATCCGGCGCGTATTCGAAGAGCGACCGCTGTCGGGCTTCGCTCTCCTTCAGCTGCTGCTCCATGACCACCCGCTCGGTGTTGTCGTAGGCGAGGTTGATCAGGCCCTCGACCTCGCCGCCGGCGCCCCGCAGCGGGTAGTAGTTGAGGTCCATGAACCGCCGCCCGCGGGTCGGCGAATCGAACCAGGCCCCGTAGCGCACATCCTGACCGGCGAGGCAGCGGTCGACGTTGGCCTTCACCGTCCGCTCGAACGCCTCGCGGCCCATGATCTCGGCCACTTGCCTGCCGAGGATTTCGCTCCGGTCGGTGTCCCAGAACGACTCGTAAGCGTCATTGACCAACCGGAAACGATATTCGGTATCGATCACCGCCATAGGCTCGGAGGCCGAGGAGACGATCGTCTCGTAAAGGCGGCGGCGCCGCTCGGCCAGCTTGCGCCGGGAGATGTTGCGCACGATGCTCAGCACGGAGGTTTCGGAGAGGGGCATGATGCGGGCCTCGAAGTGCTGCGCCCCCTTCTTCACGGTCAGCTCGAATTCGACGACCTGCAGCGTTCCCTCCTCCAGACAGGCAGTGACGGCCGCCCGGATTCGGTCGACGACCGCCGCGGGCATCGAATCGGAGAGCAGGGACCCGACCACGTCCTGCGGGTCGAGCACGAGTTCCGAACGATCGTTCGCCTGGAAGTCGAGGATGCGGCCATCATCGGAGAGCACGAACATCAAGTCGGGAATGGTTTCCAGCAGGATCTGGTTTCGGCGCCGGGCCTCGTCGAGCGACCGCTCGAACTCCTTCCGCTCGGTGATGTCGCTGTAGGTGATCACCACCCCCTGGCCGTCGGGCGGCAGCGGCGCCGCCGTCACGTTGAGCCAGGTGACCGCGCCGCCGGGCTTGACGATGCCCATCTCGCAGTCGGAGACCTGGCGCTGCTCCCGCAGCGCGATGACGCTGGCCCACTCATCCGCCGGCATGTCCGTGCCGTCGGGGCGGATGAGGCGCCACTCCTCGCCGTCGATGGACCGCCCCACGTGCTCGTCCATCGGCACACCCAGCAGGGCTTCCGCCACGCGGTTGGTCTCGAGGATATCGCCCCGCGCATCGGCGATGCTGATGCCGTGGGGGAAGGAATGGAAGAACGTACGGTATTTCACCGACTCGGAGCGCAGTTCTCCGAGTTGCCGCTCGAGATCGGCGACACGCCTCTCGAGTTCACCGTAGGTGGGTTTTTCGGACACCCAACACCCGCCGGCTGCGAGAACAATCGTATGCCATCGGCAGGGCAAACGGGAGGCCCCCATGCCGCCGTGGCCGCCGTGGATCTAAACTGAATCGATATGAAAAACATATTATCATACCCCTGACCCGGCCGTCGAGCCCGGCTCAACCGCGGCGGCGCCGCCTCGGCACCCCTGTCCGGTTGCGCGCCGGCACCTCCCCTGCTATGGTCTTTTCCGCTTCAGCCGCACCGGCAGGGATCGCGAGGAGAGCGATGGACCTTATCGAAATCATCGGCATCGCCGTGGGCCTGGCCATGGACGCCTGCGCGGTTTCGCTGGCCGCCGGCGCTTCGGGGAGGTCACCGGGCAAGCGGGCCGCCTTCCGCCTCTCCTTCCACTTCGGCCTCTTCCAGTTCTTCATGCCGGTCATCGGCTGGTACGGCGGCAGCCTGATGGCCGGCCCGATGCAGGCGGTGGACCACTGGATCGCCTTTGCCCTGCTGGCCTTCATCGGCGGCCGCATGATCTGGTCCGGTTTTCGCGCCGGCGACCCGTCGCCCACGGACCCCTCCCGGGGAACGACCCTGCTCATGCTCAGCGTCGCCACCAGCATCGACGCGCTGGCCGTGGGCTTCAGCCTGGCCCTGCTCCAGGTGGAGATCTGGCAGCCGAGCGCGATCATCGGCCTGGTCACCGCCGCCCTCTCCCTGGCCGGGCTGCGGCTGGGCGCCCTGCTCGGCGCCCGCTTCGGCAAGCGGATGGAACTGGCCGGCGGCGTGCTGCTGGTGTTCATCGGCGCCCGGATCCTCGTCGAGCACCTGGTCAACGGTACATAAAAATCGGGGACACCGGTTCCTGCGGAAACCCTGTGAGTGTCCCCGATTTCTCTAGAGCATCTTGAAGAAGTCGTTGCCCTTGTCGTCCACCAGGATGAACGCCGGGAAGTCCTTCACCTCGATCCGCCACACCGCCTCCATGCCCAGCTCGGGGTAGTCGAGCACCTCGACCTTCCTGATGCTGTTCCGGGCCAGGATCGCCGCCGGGCCGCCGACGGAGCCGAGGTAGAACCCGCCGTGCTTCCTGCAGGCGTCGGTGACCGACTGGCTGCGGTTGCCCTTGGCGATCATGACCATCGAACCGCCCTGGCTCTGGAAGAGGTCGACATAGGGGTCCATGCGGCCGGCGGTGGTTGGACCGAAGGAGCCGGAGGCCATGCCCGGAGGGGTCTTCGCCGGGCCGGCGTAGTAAACCGGGTGCTTCCTGAAGTACTCGGGCAGCCCCTCGCCGCTGTCCACGCGCTCCTTCAATTTGGCGTGGGCGATGTCGCGGGCCACGACCATGGTGCCGGAGAGCGAGAGGCGGGTCTTCACCGGGTACTTGCTCAGCTCGGCGCGGATCTCGTCCATCGGCCGGTTAAGGTCGATCTTCACCACCTCGCCCGCCGCCGCCTCGCCGGCGTCCTCGAGCCAGCGGCCCGGGTTCTCCTCCATCTGCTCGACCCAGATGCCGTCGCGATTGATCCTGGCCTTGATGTTGCGGTCCGCCGAACAGGAGACCCCCATGCCCACCGGACAGGAGGCGCCGTGCCGCGGCAGGCGGATGATGCGCACGTCGTGGGCAAAGTACTTGCCGCCGAACTGGGCGCCGAGGCCGCACTTCCGGGCCTCTTCCAGCATCGCCTGTTCCAGCTCCAGGTCGCGGAACGCCCGGCCGCCCATGCTGCCGCTGGTGGGCAGGCCGTCGAGGTAGCCGGCCGAGGCCAGCTTCACCGTCTTCAGGCAGGCCTCGGCACTGGTGCCGCCGATGACGAAAGCCAGGTGGTAGGGCGGGCAGGCCGCGGTGCCCAGGGTCTTCATCTTCTCCACGAGGAAGGGCACCAGGCTGTCCGGGTTCAAGAGCGCCTTGGTCTGCTGGAAGAGGTAGGTCTTGTTGCCCGAGCCACCGCCCTTGGCCACGAAGAGGAACTTGTAGGCCTCGCCGGACGTGGCGTAGATGTCGATCTGCGCCGGCAGGTTGCAGCCCGAGTTCTTCTCCTCGTACATCGTCAGCGGCACGGTCTGGGAGTAGCGCAGGTTCTCCTCGGTGTAGGTCTCGAAGATGCCCCTGGAGAGCGCCTCGGCGTCGTCGCCCCCGGTGAAAACGTTCTGGCCTTTCTTGGCCACCACCGTGGCCGTGCCGGTGTCCTGGCAGAAGGGCAGCTGGCCCTCGGCCGAGACCACCGCGTTCTCAAGCATGGTGCGGGCGACGAACTTGTCGTTCTCCGACGCCTCGGGGTCCTTGAGGATCGAGGCCACCTTCTCCTGGTGCGCCGGCCGCAGGTAGAAGGAGACGTCCCGCATCGCGGTGCGGGCCAGCAGGGTCAATGCTTCGGGCTTGATCACCAGCATCTCCCGGTCGCCGAAGGTCTCCACCGAGACGTGTTCGCTGGTCAGCAGCCGGTACTCGGTGGTGTCCTCGCCGAGCGGGAAGGGGTCCTCGTAGTTGAACTCGACCATGGTTCTCTCCTCGTGGAATAGCGGGTAAAAGCCGTTTACGGGGCGGGATGATATCACGACCCGGGGCAGGCCGGAAGCGGTGGCTCAGGCCGTCACGGCGGTCCCGGCTCCCCGGCCTTGAGCACCGCCACGGTCTGGTCCCCGGTGCGGGCCACTTCGTAGAATTTGCGGATGGCGGGATAGTGCCGCGGCAGGTAGCGAGTGCCGTTGCGCTCGAAACAGCGGGTGCAGACCAGCTCACCGCCGTCCCCGGACGCCAGAGACAGCCGGTAGGTGCCGAACCTCGAATCGAAATCCACCGCTTCGGGCAGCTGGTCCGGCTGAAACCCCTCCGGAATCCTGAACACCGCCCGGTCGTCGATCTGCACGGGGTAGTCGAAAAAGATCGGCAGTTCCCTCGTTTTGCTGGTGAAAAAACCGGTCTCACCGCGACCAAAGATGACCGGTTTGAACATCAGTCGTGTCCGGGTGGTGGTGACGTAGTCGGGAACCGTGAACTCGACGATGAGGATCAACGGCTTGTCGTGGTCCCGAAGGTTCAGCATCTCGTGGGAAACCAGCTCCACCCCGTCGAACAGGCCATCGAGGAGCCCGGCCACGACCTCCCGCCGTTCCTCGTCAGACACGCCGTCCAGCCGGTTCTTCATCATGAAGTCCGGGTTGCCCTCGCACTCGATGCGCAGGCGGCCCTGCAGGGCTCCGCCCTTCAGCGTCGCCTCCACGGACCGGGAGATGCGGTTGACCTCGGTCTTCGACTTCGGGATCTCGATGAACTGTCCGCCCCCGGGGTGGAAGATCATGGCATCGGCGTTCTGCTTCTGCCAGGCGACCCGGCCGTAGGGGCAATACGGTGTTGCCGGGTCGAGGAACTGCCGGCCCTCGGAACGCTCGACGGCCAGCAGGTACTCGTCGAACTGGTCCGCCAGCACCGTCCTGCGGAAGAAGGAATCGTCCCGGCCACGGACGGCGACCGGGTAGGCGTCGATGCCGGCGGCCCGCATGAGGGCCGTGCAGAGCAGGGTGATCTCCAGGGACGAACCACGGCCGTTGCGCAGTACCGTGTTCACCGATTCAGCGCTCTTTCGGCCCTGGTCCTCGCCCCCGGCGGTCCGCGCTTCTTCGAACCGCGTGACAAACGAATCGTTGCGGATCGTCCTGGCCACGTGGTCATAGATCTTCCGTGCCGGCGCCACCGGCCTCGTGTCCCCGGCCAGGATCGACCGGGCCGCTTTCCGCAGCTTCTTCCCGCCGTCCATGAACCCGAAAAAATACTCGCCGTACCATTCGCCGAACTGCGTCCAGAAGAGCTCGATGTAGAGGTTCTTGCCCGACCGGCTCTGCGTGTCCAGCCCGCTGGTGCCCCTGATGTACGGGAAACCGAGATACATCAGGAAGAAGGCCGACCGTTCCGCTGCGGGAGGGGCGAAATCCTCGTCGAGCATGGCCGGGATGTTGCTGCCCCCGTGGCGGATCCAGCCCCCGTCCCGGGTGGTGCGGATGCTCGCCTGGCCATAGGTGTCGATGATCGTCCTGTTGTAAGGCTTGAGCAGGCTCTCCTCGATTTCGATCCAGGATTCGAGGCAGAAGACCTCCTGCTGCAACGGCCAGACGAAGACGGCCCGCAGGCACGTCTCCGACGGCATCTCGTAGATATATTCCAGGATGGAGCCGGCCTCCACATCGGGAAAGGCAAAACGCTTGAGGCCCAGCTCCAGTTTCTTCATCCGCACCAGCATCATTTCCAGGATCTCTGCCCCGGACAGTTCCACCACCCGGCCATCCGGCCGCACCGTGCGGGCCCTGATGCCGGTGGCGAAATCGGGCAGGGTGACGTTGCCCAGGTCCCGCCCGGCGTCGTTGAAGATCTTGATCGCCCCGTGGACCACCATCCGCTCCCGGTCCACCCTCGTGCGGAAGAAGAGGTACATCGCCCTCGCGCCCGGGTCGCGTGGATTCTCCGTGAGGGCGAGCGTCGAAGGGGAAAACGTCTCCCACTCGCTGATATCGGCACCAGGGAAGGCGGGAACGGACGCGAAGCCGGCCATGGCGAAGAGAAGGACCAGGACCACGGGTGTACGCATCGGCCACCTCCCGGAGAACGCAGGACCGCGCTTCAAAGGAACCAACGCCCGAGCGGCGGGAATTGGGATATTCGACACACCAGCGGGCGACACCGGGTCACTCGCCAGAGGCGAAGAGGATCTCGGTGCGCTCAGCGTTGTTCACCTCGGCGAAGAACGACTTCACCTCACCGTAGCGCGCGGCCGGCACGATGGCGTGGCGCACCACGTACTCCTTGACCAGGGTCAGCTCGCCCTCGCCCTCGCTCACCGTGACGGAGAACTCGCCGAAGTCGGTGGCCACGCGGCAGGGCTCGATGTTCTCCTCGACGGCCAGGCCGGCCGGGTAGCGCAGCACCACCTCCTGCCGGGCGACGATCGCCGTCTCTTCCAGGGAGACCGGCAGCTTCCGCTCGGCCTTGCCGAAGGAGGGCTTGTTCACATCCGCAATGAAAAAGGGGCTGACCATGATCAGGCTGCCCATCCGCTTCACCAGCCCGGGAGCGCTGAGCGAGTACTCGATGACCAGGTCCTTCTCCGCATCGTAGAGGTTGCGCCAGGTTACCTCCTCGAGCTTGATCCCGGGGATGCGGCGGGAGAGCCAGGCCTCCCAGTCGCTGTGCCGCTGCTCTTCGCTGAGCGAGCCGAACCGTTCGCGCACGCCGCGCAGCGCGGCCAGGCTGTAGACCTCTTTCACCCGGGCTTTCATGCCGCCGCTGGCGGTGATCTCCGCCTCGACGTGAACGTCAAGCCGCGGCTCGACGCCGGAGGCCATGGGCAGCAGTTCCCCCCCGTCCGCGCGCACCAGCAGGCCCATGGCCCCCTCCAGCTTCGGCGAAAGGCAGGGGTAGGGCACCAACTCGCTGGTGGGGTCGAAGAACCGGATCCCCGCCCCCGGCGCGGCCAGGGCGGTGATGCAGTGGTTGAAGGCGCCGGGCCAGGGGAACCCCGCTTCAATACCTGCTCGGCCGCCCAGGCGGCAGAGCACGGGCCAGGCCTCGATGCCCTGGGCGCGGAGCAGGCCCATGAGCAGGAAGGCCTTGTCCTTGCAGTCGCCGTACTTCGTACGGCAGACCTCCGCCGGGTCGTGGGGTATGTAGCCGCCCATGCCGATCTCGATGTCCACGTAGCGGATCTTCGACTGCACCCAGCGGCAGAGACGGCGGATCTTTTCCTCCGCATCGGCGGCGCCGTTGCAGATCTCGGCGGAGAGGCTCCTCGTCCCGTCATCCACGGCCCACTTCTCGCGGGTCAGGCCATGATACCAGCGGGCCACGTCGGCCCAGTCCTCGCAGGGCGGCGTGCCGCCGGCCGGACTGTGAAAGCGGATGAGCACCCCTTCCATCAGGTCGGCGGCGGGCGGGGCCCATTCCTCGTCGGGCACCGCGGGCACATCCTTGCGCTGGAAGAGATGACGGCTTCCCGACACCCGGGGCTTCCACCCCTCGTCCATGTTCACCGCCTGCCAGGCCAGATCGACGCCGGCCGGCAGGTCGAAGGAGAGCGTCGACTCCAGCACGGGGTCCGTGGACTGGAAGCGCCAGTGGACGAGCATGAACTCTTCGTCCTGCTCCAGTTCCCATTCAAAAAAGACCACCGCCCCCTTGGTCACGCCGGGCAGGGGGATGACCCGCCGGCGGGCATCGGTGAAGAAGGTCGAATCGGCGTACTGGGTGTCCAGGGTGTCCCCTTCCCTGATGCGCTCCACCTTGCCGTTGGGATACTGCACCCAGGCCCGGGCCCCGTTGATCTTCGACCGGCTGTTGTGGCTGATCACCGCCGTGCCCCGGCCGTTGCCGGCGGTGGTGAGGATGCGGAAGGCCCGGCGGGTGCGGTGCACCAGCGTCCCCGAGGGATCGATGGTCAGCTCGGTCTCGTCGAGCAGGCAGACGGCATCCACCTCGTTCGTGTCGTGGTGCGAACAGTCCACCTCGGCCAGCGACCGCGCCCAATCCGGCAGCTTGCCGCCGTAGGCCGTGCCGGCGGGGACGGCGAGGACCAGCAGCAGCGCCGTGAGCAGCGTCCTCATTGGGCCGCACCGCCCTTGAGCACCGCGGTGGTGTCGTCACCGGTGCGGGCCGCCTCGAAGAACTCGCGGATCACCGGGTAGTGCTGGGGCTGGTAGTAGGAGCCCTTGCGCATGAAGTGCCGGCGGCTGACCAGGGTCCCCTCCCCCGCTTCCAGGGCCAGTTTGTAGCGGCCCAGGCCGTTGGTGAAGTCGATCGGCGCCGGCAACTGGTCCACCGCGTAGCCCTCGGGCAGGTGGAAGGTCACTTCCTCGTCCACGGTCAGCGGGTAGTCGAAGAAGACAGGCAGGCGGCGCTTCTTGGCCGTGAAGTAGGACGACTCCTCCCGGCCCAGCAGCACCGGCTTGAACATCAGGCGCGTGCGGGTGCGCGTGGTGTACTCGGGCACGGTAAAGGCGGCGGTGATCACCACCGGCGTTTCCCGGTCCCAGAGATTCTCGATCTCACAGGTCTCCACTTCCACGTCTTCAAAGGTCTCTTCGAGCAGATCCTTCACGTAGTCCCGCCGTTCCTCGTCCGACTCGTCGTCGAGGCTGTTCTTCAGGTTGAAGTCGGGGTTGCCCTCGCATTCGACACGCAGGCGGCCCACGAGGGTCGAACCGTCGAAGGAGGCGTCGATGGTCCGCTTCATCCTGTTCGAGTCGCTGTCCAGCACCGGCACCTGGATGAATTCGAATTCGCCCTTGGGCCGGAAGATCATGCCGCTGACACCCTGTTTTTCCCAGGAGACGTTGCCGTAAGGGCAGTAGGGCGTGCCGGGGTCGAGGTAGACCCGGCCCCCGTCGGTTTCAAGGGCCACGAGGTATTCGTCGAACTGGTTGAGCAGGATCGATTTTCGGAAGAAGGCGTCGTCGCGGCCGCAGGCGGTCACCGGGTAGGCCTCGAGGCCGGCGCCACGCAGCAGGGCAGTGCAGAGCAGCGTGATCTCATCCACGTAGCCGTAGCCGTTCTTCAGCACGTTGCTCACCGAGTAGTTCTTCTTGTCCCGCTTCTTCTTCTCCTCCTCGGCGCTGCGTTCCTCTTCCGAGCGCGTGGTGAACGACTTGTTGCGGAAGTTGGCCATCACGTGGTCGTAGATCTTCTGCGCCGGCTCCACGTCGCGGGTGTCCTCGGCGAGAATGCTCTCGGCCAACCGCTGTACCTTCTTGCCGCCGCCGATGAAGTCGAAGAGCTGTTTCGACTTCTCCTCGCCGAACTGCTCCCAGAACATCTCCACGTAACGGTCCTTGCCCTCGCGGGTGCCCAGGTCGAGGGAATTGGCCCCCTTGACGTCCTGGAAGGCGAGATACATGAAGAAGAAGGCCGATCCCTCCGATCCCGGCGGCGGGTAGTCCTCGTCCGGCGTGGCGGGGATGTTCAGCCCGATGTAGCGGACCCGCCCCTTGTCGTGTTCGCTCTTGATGCTCGCCTGGCGGAAGGTGTCGATGATGAAGCGGTTGTACGTCTTGAGCAGGTCCTCGTCGAAATCGACCCACGACTCGCGGCAGAAGATGTCCTGCTGCATGACCCAGGCGAACCAGATCTGCAGGTACTCCAGCGGCGGCTGCTTGTAGATGTATTCCAGGATCGACCCCGGCTCGACATCGGGAAAGGCGAAAACCTTCACGTCGTTGCGCCGCCCCCGCTTCCGGGTCACGATCTTGCGCATGATGTCGTCCCTGTCGATTTCCACCACCGTTCCGTCAGGCTTGATCGTGCGGGCCCTGATCCCGGTCACCTCTTCCGGCAGTTCCACGTTGGCGAAATCACGGCCGGCCTCGTTGAAGATCTTAATCGCGCCGTGGACCACGATGCGTGTCTGCCCCACGTCGGCGCGGTGGAAAAGGTACATCGCCCGGGCCCCCTGCTCATGGGGGTTGTCAGTCATCGCCAGGTCTTCGGGCGGGAACTCGGCCCACTTGTCGATATCGGTGCCTGGAAATACGGGAACGCAGAGAAACATGAGCAGAATGTGACAGCCGAGAAACCTACGCATGGATGACCTCGCAGTGATGATGGCATTCGGCACGGCAGGATAGAGCGCCCCGTGCGGACAAGTGCGATTATCCTATCGTAAAATCCGCCGTGGCTCAATGCGGGGCCGGCACGCCGTGGTCCCAGGCCGGAGATACCGGTCTACTGCATGTAGCCCAGTTCGCGGAGACGGCTGAGCATCTCCTCGTCGGTCTCCGCCAAATCGCCGGCGTCTCCCCCGGCCTGGTAGGGCACCAGCCCGGCCCGCCAGCGGTCCAGTTGCCGGGCAAGGTGGTCGGCAACGTCGGGGGAATCGGCCACGAGGTTGTTCAGTTCACCCCGGTCCTCCTCGACATTGAACAGCTCGCGCCGCCCGTCCTCGTAAGTGATGTACTTCCAGGGGCCCTGGCGCACGCCGAAGATCGCACTTTCGAAGGGCGTGCGGTCCACCCGGAGCTGCTTCTCCTGGGCGGCGTTGATGTGCGTGCGGTTGGGGGCGTTGTATTCGATCACCGCCGTGCGACCGGTCAGTTCGGGAAGCGGCGGCTCGACCTCATCCTCCGGCGGAGTCGGCGGCGGGCTGAACAGCGATCGCCCGCTGCCGGCCACCGCTGTCGGAGGCCCGCCGTCGATGGCGTCGAGCACGGTGGGCAGCAGGTCCACGGTCTGGGTCATCTCGCCGCTGCGCCCCGGCGAGACCCGCGAGGGGTAGCGGATGATCAGCGGCAGGTGGGCCAGCGTGTCGTAGACACACCAGCCGTGTCGCAGCAGGTGGTGGTCGCCGAGGTTTTCACCATGGTCCGAAGTGATGATGACCAGCGTGCGGTCGAGGTCCGATTCGGCGGCCACGATTTCCAGCAGCTGGCCCAGCCGGTCGTCGGTGAGCCTCGTTTCAGCGTCGTAGGTGTCGTTGAGAATCGCCAGTTCCGCCTCCGAGTAGACATCGGCCTTCATGATCGCGAATTCGGCGATGGCATCCCAGTTGAGGCGGTAGGAATCGCGCAGATCCGCGGGGTCGACGAAGAGCCGCCGGTGCGGGCCGGTAGGCCGGAACGGGTCGTGGGGTTCGAGGTAATTGACGAAGAGAAAGAAGGGCCGCTCCCGATCCCGACCGGCCAGCCAGCGGGCGGCGATGCGGTTGGTCTGCTTGGCCCCCTGGTCCTGCCCGGTGATCCGTCCCAGCCACGTCCCCACCCGGCCCGCCGGGTAGAGCACACCGTTAAGGAATTTCTCCAGGTAGGTGCCGCGGGCGTTGACGATGGCCTGGGGAACGCCGAAACGGTCGAAGCCCTGGGCGAGGTTGGTGTGCGGGGAAACCACGATGTTGTTGCTCAACCCGAACGTCTGGTAACCGCGCTCACCGAGGACCTCGGCCATGGTGTTGAAGCGGTCGTCGAGCCAGATGTGGTTCCAGCTGGTGCCGTGCTCGCTGGGATAGAGGCCGGTGAACATCGAGGCATGGGAGGGCATGGTCCAGACCGCAGTGGAGATGTAGCGGTCGTAGACCATGGCGTCGTCGGCGAAGCGGTCCAGCCTCGGGGTGGTTGGCCGTTCGTAGCCGTAGCAGCCCAGCCGGTCGATACGCTGGGTGTCGAGCACCACCAGCACCACGTTGGGGCCCCCGGGTGCCGGGGCGGCGCCGCCGGCCTCCTCCCACGCCGCGGTGTCTGGAAGCAGCCGCGGGCGTTCGGCCCACTGCACACCCAGGCTGACCACGAGCAGCAGCACCGCGGCGGCAAAGGCCCAGCGCTCCGCCCGGGCGACCAGCCGGCCGGCCAGGGTCTGAGCGAACAGGCTGAAGACCGCGTAGCCCGCGGCGAGCAGGACCAGCCAACAGGCGGCCATGCCGGCCAGCCAGAGCGGCTGGATCCCCCAGGCCAGGGGCATGTGCTCGGCGGTGATCGCCCAGACCTGGAGGGTGAAAGCGCCGGCGACGAAGAGCCCCAGCCCGAGGGCGCCGCTGCACACGGTCCGCCGCAGGCGAGGCAGTGCCAGCAGGAGCAACGCCGCCAGGCCGCCAAAGAAAAGCCCGTGGACCATCCAGAGCAGGCCATGGATCATGCCGGCATAACTGAACACGTCGGCGAACTGGCGCAGGTCCATCAGGTGGAAGGAGGACCGGGCGAGCCGCAGCGCCTGCAGCCAACCCCAGGCCAGGCCGCAGACCAGTCCGGCCAGCAGCGGCTGAAAAAACAGCCCGCGGATCGTCGTCTCCCTGCTTTCGGCGCTTCTCGTCACGGCACATCGCTCCGCATCGGCATCATTGACACGTTCACCGATTCTATCGGCTGCCGTGCGGCACTGCAATAATGGGAAAAAGCGCTGCGCTCCGGCCCCGTCACTCGCCGTCCACGTAGCCCAGGGCCCGGAGCTGGCGCTGGAGGTCCGGGCTGACCGGCTCCCGCTCGGCCGCCTCGCCGTCGAGGGGCGGCAGGGCCCGGCCGGCCGACCGCTGGAGCAGGTCGTCCATCTCCCGGTGCAACCCGGGATCGGCGGCCACCAGGTTCCTCGACTCCCGGGGATCGTCGGTGAGGCGGTACAGTTCACCTCCCGGAACCGGACTTCCCTGTTCCGTGGCCAGCCAGGGCTGCGGCCCCAGCCGGCGGATATACTTCGTGCCGTCCTCGATCACGCAGTAGGACTTGTCCAGCCGGGAGGCGAGCACCGGGAGGTCACGGCGGAACGACCCGGCTCGATCACCGTCCAGCAACGGGGCGAGGCTCGCGCCGTCGGTTTCCGTGCCCGGCGGCAGGCCCAGCAGGTCGAGCACCGTGGGCACGAGGTCCACGGTGCTTGCCGTCTCGGCGATTCGGCGGAGACCCCTGGCCGGGTTTTCGGGGTCGAAGACGATCAGGGGCACATTAAGCAGTTCGCCATAGAGTGACTGTCCATGCTGGGCGAAGAGCTGGTGGTGGTCCCAGAATTCCTCGCCGTGATCGCTGAGGATCACCACCACCGTGTTGCCGTCGAGGCCCAGGCGATCGAGGGACAGGAGCAGGTCCCGCACCCCGTCCGTGGCCACCCGCACGCCGCTGTCATAGGCCGCATTGACAAAGACCTGCTCCTCGTCGGTGAGCGGCGTATCATTTTTCAGCCCGCTGTCCGGCGGCACGAGGAGCTCGCCGGCGGAAATGTCGCCCAGCCGGCCCCGGGGCAGGCCGCCGCAGAAAAGGTCCCTGGTGTAGGGCGCATGGGGCTCGTAGGTGTGGAGAAAGAGGAAGAAGAGCTCACCCCGGTTGCTCTCGAGCCAGGCTTCGGCCTGGGGGAAGGAATCCTCGATCTTGCCCACCTTGCGGCTCCAGTGGTACTCGTGAAAGCCCTGTTCGAACCCCACGCTGCGCATCTGTCCCCCGCCGGTGAACGCCGTGCAGTAGTACCCGTGCCGGCGCAACCGCTCCTGGAGCAGGGTGTAGCCCCGGGGGACGGTGCGCTCCCGGTGCACGTCATGGTAGCGGCCGGCGAGGAACTTGGCCGTGGCCGGCAGGGTGGAAACGGCCGGGGAATAGGCGTTCTCGAAAAGGCTGTAGCCCTTGTCGCGCAGCAGTTCGTCGAGCCCGGCAGTGGTGGGGCGCGCCTCGTAGCCGTAGGTCCCCATGCGGTCGGCGCGCAGGGTGTCGAGGTCGATGACCAGCAGGTTCTTCCTCCCCCCGGGCCGCCGCTCGGGCAGCAGCAGCGGGCCGGAGATCCCGGCCACCGCGTCACCGCCGACGAGGGTCATCGTCAACCGGCGGCAATCCTGCGGAAGGCCCTGGTCGCCCTCGAGCTGAATCTCGGCCCAGCGGCCCACGCCCCCGGCCTTCACCGGGGTCTGCAGCAGGGTACGAGGCCCGCCCTCGCCGGCGTGAGCGGCCAGGACCAGCGTCGCGGGCGTATCGCCGTCGGCGGAGAGCACGGTGAGCCAGCAGCGCAGGCGGTGCCCGGCAGGCGTTTCCGGCAGCGGCAGGTCGATGGTTTCGCCGCTGCTGAGCAGCAGGGTGTCGAAGGTCCGACCGTCCAGTGAAAGCGGTTCCACCCGCTGGCGCGGGACCGGGGCCGCCGGCGAGGTCGTGTTTCCCCGGGCCAGCCTCAGGTAGAGCCAGGCCCGCCGGGCGTCCGCGTCCGAGGCCCCCCGGTCGAGCACCACCAGCGCGGTGTTGCGCAGGGCGATGGCGCTGCCCGGCGCCAGGTGGTGGCGCAGTTCCAGGGTGTCCGCGCCGCCGGTGGGCGCATCGAGTGACGCTTCGAGCCAGTCGCCGGCCACCGAAGCCTGCGCCGCGGCCACCGGTTCGCTCTCCCGCAGCAGGCGGGCCTCGATCCGCGTCGCGTCGGGCCAGGCCACCCCGTAGCGCAGGCCCAGCAGCAGCCGCTCGCCCCCGTTCACCGCCACCGGCAGCCGGAGCGACGAAACCGGACCGGTCTGCACCAAGGTGCCGCCCTTGCCCAGCTTGCGGGAGACCCGCTTCTTCTGCCGCTCGGAAAGCCCGTCCCGTTTGCGAGCGGGAATGATCACCCCGTCCAGCTCGACGCCCAGCCCCTGCGCCTTGTCGACCCAGGGGTGAGTGCCGCGCACCTGGGCGGCCACGCGCCAGGGGCCGAGCGGTTCCGCGGGATCCAGCCCG
>Ga0180429_10000633_pt1 | contig 31103 bp, 27 predicted proteins | sample SS_ome_FD_132428 | JGI IMG/M metagenome (GOLD analysis project Ga0180429, IMG submission 132428) | Hypersaline lake sediment archaeal communities from the Salton Sea, California, USA - SS_1_S_1 metaG | ecosystem: Environmental > Aquatic > Non-marine Saline and Alkaline > Hypersaline > Sediment ...
GAAAAAAGGTTCCTACCCGGTTGTTTAACTGGGCCGCCAGGAGTGTAAGCGGGATCAGGCTTCACGATTTTAATTGTGGATTGAAAGCCTACCGGCTCAACGTGGCAAAAAGTGTCGAGGTATACGGGGATATGCACCGTTACATCCCTGTCCTGGCAAAGGGAAACGGATTTACCCGTATCGGAGAGAAGGTGGTTCAGCACCAGGAACGGAAATACGGAGTGACAAAATTCGGGATGAGCCGTTTTATGAATGGCTTTCTGGACTTGATGACTGTTTCCTTTCTTACACGCTTTGGCAAAAAACCAATGCATCTCTTTGGTGCCATGGGTTCACTTATGTTTTTTGTGGGACTGGGGATGGCCATTTACCTGGGAGTTGATAAGCTGATCGCGTTGATCAAGCACGTTCCCCAGCGTTTGATTGCGGATAGTGCCTTCTTCTATATAGGTCTGGCCACCATGATCATGGGGACACTCCTTTTTATCGGGGGCTTTCTTGGAGAACTGATCTCCCGGAATTCTCCTGAACGAAACAGGTACGAGGTGGAGAAGGAAATTTAAGGTGAAGATATCTTTTATTATTCCGGTTTTCAACAGGCCCGGGGAGACTGAAGAGCTGCTCCGGAGTCTCTCCCGTCAACCGGACCGTGACTTCGAGGTGATCATTGTGGAAGATGGTTCTACCGAAAGAAGTGATGCCGTGGTGGAGAAGTACCGGGAGCATCTCAACATCAGCTATTATTACAAGGATAATTCAGGACCGGGACCCAGCCGGAATTTTGGCTGTGAGAAGGCCGGGGGAGAATATATGATCTTTCTGGATTCCGACTGTCTTGTGCCGGAGGACTATTTCCGGATTGTCAGGGAGACCCTGGAGCAGAACTATACCGATGCTTTTGGAGGGCCCGATCGTGCTCATAAGGATTTCACAAACTTTCAGAAGGCCATTAATTTCTCCATGACCTCCTTTCTTACAACCGGGGGCATCCGGGGTGGCAATGAAAAGATGGAGAAGTTTCATCCGCGAAGCTTTAACATGGGATTTTCAAAGGAGGTTTTTAATACAACAGGCGGATTCTCAAGCATGCGTTTCGGGGAAGATGTGGATTTGAGCATCCGGATCCTGGAACAAGGATTCCTTACCCAATTGATCAAAGAAGCCTTTGTGTACCATAAAAGAAGGAGCAACCTGAGGCAGTTTTTTAAACAGGTTTATAATTCAGGCATTGCCAGGATCAACCTGCAGCTGAGGCATCCGGGGACATTGAAGCCCGTGCATGCGGCGCCAGCACTTTTTACTCTCGGTGTTATTGGGCTGCTCTTGCTTTCGGTCCTGGTATCCTGGTATTTCGCCCTGCCGATCCTCTTACATATCTTGCTTTTATTCCTGAGTGCTGCCCTGAAAAATCACAGTCTGAGCATTGGCCTGCTGGCTGTTCTGACTAGTTACACACAACTCTTTGCTTACGGGACAGGCTTTTTGAATGCCTTCTGGCGCAGGTTTATCCTTGGGAGGGACGAATTCTCGGCATTCAATAAGAATTTCTACAAATAGCCTGCTTCTTTTTCTACCCAGTCAATTATCTCTGTGCAGTTGTTTGGAGAGAACCATTGGTAGCGGTTCTCCTTTCTGAACCAGGTCAGCTGCTTCCTTGCGAATTTCCTGGTATTACGCTTGATCAGGTCCACTCCCTCGCTGATGCTTAGCTCTCCGTCCAGTACCCTGAACAACTCCCGGTAGCCCACTGTTTTCATGGCTGTATACCCCCTCAGGTGCTGCACCTGCTTCACCTCGTCCAGAAGTCCGGACACCATCATTTGTTCCACCCGCATGTTGATCCGCTCATAGAGGATTTCACGATCCAGATCAAGTGCTACACGGAGTATATTGAAGGGACGCTCTTTTTTCGTATCGGAAAGAAAGGACGAATAGGGAAGGCCCGTCTGAATGGTGATTTCCAGGGCCTTCAGCACCCGCATATGATTCTTCAGATCCACTCTTGCATATGAGACAGGATCCAGGCTCTTCAGTTCCCGGGTGAGTGATTCAAGACCTTCTTTCCTGTGTCTTTCAAGTAGCTTTTCTCTCAGAGCTGGGTCCACCCGGGGCAGGTCGTCGATCCCCTGGCATACGGCATCGATATAGAGCCCGGATCCGCCTACCATCAGGATCAGCTTGTGTACCCTGAACAGCTCTTCCAGCCTGTCAAGCACCTGATTCTCATAAATGCTGGCATTATAGGACTCCTTTACTGATACCGTCTGGATAAAGTGGTGTTTCACCTGGCTCAGCTCCTCAGCAGAGGGTACTGCCGTACCAATGCTGCATTCCCGGTAGATCTGCCTCGAATCGGCTGAGATGATCTCAGTGCCGAAGTGTCTGGCAAGCTCAATTCCACAGGAGGTTTTTCCCACAGCCGTGGGCCCGGCCAGTACCACCAGTGTTTTTTTCATCTAAAAGTCCTCCGGCATTCCCTCATTGAACATATCCGGATCCAGGTCATCTATCCGCAGGTTATTGGGATCATCCATGGGATCATCTTCCGTGGAACTGGAATTCTCAAACTCCCCGGATTCATCCATCAGCAAATCCAGTGCCAGTTGAGCAGGGGGATCTTCCTTCCCGTTTGCGATAAAGGGTGTTGCGCGGGGTGAGATCTCATCTGACATCTCTATCAGCTCAATGAAAAAGGCCCTGTCCGAAAAGAAATCGAAGACATAGATCATGCGTTGATTGAGTTCCTTCAGATATTCTCCCAGGGTCACCTGATCCATGGTAAGGCATTCAATTCCTGGTTCCTGCATCATATCGATCAGGGTAATCTCCCGTTCCTTTTCCCAATTCTCATTGGTTATAAAGAAGGAAGCAAGTTGGCTCGGATCATATCCCAATTCCTTCTGAAGGCTATTGTGGAAATCCAGAAAGGTATCCGAGTCGCCTGCAACCAGGTCGCGGAAAAAATCCGGGTTTTCATCGCTGATTATTCTGAAGAGGAAGATCATGTCATTCAAGTTCCATTAAAAAGCGAATCGTATCCACACCATCGGCATAATCCCAGGGCATCGGTTCCTGAGTGGACCCTGGCAGAATGCTTTCTTTTACCAATTGCCGGGCTGAAACGATGCACTGGATCTCTTCGCGATGCAGGTCCAGCTCCTTTAGTACCAGGTCAATTTCCGAATATCTTTCATAATAAACAACTCCCACGGGACTGGCAATGGAAACATCCTCCTTCAGGAGGACGATCCCGTTATCCAGGAAGGGGACCTGATTCATCAGGTAGAGAGTCCTGTAATAGTCCACGTTGTTCCCGTATTTATGGTGCTGGGACAGGGGTAAAAAACGATCCAGCACACCCAGCAGAACCTTCAGATCGTAGGATTCGGGTATGTAGAGTTTTGTAATGTTGCGGCAACCCATGCCGAAATAGCTAAAGATATCCTCGCCAAGGGCAGCCAGGTCCTCTTCCGATTCGTCGCCGCTTAACACGGCCACTCCATTCCGGTTTTTCCTGATGATATGCGGGATGTTCCTGAAGTAATACTCAAAGTAGCGGGAACTGTTATCACTTCCTGTGGCAATCACCGCATCCATTCCGGAGAGTGTATCCGCTGTAAACTGAATTCTGTTACCTGTCTCCGGATCAATGGCAATAAGCACCTCTGCCACTTTCCGGATCAGCCGGTCATCCTTCGAGGAGGGTTTGATCAGCGCCCTGTGGCCGCAGGCCAACACGGATAACATATCGTGAAAACCCACCAGTGGTATATTGCCGGCCAGAATCAGGCCGACAGTAAACTGCTTTGAGGACCAACCCGGCTTGATCCCGTAGGGTTCAAGCCAGGACACAAGCACCTTTTCTTCCAGCATGGTGGCAATGCCCTTAAGTGCTTTCATCAGGGAATCCCTGGTAAACCAAGGATTAAGAACGGGTTCCATTTCGAGGAGTTCAGAAAACTCCTTGAAGAAGCGATTGTTTAAATCCTTCAAAGCGGCTTCTTCAGCTCCGGATTGCGGACCTGTGCCATCGGGAAACTGTCGCAGAAATTGGCCCAGCCGTGTGAGGGCCGGGATAAAAGAAGAGCTTGTATGCAATGTATTACTTGTTTTCCTCTCTGATCAGATTCAATGCCGACCCGGCCCTGAACCAAAGAATCTGGTTGTTATTAAGTGTGTGATTGGCCGGGAAGCGATCACTGCTTCCGTCTGTGTGATGCAGCACAATCTCAAGCGCTTTCCCGGGGGCCAGCTCTTTGAGTCCAAGCACATCCACCAGGTCTCCTTCCCGAACCAGCTCATAGTCTTCCTTATTCTGGAAGGTAAGACCCAGCATTCCCTGCTTTTTCAGGTTGGTCTCATGAATCCTTGCAAAGGATTTCACCAGTACCACCCTGACACCCAGGTGCCTTGGCTCCATGGCAGCATGCTCCCTGGAGGACCCTTCCCCGTAGTTTTCATCTCCGACCACAATGGATCCAATGCCCTTGGCCTTATAAGACCTTGCCGTAGCAGGCACCGGCTCATACCTTCCGGAAAGCTGGTTCAGTACCGAATTGGTTTGGTCATTGGCCGAATTTACCGCACCGATGAGCATATTGTCGGATATGTTATCGAGATGTCCTCTGAATCGCAACCAGGGCCCCGCCATGGAGATATGATCCGTGGTACATTTGCCTTTGGCTTTGATCAGCAGTCTTAAACCGGTCAGATCCTCTCCATTCCACGGAGCGAAAGGGGTCAGAAGCTGCAAGCGCTTGGATTCCGGATCGACCTTGATTTCCACTCCACTGCCATCTTTAGCAGGAGCCTGGTAGCCATTATCTTCAACGGCAAATCCTGATGCCGGGAGCTCAAGGCCCTGAGGTTCATCCAGCTTCACGGCTACTCCATTTTCATTTACCAGGGTGTCGGTCAGCGGATTGAAGGTCAGATCACCTGCAATGGCCATGGCTGTAACTATTTCAGGTGAAGCCACAAAAGAGTGGGTGTTGGGATTTCCATCGTTGCGTTTGGCAAAGTTCCGGTTAAATGAAGTGATAATGGAGTTTTTCTCCTCCTTGTCAGCTCCGTGCCTGGCCCACTGACCGATACAGGGTCCGCAGGCGTTGGCCAGCACCACGCCGCCAATCTCCTCAAAGGTCTGGATCAGCCCATCCCGTTCAATTGTATAACGCACCAGCTCAGAACCGGGAGTAATTGTATATTCGGAAGCTGCCTTCAGATCTTTTTCCCCAGCCTGCCTGGCTACAGAGGCTGCCCTGGTGATGTCTTCGTAGGAAGAATTGGTACATGATCCGATCAGTCCGACTTCAAGTTTCTGGGGATAGCCTTCTTTTTTGACCGCCTCGGCAAATTGGGAAATGGGCCATGCTTTGTCGGGAGTAAAGGGTCCGTTAACATGCGGCTCCAGGCTTGAAAGATCAATTTCAATCACCTCATCGAAATACTTCTCAGGATGGGCATATACTTCCGGATCGCCTGTGAGGTGCTCCGCAATCTTATCCGCTTCAGCAGCCACATCGGCACGTCCGGTGCCGGATAGGTACTCCTTCATTTTCTGATCGTATCCGAAGAGGGAGGTGGTGGCGCCGATCTCAGCCCCCATATTGCAAATGGTTCCTTTCCCCGTACAGGAGATAGAATCCGCACCTTCTCCAAAATATTCCACAATCTTTCCGGTGCCTCCTTTTACAGTAAGGATACCAGCCACCTTCAGGATTACATCCTTGGCCGAGGTCCATCCACTCATTTTACCGGTCAGCTTCACACCTACAAGCTTCGGAAACTTCAGCTCCCAGGGCATGCCAGCCATGACATCTACAGCATCGGCACCGCCCACACCAATGGCAATCATGCCAAGTCCGCCTGCATTCACGGTATGAGAATCGGTTCCTATCATCATTCCTCCGGGGAATGCATAGTTCTCCAGAACCACCTGGTGTATGATTCCTGCACCTGGTTTCCAGAAACCAATGCCGTATTTATTGGATACACTTCCCAGGAAATCATAGACTTCCTGATTTGTCGTAAGAGCAGTCTTCAGATCTTCGGCTGCTCCTGATTTTGCCTGGATCAGGTGGTCACAATGTACGGTGGAAGGTACCGCTACCTTGTTCTTGCCTGCCTGCATAAACTGCAACAGGGCCATCTGTGCGGTGGCGTCCTGCATGGCAACCCGGTCCGGACTGAAGTCCACATAATCGACACCACGCTTATAGGCCTGGTCCGGTGCTTCACCGAAAAGATGACCATAAAGAATTTTCTCTGTCAGGGTCATAGGTTTTTGAAGAGTTTTTCTGGCAGCTTCAATTCTGCCCGGTAGCGCCTGGTAGGCCTTCTGAATCATATCAAAATCGAAAATCATAGGGGCTATTTTGAGTTTTTTGTAAATATATTGGAAAATGGCATGTAAGCCTGACATAATACCCCGCAGATTGTTCAGATTTTTATATTTTTATTGTGCTATCAAAAAAAGAGATCGATGAAGTGGCATATGTTTGTGGAGAATGTTCGAATTGCTTTGAAATCGATCCGGACGAATTTGTTGAGGACCATCCTGACAATCATGATCATTGCCTTTGGGATTATGGCGCTGGTTGGAATACTGACTTCAATCGATGCTGTTAAATCCATGCTTACCGAATCTTTCAGCCTGATGGGAGCCAATACCTTTACAATTGAATCCAGATCCATGCGGGTTCAGATTGGGGATCAGTCCTACCGCAGGAAAAATCATGAATTCATTTCCCATAAGCAGGCACAGGAGTTTAAAGAACACTATGAGCTTCCTGCCAGGGTGTCTGTCTGGACCAGGGCATCGGGGAGTGCTGTAGTGAAGTATAAATCATATAAGTCAAATCCAAATACCTCCGTTCTGGGAGTGGATGAAGATTATATATTCACTGCGGGTTATGAAATTGAGAAAGGAAGGAATTTTACTACGGGTGAAATAGGGGATAATGCAAACATTGTGCTGATTGGGGCTGATCTTGCGCGCGAAGCCTTTGAGAAGAATCAGGATCCCCTGAATCGTTTCATTTCGGTAGGTGGTGGCAGGTACCGGGTCGTAGGCGTTCTGAAGTCCAGGGGAAACTCCGGAGGCATGGGAACCGACCGCGTCTGCCTGATTCCCTATACCAATGTCAGACAATACTTTTCCAGGCCACAGATGCGCTATTCCATCAATGTTTCGCCAACCCTGCCACAAATGCTTGATGTTTCGGTGTCGGAGGCTGAAGGGATTTTCCGTCGTGTCAGAAGGCTGGAGGCCAGGGATGAGTCAGACTTTAATATAACGCAAAGCGACCAGCTGGCACAGATGCTTATCGAAAATATGAAAATGGTGACCATGGCTGCCACCATTATAGGACTGATCACCCTGATGGGGGCAGTAATTGGCCTGATGAATATTATGCTGGTTTCCGTAACAGAACGAACCAAGGAGATCGGAACGCGTAAAGCGCTGGGGGCCAAATCATTGATGATAAAGAGGCAGTTCCTGTATGAGGCCATAGTAATTGGACAGATGGGAGCTGTTGTTGGCATTTTGTTAGGTATTGTTATTGGAAATGGTGTATCTTTAGCCATTGACTCAAGTTTTATTATTCCATGGAAGTGGATATTTACCGGGATCGTGCTCTGTTTTATTGTGGGAGTGATTTCGGGATATTTCCCGGCCGTTAAGGCTTCAAAGCTTGATCCGATTCTGGCATTGCGTTACGAATAAGACAAAGATTTTATGGAAGACCTCTATTTGAAAAAGACATTCAACTCACCTGAAGTGGAGTTTATAGCCGATACCGGCGAACTTTCTATGGAGGGAAGATCGATCCCCGAGGATCCGGGAGAGTTTTTCGAGGCGTTGATTGACTGGATCAATGAATACTTCCTTTCACCTGTCGAACAGACGGTGTTGAGTATTAAGCTTGAATATATCAATAGCGGATCATCCAAATATATGCTGGAGGTACTGCGGATCATGAAAATCAACCACGATTCCGGAAAGGACGTTAAGATCCTCTGGTTCTTTGAGGAGGGGGATGAATCCATCGAGGAGCTGGGAGTACATTATGAGCAGACCATTCAGATACCCTTTGAGCACATTGAATATTATTAGTGTCAACCCCAAGTATAACATGGAAACGCTCCGGTAAACCGGGGCGTTTTTTTTTGGTAAAAATCCCGGAAGAAATCCCGGAAGAAAAACCGGAAGCAAAAAAATAGGGGAGCCCGCAAAGGCTCCCCATGTATAATAATGAAAGAAGTATTCCTTAGGCTTTATCTACGTTGTTCATGTGGATCAGCAATTCAACAACCTTTGCTGAATATCCCATTTCATTGTCGTACCAGCTAACAACTTTTACGAAGTTATCGTTCAGTCCGATTCCGGCGCCTGCATCAAAGAAAGAAGTGCAAAGCTCGCCCATGAAGTCATTACTTACAACAGCCTCTTCGGTATATCCAAGAACGCCTTTCAGTTCGCCTTCACTGGCTTCCTTCATAGCTGCGCAAACAGTTTCGTATGAAGCTCCTTTGTCCAGACGTACAGTCAGGTCAACTACAGATACATTCGGGGTGGGAACCCTGAATGCCATACCAGTCAGTTTACCATTCAGCTCAGGAATAACTTTACCAACAGCCTTGGCAGCACCAGTGGAGGAAGGAATGATGTTCTGTCCGGCTCCGCGTCCGCCTCTCCAGTCCTTCATGGAAGGTCCGTCAACAGTCTTCTGGGTAGCGGTTGTGGCATGAACTGTGGTCATCAGGCCTTCAACGATTCCAAATTTGTCATTCAGTACCTTGGCAACGGGTGCCAGGCAGTTGGTGGTACAGGAAGCATTGGATACAAAATTCATATCGCTGCTGTATTTCTTATGATTTACACCCATAACGAACATGGGAGTGTCATCTTTAGAAGGAGCAGACATGATTACTTTCTTAGCTCCGGCGTCGATGTGACCCTGTGCTTTCTCCTTGGTAAGGAAAAGTCCTGTGGATTCAACCACGTATTCAGCACCAACGGCGTCCCACTTCAGATCTGCAGGATTTCTTTCAGCTGTCACCCTTACGGTAGAACCATTTACAACAAGGTTTCCGTCTTTTACCTCTACAGTTCCGTTAAAACGTCCGTGAGTAGAGTCATATTTCAGCATATATGCGATATAATCTACGTCAATCAGGTCATTGATGCCTACAATTTCCACCTCAGGCATATCAGCAGCCACTCTGAAGACCAGTCTTCCGATCCGGCCGAATCCATTAATACCAACTTTTATTTTTCCCATGTTTTTAATTATTAAATGATTACGATATAAATTGTTTTTTAAATAACAGGAGTGCGAATTTACGCAATTATATCCTAAGGGCAAAGCCTCCAGGGAAGCAAATTACGCTCTTAATATAGATTTAATATTGCATCTGGGGCTGGGCAGCTTTTGCAGCTTTTCGTTCGGCTTTTTTCTCTTTCCTGCTCTTTGACCGGGCGGCCTGACTAATATCTATAATCCTGCCGAAACGGTAACCAACGGTGAGGGTAAAGAAGAAGAAATTATTTTGCTCAGTGGCCATGATAGGAATCTCTTTGGGATAGACCGTTAAGGTCACTCCAGCCTCCAGGGCATGAACAATGGCATCCTTTTGACTGTACTCAAAACTAAAACCTGTTTTCCCGTATAATCCCGGGATCACCTTCAGTTCGTCGAAGCCCATATGGAAGGGTCCGCGCCCGCCAATGCTCCCCTGGTGAATGCTGGGATCAAATTTCAGATACTCCTCCTCCACGTAGTCACTGTTGGCCGAGGTGGTGAAAACTTTGTAGTAAATGGGCTTGGTAAAACCAAGGGAGAGCCCGCCCGAGTAATACAGTCTTACAGAGATCCCGCTGCGGTCTATTTTCCTGTAGAGTTCCTTTTGCCAGCCGGCCGTTCCCTTCAGTTCCCAGAAGAGGTTCTCCTTTCCGTAGACATATCGGTAGGTAGAGTAGTTATAGGAAACCGATGTCTTAACCTCTTTGGGATGCTTCACATAGGCGAAGTCTGCATCTATAATGAACTGGTTTCGGGCATTTCTCCAGTACCCATAGCGGTAATTGGCCCCATAACCATTGGAGTTAAGAAATCCGGCAAAGGTTCTCTCGTCCCTGAGCATCACCCGCATCTGTTCATCAATTTCACCCTGTGCCAGTAGCGAGCCTGCTGAAAGCACAAGAATAAAGATGATTATACATGCTCTTCTCATCACATATTGCTCTGCAAACACTATGCAAAATAACGAAATATTAAAGGTAAATGTTGACGGGCGGACAAAAAAAAAGATCTACCATGGGTAAATCTTATCTTATTTGAGTCGGAAAATCCTGGATCAGGCCTATCCCCTGGGCAGAGTCTGCTCAGTATCAACCTGGCTGTAGGCAGGACAAATACTCTTGTTACAAGAACTCATCAGGATGCCCACTGCAAATACAACTGCTAAAATGATCAATGCTCTTTTCATGGCTAATTGGTTTTGATCCGGGATCGGTACTTCACAAATATAAAATATATCTTAACACAAAAAAACTGGACTCTCTATGCTCTAACGTAAGCTTGAGAAAAAAGTTTTACTAATCGTCCATTTTTATGGATGATTCATAAAGCCCTGTTTTGTTAAAATGTCAAGTAAAGACTTGGAAAACAGTATGTTATCATCCTTTTTGTAGCGAACATCAGTAAATACCTGAGCCAGTGTCTCTTTGCCATTTTCTTTGATAAATGTTTGATAAGTTGCCATTAACTCCTTCTCCCTGTAGTGCAAATCGATATCAGAGGCATCGTAATCCTGGTATTTTTCTCTGTGTACCACAGCCTCAAGGGGGAGCCTGTCGGTGAGTTCCGGCCGCTCGTCGGGATAACCCAGAGTGAGGGTGGTGACAGGCACCACACCGCCCGGCAGATTCAGGATGTCAATGATCTTCCCGGCCATATAGGTGGTGGTCCCCAGGTAGCAGGTTCCCAGTCCGGCATCCTCTGCTGCCACACAAACATTTTGTGCCACCAGCAGGGCATCGATGGCTGCGGTAAAGAAAGAAAGGAAATTATCATAGCCCGGTTCAGCTTTTCGCTGCCTGCACCAGAGATTGAAGCGATTGAAATCGGCGCAAAAAGTAAGCACGACCGGGGCCTCTCTGACCATCGGCTGGTTGAAATGGCAGGGGGCCAGTTCTTCCTTGATCCCTTCATCGGTGGTAACTACAATGGAATAAAGCTGCATATTCCCTGTGGTGGCTGCCCGGGTTCCTGCTTCCAGAATGTAATCCAGAATGGTATTGGGGATGGGATCCGCTTTGTATTTCCGGATGGATCTATGATTTAGTAAAGTGTCGGTCATAAGCTTGAAATTTCTGTAAAAATAGTGATATTTAGGGTCTAAATTCCCAACTCTATGAAAACGATAAAATTTACCAGGTCACTTTTGTTGCCTGGAGTGCTTGCTATGGCCGTGCTGTTCAGCCCGGTAGAATTATCAGCTCAGAAAAAGAAAAACAAGGAGCAGGAAAAGACCGAAGGTCTTGATTCCGGTCTGCTTTCCGGCCTGAAATGGCGGAGCATTGGTCCGGCTCTGACCTCGGGACGTGTGGCGGATTTTGCTGTGAATCCCGAAAACCAGAGCGAATGGTATGTGGCCATTGCCTCCGGAAATGTCTGGAAAACGGTGAATAACGGAACCACTTTCAAGCCCATCTTTGAAAAATACGGTGCCTATTCAATGGGTGTGATTACCATGGATCCCGACAACCCTAGTGTGCTCTGGCTGGGTACCGGCGAGAACAACCACCAGCGTGCCCTGGGATACGGGGATGGTGTTTATAAGACGGAAGACGGAGGAGGATCCTGGAAGAACATGGGACTGAAAGAATCGCGGCAGATTGGAGGGATTGTTGTGGATCCCAGAAACTCAAATGTGGTTTTTGTGGCGGCTGAAGGCTCTGCATGGGGACCGGGCGGCGATCGCGGACTATACAAGACCACTGACGGGGGTGAGAACTGGAGAAAAGTGCTGGAAATCAGTGAAAATACAGGAGTAAACAATGTGGTGATGGATCCGGTGGATCCCGATGTGATGTATGCCACCAGCGAGCAGCGCAGGCGCCATGTGCATACCAAGATTGGTGGTGGTCCCGAATCTGCTGTTTACCGCTCTTTGGATGGAGGCGAGACCTGGACTAAATCCATGAAGGGGCTTCCCAAGGGCCATATCGGGGGCATGGGCATTGATGTTTCTCCTGCCGATCGCAATGTGGTCTACCTGATTATGGAGGCTGCAGAAGGAAAGGGCGGTTTTTTCCGTTCGGACAACCGGGGAGCTTCCTGGAAGAAAATGAGCGATCACCATGCCAGCGGACAGTACTACAATGAGATTATCTGCGACCCGGTGGATGTGAACAAAGTATATTCCATGGAGACCGTATCGAAAGTCACCGTGGATGCCGGCAAGACCTGGAAGAGCATCAGTACCTCAGGACGCCATGTGGATGACCACGCCATCTGGATAGATCCGCACGATACAGATCATTATCTGATTGGCGGGGATGGTGGTGTTTATGAAAGTTTTGACGGGGGACTTACCCACCTGTTCAAGCCAAACCTGCCTGTGACCCAGTTTTACAGGGTATTTGTGGACAATGAAGAGCCTTTCTATAATGTGTATGGCGGAACCCAGGACAACAATACCCTGGGAGGACCATCCATGAACAAGAGCTCGGCCGGGGTAAGCAACGAAGACTGGAAGGCCATCAAGGGCGGAGACGGTTTCTGGTCCGCCGTGGATCCCACGGATCCCAATATTGTTTATTGTGAATCTCAGTATGGAAATGTGAATCGCTACGACAGGCTTAGCGGGGAGGGGATTGGAATCAAACCCCGTCCACGTAAAGGGGAGGAAACCTACAAATGGAACTGGAATGCCCCGCTGATTATCAGTCACCACAGTCATACCCGCATCTACATGATGGCCAACAAGGTGTTCCGCTCCGACGACCGCGGAAACTCATGGGAGGTGATCAGCGAGGACCTGACCTCGGGGGTAGATCGCAATACCTGGCCGGTGATGGACCATTACTGGAGTTGGGATGCGGTGGTTAAGGATGTAAGCACCAGCCTCTGGGGAACCGGCGTCTCGCTCTCTGAATCCCGTCTGGATGAGAATCTGCTTTATGCCGGGACCGACGACGGGGTGATCTCCATCACCACAGACGCAGGGAACAGCTGGAATCAGGTGAAGACCTTCCCCGGTGTTCCTGAATATACCTATGTGAGCGATTTGATGGCCGACCGCTACGATGCCAATGTGGTTTATGCCACTTTTGACAACCGCAAGCGGGACGATTTCAAACCCTATGTGCTGAAGAGTACGGATAAGGGCAGTAGCTGGGTTTCCATTGCTTCCAATTTGCCGGAGAACGGAACGGTTCATACCATTGAACAGGATCCGGAGGTTCCCGGATTATTGTTTGTGGGAACCGAGTTTGGATTTTATTTCACCATCGATGGGGGAAAGGCATGGACCAAACTCACCTCGGGCATGCCCACCATTGCGGTACGCGACATGACTATTCAAGAGAAGGAGAATGACCTGGTACTGGCCACCTTTGGCCGGGGTTTCTATATCCTGGACGATTATAGTCCTCTTCGTGAGCTGGCCATGGATAAGGAGATCCTGGAGAAAGCCTGGCATATCTTCCCGGTGGCCGATGCACTGATGTACATCCGGACCGGAGGCAAATATGGCCAGGGCTCCAACTTCTTTACCTCGAAAAATCCCGAGTTTGGTGCCACCTTCACCTACTACCTGAAGGAGGTTCCCAAGACCCTGAAGGCAGAGCGTAAGGAAAAGGAGAAAGCGTTGTTTAAGGAGAAGCAGCCCATTCCACAGCCCAGCCGGGAAGAACTGAGGGCCGAGGAGGCCGAAGAGGCAGCCCAGCTGATCTTCACCATCTACGATGAGGATGGCAATGCCATCCGGAAGCTAAGCAAGAAGGCTTCCAAAGGAGTGAACCGGATCAACTGGGATCTTCGTTATCCTTCCACACGTCCCATTTCAGCTTCCTCAGGAGGCTCGGGCCGGGGAGGCCGGGGCGGTAGCGGCCTGCTGGCCATGCCTGGGACCTATGCTGTGGGGATCGATCTGCTTGAAAAAGGCGATGTGATTGCCATGGTGGAGCCGGTAAGTTTTGAGGCAAAGTTGTTGGAGCATGCCTCTTTGCCTGCCAAGGACTATTCCGAGGTAGTTGCCTTCCAGAAGGAGGTAAGCGAGCTTTCCAGGGTCATGACCGGAGCCCAGCGCCTGGCCCGGGAACAGGAAGGGAAACTGGGAGCCATGAAAAGGGCCCTGGCCCAGACTCCTGAAGCGGGTACCGAACTGGGGCGAAAAGTGTTTGAACTGGAAGACCTGCTGAGTGACATCCTCTTTGCCATGAATGGTCCCAGCGCCAAAGCCAGCTGGGAGGAATTGCCTCCCATGCATATGCCGCTGAGCCGCAGGTTGAGTGCCATGACCTACACCCACTGGTCCTCTACCTCCGAACTGACAAAAACGGAGACCGACCAGTTGGAAATTCTGCGTGAAGAGTTTCCACCGGTGCTGGCGCAGTTGCAAAAGGTGGTTGAGGAGATCCGGGAGCTGGATGCAGAACTGGAGGATCTGAAGGCCCCATGGACGCCGGGGAGGATTCCGGAGCTGGATTGATTAGAATTCTCAGGGCTATTTTTCCAAGAAGTGCTTATCAGCAGCTGAAAATCCCGATTCGTTTCTAAATCACCCCTGAGAATTCAATAGAAAATGGAGCAAGACCGGGTACGCTCATCTGTAATAGATATTTAATAATGTTTTATTGGTACTTAACAGGCAAGTATGCATTATTATTTGTTTTATGTGAGATAATTAATAATGCGCAATTGGCTTTATATATAGGATAAAAAGTTAATTAATATCCTTCTTGTGCTTTGTGCTTGGTCCAGCATCCAGGTTCCCCACATCCCATAGAGTGACTGGTGCTTGCTGAGCTGAGAGGGAGCATAAGAAAATAAATAAAAAGGAAATCAGGAAAAGTATGACTCGTTGGAACATGTTTGATTTTGACCCAGGCAAAAAAGGTGCCCTGTTCAGGCACCTTTCATTCATCAGGCTTACGAATTGATTTATGGCCTCCTGGGTGTTTTTGAAGCGACCTGGCATTTTTCAGCGAAGCTGAATAAGCACGTCGCGAGAAAATACCCATGAGGCATACCCTACAGGGGTTTCACCGGCACACAAATATCCACGGTGAAGGTGGGGGGATTTTCATTGGTGTGTTCTTCCGGATAGTACTCGAAGGGGTAGCCATCGGAGGGCTGATAGCCGCTGTCGGCCATCCAGCGGCAAACCGCATCCCAGGCTTCGCCAAATTGGTGGGGTTTGACTTTAAAGCTTCCCACAGCACAAAGACTTCCGGGCAGGTGCATCTTTCCGAATTCACCTTCCGGTTTGGCATCCTCATCTACGGTAATGCAGGCACTCTGCCTTAGCTTTTCAATGTCCACCACATTGGGATCATCATGGTATACGGTAAGGGTTTTGGTTTCCGGGAACCTCAGCAATCCCCTGGGACCGGCCCATTTAAATAGTTTCTCATAAGCCCCGCCAATCTGGTCGAACTGTCCTACGTGCCTGCAATAGATCAGGTCCATGGCTGGCATCTCTTTCACTGCAATGTTTGTTTCCATGTTTGTGTTGCGATTTAAGTTTAGAAATTCATCGCTAAAGTACACGGTGGGTCCGGTGAGGGATTGATCATTATTGCGCACCGTTTGACCATTCTTGCTCTTTTGTTCCAGGTGGTAAGATCTGAATTCACCGGTGCTTTTTCCAAAATGTGCTTTGAATGCCCGGCAAAAAACGGCGCTGCTGCTAAAGCCACATAATGCCGATACTTCTGTTACCGGACGTTCATAATCGGAAATTAACATACTTCCTGCACGCTGCAGTCTGATCCGTTTCACATAGTTGTTTATGGTCTCCCCGGTAAGTACCCTGAATATCCGGTGAAAATGGAAAGGGGAAAAGTGGGCCACCTGTGAAAGATTTTCAAGGCTTTGTTCTTCATCCAGGTGAGCATCGATATAATCGACCACCCGGTTGATGCGCAGAAAATACTCCTTTCTTGATTGTTGCTGGATGTTCATCTGGATGTCTTTATCACTCCGTTTCTGTACAAATTAAGTGCTTTGTCAAGCAGGGGTTTAATGGTACGGATGGGTATATCTTCATGGGCTTTTATTCTCAGAATCTTCATCCTGGAGCGTGATCCTTTTTCCAGTAAGGGATGGTCAAGATGCTTCCCTTCCACGAACAGAATATAAGGATCATTCGAAAGTTTATCCGTCCATAGAAAGCAGAACATCTTTTTCTTGTAGCTGAAGCAGGGCATTCCCCATTTCCGGGTTTCGCTTACATCGGGATCTTTTTCAAGAATGAGACTCCTCAAAGCAAGCAGGCAACTCCTGTTTGGTTCTTCCTGCTGGTAATAGAATTGGTCAATTTCCCGAATCATGGCTGAGAATCTTCATTAAACAAATGCGATGATAACACATATTTACCAGTATGATTTGATCATTCTTGCGCACCTGAGATTCAAATTTACGAAACTTTTTTCCGGAAATATTTGCATCATATGTTAGAATAACCTAACATTGTATTAGAAATATATAACATAAAGTTAGAATTATGCAACAGAATAGATGGAATATTAGAAAAGCGACATTCATTGCCGTATTGGCTGTTTCGGTCCTGGTGACCATGATCTTCTGGTTTGTCAGATCGGGCGCCACCCTTGATTTTGCAGGATCCTCCATAGTAATCATTCAATTTGTAGTCCTGGCATTTGCAATTATAGTGGTCTTTAGAAGACTGAAAAGTGCCAAACAAAATCTCCCGGCAGAAGATGAAATGTCAAAAGGAATCCTCCGAAAAGGTGCAGCTACTGCCTATTATGTCTCACTGTACATGTGGCTGGCTTTCATGTTTTTTGAGGATCGGATTGACCTGGAACGGAGTACCCTGATAGGGGCAGGCATCCTTGGAATGGCAGTGAATTATGCATTAAGCTGGATTTACCACAGCTACATCAGAAAATCCCATGACTAGCCGCATCAGAGAGTTACGGGCGCGAGATAACCTGACACAGATGGATCTGGCCCGGAAAGTGGGGGTGAGGCGCGAAACCATTGTTTTCCTGGAAAAGGGTAAATACAATCCCTCTCTGAAGCTGGCCTACGACATTGCCCAGGTCTTCGGGATGAAGATAGAAGAGGTGTTTGTGTTCTAAATTTGTTTCAGAGGCTTTCTTCTTTTAACTTCTCCGAGATAAATACTTTTATCACACTTTGTCTTGTGACTCCAAGACGACGGGCAACCAGGTCTAATTGGTGTACCATCCAGACCGGGAAGTCGACACTCACCCTTCGTTGTTCCAAAGCGGGACGTGTTGCCTGATCTAAGTCGTAATGCGCAGAAAGGTCTTCTGCGGCATCAAATTTCGCATCAAATTCTGCGGCTGTTATATATTTCTTTTTCATTTTTTCTTGCTTTTCTGACTGAAATGATCCTTATAGAATCTTTCCTTTGAGTGAATATGGCAACCCAGATACCCTCCTCAAGTTTAGCAATTAGAAGAATCCTGGTTTCATCGATCCATTTGGCCGGGATCTTAACTCTGTTGTAATCCTCCCAAAGCCTCTTGGCAGTTTCAAAGTCAATACCATGCTTTCTTTTGTTTGATTCACTTTTGGTTTTGTCAAACTCAAACATAGATGTTCTATATCTAACAAAAGTACAAAATAGTAGTATAAAAAGCACAAAAAATACTATTAAAAAGCATATATATACAGTAAAAAGAATCTACAATATACAGAAATGGGGCAAAGCTCCAGTGCAAAAGCGATAGAAGGGGAGTTATTAATTGCCAAATGAACTAAGGTGTTAGTTAAATAACTAAATAATTAGTTTATATTTGGATAAGTTTATAACTAATACTCCTTTGAAATGAAGCAGATAATTTCTTTTTCTGTTGTTTTTATCCTGACATGTTCACCTTCATTTGCTCAAAAAAGACATATCACAGTGGATGATGTCAGGATATGGATTAACACCATTGGCTTAGAAGATCGGGTGGAAGGTCAACCTGTGATCGTATTTGAAAGCGGACATGGGACACCCATGGGGCACTGGGACAAAATTTTGGAGGGCGTTTCGGCTATGGCTGCTGTGGTGACCTATGACAGGCCCGGAATTGGAGAATCTGAACCTGATGATGAGATGCCCACCATTAAAAATGTTTCCGACAGGTTGATACGCATTTTAAATCATTTGAATCTCGAACCACCATATGTACTGGTTGGGCATTCTTTAGGTGGAGCCTACGTAAGAGGTTTTGCAGTTTACTATCCTGAGATGCTTGCTGGTCTGGTCATCATCGATCCCGCAGATTTTTCCGAAACAAGGGAGAACAGGAGACTACCTTGGTATGATATTGGTCTGGATGATTATACCATCGATACCTTGATTGCAAAGTGGGAACGTAAGGCCATGGAGAATAAGCATAATGACACTCGCCCTATTTCAGTACAAGAGGAAGGAGAGGTTTTAGCAGATATGAGAAAGACTGACTTTAAAGAGATCAGTGATTCCGAATTACCAAATATCCCTGTCCACATCCTTACGGGAGGGCGTTATGATACTCCTCCCAGATTCAGGTCTACGGAGTTTAATGATTCGCTGGAGTTCCGCGCAAAAATGAAACACCGGGTGGAAAGGTGGACAGATGTGGTTCAATCGGTGGACAAGGGCATGCTTTTTTATAGTAGTGACGCAGGACATTTTGTCCATTACGATGACCCTGAACTTTTGATATCCAGCATCAGGATAGTGCTCCAGGATTATGAACTACTGAGATCTGTAGACTAGTCCATCTCAAATGCAAGTCCCAGTGCATCGGCGATTTCCTTCATTTCCTTCTGAACGGGTACCAGTACATTGATTCCTTCTTTACTGATGCGTTCCTCGTTCTCGCGCTCGGGATCTCCGGGAATCAGCACACGGTCGTGCCCCTTGGCGGGTTTGGCGGCCCGGAAGGTCTCGATCCACTTGTCCATTTGCTTTTTAAAGGCCTCCGGGGTCTGGAAGGCATCGATACGCATGGCTCCGAAGAAGTGGCCGGTGCCTTCTCCTACTTTCTCCTCCTTCACAGGAAGGTAGGCCACGGACGGTGGACAGAAAGGTCCGAAGTTAGCGCCGGAAAGCACTGCGGAAAAGATATCCACCACGGCACTCATGCAATATCCTTTGTGACCTCCCTGTTCCTTGGTTCCTCCCAGAGTGAGCATGGATCCGCCTTCTTTCAGAATATCAGGTTCATCCGAGGGGATTCCATCGGCATCCTGAACATAGCCCATGGGTACTTTTTCTCCTTTTTTGGCTGCCACAGCCAGTTTACCCCGGGCAATGGGAGTGGTGGAGAAGTCAGCCACAAAAGGCGGATGAACTCCTGCCGGTACGGCCACTGCAATGGGATTGGTCCCAAGCATTTGCGACACTGAATTGGTTGGAGCTACAAGTGGGTTGGCAATGGTCATGCAAATCCCGATCATATCCTGCTCCAGGGCCATCATGGAGTAAAAACCGGCAATTCCAAAGTGGTTGGAGCCGCGGGTGGATACCCATCCGGTTCCGGCAGTTTTGGCCTTCTCAATGGCAATCTGCATGGACCTGGTGGCTGCGATCATCCCGATGGCACCGTCAGCATCCACCACGGCGGTACTGGGCGATTCATGGACGATCTTTACATCCGGGCTTACATTGATGCGCTTGGCCTGCCACAACTGGAAGTAGTCCTTGATGCGGATCATGCCATGACTGGAGTAGCCTCGCAGCTCAGCAGCGATAAACACATCGGTGGCCATTTTAGCATCTTCAGGGCTGCAACCCATTTTTTCAAATACGTTCCTGGTAAACTTCTCAAGATATTCAACGGTATACATAGGTGGTAGTTTAGGTTTTCTTACGATTTATTTTCCTGCTTCGGGCCTGTGCAGTAGGCATAATCAGCAGTTCGTCGATATTTACATGGGGTGGCCGGGTAACTGCAAACAGGATGGCCTCCGCAATATCTTCGGCATACAGGGGAGTAAATCCCTCGTAGACTTTGTCGGCCTGTTCCTGATCCCCCTTAAAACGGACCAGACTGAATTCGGTTTCAGCGGCACCCGGATTGACAGCAGTCACTTTAATGCCGTGTTCCACAAGGTCGATGCGCATGGCCTGGGTGAGTCCGTCCACGGCAAACTTGGATGCATTGTAAACGTTGCCACTCTCATAGGCTTCCTTCCCTGCAATGGAGCCTATGTTAATGATATGTCCTTTTGTTCTTTTTACCATGCCCGGAGCAATCAGGCGTGTCATATAAAGCAGGCCTTTAATGTTGGTATCAATCATTTGCTCCCAGTCTTCCACATTGCCTTCATGGATGTGACTCAGACCTGCAGCCAGTCCGGCATTATTCACAAGTACATCAACACTGGCCCATTTTCCGCTAAGTTTTCCACAGGCTTTTTTGACTGCCTCACCGTCCCTGATGTCAAAGGTCAGGGACAGCACGTCGGCATCGGTCTTCGATCTGATCTCTTCCTCTACGGTGTCCAGTTTTTCTGAGCGGCGCCCGGTGATGACCACATCAAAATTGTTTCTTGCCAGAGCCATGGCAGTGGCTCTTCCAAAACCGGCTGATGCTCCAGTAATAATTGCAATAGATCTCATTGAGGTCAGTTTCCAACAAATGTAAAAATTATCTTGATGTTCTATTCACTATATTTGTGCTTTAATCTTTATGAATATGGATCTGAACAGCCCCCAATTGAAAGAACGTGCGCTATCCTACCTGACGCAGGATGAGCTTTATTCCATCGAATCCATGCTGGGACGTGAGCCCAGCGCATTTGAGTTAAATATGTTTGCCGCCATGTGGTCGGAACACATCTCTTACAAAAGCTCCATCAAGTGGCTGGAAGAATTGCCCATCACAGGTGAGGATGTTTTTATTCCTGCAGGAGATGAAAATGCCGGTGTAATACATATCAACGATGAGCTGGCCTGTGTGATAAAAATGGAATCCCACAACCACCCCATCGCTGTTGATCCAAGGCAGGGAGCTGTGGGTGTTGGGAATGTGAACCGCGACCTGATTACAATGGGAGCCGAGCCGGTGGGACTGCTGAATATCCTGCGCTTCGGGAATCCCAAAGAAAAGAATATCCAGACTTTGATCAATTCGGTGGTAAGTGCCCTTGGCAGCTATTCCAATAATTTTGGTGTGCCGGTGGTAGGTGGAGAGATCCTGTTTGACAATAGTTATAAGTTTAATCCTCTGGTGAACCTGATGGGGGTGGGTATTGTCCATAAGGACCGCATGATCAGGGCTGCATTTTCTGAAGCCGGTCAGGACATCGTTTTGCTTGGGAAAAAGACATCAGGCCGGGGGGTACATGGAGCAGGCTTTGCCTCCAAAGCACTCAGGAATAAGGGACAGATGGTTCCTGCCTCCCAGGTGGCCGATCCGGCCAGTGGAAAAATACTGATGGATTGCATTCTTGAACTGAACAAAGCCAATCTGATCAGGGGCATGCAGGATATTGGCGCAGGGGGAGTGCTTTGTGCAGCAGCCGAAATGGCAGACAGGGGCGGAGTAGGTGTGGAGATCCGGATCCATGAGATGCCGAGGCTCCATGAAGATATTGATGCCCTGGAGGTCTTGCTTTCCCAGACCCAGGAGCAGATGCTACTCGCTGCCAGTCCTGAGGATTTCGAAAAAATCAAGGAGTCTGCTCAGCATTGGGGACTGGAATGTTCAAAGATAGGTACCGTAAATAAGGAAGAGCGGATACGCATCATGGAGGAATCCACCCTGTGTGGCGATCTTCCGGTGAAGCTACTGGTCCGGGGCGGAGGTGCACCGGTCTATATCAGAGATATGAAGGAGCGGGGAAAGAAGGCCAGGGTTATTTCGGCCGAGGAGGTCCCGGTGCCGGGGAATTTGAAAGATATTGCCCGACAGGTGGTATCCCTTCCCAATGTGGCCTCCAGAAGATGGATCTATGAGCAGTTTGATACCATGGCAGGGCTTTCCAATATGAGCAGTGAATATGCATCTGATGCCGGTATTGTAAAGATCAACGGGCATGATCAGGTGCTGGCCATGAGTGTGGATGGCAATTCGCGTTATGGAAAGCTTGAGCCCAGAAAGGGAGCTATGATCGCAGTTGCAGAAGCTGCCCGGAACATCATTTGCTCGGGTGGAAGGCCGGTGGCACTGGCCGATTGTCTTAATTACGGGGATCCTTCAGATCCATATGTATATCACGATTTTGCTGAAAGTGTGAAGGGAATTGGTGAGGTGTGCAGGCGTATGTCCATCCCGGTTATTGCAGGGAATGTGAGCTTTCACAACCTGACCCACAACGGGGAGGATATTGCTTCGGTAATCCCCACACCTGTGGTAGGAATGGTTGGGGTATTGGATAGTTATGAGGACGTGATGACTGTGAATTTCAGGAACAAGGGAGATGTGATCTTCCTGATCGGTCGCTCGGATAATGATATTTCATCTTCCGAATACCTGTCCGTGTTCCATAATGTTCATGAGTCGGCTGCTCCAAAATTTGACCTGGAGTATGAAATGAAGTTGCAGGAGGTTGTTTCAAGTGTTATCAAGCAGGGGCTGGTCTCTTCCGCGCATGATGTTTCACTGGGAGGACTGTTTGTGGCACTGGTAGAGTCTGCACTGCCGGGAGGAGTGGGTTTTGATGTCACTTCCCCTGCCGAGATCCGGGGCGATGCCTTCCTCTTTGGCGAGTCCCAGAGTCGCGTGGTAGTTAGTGTAACGGCTGAACAGGAGACACAGTTTCTGGATTATATGATGGAAACCGGGATCCATTTTTCGGCCCTGGGCCATGTAACCAAGGAGGAACTGAGAATTGATGATATCTCATTCGGATTTATTTCAGACTATGCACGTGACTTTGAAAATGCACTGGAAGATCTTCTGGGTGATTAATGTTTCTGCCGACCTTACTATACTAAAGGCTGTCTTTGGCCGTTTATTTCAGAAATGAGAAAGCTCACGCTAATTATCCCCCTGCTGCTTATCTGCCATGTATTATCTGCCCAGATAGAGCGACCCAGGAATCTGACGGCATTCGACCAAAAAAAGATTCATTTTGGATTTACGGTGGGACTTAATCTCATGGATATGGGCTTTACCAGGAATTACGAAGCCGAAGACTTCTACTATGCCGATATAAGTCATCTGCAACCGGGGTTCCAGGTGAGCATTGTTTCGGATCTGCGGCTTAATAAGAACTGGAACCTCAGGTTTCTTCCCGGGATCAGTTTCGGATCACGGGAGGTCTATTTTTATGATTATGAAAATGGCCAGGTGGGAGATGTGGTTGAGATCCCCCGGGTGGCCAACCCGGTCCCTCTGGGTCCTGCTTTTCTGGATTTTCCCCTGCATTTCAAGTATCGCTCCAGGAGACTGAACAACTACAGACCTTATGTGGTGGGAGGATTGAATTTCAGGTATGACATGTCTGCCAAAAAACCCGGAGTATATGATGCTGATTCAGAGGAGTACTTAAAGTTTAAACGGGGTGATCTGTACGTGGAGTTTGGATTTGGAGTGGACAACTATTTGAAATATTTCAAGTTTGCACCTGAACTAAAGGTGGCGGTTGGTCTGTTGGACGTGAGTGATCCAAACGGACGAACGGGACACCCCGAATTTGCAAACTCAATTTCCTATGCCCGTTCCTATATTATCATGCTCAACTTTCACTTTGAGTAGTTCCGGGCTGACTTCTTCTTAATTCTGAACAGACCACGGCAACCGATGAGGCCACGTTGAGTGATTCTGAACCCTGGCCCAGGGGAGCAAAAGGGGGTATTGTTATTTTGTGGCGAATGTGGGGATCAAAATGCCAGGATAAGCCGCGCGATTCATTGCCGAAAAGGATCAGCGGATCCGGCCCCATGGTGGTCGCATAAATGTTTTCACCATCCATAAAAGTGCCGAAAACTGTTTTCTGTTGCATTTCTTCGCGTTTCAGCAAGCCTTCAATATCCAGGTAGTGAACTTTCACACGGGCAATGGCCCCCATGGTGGATTGAACCACTTTGGGATTGTATAAATCGGTGGAATCGGGGGTGCAGACCAGCTGTCTTATGCCAAACCAGTCGGCCGTTCGTATGATGGTCCCCAGGTTACCCGGGTCGCGGATCGACTCAAAAGCCAGAACCGGGGTGTTGAGGAGCTCATTTACATTGAAAGCCGCTTCCGGTATGTGTACCAGTGCAATCACTGCCTGGGGAGTAACCAGGTTGCTGACTTTCCTGATCTCTGCCGGTGAAGCTTCGGTCGGCTTTATACCTCTTTGTCGCAGGCTGGTATCGTGGCTTTGAATCCATTCGGGGCCTGCAAAAAGTTCATGGATTTGAAAGGGGCTTTCAGCCGGACCCAGGGCCAGTTCCCCGACCATTTTTTCACCTTCAACCAGGAAGAGCCGGTGCTGGTCCCTGAACTTCTTTTTTTGCAGTGAACGAATCAGTTTTGACTGGGCTGAGGAGATCATGTGTCAGAGGTCTGTAATTGCAAAGATGAAAAAAATATTCGGGTGCGGTAAAATTTGTATTTTAGCCCCTTTAAGAGATGACATTGAGGCGAACGACTCCCTATATAACGATAATTTTAATATCAGCACTACTCTTTTCATGCAGGGCCACCAAGTATGTTCCTGAAAATGAATACCTTCTGCAAAATTATAAGATTGAATCAGAAAAGGGAGACTATGACAAGCGGATGCTTAATGAATACATTAAGCAAAGGCCCAACAAGCGGATTATTTTCTGGCGCTTCTACCTTTCCCTGTATAATATCTCCTCTCCGGGAAAGGATAACGGATTTCAGAACTGGTTAAGGCGCATTGGTGAGCCACCGGCCATCTATGATGAGGATCTGAAGCTTAAATCCACTGAGCAGCTTGGCCTGCATATGCGGAACAAGGGATTTTATGAAGCGGAGGTAAGCGATACGACCATTTTCAAAAAGCGACGGGCAAAGGTGATTTACAGCGTAATTCCCCATGAACCCTACCGGATCCGTGATATCACCTACTTTTTCCAGGATGCCAATCTTTCAAATATGGTACTGAAAGATACGACCAGTAGTAAATTCAGGGTAGGTGAACTCTTCGATGTGGATGTGCTGCAGGAGGAGCGGCTCAGGATTGAATCCATACTTCGCGACAGCGGGTATTATGCTTTCAACCGGGACTTTATTTATTATGAAGTGGATAGTGCCCTGAATGACCACCTGGTGGACATAACCCTGGGGATCCGGAACTTTCCCACAACAAACAACAGGGGGCAGACCGTTCATATCGATCATCCGGTATATACCATCCGGAATGTTCATATGATGACCAATGTGAATACCCTGAGCTTTAACCAAAAACAGGATTTAGATAGCATTGTAAATGATACAATCGTCTACGACAGCATTTACCTGATCTATGCAAGGGAACCCAATATTCGTCCCTCGGTGGTTACACAAAAAAACTACATTATCCCCGGAACGCTTTATGATGCTTCTGATGTGAACCGGACCTACAGGAACCTCTCCTCTCTGAGTGCCTTCAGAATGGTGGATATCCGCTTCCGGGAGGTGGATTCGGAGACTCCTCAGCTTGATTGCGATGTGCTGGTGGCCCCGGCAACCAGGCAGTCCTATTCTGTGAAACTGGAAGGGACCAATTCGGCCGGAAACATAGGAGCTGCGGTTAATTTAAGTTATGGACACAAAAATCTTTTCGGGGGCTCTGAGCAGTTCGATCTGACTTTTTCAGGTGCCCTGGAAGGCATTAGTCCATCGGGCGAAGACATTGACACTACCTACACGGGACGAAACATTATGCAGGAGTTTGGGGTAGAGGCCCGCCTGAGGATCCCGAAGTTCCTTCTTCCCGTAAATATGAATCAGTTCATACGGAAATACAATCCGCAGACAAACATTCGTCTGTCTTATAACTATCAGAAGCGTCCCGATTACATTCGTACCCTGGCCAATGCATCATTCGGTTATGACTGGAAGGGGACTGAGAAGGTGATTCACAGGGTTTATCCCATAGAAGCCAGTCTTATTTTAACTCCCTATAAGTCCGATTTTTTCAAGGAATGGCTGGAGGGGACCTATCTCTTTTACAGTTATGAGCCACAACTGATTACAGATACCCGTTATTCGATGGTCTGGTCCAGCCAGAAGTTATTGAAGAATCAGAGCTTCCAGGATGTACGCCTGAACCTGGAGACGGCAGGGAATCTTTTATATGCAGGATTCAGTGCTTTCGGTGATCAGCCTGAGGAGGGAAACTACCAGATACTAGGAGTTGATTTTGCTCAATATCTGAAAGCCGACATAGATCTTCGCAGTTATATCATGCTGTATGAGGATATCAGCCTTGTTCTTCGTGGATTTGCAGGAGTTGGCTATGCCTACGGCAACTCCAAATCCATGCCCTTTGTGAAACAGTACTTTTCGGGAGGTGCCAACAGCATTCGTGCCTGGCAGGTAAAAGATCTGGGACCAGGGTCCTATGTGGATCCGGATGAATCTGAATATCCCAACCAGACAGGTGATGTGAAGCTGGAGGTAAATATGGAGTACAGGTTCAAACTGTTCTGGAAGCTGGAAGCCGCCGTGTTTCTGGATGCAGGAAACATCTGGTCCCTTTCATCCGAAGATGATCGCGAAGGGGCAGGCTTTGAATTTAATCGCTTCTATCGCGAAATAGCCGTAGGTACGGGAGTGGGTGCCAGGGCCATCTTCAGTTTCCTCATTTTCAGGTTTGACCTGGGAATACCCCTGCGCAGCCCCTATGCCATTGAAGATTCCAATTGGATGCCCGGGAACTCGGGCATCACCGGTAGCGATCTGACCTTTAATATTGCCATCGGTTATCCCTTCTGATTCTGTTGATATTACCAATTTTTGTTCTAAATTTGTCGCTCATTTTTAATCCAATCTATTTAATCATACCAAATCATGTCCAATAAGATTTTTGATGTAGTAAAGCCCGGTGTCGTTACGGGAGATGACGTTCAGAAGGTGTTTGAAATCGCCAAGCAGAACGAATATGCCATTCCTGCTGTAAATGTGGTGGGAACCAACTCTGTAAATGCTGTGATTGAAGCAGCCCGTGAAGTAAATTCCCCGGTCATCGTGCAGTTCTCCAATGGTGGAGCTGTATTTTTTGCAGGGAAAGGACTTTCCAATGAGGACCAGAAAGCCGCCATTATTGGTGCGGTAAGTGGAGCCAAGCACGTGCATGCCATGGCAGAAGCCTATGGCGTTCCTGTGATCCTTCACACCGACCATGCTGCCAAGAAGCTGCTTCCCTGGATTGACGGTTTGCTGGATGCCGGTGAGCGTCATTTCGAGCAGTACGGTAAGCCCCTCTTCAGCTCCCATATGCTGGACCTGAGCGAGGAGCCACTGGAAGAAAATATTGCTACCTGCAAGACCTATCTGGAACGCATGAGCAAGATCGGGATGACCCTGGAAATTGAATTGGGTTGCACCGGTGGGGAAGAAGATGGTGTGGACAATACGGATATGGACAACTCCCTGCTTTATACCCAGCCCGAAGATGTGGCTTACGCCTACGAAGAGCTTTCCAAGGTAAGTCCCAACTTCACCATTGCAGCCTCTTTTGGAAATGTACATGGGGTTTATAAGCCAGGTAATGTAAAACTGACTCCGAAGATTCTCGATAATTCACAGAATTTTGTTGAGGAGAAGTACGGACTGGACAAAAAGCCTTTATACTTTGTATTCCATGGTGGATCAGGATCATCCCAGGAAGAGATCCGCGAAGCCATCGGTTACGGCGTGATCAAAATGAATATCGATACAGATACCCAGTGGGCCACCTGGGACGGCATTCGCAAGTTTGAAGCTGCAAAGCACGATTACCTGCAGGGCCAGATCGGAAATCCCGATGGCGAAGACAAACCCAATAAGAAGTTTTATGATCCAAGGGTATGGTTGCGCGAAGGTGAAAAGTCCATGATCGAGCGCCTGAAAGTGGCTTTCGACGATCTGAATTGCATCGATACACTTTAAGCTTACGGGATGTTGCAGGGCGGAGGAGTACGTGATAGTTTTGGAAGTAAGTTCGGAGTCATAGCGGCGGCAGCCGGTTCGGCCATCGGACTTGGGAATATCTGGAGATTCCCCTATGTGGTGGGTCAGAACGGGGGAGGAGCATTTCTGCTCATCTACCTCTTCTTTATCGCTGCCATCGGAATCCCGGTCATGATGTCGGAATTCGTCATCGGACGTTCTGCCCAGCTCAACCCTGTAGGTGCATTCAAAAAAATAGCTCCCGGCAAGAAATGGCATCTCATTGGCTTGCTGGGAGTTGTTACTGCTTTTATTATCCTGGCCTTTTATACCGTAGTGGCAGGCTGGACCCTGGAGTACCTGCTTCAGAGTGTGAAATGGATGCTCACGGCTGAGAAGATCGGCTTCAGTGAAATGAACAATGAGGCGGTCAGGAGTTTCTTCAGCTCTCACTATGAATCCTTTGTGGGTGGGATCTGGAGACCGGTGATCTGGTTTGTGGTGATGATGTTCTTCACCGGATACATAGTAATCTCGGGAGTGAAGAATGGGATTGAGAAGTATGCCAAGATCCTGATGCCCATTCTGCTTGTGCTTTTGCTGGTACTGGTAGTCAGATCGGTCACCCTGGACGGAGCCCGCGAAGGGCTGGTGTTTTTATTCAAGCCTGATTTCTCTACCATCAAAGATGCTCCGCTAAAGATTATCATTGAAGCACTGGGACAGGCCTTCTTTTCACTTTCCATAGGAATGGGAACTCTGATCACCTATGGATCCTATATCCAGAAGAAAGAGAACCTGGCCAATACGGCAGTCAGCGTGGCTTTTGCCGATACCTTTATTGCAGTGATAGCCGGACTGGCAATATTCCCTGCCGTTTTTGCATTCGGGATCAACCCGGGAGAAGGTCCGGAACTGGTATACATTACCCTTCCGGTGATCTTCCAGAGCATGTCAGGCGGATTGATCTGGGCCTTTTTGTTTTTCCTGCTGCTCTGTTTTGCTGCCATCACCTCTACCATATCGGTTCTGGAAGTTATTGTGGCTTATTTTTCCGAGCAGTTAAATATGACCCGCAAGAGGGCGGCCATTCTGGCCATGATCTCAGTGGGATTTTTAGGGATTCTCTGCACATTGTCGGAAAAGATCTTCGGGGTGTTTAACGGATCGCCCGATCTGCTGCTTCCGCTTGGAGGCTTCTTTATTGTGCTGTTCATTGGTTGGTTCCTGTCAGGGGATACCACCAAAGATGAGCTTTCCAGCAGGGGGAAATACAAGCTTGGCTATTACAGGCTGTTTATGTTCCTTGTAAAGTTCGCTGCTCCACTGGCCATCGCACTGCTCTTTGCGCTGGGAGTTTACAGCAAGCTGATTACCATATTCCCTTCTCTGGGGTAAGTGATTTGTCTTGATGGGTAAACTGTGTTGCAGGGTGATTTCTGACGCCCGGCCACATAAACCCATAGATGTCCAAACGATTATACAGAGAGTTTTATCTGCTTCCCCGCGGCGAGCAGCGTGCATTGATTGTGCTTTCCCTTCTTCTGATCCTGTCTCTTTTTCTCAGGATCACGGTCCAGCTGCTTCCAGAACGGGAACCCGAGGGCCTGGAAGAATTTGAGCAGGAGGCCAAACAGCTTCTGGCAGCACTGGCTGAGGCCGATAGCCTGAAGAGCGTCAGCAGAAATGCTAGAGAAAAGCAAGGAAGAACAAGCTTAACTCACCACAAGGAACCTCTATCTCAGACGAGAACCAGGATAGGAGCAAACCCCATCGATATTAATCGTGCCGATTCAGCTCAGTTATTGCCCCTTCCCGGCATTGGGCCGGTCTTTGCCGGCCGTATTATCAAATACCGGAACCTATTAGGCGGATTTGTTTCCATTGATCAGCTGGGAGAGGTCTACGGAATTTCTCAGGAGACCCTGCAAAAGATAAGGGACAAGATTGTGCTTGACAGTGCGGCCATTCGAAAGATCCGGGTGGACACTGCCAGCTTCAGGGAGCTACTCAGGCATCCCTACCTGGAATATGAGGAGGTGAAGGCCCTTGTGAAGTACCGGGACTTTAAAGGAGATATCACCTGCGCTAACGAACTTAGAATGAATCAGATTTTGTCTGATTCCACCATATGCAGAATTAATGAATACTTTGATTATTCCAGAAGAACTGAAGCTGTGGATTTGTCAAAATAGATCATGTACTGGTAATAGTCCGGGTCGAAATCTATGTAGTAGTCCTCCGGACGATTATTATAGGCAGATCCGATAAAGAAATAATCCATGAATTTTTCGAAGGCATTGTACCAGGCCACGTAATTGGCCAGTGCGGCTATCTCAACTGAAAAGGCATCTTCACCTGTGTGAAACATAAGTGCATTCAGGGAACCTGCCTTTGGTATGCTATCCAGGGCCTGGGTTCCCAGTTCCGTATAGGTGTCCCCTTCCATTCCTGCGGCTGTAAATGTTCCCTGTGAGAAAAGAAACCCCACTGGTACATACTGATCTCCCCATTGGTGACTCAGGTAGTTTCCCATGGACCCAAGCGCAGCCGACTCAAAATCTGAAACGTGATAATTATGGGCCCAGACTACCACTTTATCAAGCTCAAAATATTCCAGTAGCCAGCTTGTATTTTGGGCCATGTACAAATCACGGGAATCCATAAAGCTCTGTGTAGAACCCGTTTTATAACGTACCACAGACACCTGCCTGACCAGTTCCAGGATCCGGGCGTGTAACTGAAACTCTTTTTCAGAAGACGCCGTTTCCAGATCATCCTTATGGGCCATCAGCGAATCCTGCAGGGCTTCAAGTTTGATGAGGTAGGCATTAAAAGATGCGGCATTATAAGAATCGAAGGC
>Ga0180429_10000634_pt1 | contig 31072 bp, 35 predicted proteins | sample SS_ome_FD_132428 | JGI IMG/M metagenome (GOLD analysis project Ga0180429, IMG submission 132428) | Hypersaline lake sediment archaeal communities from the Salton Sea, California, USA - SS_1_S_1 metaG | ecosystem: Environmental > Aquatic > Non-marine Saline and Alkaline > Hypersaline > Sediment ...
CTGATTCTGACTGTAGATAGTCCAGCGCTTCTTCACCAGATGCTTTTTCTGCGACAATCTGGAAATTCTCATTCGACTCCAGAATGCTTTTCAGCCCGGCGCGGACAAGATCATGATCGTCAACAAGTAAGATACTGGTCATTAACAGTTGCCATTTTGCGTCACAGTTTTTAGTCTGTGAGTTTAACGCAAGCGGACTTTTTACGAAAATCTAATCATGACAATTCATTCGCACCACAGCCATTATGCAGATATCACTACCTTAATACTTTGCGGTGGAGGCAGTCGCCGCATGGGTGGTGAAGATAAAGGCCTGATGGAATTTCATGGCAAACCGATGATCCAGCATTCGATTGCAGCCCTGTCCCTGCACTTTAGCGATATTCTTGTCAGTGCAAACCTTAATATCGACAAATACCGCGCCCTTGGACACCAGGTAATACAGGACAGTATTGCAGATGCAGGTCCGCTTGGTGGAATCTATGCTGCGCTGGAAAAAACAGATAAATCACTGCTTCTGATCACTACCTGCGATACCCCGTTAATTGACAGTGAAATTGCTCAGCGCTTGATTCACAGTCATACGGAAAGCGATGCTGATGTTTATGTGGCCCATGACGGTAAACATATGCAGATGCTACATGCCTTGCTCAACCTGAAAAAAACCGATCTCAAAATATCACTCTCCGCTTATTTGCAAACAGACAGGTCGGTTAAAGGCTGGTATAGAAAACTGGATGTTTTGGAGGTGGATTGCTCAGATCTCAGCCTGCATTTTTCGAATATCAATACGCCAGAGGATTTAATCAAGGCCTCGGATTGATAATTGTCAATTATTGCTTGACTTAATGCTCAATATAGGAAAAAGTACACCGCCATAAAAATAAGAACAAAGAAACATTGAAGTTTATATAACAGCTTGGAGCTATTTACTATTTGCCCGGTGGCGCCTTTGGCGCCGTGGGGGTTTATAGCCCGTCCGTATTAACGGATATTTCTTCCTTTTACATTTAGCTTTGTTCTGGCCTTCTGGGCTTTGCGTGCTTTCTTCGCTCTTTTTTCAGCAAACTGGATCATACGCGTCTGACTGCCAATTTGCTGCTCTTCATTTTCAGGCTGGTACTGAATATACGAACCATCTGACTGCATTTCCCAGGCAGAACGCCTGTCATTAAGCTGAGTATCGAGAATACAGCGTAGCTCCTTACACAGGGCCTCACCTTCTACAGGCGTCACCACTTCCACTCGGGATTCGAGGTTACGTTTCATGCTGTCTGCAGAACCGATAAAATATTCCTCTTCCCCTCCGTTGTGGAAATAATAAATCCGCGTATGCTCCAGGAAGCGCCCTACAATACTGATAACCCGGATATTATCTGATAAACCTTTGATACCGGGACGGATGCGGCAGGTATCACGAATAATCAAATCGACCTTTACCCCATCACTTGAAGCCTCATAAAGAGCTCTTGTGATATCAACATCTTCAAGGGCGTTCATTTTAAACTGGATCAGCCCCGGTTTTTCTGGCGAACTCAGTTCGCGTTCTCTGGCAATCTTCGCCAGCAGGGCTTTTTTCAAAGCCTTCGGTGAAGTCAGTAATTTCTGGAAATTTCTTAGCTGATAGCCAGTGGTCAGGTAGTTGAACAACTCGGTGGCGTCCTTTCCCAGTGTCTCATCGTTGGTCAGAATACCAAGATCGGAATAAAGTCGGGCAGTCCCTGCATGATAATTTCCTGTTCCGATATGCAGGTAGCGTTTCAGGCCATTGTAGTCATTTCTTACCACCAGAACGATCTTGGAATGTGTTTTCAGGCCAATGACGCCATAGGTGACATGTACACCGGCTTCTTCCATACGTGCCGCCCACTGAATATTGTTGGCTTCATCAAATCGTGCTTTGAGCTCCACAACCACGGCGACCTGTTTGCCATTTCGGGCAGCCTGAATCAGGTATTCGACTACCTTGGTATCCTGGGAAGTGCGGTACAGGGTCATTTTGATCGCTCGAACCTTGGGGTCTCTGCTGGATTCTTTAAGAAAACGCTCAACTGATGTTCCAAAAGACTCGTAAGGATGCTGCAGTAATATCGAACCGCGATCCCGTATGGTGTAAAAAATACTTTTACGATCCAGCAACTCTACATTATCTATCGGATGATGCGGTTCATCATGCAACTCAGGAATATCAAGACCGACTATTTCAAACAGGTCGCGGGTTGCCATAAGGCAATCATTGATCTCGAAAACATCCTCTTCTTCATTAAGCTTCAGTTCCGCAGCTAGCATGCCACTGTGTACAGGATCCATACCGTGCACAATTTCAAGGCGTACAATGGGAGCAAAACGACGATCACGCAATTCCGACTCAATCAATGACAACAAGTCATCAGCGTGTTCCTCATTACGCTCCGTATTGGCATTTCGCGTGACACGAAACTTCTCGCAACTGAGAATTTCCATACCTGGCAACAACATATCCAGGTTGTGTTCCATAACTTCTTCAAGGGCGACAAATGCGTTTCTGTCAGGCAGCTGAATGAATCGCTTTATACCAGTACCCACTGGCACCTTGATGCGGGTTAAAGCCGTTTTATCATGCTGAGGTAACTTTACCTGAACCAGCAGGTTGAGCGACAGGTTGGATATGAACGGAAAAGGGTGGGCCGGATCAATCGATTGCGGTGTCACCAAGGGAAAAATATTATCGTAATAGTAGTCCCTGGCATAAGCCTGATCCGCTGCATTTAGCTCTTCATAGCGGAAAATTTCGATGTCGTGCTCTTTCAACGCCGAAAGCACTCTTTGCAGGTACTCCGACTTGTTCAGAAGTAGTTCACTTACCACATCATAAGACTCGGTAATCTGTTGTTTCGGTGTACGCCCGTCCACTGTCAGTGAGGACATACCGGCTCCGACCTGTTGCTTCAGACCACCAATACGTTTCATGAAAAACTCATCGAGGTTACCGCTGACAATGGCGATGAACTTCAGGCGTTCGAGTAACGGGTTACGTTCATCATTGGCTTCGTTAAGAACCCTGCGATTAAATTCCAGCCAGGTCAGTTCACGATTGAGATAAAGCTCTGATGAATCCAGATCAAACTGGTTGTCATTCGCTGATTCTTGGTGCATTTCATTTTCGGTTTGTAGCTTATTTTCAGGGCTCATGTTGTTGCCTAAATACAAATTCAAGGAATGATAAAGTAATTATAATACACTTTAAAAAAACGACTTAACTACTTTATTAATAAGATTTTTTAATCAGCTGTAAACATCAATTCCCAGCACATCACTGAGATTCTTTTTTTGCTGTTCCTGCTCATTTTCCACGTAGGCATTAATGGCGCGTTGCTCCGGTGTAGAAACCGGTTGCTCCCTGAACAGGCCTTGCTGCTCGTTTTGAGAAAGATTGCTTTCCAGTTCCTGTTGTGCTGACTGCCTTTCCGCTTCAGAAACAACCCTGTTGACCTGAAAGGAAGTAGATTCCTTTTTATCTGCGGCCTGCTCGATGTCCCGAACCTGGGAAGTATTGCGTTCACCCAGGATCGAGGGAATCAGCGTAACTGCAGGATTGTTATTTATTTCCATAACCGGATGACGAAAAACCTAGACCACGGCTAATTATAGACCATTATTATCGGGTCAACCCGGTGGCCAGGCCATTGAGCGCCCACCAAGAAGGTGCAGATGAATATGGAAAACCGTTTGCCCGGCTTCTGCATTGCAGTTCATTACCGTGCGATAGCCGCGTTCAGCAAGCCCTTCATCGGCAGCAATCTGTTGGGCAGCCAGGAACATTTCACCAATCAGAGCCTTATCTTCATCCTGAATATCATTGATAGTGGAAATATGTTTCTTTGGAATGACTAAAACATGCGTTGGCGCCTGTGGATTCAGATCACGAAACCCTATCACATGATCATTTTCAAAGATTTTATCAGCCGGAATATCACCGGAAACAATTTTACAAAAGATACAGTCAGTCATAATTATAATCCTGTCTTATTGCCAGCAGGTTCACTCAGTACTGCTGGCGGCCGGAAAAAGCATGCGCCAAGGTCCCGCCATCTACAAATTCCAATTCACCACCTAAAGGCACTCCGTGTGCAATTCGACTTGCCTTGATTCCTCTGGCCTGGGCCATTTCACTGATAAAACGGGCTGTGGCCTCTCCTTCCACCGTAGTATTGGTTGCCAGAATCACCTCTTCAATCTCGCCTTCTGACAAGCGCTGATCAAGCAGGTCCATGCCGATATCATCCGGACCAATACCATCCAGGGGTGACAGATGCCCTCCCAGAACAAAATACAAACCCTGATAATGCACGGCGTGTTCAATACTGACCACGTCAGCAGGGGTTTCGACCACGCACAAGGATTTCTGGTCGCGTTTAGGATTTGAGCAGATCTTGCAGACTTCTTCTTCTGTCAACGTTCTGCAACGCTTGCAATGACCAATTTTCTCAATCGCCTCAGCCATGACTTCTGCCAGCTTTTTACCGCCTTCCCGGTCACGTTCAAGCAGGTAAAAAGCCATGCGTTGTGCAGACTTGGGGCCAACACCAGGCAGGCAGCGCAAGGCATCCATTAATTGGCCAAGGAGGCTTTTTGGCATCGGCCTATGCTATTAACAGAGTTAAAATGGTAATTTAAACCCAGGAGGCAATGGCATTCCAGCAGTAGCGGCTGACATACTCTCCTGAGATTTTTCTGTGATACGTTGTGCTGCCGCATTACAGGCGGCTGCGATCAGGTCTTCCAGCATTTCCTTGTCGTCTGACATCAGGCTGTCATCGATTTCCACCCGGGAAACCTCATGTTTGCCATTCATGGTTACTTTGACCAGGCCTCCACCGGCTTCACCGGTAACCTGGGCTTTCGCCAGTTCATCCTGCGCTTTTTGCAGATCTTCCTGCATCTTTTGCGCCTGTTTCATTATATTACCCAGTCCACCTTTCATCGGGCTTACCTCGTCAGTCAGTCATTCCCGCGCGGGCGGGAGCCATAAGACCAGCAATAGCTAATCTTGTTAATCAAAATCTTGTTTCGTAGCCCCCGCCTCTGCGGGAGTGACATTTAGTTTGTATCAACCGGTTTAATCGACTCTTCAACCACCTGTGCATCAAAGGTCTTCTGCATGGCCTGTACATAGGGATTGTGCTTGATATCTTCAACCGCCGATGCCTGTTTATCCTGTTTATGTTGCGCTTCCAGTTGCTGCGGCGTGGCAGCAGCCAGTGATTCAACGATAATTTCAGCTTTTAAACCATCAAAATTTTCTGCTAAAGCCTTGATCAGCATTTGTTCGGCACGTGAACCCTGCAAGGATTTGTGTTGCGGATCCAGCGTTAGAATCAATTTGCCGTCATCCCAGCTTTTCACCGCACAATGCCCCGCAAACTGCCCAGTCAAACCACCTAGTCCCAGTTGCTGGATCACGCTGGGCCAGTCGCGATTGTTTTTATCGACCGTGACAACTGACTCCGTCTTTGACTGAGAGGCAGGCTTTGACTGGGGAGCAGGCTTTGCAGGAGCTGAAGTTACATTCGGTTGTTGTCCCGGATTTGTCCTGCGTACCGTTTGCGGCTTGTTGACAGGTTGAATGTCCGCCTCAACCTCGTTTGGAGTGAAGGCCAACAGTCTCAACATCAGCATTTCAAATCCCATACGCGGATCCGGCGCCAGATTCAGATCATTTTGACCCAGCAGCGCCATCTGGTAATAAAGCTGGATATCTTCGGCCGAGATTCGGGAAATCATTCCTTTCAGCTTCTGCTTGTCTATATCATCCTCAAACCAGTCGACCGAGGCCTGTTGCACCAGTGCCATGCGGTGCAAAAAGGTCAGAAACGTCTTGAGTAGTGAGACAAAATCGACCGATTTTTGTGCCATCTCATCAATCTGCCGCATCAGCAGGGCACCATCCTTTTCAAGCAGGGCTTCCAGCAGCTCAAAAACATAATCCTGCGGCACGGTGCCAAGCATGGCCCTGACATCATCATCACGAACCTGTCCGCCACCAAAAACAATAGCCTGATCCATCAGACTAAGTGCATCTCGCATACTGCCATCGGCCGCTATCGCCAGAAGCTGCAATGCAGAAACGTCAAAAAATATTTTTTCTTGTTCCAGAATGGTTTTCAGTTGTCCCTGGATCTGGTCAACCGGCAAACGTTTCAGGTTAAACTGCAGGCATCGTGAAAGCACGGTGACAGGCACTTTTTGGGGATCAGTTGTTGCCAGCAGAAACTTGACATGTGGCGGAGGCTCTTCAAGAGTTTTCAACAGCGCATTAAAACTGCTATCGGAAAACATGTGCACCTCGTCAATCAGGTAGACCTTGTATCGCCCTCCCACTGGTGCATAGGGTACGTTCTCAAGCAGTTCCCGGGTCTGGTCGACCTTGGTTCGGGAAGCGGCATCGACTTCAATCAGATCAACAAAGCGCCCCTCATCAATTTCCCGACAGCTGGTACACTTACCGCATGGTGTAGAACTGACACCGGTTTCACAGTTGAGTGATTTCGCAAGGATACGTGCCAGTGTTGTTTTTCCAACACCACGGGTACCGGTAAACAGGTAAGCATGATGCACGCGGTCATTATCCAGTGCATTGGATAGCGCACGTACAACATGCTCCTGCCCAACCAGTTCGCTAAAACCGTGTGGACGCCATTTTCTTGCGAGAACCTGATAACTCATATTAGTTATTTTATGAAGACTATTGTCAGTTTCAGACTATACTTGTTTACTCATGATACTAAAACCCGAAGAATGGAGAATGTTTCAATGAATTTGAAAAGTGCATTGATTGCTGCCGGCCTGGTTGGCAGCACACTGCTTACGTCCCTCAATGCCAATGCCGGCTGGGGACCAATGAACTTCGACTGGAATGATGGTCCAGGAGATGGTTTCAGCTTTGGCGATAGCTGGGGTACCAACATGGGTGACCGCTGGGGCAGCGGACCTGGCTGGGGAAGCGGCCCACGCTGGAATGATGGCCCTCAATGGGGTAATAGCGGTCCTCGCTGGGGCAAAGGTCCAAGCTGGAGTGGCGGCAAGCCTTCATGGGGAGGCGGCCCAAGATGGGGAAACAACGCGCCTTGGAATTCAGGTCCGATGAGTGATGGCCCCTGGGGCAACCGCAGCAATGCACCATGGAACACTGGACCAATGAAAGATGGTCCATGGCGAAACAGAGGCAATTCACCCTGGAATACAGGCCCCATGAAAGACGGCCCCTGGAAAAGAAGAGGTGGCTGGGGTGATATGCCCAACATGGGCGATATGCCAAATTGGAATGATATGCCGGGCTGGGGAAGCAAAGGCCCCAAGGGCCCCCGCTGGCAACAAAAAGGTCCACGTTATTCAGGGCCCGGTAAAGGTGTTGGCCAGGGCCAGCCTCCAGCACCTGCAGCCCAGGTACAGAGTGGACCTGCGCCAGCGCCGGCAGCACCTGCACAGAATTTCAGAATGCCTCCACCTCCTCCACCTCCACCGGTAATGGAGAATAAGCAGCCAGCTGCAGAATCTGCACCAGCGGCTAACCCGGCAAAATAAGCTGAAAACCAGTCACTCCCGTGATAACGGGAGTCTATAGATTTTTTATGCTATGGATCCCCGCTTGCGCGGGGATGGCTATCTGAAAGTCGGAGTAAAATCAAATCCCGTCAATTTAAGGAACGATTCTGAAATACTGGCTCCAAAATTCTGGATAAACCGCTCAAATGCTTCTTCCCTTACAGTGAAATCCTTGAGTTCTTCAGCCTGAACTATTTCTCTAGCGACATAACTGCTGCTTCCCAGCCCATCAGCCAGACCCAGTTCGATGCTCTTCTCACCACTCCAGAACAGGCCAGTAAAAACTTTACCGTCATCCTTCAAACGGTTACCTCGCCCTGATTTAACCGCATCGATAAAATGCTGATGCAGTTCATCCAGTACGCCCTGGAGATGGTCTTTTTCAAACTCTTTAACTGGTGAGAACGGATCCATAATGCCCTTGTGCTCTCCCGCTGTCATAAGACGACGTTCAACACCTAGTTTATTAATGGTATCGACGAAACCATAGCCATTCATTAACACACCAATAGATCCAAGGATGCTGGATTTATTGACATAGATCTGGTCCGCAGCCGAAGCAATATAGTAACCACCAGAAGCACAGATATCTGTTACTACGGCATATAGCGGGATGTCTTCGTACTTTTCAGTCAATCGATTAATTTCATCATGGATATAACTTGACTGAACCGGACTGCCGCCCGGACTGTTGATGCGCAGGATCACGGCCTTGGTATCTTTGTGTTCAAAGGCATCACGAAGACCGGTCACTACGTTATCGGCACTGGCTTCTGCATCGTCGGCAATAATGCCCTGAATCTCTACGATTGCCGTATGGCCTTCCTTGTCCTTGGTCATACCGGTACTGCTGAAATCTTCCGGCAGCAATAACACAAGGAAAGTCAGCACGTACAGAAAGGCCAGCGACTTAAAGAAAATACCCCAGCGACGTGCTGTTCGCGCTTCCTTGATCTGTGCCATGGCGAGCTTTTCGAGTACCGAACGTTCCCAGTTCTCTTTAGGCTCACTTTTTCTCTTGAATTTATCTACATCAGTTTCTTCAAAATCACTCATTACTACTTCCTATTTGTTGGTGTATCTGATGAATTGTCCACCAGCAGGGGCCTGCTAAACACTTTTATCCAACCAGCCTCTTAGATGATATATCTCATCTATACAGTCCAAAGCCCCATTATTCAGCAAATGTTTCCTGTCATGAACCCCACAGGTGACACCAAGCCCATCAACACGCGCATTTCCGGCCATTTGCATGTCGTATTCCGTATCACCGATCATCAGCGCTTTGGCTGAATCTATACCGGTAAAATCCATAATTTCATGCAGCATCTGAGGATGCGGCTTGGAAAAAGTTTCATCAGCACAGCGGGTTACGTGAAACACATCTCGCAGACTGGTTTTGTCAAGCACATGGTTCAATCCACGCCTGCTTTTACCTGTAGCCACGGCCAGCATGAAACCCTGCGCTTCGAGCTCATGCAACAGACTCTCTGCGCCATCAAACATTACCTCCGGCGTAGGCTCGTCGCCGAGAAAATGATGCCGGTATTGCGCAGCCACTTTTTGCACCTCATCTTCATCGGTAATGTTGAACAGCCTAGCCATGGCCTCATGCAAACCCAGCCCAATGATCTGCTTGGCTTCATCATGCTCTGGTACCTGTAAACCCAGATCCCGTGCAGCCGCCTGGATACAGGCAACAATTTTTGCCACTGAATCCATCAATGTGCCATCCCAGTCGAAAATAAGAAGCTCGTATCTCATTGTCTATTTCGTTGTGTAATTCATTTTCGTAAGACCGTCAGCAGGTTTTCAAGTTCATTATCCAGCGGCGCTTGAAACCGGAACAGTTTGCCGGATTCGGGATGCGTAAAGGTCAGGCTGGCTGCATGCAGAAAAAGACGGTAAAGCCCCTGCTGACGCATGGTCCTGTTGGCAGTTTCATCACCGTATTTCAAGTCACCCAGGATAGGAGTTCCGGCATATTTCAAATGAACACGAATCTGGTGTGTTCTGCCAGTTTCGAGTAAAGCCTGTACCAGCATGCTGTTTTCGAAAGTTTCAAGCACCTTGAAATGTGTCACCGCATGTTTACCCGCCGCATCAACCTGTACGATGCGTTCCCCACCTTTGAGGGTATTTTTTTTCAGCGGTACATCGATGCTGATTTCATTTTTCTTCCCCCAGTTTCCATGCACCAGCGCCAGATATTTTTTCTCGATAGCATCCTCGTGTTGAAGCTCATGGAGCATTCTGAGCATGGATCGCTTTTTCGACACCATTAGGCAACCGGAGGTATCACGATCCAGGCGATGCACCAGTTCCAGGCTTTTTTCTTCGGGACGCATGGCCCGCAATGTTTCAATCACACCAAAACTGATGCCACTGCCACCATGCACGGCCATTCCTGAAGGCTTGTTTACCACGATCAATTGTTTGTCTTCGTAAAGGATGGCGTCAGCCAGGCTGTCCTGCAATCCTTTGTACGGCATATGGCTTTGTGGAGAAGACTGGCGTACAGGAGGAATTCTCACCAGGTCACCAGCCTGCAAGCGATATTTCACGTTGCTTCTGCCTTTGTTAACCCTGACCTCACCCTTACGCACAATTTTATAAATCAGGCTGCGCGGTACACCTTTTAATTCCCGCAGCAGGAAATTATCCAGCCGCTGGCCGGAAAATTCCGCATCTACTGTCACTATCCGGACTTTTTTTCCAGTAACTTCCGTCATTTAGATTACTTTATTAATGAATTCTTGCATTGATTACGTGAAGACAGGCTGTTATATTCTAGGAAGTTCTGAGTAGCGGGCATTATAGCGAAAAATAGCCAAACAAACCCGCGAATTACCATGAACCCAGATAACTGAATAACTAAATCAGTTTTATAGAATTTTTTGTGCAGCCCAGGATGGGTTGCCGGGACACAGAATTTATTCAGGTTGATCTGAACGGCACCGATATCGCCGCTTTTCAACTGAAAATAACCGGATGCTAAATAGCAGTACTCCGGAAAACAAACTGACATGTCTACTACGCTGTCAGATTCCCCCGATCCCAACTGATCGGCCCTTCTGCCCGGCTCCAGTTGCGCTGCACACGTACAGAGTCTTACAACATGAAAAGAATGCTTATTAATGCAACTCAGCAGGAAGAGTTGCGCGTTGCCATCGTTGATGGCCAGAAACTATACAACCTCGATATTGAAACAGCCGGACGGGAGCAGAAAAAGGCCAATATCTACAAGGCAAAAATCACCCGTATTGAGCCCAGTCTCGAAGCTGCTTTTGTCGATTACGGCGCCGAACGTCACGGCTTTCTGCCACTAAAAGAAATTTCCAGGAATTATTTTACTGATGAAGCCCGCGAAGCCGGCGGCCGCCCGAATATTGCCCAGGCGCTGAAAGAAGGCCAGGAACTGATTGTCCAGGTAGAAAAGGAAGAACGTGGTAACAAGGGCGCGGCATTGACCAGCTTTATTTCACTGGCGGGACGTTACCTGGTGTTGATGCCAAACAACCCTCGAGCCGGTGGCGTCTCACGTCGTATTGAGGGCCAGGATCGCGCGGACCTGCGTGAGGCCATGAGCCAGATGGAAATTCCTGAAGGCATGGGCGTCATCGTCAGAACGGCTGGCATTGGCAAAAACACCGAAGAACTGCAATGGGACCTGGATTACCTGATCCAGTTATGGAGCGCTATTGAAAAATCAGCGCAAAAATCCGCCCCTTTCCTGATTTACCAGGAAAGCAACATCATCATACGCTCGGTTCGCGACCATCTCAGGAACGATATCGGGGAAATCGTTATCGACAACAGGGATACCTACGAACAGGCATTGAATTTCATCAAGCAGGTTATGCCCCAGTATGAGCGCAAGATGAAGCTCTATGAAGATGAAGTCCCGCTGTTTTCACGTTACCAGATTGAAAGCCAGATTGAATCGGTATTTCAGCGTGAAGTACGCCTGCCTTCCGGTGGTGCCATTGTTATCGACCATACCGAAGCACTAACGTCTATCGATATCAACTCGGCACGATCTACCAAGGGAGCCGATATTGAAGAAACCGCCTTGAACAACAACCTTGAAGCGGCTGATGAAATTGCCCGCCAGTTACGCTTGCGTGACCTGGGCGGTCTGTTTGTGATCGACTTCATCGATATGACCCCAGCCAAACATCAGCGTGAAGTGGAAAATCGCCTCAAAGAAGCCATGAAACACGATCGTGCCCGGGTACAGATTGGACGCATTTCGCGCTTTGGCCTGCTGGAAATGTCCCGCCAGCGCCTGCGGCCCTCCCTGGGCGAAGCGAGCCTGCAGTTATGTCCGCGTTGCTCCGGCCACGGCTTTATTCGCGGCGTCGAGTCACTGTCACTTTCTATCCTGCGCATCGTTGAAGAACAGGCATTGAAAGAAAATACCGGTCGTATCGTTGCGCAGTTACCCGTTGAAGTGGGCACTTTCCTGCTTAACGAAAAACGAATTGCAATTCGTGACATTGAAAAACGTAACAATGTTGACGTTATTCTCATCCCAAATAAAACACTTGAAACACCTCATTACGAAATTGAGCGTATTCGAAAGCATGAAGTCAAGGATGATGAATCCAGCTATGACATGGTTCAGGAAGCCGAAGTCAGCAGTGATAAAAACTCAACTGACAACAAGCCCAAGGCAATGGCTGAACCGGCTGTCAAAAACATTACACCCAGCACCCCTGCTCCGGTACGTGAAGAAGCCAAACCGGAAGTTAAGCCGGAAGTTAAGCCGGTGGAAATGCCCGTAGAAAGCGGTTTTATCAAGCGGATCTTTACCAGTATCTTCACCAGCAAACCAGCGGAGAAAGAAGAAGTCAAAGAATCGGAAAAGCAGGACGCTGAAAAGCCTTCCAGTGATAACCGTTCACGCAATAACCGCCGTGGCAGTAATCGAAACCGCTCCAGGAACAGCAACCAGAAATCTCGCAGACCCGCATCGGGCAAAGCCGCAGGCAAAAAGAAAACAACTCAGAAAAAAGACCAGAAAACTGAAAAAGCTGAAGATAAAAATCAGCAGGCTGAAAATACCCAGTCTGATGATGAAAACAAGTCTCAGGGTAGCCGTCGTAGCAGTCGTCGCGGTAATCGTCGCAGACGGAACCCGGCACGCAGCAACCAGGAAAAAGCACGCAGCCAAGATAATCAGGAAAATCTTACTGATAGTACAGAACGTTCCGAGAAACCAAACGCTCAACCTGAAGAGAAACAAAAAAAGGAATCCTCTGGTGAAAAGCGCCAGCGTGCTCCACGAAAAAAACGCGTCGCCAGAAATGATAGGCCTGCCACTGAAAATTCAGTTGAAAAATCTGAGCAGGCGACTGCAAAACAGCACGATCAGCAACCAGCGAAATCCGACAAACCAGTAACTGAAAAACCAGTAACTGAAAAACCAGTAACTGAAAAACCAGTGGCTGAAAAACAGGTAATTGAAAAAGCAGCAAAGCCACCTTCAGAAGCAAAGCCTGTCAGAAGTGATACCAAAACCGAGAAAAAAGCTGTAGCCAGACCGCCTGAAAAATCAGTTGTCAAATCAGTTGTCAAATCAGTTGTCAAATCAGTTGAAAAACCTGCTGAAAAACCTGCACCGGCTCCCCAGCCAACAGCTACGAATAAGGCTTCAGAATAATATAACCATCTTTGTCACTCCGGACCATCAAAAGCCGGGGTGACAACTGGTTACAAGAGCATTGACTATAAATGCTTGAGGCGTATATCTTCCAGCAGCCCTTTGGAGGCTTCTTCCACCATATCAAACACCCTTTCAAAGCCTTCATGTCCACCATAGTAAGGATCGGGCACTTCCTTTGCCTTGATTGAGGGCGCAAAATCCAGAAACATATGTAATCGATCGAGTTTATCTTCAGGACTGATCAGTTTCAGGCCATGATAGTTATCCCTGTCCATGGCAATCACATAATCAAACTGTTCAAAATCTTCCGATCGTGCCTGACGCGCTCTAAGATCACTCAAATCTATACCACGAAAATGCGCGGTCTGTTGGGCTCTTCTGTCTGGCGGATTACCTACATGATAGGCATGGGTTCCTGCTGAGTCGATTTCAATAAGATCAGACAAACCTTCATCGATCACCATTTTCCTGAAAACACCATGGGCTGTTGGTGATCGGCAGATGTTGCCCATGCATACAAAAAGCACCTGAACCTTTTTAAGTGATCCCATACAACACTCTCCTTATTAGAGGCAATAAAAAACCGCGCACCCCTTTCAGGATAACGCGGTTTTTCAAACGCACCAGAAATTAAGGACGTTTTGGAGTTTCGTAAGGAACTTCTTTCTGCATGGGCTCCCAAACAGTCTCATATCCTACATAACCGGTTTCTGTAGCAGGTTTCTGCTTGGTTACGTAGTAACGTGCCTTACCATCAGGAACTTTTGGTCGAGTTTTTGGTTGTCCACTCATAAATCACCTTCTTAACATTAATATATGTTGAAACAGCCGCTGCAAGAAATTACAACTAAAAGCCGTCACAACCTGAATAAATTTCAAAGCGCGAGTAAAATATCACAGAGAGTAATGAATTCCTACTGCCCGCTACTCCAAAATCATCAATATGGCGATTAACTTTATTTATTGATAATCACTAATATAACTATATTAAAGAATTTGCATCCTAATGAGAACTATTCTCATCATAAGCCTGACTTTGGGTGTATAAAAATATTTATACCAAAACAAAGAATGTTGATTAGTATGCGCTAATACTAATCTATATTATTCCCCGCGCCGTAGAACCTTTAGGAGAGGAAAAATGACTAACCCTTTTAGTACCCTGCCTTTCGATGCCGCAATCATGCAAGGATATGTAATCCTGATGGTCTTGCTGGTTATCGGCGGGACAGTTATCGATATGATCCACAAAAAAAGTGCCAAGTACTTTTTTGAAAATTCCAAAAAGCAGGAGAAAGCTGCAAAACGTACCGTTAGCAGTGGTGAAAAAACTTCAGCAGCCGTTGCTGTTCTGGTTAACGAAGTTCTGACTTCTGCAGAATTTGCAAATCCACAGCGTAGACTGTCTCACCTGTTTACCATGTATGGTTTCATCATCTTTGTCGTTTCTACGGCTGTTTTGATTTTCAGCGGTGCTGAAGGTGGAATCTGGGGCACATTGTGGCACCTGGGCGCAGCTTCACTGGCACTGGGTGGTTACTGGTTCTGGTTTTTCATCCGTGTTGATGTTTCTTCTGAAGGTCACAAATGGTACCAGCTGGCAAAAGCTGATCTGTTCATCGTTTCTGCATTGTTGATGGTTACCTTCGGTCTGATCTGGTCATTCGTGGGCGGCGGCCTGAGACCATGCTTCTGGCTGTTTATCCTGTCCTCAACCGTACTGTTCAGTACTGTGATCTGGTCAAAGTTTGCTCATATGTTCTTCAAGCCTGCTGCTGCATACCAGAAACGCCTGACCAAACTTGACGGTTCTCAGGAAAACCTGCCAGACGTAGGTGAAATGAATGATCCTGCTATCCAGGCACGCTACCCTGACATTCCCGAGTACATGGGAACTAACCCACCAAACATGGGTCTGGGTATTAAAAGCGAACCACCACGCCACTATTAATTGATTATCAAAAGTAAGGAGAAACGAAATGCCAACTTTTGTATATATGACTCGCTGTGACGGTTGTGGCCATTGCGTTGATATCTGCCCATCAGACATCATGCATATCGACCCGACTTACCGTCGTGCATATAACATTGAACCTAACATGTGCTGGGAATGCTACTCTTGTGTTAAAGCCTGCCCTCATCACGCGATCGACGTGCGTGGTTACGCTGACTTTGCACCACTGGGTCACTCAGTTCGTGTAATCCGTGATGAAGAAAAAGGTGTCATCGCCTGGCGCATCAAATCACGTAATGGTGAGACTGATCTGAACCTGCTGGCTCCAATCACTACCAAGCCATGGAGAGAGCACATTCCTCAGCTGGCAGATGTGCCAGCTCCATCCAAGGAACAGCGTGACAGCCAGTATTTGTTCAACGAACCAAAATACATTCGTCTCGACGATGGTGAGATCCACACACTCGAGTCCAATGGCCTCGAAATGAAAGAAGGAGTGTACTACTAATGGCTAAAACTATCGTAGAAGACAACATTGATATTCTTGTTGCCGGTGCCGGTCTGGGTGGTACAGGTGCTGCCTGGGAAGCTCGCTACTGGGGTCAGGACAAGAAAATCGTTATCGCTGAGAAAGCTAACATCGACCGTTCCGGTGCTGTTGCACAGGGTCTGTACGCGATCAACTGTTACATGGGTACCCGTTTCGGTGAGAACAACCCTGAAGACCACGTTCGCTACGCTCGTATCGACCTGATGGGTATGGTTCGTGAAGACCTGCTGTTTGACATGGCTCGCCACGTTGACTCTGCAGTTCACCAGTTCGAGGAATGGGGCATGCCAATCATGCGTAACCCGAAAACTGGTTCTTACCTGCGTGAAGGTCGCTGGCAGATCATGATCCACGGTGAATCCTACAAGCCTCTCGTTGCAGCGGCTGCCAAGAAATCCGCTGACAAGGTTTATAACCGTGTTGCTGTGACTCACCTGCTGATGGATGATTCCAAAGACAACCGTGTTGCCGGTGCTGTTGGTTTCAACGTGCGTACTGGTGATTTCCACGTATTCAAGTCCAAAACCGTTATCGTCGGTGCTGGTGGTGCTTCCAACATCTTTAAACCACGTTCAGTAGGTGAAGGTGCTGGTCGTGTATGGTACGCCCCATGGTCTTCCGGCTCAGCTTACGGCCTGATGATCGGCGCTGGTGCCAAAATGACACAGATGGAAAACCGTATCGTACTGGCCCGTTTTAAAGATGGTTACGGACCTGTTGGCGCATACTTCCTGCATCTGAAAACCTACACCCAAAACTGTGATGGTGAAGAGTACGAATCCAAGTGGTTCCCTGCTCTGGAAAAAATGGTTGGTAAAGCCTACCTGGATACTGAAGCGTCTCACGTTTCTCACCGCCCAATTCCTACCTGTCTGCGTAACCACGCATTCATCTCTGAGGTGAATTCAGGTAAAGGTCCTATCCACATGGTTACCATGGAAGCCTTCCAGGATCCACATCTGGAAGAGATCGGATGGCACAACTTCCTGGGTATGACCGTTGGTCAGGCTGTACTGTGGGCTGCTACTGACGTTAACCCTAAATACGAAAACCCGGAACTGACTACTTCTGAGCCTTACGTAATGGGTTCTCATGCAACTGGTTGTGGTGCATGGTGTTCAGGTCCTGAAGATATTTCTCCACCTGAGTATCAGTGGGGTTATAACCGTATGACTACCGTTGAAGGCCTGTTCGGTGCTGGTGATGCTGTTGGTGGTACTCCACACGCCTTCTCTTCAGGTTCATTCACTGAAGGTCGTCTGGCTGCTAAAGCTGCCTGTAAATATATCGACGATGGTAAAGCTGAAGGTATCCGTGTTTCTCAGGAACAGATTGATCGCCGTAAGGAAGAAGTCTACAAACCTATGGAACACTACAAGATTTACCGTAACGAAATCGTTGCTGGTAGTGTTGCTCCTAACTACATCAACCCACGTCAGGGTCTTGACCGCTTGCAGAAGCTGATGGACGAGTATGCTGGTGGTGTAACTGTTAGCTACATGACTAACGAAAAACTGCTGAACATCGGTCTGAAGAAGATGAAAATTCTTGAGGAAGACCTGGAGAAAGTTGCTGCTGAAAATGTCCACGAACTGCTGCGCGCATGGGAACTGAAGCATCGTCAGCTCACTTCTGAAGCGGTTATGCAGCACACTCTGTTCCGTAAAGAGACCCGTTGGCCTGGTTACTACTACCGTGGTGATGCCATGAAGGTTGACGATGATAACTGGCATGTACTGACAGTTTCTCGTCGTGATCCTCAAACTGGCGAATACACCATGGAAAAAGCGCCTCTGTATCACCTGGTTGGTGATATCGAAGATAAAGCTTTGGCTGAACTAAAAGCTAAAGGCGACGCTTAAGCCAGAAAAACACCAAATGGAAGCTCCATGTGAGCTTCTGTTTGGCTTTTCGAAGAGGCCAATAGTAATATTGGCCTTTTTTCGTTTCACTGGAAACTGCTCTATGCGTTTGCAGTATTTCCCACATCCATGTGGATCATGTAGTTTGTATTTTTTGGTACAAATAGTGAGTTGAATATGAATATTATTGATGAAACTGATGAAAAACTGTTGGAGATTGGTATCCCCTGGTGGGAAGATCTGATCAAGTACTCCAATAAGGGACAGTACGGTAAATTTATCCGTAACTTCTCCTATGACCTGTTGCTTGGCCTGAATGAAGTGGAACTGGGCAACCAGTTTGCAAAAAGTGAACTGGCACGTAACCTGTCGGAAGATTATGATTTTCTTGGCTTCATCCGTCGCGGGGAACATGTCACCTTCCTGTTCAGAGTCAGAAACACCAAAAAACCCGGGGAATACCTGGGAAGAATGGTTGTTGGATATGAACGAGGCGAACCCAAAATCTTCGCTGCATCAATTTTTTAATATGTTGAACATATGTCATTTCAGCATGTCTGAAATAAAGTATCCTCGAAAATTAAATCGATATTGGTTAAATCATGAGTGAAACAATCCAAGACAACAAACTGGTCGAACTGAATTACAAGGTTCTCGACGAGAAAACCGGACAGATACTATCTACTGTCGAATTTCCTCTGAGCTATGTTCACGGTGTAGATCGCACCCTTTCTACCCTGGTACTGATTGAACTTGAAGGAAAATCGGCTGGTGACGTTATCGAAGTGCCTATTGATGGCAACCAGATTTACGGTCCTCGTGATGAAAAGCTGGTTTTTACCGACCTTATTGATAATGTTCCAGAAGAATACCGGGAAGTCGGTACAAAAATTCTGATGGAAAAAGAAAATGGTGAAACCAAAGAGTTTTATGTCACTCGTATAGATGATAAAACGCTGACCGTCGATGGAAACAACCCCCTCGCAGGTCGAGACCTTATTTTCAAACTGGAAGTCTTGAAAGTACGTGATGCGACTGATGCTGAAATAGAGGCAGGCACTAAAGTTGCTGATGGCCCCGATCTTGGAGGGATAAATCCGGACAACATGGTACCGATTCAATAAATGAGTTCACTCACAGTCCAAATTGACTACGCCTCCAGCCTGGCCCTTGAAGTCGTCAAACACATTCTTGCGGAAAACCAGAAAACTTCAAAAATTCCGGAAGATGATGTAGCCGGACCAGTAACTGTTGCCAATGCTTTAGCAGACTATTTTGAGACTGCAGCTAGCATTGAAGAGAAGGATATCGAACTGGAAGGCAATGGTATCTCTGAATTTGGACACCATGGGCTCGACCTCCTGGACCGCGTCTCCTGGCAGATCAGGCAACTTGATATACATGACGAACGTGACCGCATAGCTCGTGTTTATGCCTCGCTTGCTGTCTGGCTGGCGCGTCGTGGCGCAGTAATTGAAAACCTGGGAAGCGTCGCCGACAGTTTTGCCATGATCGTCAACTCGGAAAATGATAAAGCAGAACTGGCCAACTTGTGCCGTTTAATGGAAGAAACCCTGCTGGCCGCATCAGATGCCATCAAAAAGGATGAAGACCGCAGCGACCCCTGGCGACCATGGCGTGTACTAAATCTCAATACTGGCATTGCAGCTACCAGGGCACTTGACGCAGAATTAATGAAACAGGTTTTTACTGAACTGGAAAAACGACTACCAGCAGACGTATCCGGCTTTTTTGCTGACGGCAAACGTCAGATGGATGCCCAGGACGTACCCCAGGAAGTACGTGACGTTCTGGATGAATTTGTCAAAAAATGGCCTGCCATTCCGGTCGGGACAAAAATCGATTTTAAAAATTTGCAGTAATTCGTTCATTTCCGAAATTCGCTCATTTGAGTGCAAGACAAGGCAAAGACGATCTGAAAAAGCGGAGTTTACAATTTAGTAAATGAGCATTTTGAAGAACGGCTTTAACGAAGTATTGTGCCAAATGAGTAGAATTTCATTTTAATGCTTAAAAGGATCATCAGCCAGCAGGATACTGATGTAAGGCGCATATGTAAGTACCGCCCCCTGAGTTGGTCCCAAGTCATGAAACACTCTAATCAACTGCTGCATGCGTGCTTCACTTTCAGGTTCTGCCCTGAGGCCCTTGAGTGCATCAAGCAAGGCTTCAATATCGCTTGAATTCATGTACTGTTCGAGCATATTTATGGTTTCATCCAGCCGGTCGATATGAACATTACTCATAAGCTGGCTTATTTGCGGCTCTTGAGCATCATCAAACTCAGGCGGTTCCTCATGAACGTTGGCGGCAAAAGCACCACCACCCTGCCCTGAGGCTTTGAGGCCGGCAAAGGCATTGTATTCATCAGCGGCCTTTTGTTTAAGGGTTGACACAAAAGCATTGAACTCTTCCGCATTCGGATTTTCCATGAACAGGGAAATCAGCGCCTCACCATTTACCCGGCTGTTAAAATCAAGACTGGAACGACGGATCATCGGCTCAGGGTTCAACACAGTCAGCATGACAGTCAGGGTTTCCTCTTTTTTCAAAGGCGTCTTGATACGAACCTCTACATGGTCATCGATGATTTCGAATTCCTGGATGCCTTTGAATAAGTGCTTTTGTAATAGTCTGGTAGTCATTAGTAAGAAATTATTTGCTGAACATTTTTTTATTGATATCGGCGACAAGCTCGTGACCGTAGGAATTTTCACCGCAATGCGTCAGTTCTTCATCAGCTGTGCGAAAGGTCAAATAAGGACTGACTTCCACGCCATCAACTACGATGTTTGCCGTATCATCCAGTGAACTGGTGACACTGAAAGTGATTTCGCCGGTAAGCTCTCTTAACTGATCACCGGTAATACCATTCTGAGCAAGCTTGAACCTGATTTGCTCCGCAAGTTCACGAACGAAAATTTCCTGCAGTTCATCAAACTTTTCTACATCGATTTTGAGTTTCATTTTTATACCTTAACTCTTGTTAATATCCTTGCGATTATACCTTCACAGCAATTTCCGGGAAATATTACCCTACATAAAACGCTGAAAAATCCTTTTCAAAAAACCTGATAGATCAGATGAAATTCTTTCCTGTTTACGCTGCCTGCCACAGAATAATCCCCAACGTTCCCGACGCCCGGTCATCCAGTCCTGCTTGTAAGCATCATTACCCATGAGAAAATCTATTTCCTCTACACCATCTTTGTCGATGACGTATTCGATCATCTGCCTGATGAGAATTGAACCAGGTGAATATTGTTTCCATTTTTCATCGTAGGCCAGTTTGAAAATATTGGCCTTGCCGTGAACCACAAACCAGAGCTGCGCCGCTGCAGCTTCTCCATCAATATATAACACGCCAAGCCTCAACCAGTTCTGGCTGGCAAAAGTCTGCACCAGGTTTTCAACAAGCTCGTCAAACAACTCTTTGGCTTTCCAACTCGATTGATAAACTGCATTGTAATCGGCAAGGCCTGTTGAAATATTTTCATTTGAATATAAACAGAATTCAAACTGGTGTTCGCGAGCCAGCTTTCGCTGTTTGCGTGCGATCGTGTTTATTACGCGCGAGGGTCGTGCTGACATGTAGTCATCAATATGTTTTTCCTTGACTGGATGGAACCAGTTATAAAATCGATACTGGCGGTTACAGTAGAACCCTGCAGCCTCAAGTTCTGACTGTAGCTTGAGTATTTTATGATCCTCTTCGGCAACAGGTTCCAACCGTAAAGACTGGCAACCTGAATCGACAATCCCTCTGGCCAGACATTGAATCACTCCCTCGCTTGAGCGCTCATCCATTAACAGCGTGTACAACCAGCTATAAAGGTGCCCCAGTGCATACCAGTCATTGTTTACACCCTGTTTCAGAGGTAACACGGCCAACACAGCATTTCTTTCAACGACACAGGCCAATAGCAAACGCTCATCACCTTGCAAAGCGCTCATCGTCAGGGTTTCGAACCAGACACGCGAAAAAAACATGCTGTCATGCGCCGCGGAGGAAAAAAGATTGTCAGCGTTCCGCGGGAGCTGACTCCAATCTGAATAACACTTAAACTCCATGGCTGAAATCTTATTTCTGGTCTATATATGAATCAATGAAACTGATACAAAAAAATTTACTGAAAGGCACATTCGAATACGAACTGACTGATGAAGAGGTCATTATTCGTATCAAGACATTGATGAATGAAAAAATAAAAACTGTCCCGCTCGAGATACTCAACCCGGAGCCCGTTATCAATGGCAAACAGCTGGACTTTCATAGTCGTGTTAAATGTGGGCCACTGATTTCATTACAGCTTAACAAACCTGATGAAAAGGCCTTCAACGCATTCGTAGATATGCTAAAACAAAAAGCACTTGAGCAATACAAGGATTTTGCCGGGTTAAAATGACAAAAACCTCGTATTGGAGCCTGATAATATGAGAGATGTGGCCAAAAAAAACGCAGCCGGAGCTGCGTTTTTTCTTTTACTGAATGGCAATCGTTTTTAAACCGCTACGACTTCCTCAGCCTGTGGGCCTTTAGCGCCATCAACAACTTTGAACTGAACGGCTTGCCCGTCTTTCAATGACTTGAAACCGTCGCCCTGGATAGCACGAAAATGAACGAAAACGTCTGGACCGTTTTCCTGTTCAATGAAACCAAAACCCTTTTTGTCGTTAAACCACTTAACAACACCAGATACTGTATTATCAGACATAACTTCCTCAAAAAAACAATTGCCGATAACCGGCGACAAACACGATATGAATCTTCTGGATTACATATCAACATATACAGCGATTCAAAAGAAAAACTGCAATCCGAATAAGATTTAACTTACTCAGGATGCTAGCAGTATAACACCCCGCCGGTACTGTGCCAGTGTAAAACGTATATTTTGTAAAAGTAATGCAATAATACGATTTTTGCCGCCTCGTCCAGTAGACGTCAAAAAAACGGCAAATTCTTGCCGCCCACGGTTTTTCCGGGCTTTCAACATCGTCACAAAAATGACAAGCCTCTAAATTAAATCATAAGTTACTGTTTTTTATATTTTTTTTATTCTTGGCACATGATTCGCATTATTCTGGCTAAATCTTGTCAATCGGGATAAACATGATGAACACTTTAGTGAGAAACACGGCACAAAATCTGAGACTGGTTCAGGCTGACGGTACCGCAAAAGCCTTTCCATCCAAAAAAGTCGGCAATGTTCATGAACATGAAATGCGTCTCATGGGTAAACTGCAGACTACTCTGGACTATGAACAACTGATTGCCTATTTCACTGAAGAAACTGCCCAGCTGGTTGATTTTGACGGCATGGACTACCTGCAGGCAGAACTCGGTCTTTCTCTGCGCAACGGTAACAAAACAACGCACCGTTGCAGCTACACTCTGAAAGTGGAAGGCTCCCAATTAGGCGATATTATCTTTTATCGTAAAAAGCGTTTTCAGGAATCTGAACTGAAAAATATTGAAATCCTGTTAAGTTCATTGGTATTCCCGTTAAAGAACGCTCTGGCATACAAGCAAGCATTGGATTCTGCATTCACTGATCCTTTGACTGGCGCAATGAACCGTGCCGCCATGAACCAGTCGCTGACCCGTGAAATTGAACTGGCCAAACGTCAGGGCACTCCACTCTCCATCATTTTGCTGGATGCTGATCATTTTAAACAGATTAATGATACACACGGCCACAGCCATGGCGATGAGGTACTAAAAACTCTGGCCAGAATTGCAAAAGAAACGATTCGACAGTCAGACGTACTTTATCGTTATGGCGGTGAAGAGTTCCTGGTACTGCTGGGTCAAACCGACACCTCAGGTGCTACCCATCTGGCAGATCGTATCCGTGAACATATTGAAGCGCTTGACACCATCAACGGAAAAAATTCAGATGTTACTATCAGCCTGGGTGTGACTACCCTCAACAGCAAAGATGATTACCAGAGTCTGTTCGACCGTGCCGACAAAGCACTTTACCAGGCAAAATCTGCGGGTAGAAACCGCACAGTAACCATGATCGAATCGTAAACTAATTCCCGTTAAATCTAGACACCAAGTCAAGATGATTGACTCCGGCCTTTGCCGGAGTTTTTTTTGCCTGAGAATTTTAAGGGAGCTTTCTTTTTGCCATAAACATTTTTTCTGGAGCTTGCTGATTTACGGGGCATCTTCTCCTGATCAAGACCGGCAAGCTGCAATAGATCCAGGCTTTCTTTGTCGTCAAGATCGCGCCATTGTCCAGCCTTGACACTGCTATCGAGAATGATGTTCCCAAAACGTACACGCTTTAGACGGTTCACCTTAAGGCCAACGGATTCCCACAGCCTTCTGACTTCGCGTTTGCGGCCTTCCATGATCACCACGTGAAACCAGCGATTGATACCTTCTCCGCCGGATTCAACAATATCTTCAAAACGCGCAAAGCCATCTTCCAGCTGTTTGCCATGGACGAGTTGTTCAAGCATTTCATCAGTCACCTCTCCCATCACCCTGACGGCATATTCACGTTCAATCTGTTGTGAAGGATGCATGAGACGATTGGCCAGTTCCCCGTCAGTGGTAAATATAAGCAGCCCGGCACTGTTGATATCCAGCCTGCCAACAGCCACCCAGCGCCCCTTGTCGAGTTTCGGCAAACGTGAGAAAACGGTTTTTCTACCTTCCGGATCGGAACGGGTTACCAGTTCTCCTTCGGGCTTGTTATAGATAATGACTCGTCGCTGGATATTGGAAAGGCGTTTGCTGGAGAGCGGCCTGTTATCGAGGCTAATGATGTCTTCTTCTGTAACACGATCGCCCAGCTTGGCCAGCTGGCCATTGATTTTCAGACGACCTTCGCTTATCCAGCGTTCAATCTCACGGCGAGAACCATAACCGGAGGCAGCCAGTTTTTTTTGCAGGCGCTCACCTTGTAGAGCGTCTTTATTATCGTTATGCTTTTTTCTTGTCATTTTGGGTTGGATTCCTGCCTTCGCGGGAAAGTCAGGGTAATCAGGAATTCTCTACGGTTTCGTTTTTAACCTGTTCTTTTTGATCTTCTTCTGTTGGTTCTTCCCGGTGTTGAGCTTCTTTGTGTTGATCAGTCACTTCATCCTGTAGTTCCACTGAATGGCTTTCGCTGTCAGCTTCGGAAGCAACTTCTACAGGTTCGATATCCTGAGCCTCACTTTCAGCCTGACCGGATTTTTCTTCCAGCTTGTCAGGATCACTGAGTTGCAATTCCTGGTTGATGGAATCAAGGTCACGAATCTCTGCCAGACTTGGCAAATCATTGAGACTTTTCAGGTTAAAGTAATCCAGAAAGATCTTGCTGGTGGCATACAATGCAGGCTTACCGGGCACATCTCGATGGCCGACAACGCGAATCCATTCCCGCTCCTGCAGCGTCTTGATGATATTGGAACTGACACTGACACCGCGAACATCCTCGATCTCACCTCGCGTTATCGGTTGCCGATAGGCAATCAATGCCAGGGTTTCCATCAGGGCACGTGAGTAACGGGCCGGTTTTTCATCCCATAATCGCGACACCCAGTCTGCGTATTCGGCTCTTACCTGGATACGCCAGCCACTGCCGGTTTCTGTCAGCTGCATACCCCGACCTTCGTAGTCATGTGCAATTTCTGCCAGTACTTCGCGTAGTGCTTTCTTTTCCGGCATCGCCTCTTCTTCAAACAGTTGCAACATCTGATCAAGGGACATTGAACCACCTGCCGCCAGTAATGCTGCCTCGATAATTGATTTGAGTTTCTGGTTATCCATCTTGATTATTCTACTGACGAGGTTTTCGACTTGACGTGGATAGGCGCAAAGGCCTCCGCCTGAACTATTTCCAGCAATGATTGTTTCAACAGTTCTAGAATCGCCATAAAGGTGACCACAACACCATCACGCCCTTCGGAGAAATCAAACAGCTCGGTAAAAGGCGTAAAGCTTTCTGAATTGATCTTGTCGAGCACGATTGACATGCGTTCACGCAATGACAAGGCTTCCCGCTCAACATGATGGCTGGAAAACATATCCGCACGATGCATGACTTCCTTGAGCGCAAACAACAGTTCCTTTAAATCCACATCCGGTTCCTTGCGTTCGATTTTACGGTCAGGAAAATCTGCGGCGGCCTGAAACACATCTCGTTCCAGTCTCGGCAAGGCGTCGATATCTTCTGCTGCCTGTTTGTATCTTTCATATTCCTGTAAACGGCGGATCAGCTCGGCTCTGGGGTCGTCTTCATTTTCCTCGTCTTCAGAAGAACGCGGCAATAACATCCTCGACTTGATTTCAGCCAGCATCGCTGCCATAACCAGATAATCAGCAGCCAGTTCCAGGTTGATCTCGCGCATCAGCTCGACATATTCAACATACTGGGTGGTGATATCGGCAATTGGGATATCCAGGATATCCAGGTTCTGGCGCTTGATCAGGTAAAGCAACAGATCAAGCGGGCCCTCAAAGGCATCGAGAAACACTTCCAGTGCTTCCGGTGGGATATACAGGTCTTTGGGGATGGTAAATTGCGGTTCGCCCTGCACAACGGCAAAAGGCATTTCCTCCTGGGTAGGCACACCAACGGGCTGCTCTTCCAGTTCAGCGGCATGTTGTTCTTGTTCAGTGTGAGCTTCGTTCATCAGTAATCCAGTGACATTGCGTGGCGCACATCACTCATGGTTTCCCGGGCAATTTCACGGGCTTTTTCACAGCCTTCGTTGATCACGCTTCTGACAAGATCCGGTTGCTCTTCATATTCTCGAGCCCTTTCCTGAATGGGTTTCAGTTCAGCCAGCACCTTGTCAATGATCGGCTGCTTGCATTCAATACAGCCGATTCCAGCAGATTTACAGCCTTCTGTCACCCAGTCCATGGTGGACTGATCAGAATAGACCTCGTGGAATTGCCATACGGGGCACTTCGCAGGATCCCCCGGGTCCGTGCGCCGCACACGTGCTGGATCAGTCGGCATGGTCTTGAGGGCTTTTTCAACGTCAGCAGGATCATCGCGCAATGAAATAGTATTTTCGTAGGACTTGGACATCTTCTGACCATCCAGACCAGGCATTTTGGAGGCCTTGGTCAGCAGCGACTGCGGCTCTGGTAAAATCACCTTACCACCACCTTCGATGTAGCCAAACAAACGTTCACGATCATTGACCGTGATATTTTGCTGGCTCTCCAGCAAGGCACGCGCTGCGTCCAGTGCTTCAGTATCTCCCCGCTCCTGGTAAGTCTTGCGGTACTGTTTGTAAAGCCTGGAGGTCTTCTTGCCCATCTTCTTCATGGCCTGCTCGGCTTTTTCTTCGAAGTCCGGCTCACGGCCGTACATATGGTTAAAGCGGCGTGCCACTTCACGGGTCAGTTCAACATGGGCAACCTGGTCTTCACCCACCGGCACCTGACCTGCCTTGTAGATAAGGATGTCTGCTGATTGCAGTAACGGATAACCGAGAAAACCATAGGTTGCCAGGTCGCGTTCCTTGAGCTTTTCCTGCTGGTCCTTGTAACTGGGTACCCTTTCGAGCCAGCCCAGAGGCGTCATCATGGATAACAACAGATGCAGCTCAGCATGCTCAGGTACGCGTGACTGTATAAACATGGTAGCTTCAGAAGGGTTAATCCCTGCAGCCAGCCAGTCGATCACCATGTCCCAGACACTGTTGGGAATGATGGTCGGGTCGTCATAGTGTGTGGTCAATGCATGCCAGTCAGCAACGAAGAAAAAACATTCATATTCATGCTGCAAATCCAGCCAGTTCTTGAGGACACCATGATAATGCCCAAGGTGTAGACGTCCGGTAGGACGCATTCCGGATAATACGCGTGTGTATTGACCTGCCACAGAATTCAAAACCAGTTTCCCCTAAATTAAAAAAGTTATTGTACGAAGTTTTACAGAAAAATGCCTGCGATCAGAGCAGAAAAATGCTTGAGCCCGACAACCATGGGCCAGAGTATCGTCTGCAACAAACCGGTAATCAGCAATGCAATCAGGATCAATAGCCCCCAGGGCTCGGTTTTCTGGTAAACCTGGGACAGGCTGGCAGGTAAAAGGGAATTGACTACCCTGCCACCATCCAGCGGCAAAATAGGCAGCAGATTCAATGCCATAAGCACGGCATTAATCAAAATACCGTAAGTGGCCATGTAATAAAGCGGTATCGCAGACCACTGCCCCAGCTGCAGCAGAGACGGCACAACCAGAATGATGGACCAGAATATGAGCATTACGAAATTGGCGCCGGGGCCGGCCAGCGCGACCAGCGCAGTATCACGACGCGGGTTACGCAGGTTTCTCCAATTCACCGGTACCGGCTTGGCCCAGCCAAACATGAAACCCGAAAGCACAAACATGGCCATGGGTAAAATCACCGTACCCAGCCAGTCAATATGTTTGAGTGGATTAAGGGTCACCCTGCCCATCATTCGCGCCGTGCGGTCACCCAGCTTGTCAGCGACAAAACCATGTGCAGCTTCATGAACGGTAATCGCCAGCATCACAGGAACAATGGCTACCGCAATGGTCTGTATTGTTGTCAGCGATTGCATGGACTATTTTTTGCTTTACTCAAACACTGAAACGTCGCCCTTGCCCTGGCGCAACACCACTGGAAAATCATCTTCCAGGTCGATCATGGTGGTTTCATCCATACCGCAATAGCCGCCATCAATAATCAGGTCAACCTGGTTGCCGACTACATCTTTCATATCGTAGGGATCGGTCAGAGGATAGTCATCACCAGGCAACAACAAGGTTGAAGTCAGCATCGGCTCACCCAGTGTTTCAAGCAAAGCCAGTGCGATACGGTTATCCGGGATGCGAATACCGATGGTTTTTTTCTTGTCATGCAACAGGCGCTTGGGCACCTGCTTGGTGGCCCGGTTAATGAAAGTGTAGGCGCCCGGGGTAGAGTTTTTTAATATACGGTACTGGTTATTATCAACCTTGGCGTAAATTGAAATTTCTGAAAGATCCCTACAGGCCAGGGTAAAGTCATGCTTATCGTCAACCTGACGAATTCTGCGCATACGCTCCAGTGCACCCTTGTCACCAATATGGCAGCCCAATGCATAACTGGTATCGGTAGGGTAGACGATGATACCGCCCTGGTGAATTATATCGACAGCCTGTCGAATCAGTCGAACCTGGGGATTTTCAGGATGTATGGTAAAAAACTGCGCCATGTGACTTCTTGGTTGATTTTATAATCGGGATTGTCAGTGCCAGCTGTTCCAGATCGGCTCACAGCCCGGCGGTAAATCAGGCAGTCGCCCCAGCTCAACCCAGGGGTTTTCAGGGCCATGAAAATCGGAACCTGCCGAAGCCAGCAAATCAAAATCGCGAGCATGTTTAGCCATGGTAAAACACTCATCCCTGCTGTGGCTACCGGAGACAACTTCGATACCTTCCCCTCCAGCCTGTTTGAACTCCTCAATCAGACGAATCAGTTTTGTTCTTGTCAACTTGTAACGTGCAGGATGAGCGATTGCAGCCTGCCCCCCTGCCGCCGTTATCCAGTCCACCACATCACCGAGTTGTGCCCACTGACCGGCAACAAAGCCTGGTTTTCCTTTAACAAGAAAATGCTTGAACACACTGCGCACATCCTTAGCATAGCCGCCTTCAGCCAGAAAGTGGGCAAAATGCGTGCGGCTGATCAGAGAGCCCTTTGCATGCTTTTCAGCACCGGTAAATGCGCCTGGTATGCCGGCCTTTTCCAGCTTTAATGCGATTTCACGGGCCCTTGCATCACGGTGTTCGCGAATCTGTGACAAGCCCTTTTGAAGTCGTGCATTTTCGGGATCTACATTAAAGCCCAGAACATGTACTGTGATTCCCGCCCAGGTAACAGATATTTCACAGCCATTAATCACTGAGATACCATAAGACCGGGCTGCCATGCAGGCCGGCAACAGTGCCTCGGTGGTGTCATGATCGGTAATGGCCAATACATCGACACCAGCCAGTTTTGCACGCTTAACCAGTTCGCCTGGCGTCAGTGTGCCATCTGAGGCAGTAGTATGAGAATGCAGATCATAGGAAGTCATACAGCATTGTATCATGTTACACTTGGACCATGAATATTGAAGCGATCAGTCTGTCCTTGCTAGGCGAGGCTTTTGAGGAATTGTCAGAGGCAGTTTGTGAAAACTGGGAAGGTAATGAAGAACCTTCCCCGGTTTTGATCAGCAAAGCCCTGCTGCAATTACTGGAAGTCCTTGAACAAAATGAAAGAGAGGCTTCTCCGCAAAACCGTCTTAATCATGAAGAAATTGACGAACTTGGTGAGTACGGCCTGACCCTGTTACAGGAAATGTCTGCCATTGCCTACGATCTCGGCCTGAATGATTCAGCAGAAAAGATCGAGGATCTGACATTTCCGTTCGCCGTCTGGTTATCCCGCCATAATTGCGAATTAAGAAAAATCGACCCGGTAGTAAACTCATTAACCCGCAAAGCCAGTATCATTTCAGAGCCCCATTTACTGAAACAGCTTTACAACTATATCAATGAGATCATTGATTGCCTGAGCCCCTCGATTTCACAGGACACGGAAAAAACCAATAAGGATGGTCCATGGCGAATTCTGCTGATTAACCGCGCAATGATAGCCACACGTACACATGATATTGAACTAATGAAACTTGCCTTTGACATGCTGGCTGAAAATTTACCGGAAGAAGCATCGCGCTTTTTCGAAGAAATTGTCGAACAGATGCATATCATTGATTACCCTGATCATGTCAGGGAGGTGTTGCAGCATTATTTCCTGATGCACGGCGCTTCTCATACACTTCATTAAGCCAATCACAATAGAAAAATGAAATTTCTGACAGACTTTTTTCCTATCCTGCTGTTTTTCATTGCCTACCAGACCTACGATATTTACGTGGCAACGGCTATAGCAATCGGCGCATCAGCGGCGCAGGTCGCTTATTTTCAGTTGCGCTACAAAAAAGTGGAAAGGATGCAGTGGATTACGCTCGGTTTGTTGATCTTTTTTGGTGGACTGACGCTGTTACTACGCGACCCCGACTTCATAAAATGGAAACCCACAGTGGTAAACTGGCTATTTGCCATCGCTTTCCTGGGCAGCCAGTTCATAGGCAAAAAATCACTGTTGCAACGCATGATGGACCAGGCAGTTACCCTGCCAGATGAGATCTGGATACGACTAAACTATATCTGGGTTAGTTTTTTCATTGGCATTGGCCTGATGAATCTTTACGTGGCATTTAATTTCAGCGAAGAAACCTGGGTTAATTTCAAACTGTTCGGCATGCTTGGAATCACCTTTGTATTCATTATTGCGCAGGGTTTTTATATCGCCCGCCATGTCAAGGATGAAAACGTGCAAACAGCAGATTCAAGTGATAATTCATGAGGAAAAAATATGTATTATTCCATCGTCGGTATCGATAGTGATAACAG
>Ga0180429_10000636_pt1 | contig 31032 bp, 25 predicted proteins | sample SS_ome_FD_132428 | JGI IMG/M metagenome (GOLD analysis project Ga0180429, IMG submission 132428) | Hypersaline lake sediment archaeal communities from the Salton Sea, California, USA - SS_1_S_1 metaG | ecosystem: Environmental > Aquatic > Non-marine Saline and Alkaline > Hypersaline > Sediment ...
GCCCAGCTTCGCGCCGCTCGTCCTCGCGCTGTGGGTCGCGTGCGCGCTCGGGCTCGTCCACGCGGCGCGGCGCACGAACGCGGCGCTGCTCGCGCCGCTCGTCTTCGGCGTGGCGGCCCTCGCGCCGGACTCGCTCGGCGACACGCTCGACGGACTCGATCGTTCGAGCGCGAGCGTCGGCGCGCGCGTCTGGTCGCACGAGGTGCTCGCGGAGTGTCCGCCGAACGCGCTGCTCGTGGTCGGCGCGATCGGCTACACGGACGTGCTCGGCTTCCCCCTCCTGCACGCGCAGCTCGTCGAGGGAATGCGCACCGACGCGACGGTGATCGATCGACAGCTCCTGCTCGCGCCGTGGTACCGCGAGCAGCTCGCGCGACGCACGCCGGAGCTCTCCGGTTGGCTCGACGGACTCGCGGCGTCGCTGCCGAACACGAGCGACCAGGGCGCGCTGCACCGCGCGATCGGTGCGGCGCTCGGCGGCCTCGTCGGCGGCTCGCGCGAGATCGTGTGGACCGACCCGCCCGGTCCGGCGGCGCGCGGCGGGCGCGCGTGGGTGCCCGGGCGGCTGTTGTGGTTCGCCGATGCCACGCCGGGCCCCGACGACGGGCTCCTGTCCGCGCCGTGGCTGGGAACCGAGCCGCGCACGCCGTGGCGCGAGCTGCACCGGCGCCTGGCGACCGAGCGCGACCTCGCGCGGGCGTTGCGAATCGGCGGCGAGGTGGGCGACGCGCTGCGGCGCGCGGTGGACGAGGTCTACGGGCCCGTCGATCCGCGCGCGGTGGCGCGGGACGCGGTCGAGCGCTCCGCGCGCTGAGCGGGACCGTCGGCCCCGGCCCGGGCGGGCCCACGCCCGGCTCCTGGTGCCCGCGAGCGAGGCTTGGCACCATGCACGGCCGTCCCTGGACCCCCGCGCGGGGTCCGACGCGAGGCCCTCCACCCCCGCCGTCCGCCGTGCCGTCCCCGCGGCGGCGGACGAACCCCCGACGCCCGCCCCATGCGAAGCACTCCCCTGCTGCGACTGCTCCCCCTCGTCCTGATCGGCCTCTTCGCGCTGGCCCCGGTGGGCCGCGCCCAGGACGGCGGCGCGAGCGACGGCGAGGCGACGATCGAGCGCACGGCGAGCGAGGCGGTCGAAGCGACGGCGCCCGCCGTGCAGGAGGACGCCGACGGCGAGGACGCCCACTGGTGGTCGGGCATCGAGAAGAGCGCCGACGACGCCATGGGCGGGGTCAACAAGGTCATCGGCGACGTCTTCGACTACGACCTGTGGGTCTTCGACAACTCGACGAACGAGGACGGGTCGCTGAACACGGGCGATCTGGTCCTGCCCTTCGCCGTCGTGTGGCTCGTCTTCGGCGCCATCTTCTTCACGCTGAAGATGGGCTTCATCAACATCCGCGCGTTCGGCCACGCGATCCACGTGGTGCGCGGACGGTTCACCAACCCCCAGAACCAGCACGAGGGCGAGGTCAGCCACTTCCAGGCCCTCGCCGCAGCGCTGTCCGCGACGGTCGGACTGGGCAACATCGCCGGCGTCGCGATCGCGATCGGCACCGGCGGCCCGGGCGCGACCTTCTGGATGGTGCTCGCCGGCCTGCTCGGCATGTCGAGCAAGTTCACCGAGTGCACGCTCGGTCAGATGTACAAGGAGCGCCGCTCCGACGGCTCGGTGATGGGTGGTGCGATGTACTACCTGTCGAAGGGCCTGAAGGAGAAGGGCATGGGCGGCCTCGGCATGTTCCTCGCCTGGTTCTTCGCGATCCTGTGCATCGGAGGCTCGCTCGCGGGCGGCAACAGCTTCCAGGTCAACCAGAGCGTCGACGCGATCTCGAACGTCGGCGTCTTCGGGTTCCTCGACGGCAACGAGTGGATCTACGGCCTCGTGATGACCGCCGCCGTCGGTGTCGTGATCATCGGCGGCATCACCCGCATCGCGCAGGTCGCCGGGAAGATCGTGCCGGCGATGTGCGTGCTGTACGTGACGGCGTGCCTGTTCATCCTCGTCAAGAACATCGGCGCGGTGCCCGCCGCCTTCGGAACGATCCTCGAGGGCGCCTTCTCGCCCGAGGGCATCAAGGGCGGCTTCATCGGCGTCCTCATCGTCGGCTTCACGCGCGCGGCCTTCTCGAACGAGGCCGGCATCGGCTCGGCGGCGATCGCGCACTCCGCGGCGCACACCGAGTACCCGGCGCGTGAAGGCATCGTCGCGCTGCTCGAGCCGTTCATCGACACCGTCGTCGTCTGCACGATGACGGCGCTCGTGATCGTCATCACCGGCGCGTACGACACCTCCGACACGGTGTACGGGCCGATGATCGAGGCCAACGAGGGCGCGGCACTGACCTCGGCCGCGATGGGCTCCGAGATCTCGTGGTTCCCGGCGATCCTCGCGGTGGCCACGATGCTCTTCGCCTTCTCGACGATGATCTCGTGGTCCTACTACGGCGAGCGCTGCTGGTCGTGGATGTTCGGCGACGGCTCGTCGATGATCTACAAGGTCATCTTCCTCGTGTTCACCTTCCTCGGCTCGATCCTCACGGCCACGAACGTGCTCGATTTCGGCGACCTCATGATCCTCGGCATGGCGCTGCCCAACGTGCTCGGCGTCCTGCTCCTGTCCGGCAACGTGCGCCGGCACCTGGACGACTACATGGGCAAGCTCGAGAAGGACGAGTTCCCCACCTACGACTGAGCGCCACGCGCACCCCTGCTCCACTCGCCATGATCCCCGCCCCGCGCCTCGTCGCCGCCGCCTGCGTCCTTCTCCCGGTCGGAGCCCTCTTCGCCGCCGGTGAGGCGTCGTCGCGCGGGCAGGACGAGACGGAGTCCGAGCGCGCGCAGCGCTACTTCGCGACCGCCGACTACGACGCGTCGGGCTGGATCTCGATCCAGGAGGCCGGACAGTCGCTGTTGATCAGCCGCGAGGAGTTCTACCGCTACGACGTGAACAAGGACGGCGGCATCGACGCGTCCGAGTTCGAGTCGCGCTACCGCTCGCTCCTCGAGAGCCAGGGCTTCTTCGACCCGCCGATCCCGGCGCCGTCGTCGACCGCCGAGCTGCCGACGCCGCTGCGGATCTGGTTCCAGCGCTTCGACCGCGACGGCAGCGGCGACTGGGACCTGCTCGAACTGTCGACCGCGCTCGAGGAACGCGGCGTCGCCGAGCTCGCCAACGCGCAGAGCTTCGCGCTCGTCGACGCCGACGGGTCCGGGCGCCTCGAGGCGAGCGAGGTCGAGGCCGTGCTCGACCTGGTCGCGATCACCGGCACGCTCGACCTCGCGCCGGCCACCTCCATCCGCGAGCTGTTCGGCGATCCGGTCCCCACCCCCATCGGCCCGGGCGTGGTGCCGAGTCCGGACCGCATCCCGGGGCCGCTCCCGATCTTCGAGCGACTCGACGTGGACGGGGACGGGACCTGCACGCGACGGGACCTGCGCGAACTCGCCTTCCCCGCGGCGCTGCCGATCCGGCCCGAGACCCTGCTCGCGGCGCTCGACCGCGACGGCGACGGGCGCCTGTCGAAGGCCGAGTTCGATCGCGCGCTGCTGGCGCCGACCGACTGACCGGCCGACTGACTGACCGGCCGACTGACGGACCGACCGACTGACGGACCGACCGACTGACGGACCGACCGACCGGCCGGCCGAGCGACGGCCCAGCCGGCGAACGAACGACGGAGCCTCAGGCGTCGGGCGTCGGCGCCTCGAGCGGCGCGTCGTCCGACGCCAGCCCGAGGCAGAAGCGCCGCAGTTCGCGGCGCGCGGCCAGGTGCCACGCTTCGGCGGCCAGGCCACCGCGCTCGATGCCGTTGGGCGCGTCGCGCTCCTGGTAGGCGCCGTCGAGCGCGACGAGGTAGCGCCCCAACTCGCCCGCCGACGGATCGGCGGCGAGCGCGGCGGCGCCCAGCGCGATGCAGTCGCCCAGCTCGCCCACCTGCGGCGTCGCGTCGCTGCCCACGCGCACGACGACGCGCTCGGTGGCGTCGGGATCCTCGAGCAGGTGTTCGAGGACCGTCACGACCGCGGCGCCCGAGCGCGCCGCCACCGCGTCGTACGCCGCGGTGCGCACGACGATGCCGAGCACCGCGAGGCGCGGGACCGCGCGCGCGTGCACTTCGACGACGAGGTCGGTCGGGAGCGCCGCGGTCTCGCGGACCACCTCGACGCGCAGCGGTGCGTCGGACGCTCCGACGGCCGCGGCCTCGATCACCTGGACCGACGCCGCGCCGTCGTGGAGCACGGCGTTCAGTGCCGCGGCATCGGCGCTGCCGACGAGTGCCACGTCCACGGCGCTGCCGCCCGCCGCGCTCCCTCCCGGCGGCGGCCCGACGAGTCGTAGCGCGCGCACCGGCGCTGTGGCGTCAACGGCGCCGTCGTCCGCGGCGTCGTCCGCGGCGTCGTCCATACGGTCGCCCGCCGCGTCGCCGTCGGTCGTCGAATCCTCGACCACCGATCCCTCGAGCGCGTCCGTCGCGCGCCGCCACCGCGGCGCCCGTTCGGCCAGGATCCGCGCGGGATCGCGCGAGGCCGCGTCGTCGACGCCGACCGGGGCCGCGTCGAGCCACGGGGGCGCGGCGAGCACCTGAGCGGCGTGCAGCGTGTCGCGCTGCTGTGCCTGGAGCCGCGCCGCCTCGAGCGCGGCGTCGACCTGCGCGTCGAACGGACTGCGGCAGCCGCCGGTCGCGAGCGCGGCCGCCGCGACGAGGGCCAGGGCGCCCGCGCGCGCGGACGCCGGCGCACCGGCTCCCACGCCCCGGCGCTCAGACGTACTTGTCGATGAGCAGTCCGAGGCGGTCACGGGCTTCGTCGGGAATGGTCGCGGGGTCGGTCATGATCGCGTGCGCGAGCGCGCTCTGGCAGCCGCAGGTCGGCTCGCCGGCCACCAGCGGAATCGCGCGCACGAGCGCTTCGCGCGCGTGGTCCACGTTGGCGTGCATGGTCGCGACGACCTGCTCGACCGTGACGTGGTCGTGGTCGGGGTGCCAGCAGTCGTAGTCGGTGGCCATCGCGATCGTCGCGTAGCAGATCTCCGCTTCGCGCGCGAGCTTGGCCTCCTGCAGGTTGGTCATGCCGATCACCTCGGCGCCCCACGAGCGATAGAGCTCGGACTCGGCCTTCGTCGAGAACTGCGGCCCTTCCATGTTCACGTAGGTCCCGCCGTCGTGCGCCTTCACGTCCATGTCCGCGGTCGCGGACAGGAGCGCGCCGCGCAGGTCGGGACAGACGGGATCGGCGAACATGACGTGTGCGACGACGCCGCCGGTGAAGAAGGTGTCGACGCGGTGCCGCGTGCGATCGATGAACTGGTCGATGATCACGAAGTCGCCGGGCACGATCTCCTCCTTGAGCGAACCGACCGCGGACACGCTCAGGATGCGCGACACGCCGAGCTTCTTCATGCCCCAGATGTTGGCGCGGAAGTTCAGTTCGGACGGGCTGACGCGGTGGCCGCGTCCGTGCCGGGGCAGGAAGACGACCGTCACGTCGCCCATGCGACCGCGCAGGAACGCGTCGCTGGGAGCGCCGAACGGGGTGGCGAGCTCGATCTCCTCGAGGTCGCTGATCGCGTCCATCTGGTAGAGGCCGGAGCCTCCGATGATGCCGATGACGGGAGTGGTGCTGGTCATGGTCGTGGGGGGTCGTTAGCGGTCGTCGTCGCGACGCGGTCCATCGTCGCGTCGCCGTGTGTCGTCGTCGCGCCCGCGGCGGTCGTCGCCGCGCCCGCGGTCCTCGCGCTGGGAGCGATCGCCGCGGTCGTCGCGGTCGTCGCGTCGTCCGTGGCCGCGCTCGTCGCGGCGCCAACCGCCGCCCTGGGAGCGGCCGCCGCGATCGTCGCGGGAGCCGCCGCCGCCAGGGCGACCGCCGCCGCGCGAGCCGGAGCCGCCGCGCCCGCCGCGTCCCCCGCCGCCTTCGTAGGCCGGGTCGGGGCGGCGTCCGAAGCCGCGGTCCTCGCGTCGTCCGTGGCCGCGGTCGTCGTCGCGTCGCTCGCGCCCGCGGTCGCCGCCCGGACGATCGCCGCCGGGGCGCTGTCCGAAGGGACGGCCTCCGTCGCGGCGCTCGTTCCCGCCGGGCCGGTATCCGCCGCGCCCGTGGTGCGGTCCGCCGCCGTCGCGCTGACCGCCGCGGCGATCGTCACGGCGATCGTTTCGTGCGTCGCGTCCGGAGCCGCGCTCGTCGCGCCGTCCATCGCTGCGTCCACCGCGATCACCGCCATGCCCTCCGTCGCGACGGTCGTCGCGCCGTCCATCGCTGCGTCCATCGCTGCGGTACCCGCCGCCGCGGTGGCCGCCATCGCGCTGGCCGCCGCCGAAGCCGCCGTCCCGCTCGTCGCGCCCGCGCCGCCGATCGCGCTGCCGCGCGTCGCGTCCGAACGGACCGTCGTGGGTCTCGCGCGACGACCAGTGACCGTCGTCGCGCCGACCGCGGTGTCCACCGCCGTCGCGACGAGCTCCGTGACCGCCGTGGCCGCCGTGGCCGCGCCGCTCGCCGTGGTGGTCGCGCCCACCGCCCTCGAAGCCGCCGGCCGACAGGGTCCGCGGACGGCGGTGCTCGTGGCCCGAGCGACCGCTGCCGTCGGCGAGCAGGCGCTTCACCATCAGACTCGCGTACGCGCCGCGCGGCAGCTCGAAGCGCACGCGCACCATCTTCGAGCCGGGGTTCTCGCGATCCGGCTCCGCGGGTCGCACGCGCAGGTGCTGCGGCAGGACGCGCGCGTCGCGCCGCTCGGCCTTCAGCGCGAAGCCCTCGACGCCCTCGATGCGGTGGTCGCCCGGCGCGATGCCCTCCTCGGCGAGGACGTCACGGAACAGGTCGAACTCGTCCGCGTCCTGCGTCTGCTGCAGGCCGGGGCCGGGCAGGAGCAGCGTCGCCCCGACCGCCTCGGGCCACGCCTCGCCCGGACACACGAGCGGACCTTCGATCGACGAGAGCACGACGCGATCGTCGACGCCGGTCGCGCGCCGCACGCGCTCGGCGAGCGCGCGATTGAACAGGTGGCTCTGCCAGGCGAAGAGGTGGATGAGGCGGATGCGCGTCGCCACGTAGCGGAACGCGCCGGCGAAGTCGTTCGGGCGCTCGACGAGGTGCTCGAACAGCGAGCGGTGCTGTCCGCGCTTGCGCGACAGCGCGAGGCACTGATCCCAGTCGCCCCAGCGCTCCTCGAGGCCCGACTTGAAGCGCGCGTCGTGCGCCTGCTCGAAGTCCGAACGCGCCGTGATCAAGCGCCGCAGCGCGTCCTCCGCGCGACCCGCGATCAGGTCCCGCGCGACCCAGCCCTGGTGGTAGCGCAGGTTGCCGAAGCGCTGGTCGTCGAAGTAGTTCGGCACGCCGACGCGCCGCACGAGTTCGAGGTTCTTGCGCAGCACCGTGAGGTCGCGACCGGTCAGGCCGCGCACGGCGATGTCGAACGCGTTGCCGTTCGAGTCGGAGCTCTCGAGCGCCTGCGCCGAACGCCCCACCGCCTCGATGCGCAGGTCCGGATCGGCGATGTGCACGCGCCGACCGCCGGGCGCGGTCATGTACTGGATCGTGACGCCCTGACGGTCCTTGAGGCCGGCCATCGAGATGTCGGCCGCGTCGACGCCCGCGGCGTTCGCGAGGATGCCGGCGGCCTCGGGCGAGGTCAGCTTGCGCTTGGTGACGCGGTACACGACGAACTCGCCGGACTCCGTCACGAAGTCGTCGCGCAGCAGTTCGCGGACGCGGAAGTCGGTGGGCCTGAGCTTGAGCTTCATCGTTTCAGTTCCGTCGGCGCGCCGGCCGCACCTTGGCCAGCTGCTTGAGCACACGAGTGAGGTCGGCCGGCAGCGGCGCGCGGACTCCGGTCCACGGCCCGCTCGTGAAGGACGCGCCGGGTTCGAGGTCGCGCGGCACCTCGGGCGGACCGGCGGCGAGCGCGGCCTCGTCGGCGGGCCGGGCCAGGAAGATGAGCGCGTCGGCGTGCAGCGTCTGCCGCTCCATCAACGGCCGCTCGGTGCGACCGCGCTTGGGGCGGTAACCGCGCTTCACCGACGAGAGCAGGAACGCGTCCCGTCGGCCGTACAGAGGATCGATCGCGAGCGGGAGTCCGCTCTCGGCGAGGTGGACGCGGATCTGGTGCGTGCGACCCGTGAGGAGTCGACAGCGCAACAGGCTGTACCCGTCGAACCGCTGTTCGATCCACACCTCGGTGCGCGACGGCTTGCCGCGCCGGCGATCGACGCGCACGCGCCCGGCCCGTCGCGCGTCCTCCGCGAGCGGGAGGTCGATCGTCCACACCTCGCCGTCGTCGAGGTTCGGCACGCCCTCGACCAGCGCGAGGTACTCCTTGCGCACGTGACCCGAGGCGAACGCGCCCGCGAGGCGTCGTTCCGTCTCGATGTCCTTGGCGACGAGCAGCGCGCCCGAGGTGTCCTTGTCCAAGCGGTGCACGAGGCGCGGTCGGAAACGGGCGTCGCTCTCGGTCGCGCGGCGCTCCGCCCAGGTCTGCAGCGCGTCGATCACGCACCCGCCCTCGGGATCCCAGCGCTCGGGCTCGACGGCCAGACCCGGCGGCTTCTCGACGACCGCGCAGCCCGCGTTCGCCGGTCCGTCGCTCTCCCACAGCACCGCGAGCGGCTCGATCTCGACCGCGCGGCGCCGCTGGAGCACGGCGTCGCGGATCCGCGTGATGACGACGGTGCCCGCGCGCACGCGCTTGCTCGGCTGGACGCGCGCGCCGTCGAACAGGACGCGACCCGAGCGCACCTCTTCGCGCAGCGCGCCCTTGGGCACGCCGGGAAAGACGAGGCACAGGTACTCGTCGAGCTCGAGGCCGGCGTGCTCCTCGGGGACCACGTCGTACTCGGGGTCCGGCTCGGCGTCGGGGTCGTCGTCGTCGGCGAACGCCGCCGCTCCGAACGACCCTTCTTCGAACGACCCCTCTTCGAACGACTCGTCTTCGAACGACCCGTCTTCGAAGGGTCCGTCCTCGAACGGTCCGTCGTCCGATCCCGCCGCGCCGCCCTGCGCACGCGCGTCGTCCTCGAACGCCTCGCGCCCGTCGAAGGGGCCGTCCGCCCGCGTCGCGTCGTTCCGATCCGCCGTCATCACCTGGTGCTCTCGCTGTGGACGCCCGCGGGCGTCAGGGACTCGGCGTGGTTCCGGGCGGTTCGGCGTCGTCCGCGGGCACGGTCGCGTGCTCGCTCTTCAGGACGCCGATGTACGGGAGGTTCCGGTAGAGGCCGGCGAAGTCGAGGCCGTAGCCGACGACGAACGCGTCCTCGATCGAGAAGCCCACGAAGTCCACGTCGATGTCGACCACCCGTCGCGACGGCTTGTCGAGCAGCACGCACCCGTGGACCTCGGCGGCGCCGCGGGCGTAGAGCTCGGCGACCAGGCCCTTCATCGTGCGGCCCGTGTCGAGGATGTCGTCGACGAGCAGCACGCGGCGCCCCTCGATCTGCTTGGGCGCGGGGAGGAAGTCGAGCTCGAGCGAGCCGCTGGTCGTGCCGTCGCGATAGCTCGACGCGGACACGAAGGCCAGCTCGAGCGGCGCGTCCAGGTGCCGGATCAGGTCGGACACGAACACCACGGCTCCGTTCAGCACCCCGATCACCGTCAGGGGCTCGCCGCCGAGGCGCTGGGAGATCGTGGCGGCCACCGAGGCGATCCGCTCCTGGATCTCGGCCTCGGTGTGGAGGATGCGGTCGATGGCGGGATGCACGGCGTCGCGCGCCCTCGGGGTCCGGGCGCGAGCCCGGCAGTGTAGCGGGAGGGCTCACCGTTTCTTCACGCGGATCGTCCGCAGCGCGCAAAGCCCGCCGCACGACGCGACCTCGCGCGGCCGGCCGGCTACCTTGGACGGGACGCGGAGCGCGTCGCGGCGCCTCCGCTCGGTGCTCGGACGCGAATCGATCGCGTCCACGGCGGTCCGGGACGCCGCCCGACGCGGGCCGCGACGCCGAGCGCGCACGGGCGACGCCCGACGCACGAACGGCCCCCGGCGCACGAACGGCGCCGCGCCGGCACGCCCCGCCTCCGCACGCCCCGAACCTCCCGATCCCGACCGCGGCGACAGGAACGCGACCCCAGCGTCGCGCACGCCGACCCGAAGACCACACGGACCGCGACTTCGATGTCGAACGACTCCAACACGCGCCGTCGCCGTTCCACGGCCGAGCGCATCGCCGATCTCCAGGCCGAGATCGAACGCCAGAAGCAGCGCGTCGCCGAGCGCGAACGCAAGGCCGCCCGCAAGCGCGAGCTGCCCGCCTCGATCAAGCGCATCCCCCGCCTCGCGAAGAGCCTCCAGGAGTTCTCCGCGCTCGCGCGCGAGGACGGTCGCCAGGACGTGGCGAACTCCGTGTCGCTGTTCCTCGCGGGCCTGCAGCGGGTCTACGACGAGGAGCAGGCCAAGCGCACGCCGGCCGCGCCGATCGCCGCCGACGACGAGCGCTCCGAACCCACCGTCGAGCTCGAGCCGCGGCCGCGCGCCGCCGGATCGTCCGACGACGCCGAGCGCCGCTTCGACGAGCGCTTGCGCTCCGTGGTGAAGGAGCAGAGCGCGAAGGAGCAGAGCGCCGAGCGCGACCGCTGAACAGCGCCCTGACACGATGAGCGACGCATCGCCCAGCGGCGACGGCGGCGAACGCGCGCCCGAGCTGCTCGACTCGCGCGAGCTGTGTCGCACGCGCATCTTCGAGGTGCACCGCGATCGCGTTCGCCTGCCCTCGGGCGTCGAGCAGGACTGGGCCGTCGTGCGCCACGGCGGCGCGGTGGCGGTCGCCGCGGTGGACGCGCGCGGGCGCCTGTTGCTCGTGCGCCAGTACCGGCACGCGACCGGCGGCTGGCTCGACGAGGTCGTCGCCGGCCGACTCGAACCGGACGAGGACCCGCTCGAGGCGGCGCGCCGCGAGCTCGAGGAGGAGGCCGGTCTCGTCGCCGCCGCGTGGGAGCGCGTCACCGACTTCTTCCCCGCACCGGGCTTCTGCTCCGAGCGCATCACGCTCTTCCTCGCGACCGAGCTCGCGTCCGCGGGGCCCGACCGCCGGCCGCCCGACCCCGACGAGGAGCTCGAGGTGCTGTGGCGCGATCCCGCCGAGGTGCTCGCCACCTCGCGCGACGCGAAGACGCTGATCGCCGCCGCGCACCTCGTGGAGCGACACGCACGCTGAGACCGCCTCACGGCGCCGGTCGCGGCACGGCCGACGCGTCGAGCAACCAGTCGAAGCCGCCCTGCACGGCCGCGACGCGCCCGCGCCGATCGATGCGGACGAGCGCACCGCCGAGTGCGAACAGCGCACCCCCGTCCAGCAGTCCGTCGCCGCGCAGGGGCGTGCCGACGCCGGCCAGGTCCACGCCGAACGGCGCGCGACCGTCCCCGTCGATCGCCACGACCCAGGTCGGGCCGGTGCGCGGCATGTAGGCGCGATCGTGCGCGCTCGCGAGCGGCGTCGCCGCCAGCTCCTCGAGCGTGCCGCCCAGATCGCGCACGAAGCGCACCGCGAGGTCGGGTCCCAGGCGCCACAGCCGCGTCCCCGACGCGCCGCCCAGCACCCACCACTCCCCGCCCGGCGCGGGCGCCACCGCGCTGATCTCGACGCCGAGGCCGCGCCGCGCGAGCACCGGTCCGAGGACGGCGTTCGCGTCGAGCACGAGGCAGGTGCCCGCGACCGTCCCGACCAGCACCCGGTCCCCCGCGCCCGCCACCGCCGACGCGTCGTGCCAGGCGAGCAGTTCGCGCGCCGTCCCGTCGGCCGCGACGCGCACCAGGCGCGTGCTCGACGCCGACCACGCCCCCTCGAGCAGCAGCGCGTCGCCGCCGTCGAGAGAGGCCAGGTCGCGCACCGGATCGGCCGAGACGAGCCGCGCCACACCGCCGCCCGGTCGCACGAGCACGAGGTCGTGGCGCCCGCCCGCGCCGCAGCCCTTGGGCGCGACGACCCACGCCGCGCCGTCGCGCCGCGCGGCCACGCGCACCGGACAGGGCACGTCGGCCGCCGCGAGCTCGACGAGCCCGTCGTCGAGCAGCGCGACGCGATCCGCGTCGTGGTCCGCGACCCAGGCCAACGCCGAGGCCGGCGGCGCGGACGCCGCTGCGGGGGCCGCGCCGAGAGCCGCGGCGCCGGGCGCGAGGCGGTCCGCTCGCACGGCCGGGTGCCGGGCGAGGACGACGAGGAGCGCGATCGACAACAGCCCGAAGAACGGGCGCGCGAGGTTCGTGGTCTGCATGGGAGCCGGACCGTCGCCGCGCGCGCCGCGTTACCGATCCCGTCCCGAAAATCGTCAGCGCCGCCCGCGGCCGCCCGCCGCCTCCGCCTCGAGCAGCGCGCGCTTCACGTCGAGCCCGCCGAGCTGCCCGCCGTAGGTGAACCCGCCGAGCCCCTGCGCCCCGACCACGCGGTGGCAGGGCGTCACGAGCGGCATGGGGTTCGAGCCGTTCGCGCGCCCGACCGCGCGGCAGGCCAGCGGCTGCCCGATGCGCTCGGCGATCTGGGCGTAGGTCCGCGTGCGACCGTGCGGGATGCGGCGCAGCTCGCGCCACACCTTGCGCTGGAACTCGGTGCCGCGTTCGTCGAGCGCGACCTCGAAGCGCACGGTCGCGCCCTCGCCCGCAGCCCGGATCGCCTTGGCGAACGCCGGCTCGAGCCGCCGGTCCTCCACGAGCTCGGCGTCGGGCTCGTGTCGATCGCGCCAGGCCTCGAGCTGTTCCAGCTCGCCGGTCAGCGTCACGAAGCACAATCCGCGTCCGGTGAACGCGAAGAGCAGGCTCACCAACTGCGTCTCCACGCAGCGGTACCGGATCCGTCCGTCGTCCACCGGCGCCTTGCGCGCCGATCGCTTCGCCTTCTTCTTCGCCACTTCGCTCCTTCCTCCTCTCGGGGCCGCGTCGCGCGCGAAGGCCGGTCGGCCGACCGACTCAGCCCGCGGGCGCGGCGGGGTTCAACTGGTAGAGCACCACGTACACGGCCACGCCGGTGACCGACACGTAGAGCCACAGTGGGAAGGACCGCTTGGCCCAGCGCCGGTGACGATCCCAGTCCTGTTTCTTCGCGAGCCAGAAGGTGAACAGCACCATCGGCAGGTTGACGATCGCGCCGATCACGTGCGTGACGAGCAGCACGAGGTAGGCCGGCTTCGTCCAGCCCTCGCCGTTGAACTTCGTCGGACCGAGGTCGGCCTGCACGCCGAAGTGGTAGGTCAGGTAGCCGGCGAGGAAGAGCGCGCTGGCGACGAACGCCGCGACCATGAAGCGCGCGTGGACCTCCTTCGCCCCGCGCTTGATCGCCACGAGACCGCAGACGAGCAGCACCGTCGCGGTCGCGTTGAAGCAGGCGTTGACCAGCGGCAGGTTCGCGCCCCAGGGCTGGTCCGCCGCGAGCGCTCCGAGGAACTGACCGAGGAACATCGTGCGCGACTCAGAGAGCCATGATCGCGCCGTCGACCAGCGCGAACAGGATGACGAGCGGCAGGTGCACGAGCGAGGCGAACAGCACCGTGCGCGCCGTGCGGCGGTTCTCGTCCAGCGAGAAGCGCCAGCAGGTGAACAGGAACCCGAGGCCGACCGCTGTGGCCGTCATCGCGTAGAAGATCGTCGCCTCGCCGCGCAGGATCGGCAGCAGCGGCAGCGGGAGCAGCGCCGCGCAGTAGAGGAACGCTTGCCGCCCCGCCATACCCTCGGTGCCGGGCCGGCTCGGGAGCATCTGCATCCCTGCGGCGGCGTAGTCGTCGCGGTACAGCCACGCGATCGCCAGGAAGTGCGGGAACTGCCAGGCGAAGATCGTCGCGAACAGCGTCCACCCCCAGGTGCCCGGGTCGCCGGTCACCGAGACGGCCACGCAGCCGAGCAGCGGCGGCATCGCGCCGGGGATCGCGCCCACCACCGTGTTCAGCGTCGTCTGACGCTTGAGCGGCGTGTAGACGAGCACGTAGGAGCACAGGGTCGCCAGGCCGAGTAGCGCCGAGTACGGGTGGAAGCGCAGGGCCAGCGCGAGCGTCGCGCCGCTCGCCAGCACCGCCGCGACGGTCACGACCATCGCGACCGAGACGCGCCCCGCGGGCAGCGGCCGGTCCTTGGTGCGCGCCATGCGCGCGTCGGTCTCGCGCTCGACGACCTGGTTGAACATGCCCGAGGCCGCGCTCAACAGCGCGATCCACAGCGCCGCCTCCGCGCTGGCCGCGAAGCTGGCGCCCTCGAGGAGTCCACCGCACAGGGCCGAGAACGCGACGAACGAGGTGATGCGGTGCTTCGCGAGCACCGCCCAGTCCGCGACGACCGACGGCGTCCGCGTCGCAGCCTTCGCCTCGGCGCTCACGCTGCGTCCCCCGCCGCCGGCGCGGCAGCACCGCCCGTCCCCAGGCGCGTGATCCACAGTCCGAGCACGAACGCCTGGCACACGAGGAGCGCGGCGACCAACAGGTGCACCGCGGAGACGACCTGCTCCACGAGCGTGATCGTGTCGCGGTCGCCCTGGGCCATCCACGCCACGAACCCGAGGAGGATCTGCACGCCGATCAGCGCGTGCAGACGCTTCTTGCCCGCGAGGAGCGGCGCGACCGCGGTGTCGTCGGCGCCCGCTTCGGCGAGCTTGTTCGCGAACAGCGTCACGCGCACGGCGAGGAAGGTGACCAGACCGAGAACGAGGAACGCACCGGTCATGTGGATGTGCAGCGCGCCGGCGAACTCCTCGAACTCGGGGTTGCGGTAGCCGTGGCGGTGCCACGCGCCCAGCGCCACCTGCCCGAGGATCGCGAGCGTCGTCACGAACGCCAGGTCGCGCGGCCCGCTGCTCGGCACGGCCGGCGCGGTGTTCGGACGCTGCCAGCGCGTCGAGCACATGAGGACGGCACCGGCGATGAGGCCGAGCGTCGCCTGACCGGTCACGCCGTGCACGAGCGCCAGCGCCGGCGCGTTGAACTCGACGCGCAGACCGCCGATCACGCCCTGCAGGACGATGGCCCCGAGCGCGACGCTCGCGCCGACGACCGCGCCGGCGCGCAGGCCGCAGCGCTTGGCGGCGACGACCGTCGCGATCGACGCCAGGCCGACCGCGATGCCGATCATGCGGTGCGTGTGCTCCCACGCCGTCGGGTGGTCGCGGAACCACTCGGCGAAGGGGAAGAACGGCATGAAGTAGTAGGTGCCGTCCGACCCCTTGGCCTCCAACCACCCCTCGACCGCCATGCCCGCACCGGTCGTGGTGACCTGGCTGCCGACGACGACGAGTAGGAGCGTCAGCCAGAAGGTGAGCAGCGCGAAGCGGCGCGGCCAGACGCTGGCGCCCGGGGTCGGGGCATCCGTGGAGGGGGCGTCCATCGTGGGAGCGGTCATCGCTCGGCGGGGTTCGGGGCGGCGTCCGGAGCGGGTGCACCGGGCGCGGGGCGGTCGGGGAGAATAGCCCAGCGGGACCAGGCTTCGAGGTAGAGCTCGTCCATCCGTGCGGTGTCCGGCGGGCGGCCGTGCGCATCCTCGTGCGCCAGCCACGCGCGCTCGAACTCGCCGCGCAGGGACAGGTAGCGGACCCAGTCGGCGAGGCCGCTGTGGCGAGCGGCGCCCAGGCGCGCGAACAGCGGCATGCCGGTGCCCGCGATCCCCCGCCGCTGGACGCTCACGAGGTCGTCCTGGGTCGGACGCGGGTTCGGTCCGACGGCGCGGTGCACGAAGGTGCCCGAGCGGAAGTCGCGCGGCGGCGGCACGAGCGTCGCGGCCGAGGGTCCGTCGCCCCCGCCGGCCACACCGTGGCAGGTGGCGCACTCGCGGGCGAACAGCCGCGCGGAGGCGACGAGGTCCGGCTGCCAGGTGCGGATCGCGGCCACCGCGTCATCGGTCGCGCCGTCCGCCGCCTCGACCGCGCGCGCGAGCGACGCCGGGAGCGCGCCCGTGTCGATCGCCTCCCCCGCCGCTGCGCGCGCGAGCGCCGTGTGCCAGCGCTGGTCGTTGTCGGCCTCGATGCGCTCGAGCAGCGCGGGCGACGCGCCGGTGGGCGCCGGGGCGTTGGGGTCGAAACCGGCGGCGCGCCAGCCGGGCAGCACCGCGAAGGCCGGCGCATCGGACGGCCCGAAGTAGTGGGCGAGGTCCGCTGCGAGGGCGGCGCGCCGCTCGTCGGGGAGCGCGGCGGCGGCGTCGGACAGGGGGAGCTCGGGCAGCGGCGGCTCGCCGGCGCACGCGGACAGGAACGCGGTCGGGAGCGCGGTCAGGAGCGCCGTCGAGAGGGCCGTCGAGAAGGCCGCGACGAAGGCGGTGCACGCCCCCGCCGCCCGCGCGGACGCGGTGCGTGGTGCGGCACAGCGGCTCGGGTCCGCGGGCCGGCTCGCGGGCAACGGCCCGCTCGGAGCGGTGGATCGGGAGCGGCGGCGCAGCATCGGCGGAGCGCCCCGTCGAACCGACGCGGCGCTGCGCCTAGTCTGGGGCCGGGGCCCGCGCGATCCAGACGGCATTTTGTCGCACGCCGCGCGCCCCCCGCCCGCGACCGAAGGCTGCCCCCACCGCTTTCGTCACTGCTCTCGTCACCGCTCCCGTCGCCGCCCGCCGGCGGCCGTCCCCGACCCGCGCCATGACCGTCCGCCCCGCCCCCCTCGCCGCCCTCTTCGCCGATCGCCAGGCCGTCCTGGCCGGGGACGACGGCCCCGTGCTCACCTTCGGCGACGTGCCGGGCGAGTACCGCGCCGGGCGCGAGGGCGCGCTCGTGCTCGACGCCACGGAGCGCGGACGCGTCGTCGTCACCGGCGGCGACCGCGCCGACTTCCTGCACCGCATCCTGTCGAACGCCGTGCGCGGCGTCGCGACCGGCGCGGGCAACCGCAACATGCTGCTCACGCCCAAGGGCAAGGTCGTCGAGCTGTTCGAGCTGTGCGTCGAGGACGAGCGCGTGGTCCTCGAGGCCGAGGTGCACCGCGGTGCGAGCCTCGCGCAGGCGATCGACATGTACCTGTTCACCGAGGACGCGCAGCTCGAGGACGCGAGCGCGACCACGGCACCGCTCGAACTGGTCGGTCCGAACGCGGCCGCGATCGTCACCGACCTGTTGGGCGACGCGGCGCCGACCGAGTTCGGCCACTGGAAGGAGCGCGACGGCGTGCGCGTCGTGTGCGCGCTCGTCGCCGGTGCGCGCGGGTGGCGCCTCGACGCGGGCGCCGACGGCGCGGCCGAACTGTGGGAGCGCCTCGTGCGCGCCGGCGCGACGCCCGGTGGACTGGTCGCCGCCGACAGCCTGCGCGCCGAAGCGGGCCAGGCGCGCTTCGGCGTGGACGTGGACGACAACGTGTATCCGCAGGAGGCGCGCCTCGAGAACGCGTTCAGCCTCGACAAGGGCTGCTACACGGGACAGGAGGTCGTCGCGAAGATCGACACCTACGGCGGACTCAACAAGCGCCTCGTCACCGTCGCGCTCGACGGCGAGGACCCGGTCCCGCGCGGCGCGCAGCTGACGATCCCCGGCGACGACGGCCAGCCGCGCAGCGTCGGCATGGTCACGACCTGGGCCTACTCGTTCGAACGCGACGCGCCGATCGCGCTCGCCTACGTGAAGCGCCGCCATCAGAAGGTCGGTACCAGCTTCACCGTCGAGGGCTCGGGCGCGACCGCGACCGCGATCGCGATGCCGGTGCGCGCGGACGGCGAACCGGTCACGGGCGAGTTCGAGGGCTGACGATCCCACCGGTCGGACGCGGCGCGGCCGCGGACTCCCCTGCCGGCGGCCCGCGAGGCCTCATGGGGTGATGGCAGCACCCCATGAGACGCCCGCTCGCACGGACGCACTCGACGACTTCGCCCTCGACCTGGACCGCAAGGGCGGCGCGAACGAGGTCTCGGTGCCCGACGGGCTCGAGCGCGAGCACGTGTGGATCAACGCGCGTGTCGGCGTCGACGGTTCCTACGACGCCGAGCTCGAGGACCACCTGCCGTACGACGCGTACTTCGCGTTGACCGCGGACGAGACGCGACCGCGCGTCGCGCCCGTCGCCGGCGGCCTGCTCGTCGTCGTGCGCGGCGTCAACTTCAACGCCGGTGCCGAGCCCGAGGACATGGTCTCGCTGCGCATGTGGCTGTCCGGCACGCGCCTCGTCACGACCCAGCGGCGGAGACTGCGCGCGGTCGGCGACCTGGCCGAACACTTGCGCACGGGACAAGGCCCGGACTCCGTGGGCGAACTCCTCCTCCAGCTCGTCGACCGCTTGATCGAGCGCATGGCGCCGCTCCTCGAGGAGCTCGACCAGCACGTGGACGAGCTCGAGGACCGCGCCGAGGTCGAAGCACCCGCGCAGGTGCTGCGCGAACTCGCGACCCAGCGCCGCGCCTGCATCGCGCTGCGCCGTCACATCGCGCCGACGCGCGACGCACTCAGCCAACTCGCGGCGCTCGCGCCCAAGTACCTGGGCGAAGGCACCGAGTGGACCGCGCGCGAGCTGTCGGACCAGGTCTCGCGCTACGTGGACGACCTGGACGAGGTGCGCGACCGCGCGGCCATCGCCCAGGAGTTCATCACGAGTCGCCAGGGCGACCTGCTCAACCGGCGCATGATGATCCTGTCGATCGTCGCGGCGGTGTTCCTGCCGCTCGGCCTCGTCAGCGGCCTGCTCGGCATGAACGTGGGCGGCGTGCCGCTGCAGGACTCGCCCGACGGCTTCCTGTGGACCTGCGTCGCGGTCGCGGTGCTCGGCGCCCTGCAGTTCGCCGCGCTCAAGCTCGTGCGCTGGTTCTGATCAGTCGCCCTCGCCGGTCCCGTCGCGCGAGGTGACGCGCACGCGCGTCTCGACGGCGTCGCGCAGGTGCAGGTCGAGCTGCGGGAAGGCGATCTCGATGTCGTGCACGCGGAAGGCCGCGTCGATCTCACTGTGCAGCCTGTCGACGAGCTCGGGCCAGGCGTCGCGCGACGCGATGAATACGCGGAGCTCGAAGTCGAGCGAGCTGCCACCGAAGCTGCGGAATACGACCTGGGGCCCCGGATCCGTCAGCACGAGCTCGTTCGCGTTCGCGACCGCGCGCAGCTGCTCGTGCACGAGCTCGATGTCCGAGCCGTAGGCCACGCCGACGGGGATGACGACGCGCGTGATCGGGTCGGACAAGGACCAGTTGATGATGCTGCTGGTGATGAACTCCTTGTTCGGGACGAGCAGCTCCTTGCGGTCCCAGTCCATGATCGTCGTCGCGCGAATCCGCAGGCGCGTCACGCGACCCTCGACGCCGCCGACCGTCACGATGTCGCCGACGCGGATCGGTCGCTCCAGCAGGATGATGATGCCGGAGACGAAGTTCGCGAACACCTCCTGCAGGCCGAACGCGAGGCCGAAGGTCAGTGCGGCGGCGAGCCACTGCACCTTCTCCCAGCCGATGCCCAGCGTCGTGAACGCGATGCTCGCGCCGAAGATCAGGATCAGGTAGCGCACCAGCGTCGCGATCGCCGTGCGCGCACCGGAGTCCAGTGGGAGACGCTTGAGCAGCGTGATCTCGAGCAGGCCCGGCACGTTCTTCGTGCCGACGATCGTGACGAGCACGACGAGCAGCGCGAGGAGCAGGTCCGCGAGGCTGACCGCGATCGAGCTGCCTTCGCTCGCCGCCCCACCGTCGCCCGGTGCGGGGTTCGGGATCGGCAGCCCCGGTGCGAAACCGCCGCTCGAAGAACCGTTCGACGACCCGTTCGCGGCGCCCCCGGCGTCGGTCGCGGCCGCATCGCCGAGCGGCGCGACATCGACGGCGACGGCGTCCTCGCTCGACTCCACGTGGCCGAAGCGCGGCCAGACCTCGACCTGGTCGAACACCGCGATCGCGGGCAGGCCGGCGGACCAGATGCCGTAGAGCCCGAGCACGGTCGCGACGGCCAACAGGCTGCGGATGAACTGGCGCGTCTGCGCGTCGACCGCGGGCAGGTCGATGTCCTCCTCCTCGAGCGCCACGAAGTCGCGCGCCACCTCGCCGTCCTTGTCGGCCTCCCGCTTCGCCTGCAAGCGCGCCTGTGCGCGCTCGACGGCGAGTCGGCGCCTCGCGACGAACAACCAGCGCAGTGCGATCGCGTTCGCGAGGACGACGACGAGTCCGAGGACGAGCGAGAGTCGGTAGTACGAACCGAGCTGGACGGCCGCGTAGCCGTAGCCCGCCGCGCTCACGCCGGCGAGGAGCAGCGGCGTGAGCAGCGCGAGCCAGATCCACAGCCGACGAACCGCGAGCGTGCTCACGCCGACGCCGTCGCGCCGCTCCAGCTCCCAGGCGCCCACGTCGCGGAACGCGCGGCGCAGCGCGGCGAACAGCACGAGCTGGGAGAGCAGGAACGCGACGCGCCCGGGACCGCCGGACCAACCATCGGGACCGGCGGCGCCGAAGGCGGTCGCGACCGCTGCGAGTGCGACCTGGGGCGGACCGAGTCGCAGCACCCATTTGCGCACCGCGCGCAAGCGCTGCGGTCGCCAACGGAAGATCGTCTCGCCGATGCCGCCCACGCGCGCCGCCTCGCGCAGCGCGATGAGCGCGAACAGCGACAGGAGCATCCCGTCGATCGCGCGCCCGATCGCGAGCGTCTGCGTCGACGCGCGCCAGTCGGACGCGGCGAAGCCGGCCACGAGCGACAGCGCGGCCGGGACGGGGACCACGACGCCGAGGTAGGCGGCGGCCGCGCGGACCGTGAGCGCGTGCCCGTCGGTGCGGAACGATCGCGACGCGGCGCCCGCGCTCGCGATCGCGGCGCGCAGACGACGCGCCGTGAGCAGCCACGCGACGAGGAGCAGGAAGGCCAGGACCGCCCGCTCCGGTCGCCCTTCGCCCCCGCGGACGATCGAGCCCGCGAACTCGCCCCAGGTCGTCGGCGACACCAACCACACGAGCGCGTCCGCGTAGGCGTCCCCGTCGACCCAGCTCGCGGCGGAGTCGCTGGGGTACCACAGGATGCGCTCGTCGATGAAGCGTCGGTACTCGGCCGCGTTGGCCCGCAGGACCCGGTGGACGGCGACCTGTTCCGACGACTCCGCGATGAGGCGCGACAGGTCGTCGATCGACTGCGTGAGCAGCTGTTCCTGGGTGCGCAGGAGCGCGTCGACGTCGCCCGCCAACTCCGCGGCGCGGTCGGGGCCGAGCTCGGACGCCAGTTCGTCGAGCACGCTCTGGCGTCGCGTGCCGAGGTCGCCGACGCTCTCGAGCTCGTCCTCGAGCGAGAACAGCTCGAGCTGCCACTCGGACATGCGGCGCCGACGCTCCTCGGACTCGCGTCGCAGCGAGACGCTGCTCGGCAGCCACTGCGCGTCGCGCCGCAACAGGTCCCCCACGCCGAGCGACACGCCGCCCAGGTCCACGCGCGCCTCGGCCTTCGCGGACCGGGCCGCGACCTCGACGGCGCGCGCGCGCAGCTCGTCGGTCGCGCGTTCGGCCGCGGCGAGCCGCGCCGTGAGACCCTCCTCGCCGCCGCGCCGCGCCGCGAGCTCGGCGTTCCGCTCGGCGATCGCGCCCAGCGTCGGCGACGCGTCGGCGGCCCCCTGGACGTCGGCGCGGGCCTGGGACGCGGTCGCCTCCGCCTGGCGGCGGCGCAGCGACGAGGCCGCATCGGTCCAGGTGCTCGCGACGAGCTCGGCGCGCGCCACTTCGCGCTGCGCCTTCGCGCGGCGCTTGGGCAACAGCTCGACGCGCGCGTCGTACGACGCCGCCTCGGCCTCGAGCGAATCGCGGCTCGCGCGCGTGGCCACGAGGCGCGCGGACAGGGCGAGCGAGCGCGCGGTGGCCACGCGGTCGGACGCGTCGCCGTTCGTGGCCGCGACGACCGCGAGCTCCTGCTCGAGGTCCGCGATCGACTCGACGAGCCGCGCGAGTTCGCCGGGGATCGCCTCGCTGCGCGCCTGGCGCAGGCCGCTCTCGTCGATCAGCTCGGCCAGACGCGCACGCGCTGCGACCAGTTCGGCATCGGCTCGACTCGCGCGCTGTTCGAGGTCCGTGAGCACCGGTTCGTCCGGCAGCGCGGGCGGCGTCGTGTCGGGCGGACGACCGAGTTCCTCGTCGAGCGCGACGAGGCGCGAGGCGGCCGACTCGGTGAGCCGGCGGAACTCGGCGGCGCCGTCCAGCGCGACCTGCGCCGCGTCGAGCGACGCGCTCGCCTCCGTCACCAGCTCGCGCGCGCGCACGGGCGCGTCGGGGGTGACCTCCAGGCGTTCGCGCTCGGCGGTGACGGCGGCGCGCAGCTCGGCGAGGCGGTCGAGCAGCGTCACCTCCTGCGTCGCGGCCGATGCCGGGACCCCGTTCGCCACCGAACCGTTCGCCCCGGCACCGCTCGCCCCAGCATCGGTGCGCGCGTCCTGCGCGTGGACCGCGGGCGCGAGGTGGGCGACGAGAGCGAGGAGGACCGCCGCGACGAGCGCGGACGACGAGGAGGGTCGAAGCACGGTCGCGGGAGTCTACGCGAAGGCCACGGCACACCTACGATGCCCCGACGAGTTGCATCGCGCGCCCACCTCGACGCCGCACCACCTCCGTCGCCAGCACCACGTCCGTCCCCGGCACCGCTCCATGCTCACCACTCGCTCGTCCGCGCGACGCGCGCCCCTCGCGGCGCTCCTCGCCGCCCTGTTCGTCGCCGGCCTCTTCGTCGACGCGGCCCGCGCGCAGCGCGCGATCGAACCGGGGACGAGCCCCTGGACCGCGCGCGGCGTCGACGGCCCCGTCCAACTCGGCGAGCTGCGGCTCCCGGACGTCCGCGACCTCGCGCCCGTCGACCTCGCGCGCTTCCGCGGCGCGCCGCTCCTGCTCGTCGAGTTCGCCAGTTGGTGAGCGGGGTGTCGCCGCTCCGTGCCCGTGTGGCACGAACGCACGCGTGAACGCGTCGCGACGGGCGACCTGTTCGTCGTGGCGATCGCTTCGGAACAGCACCGCGAGCGCACCGCGCTCTGGGCGGAGCACCAGGGCATCGACTGGCCGATCGCGTGGGACCCGTTCAACCTCACGGGGTCCTTCGCGGTGCCGAACGCGATCCTGGTCGACGCGCGCGGCGCGGTGGTGCGCGCGGGCGTGCGCGTCGACGAGCTCGACGCGCTGCTCGACGGGCTGACGCCGCCCGACGCCGACACGCGGCTCGACGTGGTCGCCGTGCGCGGGACGGGCGACGGTGCGGACCGCGTGTGCGTGCACGCGACGATCGCGGCGCGGACCCACGAGCCGCGCCGCGTGCGGCTCGCGCCGACGGACCTCGAGCCGGTGACGATCGGCACGCGCGTCGCGACGCTCGGCCGCCGGTTCGCGTTCGGGACCGACGCGCTGCGCTACACGGTCGACCTGCCCCTCGAGGTGTGGGAGTCGGACGCGCCGCTCCCGGCGCGCTTCGTGTTCGAGCGGCACGCGACGGACGAGGATTCGCGGCGGATCGAGACCTGGGTCGACCTGCGCGCGTTCGCGGAGTGAGACTGGCCCGGTGGGAGTGACGTGGTGAGCGGTGCCGCGCTCAGCCGCGGCGCCGCTGGGGCCGCCGCTCGGGCGTCGCCGTCAACGGATCCTCGGGCCACGCGTGCTTCGGGTACCGCCGGCGCAGCTCCTTGCGCACCTCGTGGTACGCGTTCGACCAGAACGAGGCGAGGTCGTCGGTCACCTGCTGCGGTCGCCGGTTCGGCGCCAGCAGGTGGAACAGCACCTTCACGCGACCGTTCGCGATGCGCGGCGCCTCACCGAGGCCGAAGAGCTCCTGGATCCGCGCCGCCAGGACGGGCGGGCGTCCCGGCTCGTAGGCGAGGCGGATGCGCGAGCCGCTCGGCACCTCGACGTGGCTCGGCGCGAGGCGCCCGAGCTCGCGCTGCTGCTGGGGCGTGAGCTCCGCCGCGAGCCAGTCGAGCGCGCGCAGCTTGCGCGTCGACGCGAAGCTGCGGTGTCCGGCCACTGCGCGCTCCGCGACGCGCCCGCAGAACGCGTCGTCGATCGCGGGGAGCTCGAGCTCGGGGCACCACTCCGCCAAGCACGCGACGCGCGCGAGCCACCCCGCGGTCTCCTTCTCGGACAGGTCGAGCGCGCGCCGGGGCGCTTGGCGCGCCGCGGCGCCGATGGCCGCGTCCACGTCGCCCGGCGTGCCGCGACCCGCGGCTTCGCGTACGTCCAGCACGAGGTCGTCCCAACGCGACTCGAGTTCCTCGACCACGCGCTCGCGCTCGGCGTCGAAGCGCACGGTCACGCGCTCGTCGAAGCGCGACGGATCGAGCCACTCGCGCTCCACGATCGACGCCAGCCGCACGCTCGGATCGACGCCCGCCTTCGTGCGCGCGGTCTCGAGCGCGACGAACAGCTCGGGCTCCACCACGCCGCTCGTCGCCGCGAGCTCGACGCCCCCGCCACCCCGCACGCGCGCGGACCGCGAGCCGGGCGCGCGCCGGGCGCACAGCCGGTCCAGGTAGCTCGCCGCGATCGCGCGCTCGAGCGCGTGCGGGTCCTCGTCGGCCGTTCGCACGACGCGCCGCGCGTCCCGCAGGCCGAGCGCGCCGCCGAGCAGTCGATCGCGCACGGCCAGCACGCGCCGCGCCGGGCCCTGGCGCAGAGCCGGCGCCTCGGGCGGAACCGGCTCGCGCCGCTCGAACGCGAGCAGCGCGCGCACGCGCACGACCAGGTCGGAGTCGCAGGGCACGGGCTCGGGCGCGCGCCCGCTCTCGACGAGGTGCGGCGGCACGCGCTCGAACGGATCGCGTTCGGACAGAAGGGCCGCGGCCGTCGCCGCGAGCACCGGGCACCCGTCGCGCTCGCCGTTCACGAGCAGCGCACCGAGGCGCGGGTGCACGGGCATGCGCGCGAGTCGCTCGCCCAGCTCGGTGAGTCGACCGCCCGCGACGGCGCCGATGCTCGCGAGCAGCCGCTCCGCGCCGGCGAGCGCCTCGTCGCGCGGCGCTTCGAACCATCCGAACGCGCTGGGGCTCGCGCCCTGGTGCGCGAGCGCCAGCACCGCGTCCGCGAGGTCGGCGCGGTGCACCTCGGGCTCCTCGCGCTCCGCGAACGCGCGCTCCTCGTTCGGCGAGAACAGGCGCAGGCAGCGGCCCGGCGCGACGCGCCCCGCGCGCCCGCGACGCTGCTCGAGCGAGGCCTTCGACGCGCGCTCCACCTCGAGGCGCGTGAGGCCGCGATCGGCGTCGAAGCGCGCGCGGCGCAGGAGTCCGCTGTCGATCACCCGCGTCACGCGCGGCAGCGTGAGCGAGGTCTCGGTCACGTTGGTCGCGACGATCAGCTTGGGCCGCGGCCCTTCCTCGAAGACCGCGTCCTGTTCGGCGGCGGAGAGTTCGCCGAAGAGCGGCAGCGCGTCCCAACCGGCGCGTGCGAGCGGCGTCCCGAGCCGCTCGATCACGCGGCGGATCTCGCCCGCGCCGGGCAGGAACACGAGCGCGTCGCCGGTGTCGTCCTGCGGCAGGAGCCACTCGCGGACCGCGCGCTCCACGGTCGCTTCGACGCGCTCGTCCGCGCGCGCGGGAAGGTGCTCGACCGTCACCTCGAACGCGCGGCCGTGCGCCTCCACCACCGGCGCACCGCCGAGGAACCGCACGAGCGGCGCGACCTCGAGCGTAGCCGACATCGCGACGATCTCGAGGTCGAGGCCGAGGTCCTCACGCAGCTCGCGCGCGAACGCGAGCGCCAGGTCGGCGTCGAGGCTGCGTTCGTGGAACTCGTCGAGGACGACCGTGCTCGTCCCGGCGAGCTCGGGATCGCGCGCGAGCTCCGCGAGGAACGCGCCGGTGGTCGCGACGAGCAGCCGCGTGTCCCGACGCTCCACGCGCTCGAGCCGCACGCGGTAGCCGACCTCGGTGCCGAGCTCGACGCCGCGCTCGGACGCGATGCGGCGCGCGAGCGCGCGGGCGGCCACGCGGCGCGGCTGCAACAGCCAGATGCGCTCGCGCGCGCGCCGCGGGTCGTCGAGCAGCGCGGGTGCGACGCGCGTGCTCTTGCCCGACCCGGTCGGCGCGGTCAGCACGCAGCGCCCGTGCGCCGCGAGCGCGTCGCGCACCTCCTCCAGCCGCTCGTCGACCGGCAGGCGCTCGGTCCGGGCGGCCATCGGGGGATCAGCGCGGGGCGCCGGACGCCGTGGGCGCGTCCTCACCCGTGTCGGGCGCCTCTTCGGGACCCTCTTCGGGGCCCTTCTCGGGGGCCTCTTCCGCGGGCGGCGCGTCCTCGGCGGCGAGCGCGGCCGCGAGCTCCTCCGCGGTCAGCGGCACGAACTCGGGCGGCGTGCCCTCGAAGCCGTCGAGGCGGATGTCGATGCCGATCTCGATCGGTCCGGCCGGGAGCGTGCCGCTCACCGCGATCGGGACGCCGGTCGTCCTCTCGACGAAGAGGCGGATCTGGCCGCGGATGCCGAACGGACCGGTGAAGCCTTCGTCGTCGGGATCCGGCTCGACCGGCTCGCCCAGCTTGGTGAGCAGGCGCGTGGTCAGGTGCACCTCGCGCCCGATGAACGACCCCACCGGCGTCTCGACGACGGACCCGTCGCCGAGCGACAGCGCCGCCTCCCACACGCGCTCCTTGTCGAGCGTGTTGAGCGTCGTCACGCGGCGCCCGTCGCGGATCATCGCGCGCACCACGTAGACCGCGCCGATCGTGTCGACCGTGCCGGCGGGCACGCCGTACTCCTGCGCGTTGCGCCAGATGCGCGTGCCCTTCGGCGCGCCCTTGCTCGTGTCGCTGCGGTACGAGCAACGCGGCGCGCCGTCCTTGGTGCCGACGAGCAGCTCGCGCCGCCGGTTCTCGGTCCCCGTCTGGGTGAAGCGGTTGACGAGCGACGGCCACTGCTGCGGTTGGAACAGCGTCTCGATGCGCGAGTCCATCGAGTACACGCCGTACTCGCCGCGCGCGCGCGCCTCGACCCACGCCGTCTCGGCGCCCTCCTCGGCTCGCGCGAAGAGCCCGGCCTGGAACGGACGCACGCCGCTCGAGAGCGTCACGCGTCCGGCGTCGGCCTCGATGCCGACGAGCTTGACGCGCGCGTTGAACTCGAGGCGTTCGCCGCGCGGGATCAGCATCGGCACGAGGCCCTCGGCGCGCACGACCTCCTTCGGCGGCGCGTAGCTCGCGGCCTCGTCGGCCCCGGTCGTCTCGTCCTCGGCGCTGGTGGCCTCCTGAGCGTCCTGGGCCGCCGCCGGCGCCGCCGAGCCCGTGATCACCGCCGCCGTCGCGACCAGCGTCGCCGCCAGCGCGGCGAACCCGCGCGTCCCTCGTTTCCCGCTCATCATCGTTGCCCCCTTCGGTCTTGGTGCGTCTCGACCCGTTTCGTCTCGACCCGTTTCGTCTCGACCCGTTTCGTCTCGACCCGTTGCGTCTCGACGTGCGTCTCGCCTTGGTGCGCGACCTGGTGCGTCGCGTCCGGCGTGTGCGCGCCGCTCGTCCGGTGTCGCCGCAGGGTAACGCCCCCGCGTGGACGCGCCCCGGCGCTCACGCGTCGTGGGTACGCTCGAGAGCCGCGCCGGTCCCGGGCGAAGTCACCGATTCGTCCGCGGCGGCGCGACGCGCGGCCAGGCGATCGGCGACCTCGCGTTCGGCGACGCGAGCCGGCGGACGGTCCTCGGCGGCCGCGCGCTCGATGATGGCGCGGACGGCGTCCGCGATGCGAGCCTCGATCGCGTCGAGGGGCTCGCGCCGACCCTCCAGGTGGAACAGCACGCCGCGCACGAGCGCGCCGCAGTTCACCGCGTAGTCCGGGACGTAGAGGACGCCGTCCTCGTGGAGCCGGTCCCCGTGCTCGAGCGACGCCAGCGGATTGTTGGCGGCCCCTACCACGGCGCGGGCGCGCAGCTTGCGCAGGTTGAGGTCGTGGAGCACGCCGCCCATCGCGTTGGGCGAGAACACGTCGCACTCCAGCTGGAACTCGCCGCCGGGCTCCACGAGCTCCACGCCCAGCTCGCGCTCGGCGCGGGCCGCCCGCTCGGGGTCGATGTCCGAGCCGAGCACGCGCGCGTCCACCTCGCGCAGGCGCGCGGCCAGCTCGTAGCCCACCTGACCGAGGCCCTGCAGGACCACGGTGCGACGCCCCCAGTCGGCCTCGCCGAACAGATGCTCGAGCGCCACGCGGATGCCCGCGAAGGCGCCGGCGGCCGTGGCCTGGGCCAGGAGCCCCGGGCCCGCCGGCCCCGGATCGGCCGCGAAGCGCGTGTGCGCCGCCATCCAGGCCGTCTCGCGCGGACCCGTGCCCACGTCCGGGCCGGTGTAGTAGCGGCCGTCGAGCTGCTCGACGCGGCGCGCGAAGGCCCCGTAGGCCGCCTGGGCGTCCAGGTCCGGTCCGTCGAGGATCACCGCCTTCGCGCCGCCGGCCGGCAGCCCCGCGAGCACGCACTTGGCGGTCATCGCGCGGGCCAGGCGCAGGCAGTCGGACAGTGCCGCCTCCTCGCTGGCGTAGTCGAAGCGGCGGACGCCGCCCACGGCGGGGCCGGCGCTCGTGTCGTGCAGCGCGACGAAGGCCCGCAGGCCGCTCGCCTCGTCGGTCACGGCGAGGAGCTCCTCGAAGCGCTCGCGCGCGAGGGTGGACAGGATCTGGATCGACATGGGGACGCGTCCCATCCTGACCGGGCACCCCGGCGCGTGCGCCGATTTTCTCCCGTCACTCGTGCGACCGCGGGCCCCCGGACCGCGGCGCGCGGGAAGACAGCGCGGCACCTCGCGTCCCCTCTTCCCGCCCCGAGCCTTCCCGCTCGGAGCCCCGGCCGATCGCCCCCGCCCCACGCCCCATGCTCGACGACCGCCCCCGACGCTCCGCGCGCCGCCTGCTCCTCCTCGCGCCCCTCGTCCTCGCGTGTGGGTGCGCCTCGACCGACGACGGCTCGGACCGCGCCGGCCTGACCGAGGACCAGCTCGCCGCCTACCGCGTCGAGGTCGGCGACCTCGAGACGCGCCCGGTGGCGCTGATCGACGAGCGCGAGCCGGGCGAGGTGCTGACGGACCTCGACGTGCAGCTGCAGCGCTGGAACGAGCTGCTCCTGTCGTCGGACGACGCCGACCAGCGCGCGCGCCGCAGCATGGAGGAGCACCTGCGCCTCAGGGCACGCAACCACTTCGAGCTGTTGTCCGACCGGCTGGTCGACGGCATCGTCCGGCACCGCACCATCGCCGCCGCCGCGATCGGCTTCTCGGCGGACGACGCCGCCACGCCGCTGTTGGTGGCGGCGCTCGACGACGAGAGCGTCGACGTGGTCGACGCGGCGCTGTTGGGCATCGGCATGCTCGCCGACCCCGCGACGCCGATGGGACCGCTCGCGCGCAAGCTCGAACAGGGCGTCGACGGATGGACGCGCAGCAACGCGGCCTTCGCGATCAAGAAGCTGCTCGAGGCCGGGGCGCCCAAGAACCAGGTCCACACGTCGCTGCGACTGGCGTTGCTCGACAGCTGGGACTCGGTGCGCGCCCAGGCGGCGGCGGCGCTGATGATCGTCGGCGAACGCAAGGACATCGTCTCGCTCGAGGACGCGCTCTACGACCCGGCGACGATGGTCGTGCTCGCCGCGGCGAAGGGCGTGCGCCGGATCGGCGAGGAGGACGACTCGGCGCGGGGCGAGGCCGCACGCGCGCTGTTCGACGCCTGGCAGGAGCGCGACGGACGCAGCGTGCGCGCGATCCTGCGCGACCAGATGGCGCAGCTCGCGCAGCGCAACTTCGGCGACGAGGCCGATCAGTGGCGCGAGTGGGCCTACGGCCTGCCCTAGGTCGGACGCGGGGCCGTCGAGCGCGGTGCTGCTCGAGCGCGGCACTGCTCGACGGCAGCCCTGCTCGACGGCAGCCCTGCTCGACGGCAGCACTGCTCGACGGCAGCACTGCGCGACTGCGGCGCCGTCGGCGGCCGTGCGGCTAGACTCGGCCGCATGAGCATCCGCGTCTCCGCCAAGGCCGCCCGCTTCGAGGAGTCCGTCATCCGCGAGATGTCGCGCGTGTGCCGCGAGCACGGCGGCATCAACCTGGCGCAGGGCTTCCCGGACTTCGCCGCGCCGCGCGCGATGAAGGAGGCCGCCGCGCAGGCCATCGCCCAGGACGTGAACCAGTACGCGGTGACCTGGGGCTCCGCGGCGCTGCGCCGCGCCGTCGCCGCGCGCACGAGCGCGTACAACGGCATCCGCCTCGACGGCGGCCCGGTCGACCCCGACGCCCACGTGACGGTCTGCTGCGGCGCGACCGAAGCCATGATCGCCGCCATGCTCGCGGTGCTCGACCCGGGCGACGAGGTCGTGATCTTCGAGCCCTTCTACGAGAACTACGGCCCGGACTGCGTGCTCTCGGGCGCGGTGCCGCGCTTCGTGCGTCTGTCGGGTCCGGACTGGACCTTCGACGAGGCCGAGCTGCGCGCCGCCATCGGGCCGCGCACGCGCGCCGTCGTGGTGAACACGCCGCACAACCCCACCGGCAAGGTGTTCACGCGCGAGGAGCTCGCGGTGCTCGCGCGCGTGTGCATCGAACACGACCTGGTCGCGTTCACCGACGAGATCTACGAGTACGTGCTCTACGACGGCGCCGAGCACGTGTCGCTCGCGACGCTCGACGGTATGGCCGAGCGCACGGTGACGATCAGCGGCCTGTCGAAGACCTGGAGTGCGACGGGCTGGCGCATCGGGTGGTGCGTCGCGCCGCCCGCGCTGACGGCGGGGATCCGCAAGGTGCACGACTTCCTGACCGTGGGCGCGCCGGCGCCGCTGCAGGAGGCCGCGGCCGAGGCGCTCGGGTTCGACGACGCCTACTTCGAAGGGCTCGCGCGCGACTACGCGACGCGGCGCGACGCGCTCGTGCCGGCGCTCGAGGCCGCGGGCTTCGGCGTGTTCGTGCCGCGCGGCGCGTACTATGCGATGTGCGACATCCGCGGCGTGACGGACAAGGGCGACGTGGACTACGCCATGGAACTCGTGGCGGACGGGGGTGTGGCGACCGTCCCGGGCTCGAGCTTCTTCCACGACCCGGCCGACGGACGGCACCTCGTGCGCTTCTGCTTCGCGAAGAAGCTGGAGACGCTGGCGGCGGCCGCGCGCGTGCTCGGCGAACGCTGCGGAGCGCGCGCGTGAGACGGGCTCCGTTCGCCGCCCTCGCGCTGGCCGCCTTCGCGCTCGCGGCCTGCGACGAGCCGCCGCGCGAGTCGCCGACGCGCGGCCCCGACTTCGCGCTCGACAGCGGCGACGGCA
>Ga0180429_10000638_pt1 | contig 30991 bp, 20 predicted proteins | sample SS_ome_FD_132428 | JGI IMG/M metagenome (GOLD analysis project Ga0180429, IMG submission 132428) | Hypersaline lake sediment archaeal communities from the Salton Sea, California, USA - SS_1_S_1 metaG | ecosystem: Environmental > Aquatic > Non-marine Saline and Alkaline > Hypersaline > Sediment ...
CGCAGGCCCGTGTGCGGGTTGCGATGCGTGAGCAGCTTCGTGGCGTAATCCTTCTGGAGTTCGATCATCCGCTCGTCAAAGATGGAAGCTCCCTTCATTGATCCTTGCCAGTTGTGCGTGAACTCGTCGCCGTGCTTCACGCCGTCTGCCGTGCGGAACTGCCGGTAGTCGAGCAGGTCGAGATAGACGTAGACACCTCGCTTCTTGAGTTCGGCGATGAAATAGTCCATCCGATCGAGACCATCCGCATCAAGCTCCCCAGAGGTGCCTTGACGGTAGTCGATCAGCGGGCCGTAGCGTGAGTCCATCGAGTGCAGGCGGAGCATATTGACACCGTACTTCGCGAGCCTTGCGGCGACAACGCGGGCCTGTTCCTTCTCGGGCGCGCAATCGCGGCCCCCCACGTTTGTGCCGAAGAACCGCGCCCGTGTGCCGTCCTCGAAGTAGAAGTGCCCGTCGGGTCGCACCGTAACGAAGCCATGTTTTCCCGCCGGGGCGTCCAGCAGGCCGGTCAGATCGATGCTGTCCAGGTTCGTGTCGTCGAGCGGGAACTCGAATGGAAACCAGTCATCGGTGTCTTTGAAGACGTACTGCACTGCAGGGAGTTCGTCGCTCTTACCTGAAAGCTTCACGTCGTCGAACCAGGCGGTCCCCTTGCTACGGGCCAGGTTCAGCGAGACGACCAGCGTGTCCGCTTCGGCGGGTGCCACTGCCGAGAGGATCAGCTTCCGCCACTGACTGGTACCCGAGACGCGCCCGGTGGCGGTCTCGCTCAACCATTTCGTCCCGCGTTGCCAGGCGAGATGCGCGTAGGCCTGCCCGCTTACGGCTTCGGTCTTGCACCAGACCTCGAGTTCGTACTTCGTCCCCGGCTCGATCGGTCGTCGTGCCGCCACCCAGCGCCCGGTGCAGCGTTTCCAGTCGCGCTGGTCTCCCGCGCGGAACGAATCGCTGATCGTGAGACTGCGCTTGCCGCTGTGGGACACCGAGTCGTCCCAGTCAAGCCTAGCCGGCGAATCGAAGGCGTAAGGGCGCCAGCCGTCCGGGGACGTATCACGGTCACGGTCCTCTTCGAACGACGGATTCTGCACGAAGTCGTCCTGATACTTCAGATCGACTGCCGGCAGACAGAGCACGAAAACAGCAAAGGTCGTCATGAATGGGGTCCTCCGCGAGGCGTTTGTTAGTCAAGGGGTAGGGCTCGGCAGACCAGTCGGGATCCGTAGTGGCTCACATCCGCCACGGTTCGCGATATGGCCGCCGCAGCATCTTATCGGCCTCTTCGTCGTTGACGAAAACCTCCTTCTCCGGGTCCCACTGCAGCTTGCGTTTCAACCGCATGGCAATGTTGCCGGCATGACAAATACTGGCCGTGCGATGGCCCACCTCGACTGGTTCAATCGGCTCTTGGCGCGATTTGACGCAGTCAAGGAAGTCCCGATAGTGATTCTCGCTCACGGGCAGACGGATCTCGCCGGCTCCGATGGCCGAGTCCTTGATGGCCTCGGAGGACGCCTCGATCTTGTTGTAGGTGTATTGAATCCATCCTTCGGTCCCTTCGAAACGCGCTCCGAACCCGGGCTCCTGCGTGCGGCAGATCAATTCGATGCCGTCCGCGTAGCGCGCTCGAAAGTCGGTCTTCATCGCGGTCGTGTAGAGATGGCCCTTGGGCGGCCACACGGCGCCCAGATCCTCGAACTCGACCGGCCCGGTGCCGTCGGTCCCCAGCGCCCATTGCACAATATCAATTGCATGCGCCCCGGTATTGGTCACCTGGCCACCCGAGTAGTCCAGGTGAAAACGGAAACGGTACAGGCAACGGTCAAGGTGATAGGGTGCCCGGGGAGCCGGCCCGAGCCACATGTTGTAGTCAAACCCCTTGGGCACGGGCATCGGCTGCCAGCCCGGGCCGGGGCCGGCGCCGCTACCGTTGATGATAGCGACCACGCGCTTGACCTCGCCAATCCGTCCGTTGCGGACCAACTCACACGCCCGGCGAACCACCGAATTGGAACGATACTGGCTCCCGGTCTGAAGGATACGGTTGTATCTGCGGACCGCCTTAACCATCTCCTGTCCGTCGTGAATCGTCAGGGACAGCGGCTTCTGGCAGTAGACGTCCTTGCCGGCTTCGCAGGCCTTGATCGTGACCAGAGCGTGCCAGTGGTCAGGCAGCACGACCATTACCGCATCCACATCATCGCGGGCCAACACTTCGCGAAAGTCGCCGTGGGCGCCGCAATCTTTGTACCGGCCCGAGCGGGTCTCGTCGGCGTAGTACTGGTCCACCTTCTTCCGCACCGGTTCGCGTCCCAGGAAATGCTCGGGCCGCGCATAGCCGTAGCTACCCCGGTTCACGTCGCACACGGCCACGACCTGAACGTCCTTCTGCCGCAACATGCTCGGCAAGTCAACGCGACTCTGGTTGCCGCAGCCGATCAGGGCGACGTTGATCCGGTTGCTGGGGGCGTTGGCGCCCGCTACGGCACTTGGCACAACGACCGGCGCGCCGAGGCACGCGCCCGCCGCGATCATGAAGCCCCGACGTGACACATTTCGGCTTTCGTCGGAGTCTGTATGGCAGTTCAAACCGTCTGGCATGTTGGTGACCTCCGTCTTTCTGATGGGAGTTTCGCGAAGGGCCGGGACACCATTCCGTGCTTCCGGCATTCGTGTTCTCACGCCGTTTCTACAATAATACCCGATACTCGTCGCTATCGCTCACCAAACAACTCGCAGAACACCTCGCACAGTTGCTCGTCGTACAACTCCCAGTTCTTCCCACTGGGGTATGCATCGAATACGCCGATCCAGTTGTACCTCGTGGCCGGGCGAGGTATTCGCCTCATCATTCCAGCACTACGAGCCGGGCGAAATCGCATTTCTCAGTAACGATATTCGCGATCCACCGGCCGTTACTGTCAGTAACGTCCTCCAAAGGCGACCGGGCCGAGATAGCCCAACGCCTGGCGCTTCCGCCTGTGATTGTAGAACAACTCGACGGACTTGAAAACGTCCGTCTCCACCTCTCTCCGGGTCGCGTAGGTCTTTCCATGGCCCCATTCGCCCTTCAGCTTGCCGGAAGAGCTTCCCACCGGGGCGGTGTCCAGCAGTCCCGTTTGCACCTCATGCTGCATCTGATGCGACGCTTCTTCAAGTGCGACTGGAAGGCATCGGAAGCGTGCTCGGCCGCTGCTGCTGACTTCCAACACGTCGCACATCACGGCGACCAGTCAACCCCACATGAAAGAAGTAGGCAACAGAGGGTCTCGGTCAGTCGCTGCGTCCTTCCACTCCAGCGGCGAAGCCATGAAGCCATTCTTCGAGATTGGTGTAGCCGTCTCCGTCGTCGTCGTGAGGTTTTCCGGGAACGGTCAACTCGCGACGGTTTTCTTCCAGCAGCGGCCAGCCGCCCACTTCATCCCGACTGGCGATGGGCAACTTCCCGTCGCCCGTCTTGACGTTGCGAATGATGCGTTGGCGCACCTTCTTGGTCTGGAACGTCTTCGTCGGTCGATCCCACTCCAGGTTATGCCGTCGCAGAATCTTGTGAATCTGGTTGAGCGTTTGCGTGCGTTTCCGCGTCAACGAGTCGCGCATTTGCGTCAGAAGACGGTCTTGCTCTTCGTCCTCGCTGGGAACATGAATCCGTCGTACGCCCTGCACGCGATCGCCTCGCAGCAAACGATCCCGATTGATCCACAGAAGTTCGCTCAACGAGTGGGCGTCCCAACGATCCGTCTTCCGGCTCGACCGCTTCATCGGCTGCACCACGATCACGTCGTGGCAACGATCATCCTCCCGCAGTTGTTTTACCGGCCAATCGTGAAATCCGCACACTTCGAAGATGGCCACGTAGGACTCTTCGTTGGGGGTACCCTCCTCGTGCACCTGCTCCAGGAACTCGTCTACCTTCTTCCAGCGAGTGCTCACCTGCCGGCGGAGCACCACGTCGCCTCAACCCGGGAAAACCGGGCACCTGCTACAGAAAGATTTCCGAGGCCGGCTTGACCGAGATCGCCGGGATGCTCGACGCGCCACTGTCTCGCCGCTATCCTGGAACATTGCCCTTTAGGCGATCTGTTGTGCCGATCCTATGAATAGGAGTTACTCGTGATTAGTCTGGATCCTCTGCTGCGTCGTTCTGTTCCAGCGCTGGTCGTTGTGATCGCCCTTGTTGTCTTGCTGCCGATTTCCAGCGCCGATGCCACCAACATCCAGGACAATGTCGGCAAGGGCGCGGACATCATCATGAAGGAGTTGCGTTGGCCTGCATGGGACAAAGGCACCTATTACTGCCAGTGGTACTCGTATTTCTATCCCGAGCGCCACTGCACGTTTTACGGCGGAGTGGCGACGCACGGGCCGGATCATAATCCCGGAATCTTCACGACATATTGGGCGCCGACCAAGGAGATCCACGTGGGCGAGGGATTTTCGGGCAAGGGCTACGGGGCGGAAGGTTCCAAGGGCGGCGCGGGGGGCCAACTGCCAACAATGCGGCCGGGCGCGTGGTTCAAGTTTGTCATGCGCGTCTTTCCACGGATCGAGGGAATGGAAAACGAAGCACTCGTTGGTTACTGGATCAAGGACGTCGAGCGGAACGAGTGGCACGTCCACAGCGTTCTGGGCGTCGGCACGCCGGCAACCGGTTTCGTCGGCAACAGCGGTTTCGTCGAGGCGCTGGCACCGAACGTCCGACGGGTGTTCGAGCGGCGACTCGGATATTACCGACTCAACGGGAAATGGCATCCTTCCTACATGAGCACGAAGGGGCCACAACATGTCAGACTTATCGAGAATGATACGGCATTGCGGTTCGACACGGACTATACAAAGGGAAGAAATCAGGCCGACCCGTTCATTGTCAAGCAACCGAACCACCCGCCCATCGACCGGCTGAATATCGAGCGTTGCGAGGCGCATACTTGGAACAACCAAGTTATCGTGAAGTGGAAGCTTCCGAAGTCCTCGCCGCCGCAGATCGCGTGCAAGGTCGAGGCGTTCGCCGATCCGGGCGCTCGCGGCGAGCCGCTCGTGGTGGAGGCGGATTACGCGCCCCACATGAATGTGAAGCGTCTCGACGCGGGTCAGGCGGTAGGGGCGGTTCGGCTGAGCGTCACGGATCTGTTCGATCAGAAGAACTCGGTTGTCATTCCCGTCCAGCCGATTCAGCCGCTTGCCGCCAAATCGTCCGGCGGCCTTCGTTCGGGACTTGCATACGATTATTACGAAACGCCCGAGGCTACGAGTTGGAATAAGTTGCCCAAGTTCTCGGAGCTTGAGCCGGTCAGGCAAGGTGCGGTCAATGGCCTGGATGTAAGTGTCCAGAAGGGCGGTGAGCGCGCCTATGCTTTGCGTTTCGCCGGATATCTCCGTGTTCCCAAGAGCGGCTTGTATGCGTTTTCGCTGAAATCGCTCGACGGCTCTCGGCTTATCATCGACGGCGAAGTGATCGGGGACAACGATGGCCTGCACTCGCGCTCCGAGAAGATGTACCCCGCCGCGCTGAGTGCGGGGACGCACGAGTTCGAAATGCTCCACTTCCGCGGTCATTCAGGCATCGCGCTGCGGCAGTTGGAAGTCTTCTGGGAGGGACCGGGCATCCAGCGCCGCATGCTGACCGATCGTGACTTCCTCCGCAAAGCGCCGGCCGAGGCCCCTTCGATCCGCCTTGCGTCGGCGAAGAGAGCGGCCGGTCCGGATGACAATCTGGTTACGCTCGAACCACAAATCGATGAGCGCGGTCGCGAGATCAATCGGGTCGAATACTTCTGCGGCGCGCTTCTCCTGTCCACGATTTCGGAAAAACCTTTTGCGCTGTGGAGCGTTCTTCCCGAAGGTGAGAACATTGTGATGGCACGCCTGTGGTACGACGAAAACAACTCCGTCGACTCGAACCGACTGACCGTTCGCTCGAAAAACGTTATCGGATCGTGGGAGTTCAAACCCGAGGGCGAAGCGGGACTGGCGCTTGGCGTTCGCTGCCAAGGCGACCAAATGTCCTTCATGGGTGAGGGCTCGTGCGGCATGGAACAGACGGTAACGGGCGACTTCACCTTCACCGCGCGAATCGCCGATGTCAGCCGCTCGGAAGAGACAGGCACGCACAAGTGGAACTGGATCGGGCTCTACATGACCAGTCCCGAGGTGAAAATCTTTCGGACGGCCGGTCTGGGCATGCGCGGAATGAAGGATTATCCGGACCTGTGCGGAACGGGAATGGCGATACCCAGGTATCCCGAAGGACAATGGGTGAGATTGGTCCGGCGCGGGAAAGTCAATCAGTCGTTCGTCTCCGTGGACGGCAGAACGTGGACGAAGACCTTCGAGCAGATCGGCGATATCGCAAAAGAGGCACGCGTGGGTGTCAATTTTAAGGTGATACCACGCGGCGGGCAGGGCTTGTTCCATGCGGCGCTTGATAACGTGCGGCTGGAGAAGGGCAGGGTGCCCGGGGAATCGAGAGCAAGGCCGAGCGGGGAAGACTTGAACTTGAACAATCGAATCACCGCCCTGGTGCAGGCATCGGACCGGCCTGAGACGTTCTATGCCAGGAGCACCACCGAGGGGCTACTAACTTCAACCGACCGGGGCGAACGTTGGCAACAGGTCAATACGGGCTTGGGGTCGGCCGAGGCGATGGCGGTTCGGTCCGTGGCCGTCCATCCGAGGAACAGTTCCGTCATTCTGCGCGGAGGTGGCAACCTCGTCGGCGAATTGAAAGTCGGGACGTGCGCCGATAGTGAGTTCGGTACGCTCGGCCTGGGCAAACCTGCGTCGCCCGTCAAAGCGCCGGGGCGGATCTACGGGTGCGGCAAACGGGGTACCAGCCCGAAGGTCCTGCTCGAATTGGAACATTTCGGCGTCACAAGGTTTGATTCGTTCTACTTCGCCACCACCCGCGGCGTTTATATGTGGGGCGACCGCTTCACCAGATTCCGTCAACCATTGTACGGAATCCCGGGCGAGGTGTTTTTGACAGCCATAGGCTCCGGAGCGGGAGGTGCCTGCGCGGCTCCTTTCTCGGGCAAGCCCAGTCGGGTCTACCTTGCCGGCCACCGCAATCTATGGACAATCCTGGCCGATGTCCAGGAGCGGGAAAAACTCACGGCCGCCCTGGACTACGGCGGCGCCCAAGAGACAACAACCATGTGGAACGGCTACCAATGTCGTCAGGCCGGCGCGGATGAATTCCTCGCGTTCGGCCTTGCCGCCGGCGGGATCTCGTGCGTAAAGCCCGACAGCGAGGAAAAGGACGCGCTTTACCTCTGTAACCGCGATGGGATTTTGAAAAGTACCGATCGAGGGCAGACGTACAAACTCGTCTACAAGTCGCCGGTGGGGCGGTGACTTGTTCTTGTGGCCGGGGGCATCCATGACCGCGATCTCGCTGGGCACTCCGAGCATCCGAGTGGTCGCTGCCAATTGACGCTAATTGCGATCTCGCTATCGGCTACCTCGACGATCACGGCGCCCAAAGATGGTAGATTGCCCGCAAGGTGATGATCGACGACTGGCGTGGCTTTCGAGACAACGCGAGCCGCGAAGAGGAAACGCGAGTCTTACGCGACCGTGGCTGCACCGGCTACCCGCTGGGCAGCGTCACGTTTGTCCATCTTTGGAACAATCCGCCGACCGCCGGCCGGCCAGCCAGGGGTACTGGGCCTGTTTGCAGGCAGGACACTCGACCTGCTCGCGCAGACTGCTGATGTCGACCTGCCGAATGCGGTTGTCCCACATCTCGACGACGGTCAACTGCCGCGAGACGGCCTCGCGGTGGCCGCTGAGGATCTTGATCGCTTCGATGGCCTCGATCGAGGCGATCACACCGACGATGGGGGCAAGAATGCCGGCCGTGTCGCAGGTGGGCGTGCTGCCCGGCGGAGGACACTCCCGCATCAGGCAACGCAGGCAAGCGGTCTGGCCGGGCAGGATCGTCATCGTTTGACCCTCGGCGCCCAGGCAGCCGCCGTAGACCCAGGGGATGCCGCGTTTGACGGAGACATCGTTGATGAGGAACCGGGTCTCGAAGTTGTCGGTGCCGTCGACGATCGCGTCGACTCCCTCGCACAGCCCTTCGATGTTGTTGTGATCGGCGTTGGCGACGATCGGCTCCACTTCGACCCGGGAGTTGATCCGCCGCAGTTTTTCCGTGGCGGCGATAACCTTTGGCAACTGGGCGGCCACGTCGTCTTCATTGAAAAGCACCTGCCGGTGCAGGTTGCTGGTCTCGACGAAATCGCGATCGACGATCCTCACCGCCCCCACGCCGGATCGGACCAGCATATTGGCCAACGCGCTACCCAGTGCCCCGCATCCGCAGACCAGCGCCCGGCTTTCGCTCAACCGCCGTTGTCCGTCTTCACGCAGCGGCGGATAACGCATCTGGCGGACGTAGCGGTCGAAATTGTCTGGGTTAGTAGTGTTGTTGGGCATTGAACTTGCTCATTTTGTCTTGGGCCACCCTTGTATGATAAGGCGTTTCTGATGCAATCGCAACTGTACTCGGTCGGCGTGTCTGGCAAGATCACATGGCACTTGCCGGCGGGATTGTGTGGGGGCGAAGCCGGCCTCGGTGTAGTGAGAAACCGAACCGATCAGCCGGGCTCCACGATCTCCTCCCGAAGGCTCTCCCGCAGCACGTTGCGAAGATAGCCGGCCGTCACCGACTCGCTGCAATTGGCCACCATTTCCGGCGTCCCCTTGGCCACCAGCCGGCCGCCTTCGTCGGCGGCGCCGGGGCCGAGGTCGATGATGTAATCGGCGGCCTTCATCATCTGCAGGTTGTGCTCGACCACGATCAGCGAATGGCCCACGGCCAGCAAGGCGTCGAAACAGTCCAATAACTGCACGACGTCGCAGAAGTGCAGCCCGGTGGTCGGCTCGTCGAGGATGAACAGGCAACGGCCGCGGCGGGCGCCGGACATGTATCCAGCCAGTTTCAGCCGTTGTGCCTCGCCGCCGGAGAGCGTGTTGGCGGGCTGGCCCAGGCGGACGTAGTCGAGGCCCACGTCGATCAGCCGCTTGAGCCGCGCCTGGACCTTCGGCCGGCCGCGGAAGAAAGTAAACGCCTCGCGGACGGTCATCTCCAGCACGTCGGCGATGTTTCGGCCGCGGTAGGTGACGTCGAGGATTTCGTCGCGATAGCGTCGCCCGCCGCATTGGCCGCACTTCATGTATACGTCGGCCAGGAATTGCATGTCGATCTGGATGTAGCCGTCGCCGTTGCACGTCGCGCATCGCCCGCCGTCGACGTTGAAACTGAAGTGGCCGGCCGAAAAGTTGCGCGTGCGGGCCTCGACCGTGTCGGCGAACACGGCCCGAATCTCGTCGAACGCCTTCAGGTACGTCACCGGATTGCTTCGCGGCGAGCGGCCGACCGGGCTCTGGTCGACCATGATTACCTCGTCGACCTGCCCGTCGCCGTAGACGTCGTCGTGCGGAAGCGGCTTGGGGGCGTCTTTGTGCAGGCGGCGGCACAAGGCCGGGTAGAGGGTGTCTTGCACCAACGTGCTCTTGCCCGATCCGCTTACGCCGGTCACCAGACAAAGCAACCCCAGCGGGAACTCGACGGTGAGCTGCTGAAGATTGTTGCCGCGGGCGCCCGCCAGCCGGATCCAGCCGTGGTTTGGCGGCCGGCGTCGTCCGCTTGGTCCGATCCCTCTTCGCCGGGCGAGGTAGTCGCCGGTGAGGCTGTCGGGCGATTGTTCCATTTCCTTGGGCGAACCCTGAAAAACCACGCGACCGCCGCGCTCGCCGGCCCCGGGGCCGATCTCGATTACCTCGTCGGCCGCACGAATGATCGCCTCTTCATGCTCGACCACCACGACCGTGTTGTCGCGGTCGCGGAGCGAGCCGATGGCCTCGATCAGCCTTTGGATGTCACGAGGATGCAGCCCTATCGATGGCTCGTCGAGGACGTAGAGCATGTTGACCAGGCTGGATCCCAACGCGGCAGTGAGTGCCACGCGGCGCAGTTCCCCGCCGCTTAGCGTGCGGACGGTACGATCCAGCGCGAGGTAGCCCAGCCCGACTTCTTCCAGATAACTCAGCCGATTCTGAACTTGCTCGAGCATCGTCCGGCCGACGAGCCGCTCGTGGTCGGGCAGTTCCAGGCCGCGAAAGAACTCGGCCGCATCGCGGATTTTCATCGCCGAGATTTCGGCAATGTTGCGGTCGCCGATCCGCGTAGCCAGGGCCTCCGGCCGAAGCCGCGTTCCGCCGCAGGTCTCGCACGGCCGGTAGCTCCGCCAGCGACTCAGAAACACGCGGATGTGCATCTTGTACTTCCGCCGTGCAAGCCAGGCAAAGAACCCTTCCAATCCGCCGAACTTCCGCTCGGGTACGCCCGCCGTTATCAGTTCCATGTGCCGGGGGGTCAACTCGTAAAACGGCACGTCGACCGGTAGATCGTAGTCGTCGGCCAAGGCCACTAATTCTTCCAACTCGTGTGCGTAGGCCGGGCTGTTCCACGGCGCGATGGCACCTTCGCGGAGCGACTTCTCCGGATCGGGGACCACCAGTTCCATGTCGATGCCGATCACGTTGCCGAAACCCTCGCACTCGGGGCACGCACCCAGTGGGCTGTTGAAACTGTACAGCCGCGGTTCCGGCCGGGGGTACTCCAGTTCGCAATCCTCGCAGGATAACTGCGTGCTGAAGCCGAGCCGTCGCCAGATACGACCATCGATCCGGCAATCGGCACCTCGTTTCAGCGAAGGAATCGACTGGGCGTCGGCCACAAACGCGTAGCACGTTCCCCGGCCCTTGGCAAACGCGGTTTCCAGCGAATCGCGGACCCGGTTCTCGCCGCTCGTACCGGCGGCAAGACGGTCGACCACGGCGTACAGCCCGCCGTTGGCGGGGCCGCCGGCGGCAGACGGTTTCGGCACCGGCTGCTCGGCCAGGTTGATCATCCGGCCGTCGGCGATCACCCGGATGAACCCGTCTTCTTGCAGAGCGGCCGCTGTCTGGTCGAGCCCGTTTTCCTCCGGAAGCTCCACGCGGAAGGCAATCACGTATCGGGTACCCGACGGCAACGCGGCCAGTGTCTCGGCCACGCTTTGCGGCCCATCGCGACGGACCTCGTGTCCACACTGTTCGCAGAACACGTGCCCGATCTTGGAGAACAACAGCCGCAGGTAGTCACTTGTTTCGGTGGCCGTACCGACGGTCGAGCGGCTCGAACGGCTGGTACTGCGATTGGTGACGGCGATTGCCGGTGGGATGCCGTCGATTCGTTCGGCCTCCGGTTTTTCGAGTCGGCCCAGGAATTGCCGCGTATAGGCCGAGAAACTTTCGATGTAGCGGCGTTGCCCCTCGGCGTAGAGGGTATCGAGCGCGAGGCTGCTCTTGCCGCTGCCGCTGAGGCCGCAGAACACGATCAATTTGTGGTGCGGCAGGTCGAGATCGATTGCCTGGAGGTTGTGTACCTCGACGCCTCGCAACGAAATTTGGCCCGCAGCAGTCATACAGTCTTCCCTGGTTGGGTATGTCGACACGGGTACAAGCTATTATGATACCACACTGCGGTGGCGGCGTCCACGAAGTCGTTACCGCTGGGCGCAGTGCGACGGGTGCCCTTGCCGTAGATGCCGCTGACGGTTCTACTTTGCATCATGCAGTTCGACGGGCGGCGAGTGACGATCATGGGGTTGGGCCACTTCGGCGGCGGGGTGGCCGCGGCACGGTATCTCGCCCGACAGGGGGCTCGGATTACCGTAACCGATCTCGCCGATGAGGCTGCCTTGTCTGATTCGCTCAACGCGCTGCAAGGTGAGGTGATTTCGGAGTTCCACCTGGGGGGACATCGTCAGCGGGACTTCTCCGTCGGCGATCTGGTCGTGGTCAACCCGGCCGTTCGCCCCGAAAACCCCTTGCTGGAAGTCGCCAGGCGGCATGGAGTTGCGCTTAGTAGCGAGATCGAACTGTTCATGCGGGCGTGCCCGGCTCCGATCATCGCCGTGACCGGGTCCAACGGCAAGTCGACCACCGCCGCCATGACGGCCGCTATCTTCGAGGCCGATGGACGTAGAACCTGGCTGGGCGGAAACATCGGCCGCAGCCTGCTGGAAAATCTTGACGAGATTGGCCCCGACGACGCAGTTGTGCTGGAGATCAGCAGTTTTCAGCTTGAGCATCTCGGCAACGACGCCCCGTCGCCGCGGATCGCCGTGGTGACCGGCTGCCGCGCCAACCATCTTGACTGGCACGGGAGCTACAGGAGCTACGTCCGTGCAAAGCAGCGTATCCTCACGTGTCAGACGCCCAATGATCTGGCCGTACTGAACACGCACGACGCCGAAGTCGGCGCTTGGGGCCACTTGGTGCGGGGACGCCAACTCCCCATGGACCAGCCGCCCGTGGTACTCGCCGTTCCGGGAGAGCACAACCGAATCAACGCGGCCTGTGCCGCAGCCGCGGCGGCGGGGGCCGGGTGCGATGTGGAGGCCATTCGCACGGCGCTGGAAGCGTTCGCCGGACTGCCGCAACGGTTGGAACAATGTGCGGTGGTCGCCGGGCGGCGTTTCTACAACGACTCGACGGCAACCACGCCCGAGTCTACCGTTGCCGCGCTAGAATCGCTTGAAGGCCCCCTCTGGTTGCTGGCTGGCGGGCGTGACAAGGGCTGCGATTTCAACGTGTTAACCGCCGCAACGGCCGAAAACGCGCGGGGAGCCGCGTTCTTTGGGGAAACCGGTGAGGCTTTGCAGCGTGCTCTCGCGGCCGAGAACGCCAATCTGCCCTCGACCACCGTCAAGACAATGGCCCAGGCGCTGCAATGGTGCTGGGCCTGTTCGCGGCCGGGCGACGCGATCCTGCTCTCGCCGGGCTGCGCCAGTGGCGATCAGTTCGCAGACTTTCGTCGCCGTGGAGAGCAGTTCGTCGATTTGGTCCACGCCCTTGCCGACTCATTAGAGGACGACGGATAGACAACTTGCCGATTCCGGGCGCCTCCTACAAGAAATCGGCAAGTTGTTTACCGGTTGCCCCTAAAGACCGCAAAAACTCCTCTTGACAATAAACGAAACCTTGCTATCAATAAGCAAATTCGCAGAGAGCCTCAGGGTTTCACTGCGATCGGACCTCGAGGTCGATGGCTGTGAAGTTTCCTTGTTGGGGACCGATACGGCGCTGGGAGTCGTTACCTCGAGGTCTTTTTTTGTGCACCAACCACTCGACGTGGGTGGCATGGGCGACGTTTTTTGCAATAATGGAGCATTGGTTAGGTTGCCAACCGCTCAACACGGAATGGCCGCAACCAAAGACGCTTCTGTGGGAACCACAGCGGACACGGAGAGCACAGAGAAGAATACAGAAGGCCATCATCTTATCTTGTCGAATACACCAGGAAGTATCATTACTTGCTCTGTGGTCTCTGCGTTCTCGGTGGTTTTCCCTGAATGCAATACCGCCTGCAATACCTGCTGTAACGCTTTGTACAACAGCAACTTAGGCTTACTGGCGTTTGAATCTACGTGAAGTTCTTAACGATCTTTGAAGTTGGTAGTATTGAGGAGGATTCACGCGATGAAAGTCGTCAACTACGAACAAATCGACTCGGCGCCCGTCGAAATGGAAGGGGCGGTTGGCTGTCGTATCCGCTGCCTGATAGGGCCTGAAGACGCCGCGCCGAGTTTCTCGATGCGGCAGTTCGAGGTTGCCCCCGGCGGGTACACGCCCCATCACACCCACGCATTCGAGCACGAGGTTTTCGTGATCGAGGGCAACGGCGTAGTGCTGGAGGGCGAGAAAGAACATGCACTGGCCCCGGGCACGGTCATTTTTGTGCCGCCCGACCAATTGCACCAGTTTCGCAACACGGGCGCCGGCCCGCTGAAGTTCCTCTGCCTCATCCCACACCCCCTGCGGGGCATGAACGGGCCCTGCTCGGCCGCGTGTGGAAGTGATTAGAGGGAGGACGATCGTATAGTCGTTGTTCGCGGAGCGAACAACGACAAACAAGACGCTTGTTCGCGGAGCGAACAACGACCATAAGCCCATGTCACGATCCAAATCAGAAATCGCCCGACTGCGCGACGAGATCCGTCGCCACGATCTGAAGTACTACGTCGAGGCGGCTCCGGAAATCAGCGATCTGGAGTACGACCGTTTAGTCGATCGGCTCAAAACGCTGGAGGCCGAGCATCCCGAGTTGGTCACGCCCGACAGCCCTACGCAGCGGATCGGCGACCAGCCGGTCGAAGGGCTCAGCCAGGTCGAACATCGCGTGCCGATGCTCTCGATCGACAACACCTACAGCATCGAGGAACTGCGGAAATACGGCGAGCGAACCGCCAAACTGCTCGCAGGCGAGCTGATCGAGTGGGTGGTAGAACTGAAGGTCGACGGCGTGGCCGTGGCCCTGGTCTACGAAGACGGACTGCTGACGCGCGGCGTCACCCGGGGTAACGGCCGAGTGGGCGACGACATAACGCACAACGTCCGCACGCTCGGCGACGTGCCGTTGCGGCTTGCCGGCCGACAGGTTCCGCCCGTGCTGGAGGTCCGCGGCGAAATCTACATGGCCAATAGCGACCTGGTCACGCTGAACGAACGGCAGCGCAAGCAGGGCGAGCCACCGTTTGCCAATACGCGAAACGTAACGGCCGGCAGTATCCGCCTGCTTGACCCGCGGATCTGCGCCCGGCGGCGGTTGCGGCTCTTCTGTCACGGGGTCGGCTACGTCGAGGGGCTCCGCTCGCGCACGCACATGGAGTTCCTCGACGAGTTGCGCGGCTATGGGCTGCCGCCCACGCCCGAGGTCGACTGTTTCCGATCGTTCTCCGCCGCCGTCGCGCACTGCGAGGAGTTGATCGAGCGGCTGCACGAGTTGGATTTCGAGATCGACGGTCTGGTGCTGAAGGCCAACCGCTTCGAGCAGCGCGAGCGGCTCGGCGCCACGTCGAAGAGTCCCCGATGGCTGATCGCATACAAGTTCGAGAAGTACGAAGCCGTAACGCGGCTGAACGAGATTCGCGTCCAGGTGGGAAAGACGGGCACGATTACGCCGGTGGCCGAACTCGAGCCGGTCGAGTTGGCCGGCACGACCGTCAGCCGTGCCAGTCTGCACAACGCCGACGAGATCGCCCGAAAGGACGTCCGCCGCGGCGACGTGGTGGTGGTCGAGAAGGCCGGCAAGATCATCCCGCACATCGTCCGCGTGGAGAAGCACCGGCGGAAGGGATCGCCGGGTAAGTTCGCTTTCCCGACCGAGTGTCCCGAGTGCGGCACCGGATTGGTCAAGGACGAGGGCGGCGTTTACATCCGTTGCCCCAACCTCGAGTGCTCGGCCCAGGTGAAGGAACGCATCCGCTATTTCGCCAGCCGAAACGCCATGGACATAGAAGGACTGGGTGATAAGCTGGTCGATCAGCTTGTTGGCCGGGGGTTGCTGCACAACTATGGCGACCTGTACCGGCTGGAAGCCAATCAAGATCGCCTGCTGAATCTGGAGCGTATGGGACGCAAGTCGGCGGACAACCTGTTGGACGGAATCGACGCCAGCCGGGAACGCGGCCTGGCGCGGCTGCTCAACGCGTTGTCGATCCGGCACGTCGGCGCCCGGGTGGCGGCTGTGCTGGCCGAGAGCTTCGCTTCGATGGACGCGCTGATGGCCGCCTCCGTCGAGCAACTCAGCGAGATCAACGAGATCGGGCCGATCATCGCGGAGAGCGTCTACGGTTTCCTGCACGGAGAGTTTGGAGCCGAGACCGTCGCCGATTTGAAACAACTCGGCGTGAAGATGGAGTCGGCCGAATCGGCTGGCCGGCGGTCGCGGGTACTCGAAGGCAAGACCCTGGTAGTGACCGGCACGCTGGTCAAGTACACCCGCGACCAGGTGAAAGCACTAATCGCCCAGCACGGCGGACGGGCCGCTTCAAGCGTGTCGAAGAAGACCGACTTCGTAGTGGCCGGCGAGAAAGCCGGCAGCAAATTGGCCAAGGCGCAAGAATTGGGCATCCGCGTGCTTTCGGAGGAAGAATTCGAGCAGATGTTGAATGAGTGAGGCTCTTGATAGTCGTTGTTCGCTCCGCGAACAAGCGCTGGTTTGCGGAGAGGCGGTGAAGGGATCGTCTTTGGGAGTGCGGTGACTTGTCACCGCTTTGGATTTCCTTCCACTTCAACTGCCAAAACGTTTGTTCGCAGAGCGAACAACGACTATTACGCTTCCCCCTGCATTTTCTTGACGTAGTATAATGAAAGATGTACGGAGCATCCCCGGCAGTGAGGTTCCTTGTGAGCGACTTGTCTTCCCGGAAATCACCATTTCCCGAAGCCGATGGTAGCGGTGGTGCCGATTCCGCGGCCATGCCCCAGCGAATCGCGGGCCTGATCGAGCAGATCAAGCAGTCGGCCGACAAACTGGCCGACGACCGCACCAGCCGCGGCGACCTGAAAATCCTCAGCCGAACGCTAAGGGAACTGCGGTATGCCTTCAAAGTGTTCACGCCTTATCGGAATTGCCGCAAGGTAACCGTGTTCGGCTCCGCCCGAACCGCTAGCGACGAGCCCTCCTATCAACAGGCGGTTGCCTTCGGCCGGGCGATGGCCAAGCACAATTGGATGGTAATAACCGGAGCCGCTCAGGGGATCATGGAGGCCGGCCACGAGGGCGCGGGACGCGAACACTCGATGGGCCTGAATATCCTTCTGCCGTTCGAGCAGGAGGCCAACCCGATCATCGCCGGCGACCACAAACTGGTCCACATGAAGTACTTCTTCACCCGAAAGCTGATGTTCGTCAAGGAGAGCAACGCGATCTGCCTGCTGCCGGGTGGGTTCGGTACGCTCGACGAGGGCCTGGAGGTGCTCACGCTGTTGCAGACCGGCAAACGCGACGCGATTCCGGTGGTTTTTCTCGATAGCCCCGGCGGCGACTATTGGGCCACTTTTCAGCAGTTCGTCGAGCGGCAATTGCTCGGCAACGGATTGATTGCCCGGGAAGATCTCTCGCTGTACAAGCTGACCGACAGCGTTGACGAAGCCGTGGCCGAGTTGGTCGATTTCTTCCGCGTCTATCACAGCATGCGATACGTCCACCAGAACCTCGTGCTGCGGCTCAATCATCGGCCGAGCGATGAACTGCTCGAACGGATCAACACCGACTTCGCCGATATTCTGGTCAGCGGCCGGTTCACCGCCGGCGGCCCGCTGCCGGAGGAGAAGGACGACCCCGACCTGGCCGAGCTACCCCGGTTGATCTTCCACTTCAACCGTTTGAACCACGGCCGGCTGCGGATGCTGATCGATCTTCTGAATCGGGCGGCGCTGCCCGCGGAAGATTGAGCGAGGTACGGCTCTGGTCGATCGTTCCGTTTTTCGTATGATTGAATATCATCCAACGGCCTTTCTTCTGTGAAAACCTCCATGTCTGATACCGCTTCGCCCGGCGACACCTCCCAAGCGGCCGAGAAAGTCCGTTCCTTTCCGGCCACGCCCGGGGTCTACCTGATGAAGGACGCGGCCGGCCGCGTAATCTACGTGGGCAAGGCCAAGAACCTCCGCAGCCGGGCCGGCAGCTACTTCCTCAAGGCGGCTGCCGAAGATCAGCGAACCGCCAAACTGGTGCGGGAAATCCGCGATATCGACTACCTCGGCGCGGAAAGCGAGATCGACGCCCTGCTGATGGAAGCCCGGCTCATCAAGGATATCCTCCCCAAGCACAACAAGAACCTCCGCGACGACAAGAGCTTCCCCTATCTGGAGATTCACACCCGGGAAGACTTCCCCCGCGTCAGCTTCACCCGGGAGCCGAAAGGCAAGGGCACGAAACTCTACGGGCCGTTTGCCAATCCGCGCGGATTGCGCGGATCGATCACCGTGTTGCAGAAGGTCTTCAAGTTTCGCACCTGCTCGTTGGACATCAGCCAGGATGACCAACGCTGGCAGTGGTTTCGCCCTTGTCTGTTGGCCTCGATCGAGCAGTGTACGGCGCCGTGCAACTTTCGTATCTCGAAGGACGAATACCGCAAGATCATCAAGCGTCTGCAACAATTTCTCGAAGGCAAACGGAAACCGCTACTGAGGGAAATGCGCCGGGAAATGGAGGAGGCCGCCGCCGGGCGGCAATACGAGGCCGCCGCCGGACTACGCGATGAAATCGAAATGCTCGAAACACTCGACCAACGCGGCGACATCAATCGTCACGAACAACCCGAGGTGTTCCCGATCGATCCCAAGCGCGGACTGGCCGGGCTGCAAAAGGTCCTGCAGCTTGCCGAAATTCCGCGGATCATCGAAGGCATCGACGTGGCGCACCTCGGCGGCACGGAAACCGTGGCCTCGCTGGTGCAGTTCATCGACGGGCTGCCCTTCAAGCCGGGCTATCGCCGAATGAAGATCCGCACCGTCAGCGGGGCCGACGACTACGCCAGTATTCACGAGGCCGTCGCCCGACGCTTCGGCCGCTTGCACGAGCGGGGCGAGACCTTTCCCGACCTGCTGCTGATCGACGGCGGCCGCGGACAACTAAACGCCGCCCGGTCGGCCTTCTCTTTGCTTCAGATCGAACCGCCCACGCTTCTGGGACTTGCCAAACGCGACGAGTTGATCTTCACCGTCGGGGCCGACGAGCCGTTGCGGCTTACGCGTCGTTCATACGCCCTGCGGCTGTTGCAGTACGTACGCGACGAGGCCCATCGCTTCGCCCAGCACTATCACCATATTCTTCGGCGTCGCTCGACGCTGGGGGAGTGAGCGGGCAAAGTCGATTTCCGTAACTCGTGTGGTGTCAATCCCTTGCGATCATTCGGCTCCTTTCTGGATGCGACCACTTGCAACGGCGAGTTGTGTTGGTAAAATTGCGGGTATTACGCATTACAGGTTCGTAATACTCAGCTAGGGAGACACAATGATCCGAAACGTGCTGGCAATATCAGTATCGTTGGCCGCCTTGGCCGCGAACGCTTTCGCGGTGCAGCCGCCAGGCGAATTACCCAAGCCGCACTATCATCAAGCCGCGTCCGACCCGGCTTGGCTGAGTTACGCGGTGCAGTTTCACGGGCACCTGGGGCCTTGGGCCGTCGCCGGCTTGAGAAGCGGCATGGCCGCTCGCCGGGCCGTGGAAGCCGACGGGTATTTCGACCTGGACGTTATCGTGACGGGACCGATGGTCAAACCGCCTCACTCGTGTTTTCTCGACGGTCTGCAAGTTTCAACCGGGGCAACTCTCGGCAAACGCAATCTCCGTTGGATCAAGGCGGAGAAGATCGATCAAATCGTCGTTCGCGTCAAGAACACTCGTAGCGGAAAGCAGGTCGAGGTTTGCCCCACGCCCACCCTGCTGAAGCTTCTCACCTCTTTCAAGGGTCGGCCGATCGCCGGCTCACCGGCGCCCGACGACGAAGGACACCACCACCACGATCACGAGGGCCTTTTGCTCGAAGCCCTGGCAAGAAAGATCGCCGTGGCACCGCGGGAACAGATTCTAAAGGTGACGCCCGTCGAGTGAAACCCGTCGAGTGAAACCCGTCGAGTGACGCCCGCGGTAGCGGCCACGTATTCACTGTAGACCCCGAACGGCACATTCAATTCGAGGCGAGTTCCTTCTTTACGACAACATAGGAGACAGCACCGATGAAACTACTCAAGACTCTGAAGCACTCGTGGACCGTAGCCGCTTATCGGATTGCAGCAATCTGCCTGCTGGGAGGCGTGATTCTTGGTCTCGCTTCGAGCGTCGCCGCCCAGGACTGGAACGGCGTCGACGTAATCCAGCACAGCGACTACCAGGCGGTCAATGCAGATGGCACCAGTGCCTACAACGGCAGCTTCCCCATCAGGTTGCGAGGAGTGGTGCTCAACAACACCGAACAGTGGCTGGACGCCACGTCCGATTACGATCCGGGCGTCCACTTGGGGCAAATGGGTGGCGAGTCGGAGTTCTATGTCCAAGCGGTTGACCTCGACGGCACGCCGTGGGACCCCGATGCGAGCCAGCCGTTCGACGATTTCGGTGGGACCGCCTGCTGGATGGGGCAGAACTGCGGCAACTACATCGGGAACATGAACCCGATCTACAGCTACACCGAGGCGGCATGGTATGCCGAGTTGGATCGTCTGCACCTCCACCATCCCGAACCACCGCCGGTGGCGCCGCCGTTGCTCCGCGCCGGCGATCTGGTCGAGATCAGGACCCGCGGCGGACTCTACTACAAGGGAAAGATGAACGTCAATGAGCAGCACTCGAACGACCCGGACAATAATTTTGAAATTGAGGTTCTCCAGCCCGCCCACGGGCTGCCGGCGCCTACGGCGATAACACTCAGCGACATCAAGGACGCCGGCAACGTCGACATCTTCGACCCGGCGAGGCAGACCGGCGGCGAGCGATACCAGTCGACGTTGGTCGAGATAGAAGGCGTTCGCTTCGAGGACACCGTCGAATGGGGTTCCGACGGCAGCTTGGTGCTGGAGGACGCCACCGGCCGAACTCTGCCGGTACACCTGGGGCTTGACGGCAGTTTTGACCTGAACCCCGCGCCGAACGGTTTCTTCGACATCGTCGGCATAATGGACCAAGCAAACCATACCGGCTTGGAAGGCTACGGATTGTTGGTGATGAGTTTCGGCGACATCACGCCCGTGCCGGAACCGGCCACGATTGTTTTGCTGTGCGTCGCCGCCGCATTAGTGCTGGGGCGTATCATCACGAGGCGCCGGTACGCAATCCGCTAGAGATCGAGGCCCGTCATGCAACGTCGAAGCGGTTTTACGCTGGTCGAATTGCTGGTAGTGATCGCGATCATCGGTATTCTGATTGCGATCTTGCTGCCCGCTATTCAAGCAGCCAGGGAGGGGGCTCGGCGGATGCAGTGCGCGAACAACCTCAGGCAGATCGGCGTTGCGTTGCAGAACCACCTTTCCGCCAAGGGCGTCTTCCCCGCCGGCAACTACGCCGAAACCGTCGGGACCTGTATCGGAGGGCTTGTGCCGGGAGTGAACAGCCCTTCGGAAGATCGCGCCAACTGGATGATCCTGATCTTGCCCTATATCGAACACCGCCCGCTTCATGAACGGTATCACTTCGACAAGGAAAACGAAGCGCCGGAAAACAAGGACGTTCGCGAAACCTACGTCAACACGTATGCTTGTCCTTCAGACTTCGCCACCGACGAACTACTCGTGCCGTCGATGGGGCCCGCGGCTGCCTTTGCCATGGACGTTCCGTATATGCCCGGCTCATATCGCGCGGTCTCCTGTCGCAGCGAAGGAAAATACTTCCTTGACGGGGGGCAGCTAACGAGCTTTCCCTATCATTGGCGTGGGGCGATCCACGTCGTGGGCATCCTTGGGCTGAAGTCGGAGGGGTTCCGAAACATCACCGACGGCGCCTCCAACACGCTGATGGTGGGTGAGTCGACTACTCGAACAAATCGCGGATACCGGACCTTCTGGGCATATTCCCACTCGTTCTACAGTCTCTCCGCGGCTACGCCCCAGGCCAGAACCTTGCTGGGAGACTACGATCGCTGTACCTCGATCCCGGGCGTGGGGAAAACAAAACCGTGCGAACGTGGCTGGGGTAGCAACCATTCCAAGGGCCTGAATTTCGTGTTGTGCGACGGATCGACGCGGTTTCTTGCCAACACCATCGACATGGAACTCTTCTGCGATTTGGCCAGCATCGCCGGCGGCGAGGTCGCCTTGCTGCCCGAGAATTAGCTTGGCACCCGGCGGAAGAGAATTCTCCCTGTAGCCACCGTCGCCAGCCGGTGGAACGCGGCTCGATCCACAGTCTGGCGACCGCAGCTACCCGGGAAGTCTTCACCTGCGGCGCCGCATGCAGAAAAGACCGCATGAATCGCGGCCACTACGAGCGATCCCAGCCAGTTTTATTGCTAGGCACCCCCCGTAAGTGTGTAACAAGTGCCGAATTCCGAAAATAATGGCCGCGGGTCATTGAACTGGCGGCACAAAGTCGCTAAACTTCACTTATGTGGGATTTATGCCCATTGAGGTCTTTCAGTCAGTAGCGACGCGGGTTACTTGCCCGCTACGTTGTCTGGAAGGGGTCGCAATGCCTTGGGACGGACTCCAATACCCGAACAACCACGCCGTCCGCGTGGCCCCGGATGACGAAGCCGCCAGAAATGCTGCGGGGCGAATTTCGCCGCACGCTCGACCAGCGATATCGGCTGGCGATACCCGACGAGTTCCGCGATCGGCTCGAACTCGATTCGGCCAAATGTGTGCTGGCCAAGGAGCGGCTGGGCTGTATCAGCCTGTGGAATCCTCGGGTATGGGACGACAAGGTCCAGATGTGGATCGACATGGCGACCGAGAAGATCGACCGGGGCGTACACGATGGGGAGATCGGCCAGGTGCAACTGCTGGGCCGGCTGCTCTCCACGCGCCACGACTGGGTGGACGTGAAGGACGGTGGCCGAGTGCTGATACCCAAGGGTTTTCGCGATTTTCTCGGCGTCCTGCCCGAGGGGCCCGACGCGGACGACCAATCCGGCGGCAAGGGAAAGACGGTGATGGTAGTCGGCGCCGCCGTGTGCATCGAGATATGGAATCCGCCCAACTGGCTGAAGTACCTGGAGGGGCGAATGCCCAAGTTCCGCGGATTGGTGAAGAAACTGTCATAGGGCGGCCGTTGGCCGCACTCAAAGAAGGTAGAGTCCGAGACGGTCGTGATTCGCTCCGCGAACCAGCGTTTTGTTCGCGGAGCGAACAACGACGAAAAGTAACCATGCCCGGCCCGGGTAGTTTCGTACGCAACCGGCGTGTCTTCCGGTTGGGTTACAGGTCACAAGGAATGGGTTCCCCAGGGTGCATGAAGCAACCGCCCATTTCCGCCCGGGCTGGGCATGGAGACTATATCTCCCTCATTCTTGCCGGCGACCCGCCCAGCAAATCGCGCCGGTTAACAGCCGGACGAACCGGGGGTCGTGAAAGTCGCTCGGATGCCCCAGTGTGGTACGGAAAACCCGCGCGCCGGGGCAGCGTTCGATCCAGCCAACCGGTACGGCCCTATCGCCCGACGTGCCGACGAGCAGAACTTGGCAATCGCCGCCGACCCGCGACAGCCTCTGTGGCGTGCCGTGTGCCATGAACGGCTCCACGTTGGCCGCCACCGGATGTCGCTCGGCGCCCTCGGCGGTTTCCACGCGAATTCTCTCGATCCCAACGTCCCACTGAGCATCGTCACCGGGCGTTTCGACGTCTAGGTGGGTGAAATCGTGGGCGTAATTGTCGAAGAGATAACCGCCGATGGACGCGCCAACGACGGTGATCTGTCGGCCGAAAAGCACCAGGCAATCGACATCATCAAGGCATTCGAGGCCCAGCAACCCCTCGGCGGAATCGCAGAAGACACGGATGCACGTCATGGCCGAGTTGACCGCCAGTGCTGCCTGCAACGCGGCCGTCGGCTCGTCGTGGCGGCCAATCGATCCCCCGGCGACGAGGCACACCCGCAGCCGATGAAAGGACTCGTCCTCGGCCGCAAAGCCCGGCATGTCGTACGCCCGCAACGCGGCCGAGACGCCGACCGTATGATGAGCCGGGTGTATGAAGAATTTTCGCCCGGAAGAGTTCGAGCCAGAGTTCGAGTCAGAGTTCGAGTCAGAGTTCGATTCGGACATACCTCGATTATCTTCGATCGGCGGACGGCCGTCCACGGCTTGCCTTGGACGAGGCGGCGAAATCTCTGTTTTCACCGTCGATCATGCGGAAGACGAGGAGTTGACCGAACAGCAAAGATAGACACGGCTGGAGGGTGCCATGCCCACGCTTGCGTGGGCATGTTGTTCACCGGTGAGCTGACGATGTTCGTGAAGCAGGCCAGAGAAGAGGCTCTTGATTGCCTGATGCCGGATACCGCTTCGTCCGACTGCCCCCGCGTGTTGTTCACCGGCAAGTTGACACAGAATCTTGCGACCCTCTCGCCCCTCTCCCCTTCACCCAACGATTTTCTCGATGAGTGTCCACGCCAATCGACCGACCGAGGCCAGCACCACGAGCAGACCGAGCGCGGCCACGAGTTTCATCCAGCCGGGTACGGCACGGCGCCCGGTCAGTTCGGGCCGGGTGGCGAGGTACAACATCGAAAAGGCCAGCAACGGGAAACCGACGACCACCATTGCCTGGGCGAAAACGACCAGGCGCACGCGATCGTCGGAGGGCACGAAGATCGCCACCAACATGCCGACGATCAATGCGATCGTGGTCAGCAGCCTTGTGGCGGTGGAATCCATTTTGGCGTCGAGCCCCAGGCCGTCGGCGAGCATGGCGCCGCCGATCATCGCATTGACCAGGAAAGAGCTGAAGGCCCCGGCGAAGACGCCCAGGCTGAACAACACGCCGGCGGCCGGTCCGAAGAGCGGTTCCAGTTGTCGGGCAACGTCGGCCACGCTGTCGAGTTGCACGTTGCCGCCGTGGAACGAAAGTGCGGCCGTGGCCATGATAACCAGCGAGATGGTCCCCAGCACGGCGATGCCGGCCACCGAGTCGATCAGCCCGCGGTCGAGGTCGGCCAGCCCCCAGCCCTTCTCGCGTACGAGATACGATTGATAGAACGCCCCGGCCACCGAGAAGGTGGTGCCGATCAGTCCGATCACGGCGACGAGCGGCAGGGTGCTGGTCGGTTTCACGGCCGACGCCGCCTCGGACACGGTGTCGGGCCGCGCGCCACCGCCGGCGACGAGCATGAACAGGAGATTGCCGAAGAACGCCAGGATCATCGTTCCGACCAGGATCATCATCATCCGTTCGATCGGTTTGTAGAGTTTCCGCAGCCCGAATAGAAAGACGATGATTGCCGTATTTAGCGCCAGCAGCACCAGGTTCGAGGCGGTCAGCAGCGAGCCGCTTTCGGCATCGGTGGGACCGGCGCCCGCGTTGAGCCAGGGATCGATGGCGGCCAGCACGCCGAGGTTGTTTCCGAACTGAAAGCCGGCACAGACGAGAAAAACGGTCAGACCGGCGGCGGCGGCGAAGGGTCGTCCGAGGCGTGCGGCCAGTTCGTCGCAGAGCGTGCCGTCGAGCACCACGCCCAACCGTGCCCCCAGGGCGACCATTCCCATCATCAATCCGGCGGCGAGCGCCAACACCCAGATCATGCTGAACCCGTAGGCGGCGCCGACCTTCGAGTTAGTGAGGATGCTGCCCGGCCCCAGCACAACCGAGGCGACGATCACGGCCGGCCCCAGTGCCCTGAGTAAGCTGCGAACGGAAAACACCGGTGCGGATGATTCATTCATGTGCTGAGTATAGCCGAATCTACCGGAGAAGCCAGCCGTTTGCGGGAAAAAAGGATGGTGCCCATGTAGGACAGGATTTCATCCCGTCCAGACAGGTTGAAAACCTGTCCTACGACGACAGACAGGTTGAAAACCTGTCCTGCGACAGTCTAACGAGATCGTTTCCTGCCCTCCTTCTCCTTCTTCTTACCGCCGCCCGGCTTGCGGTCCCACGGCCGCGGTGGGACGGGGTCGTATTGCGGTCGGGCGTCTTGCTTGGGGCACGCGGCGATGATCGCATCGAGCCTCTCTCGAGCGGCGACGATCGCCGGCTCCGTGCTGTCGATCAGGTTGTTTTCTTCGTACGGATCGGCCTTCAAGTCGAACAGTTTCGCACTGCTGCCGCCAAGCACCCACAGTTTGTATTGTCTGTCGCGGACCACGCGATCGGTGAAATCCTGCTTGGGGCGCACGCCGCGCGCGTCCAAGACCGCCGGTCCGTGGCCCAACGCCATGATCCACTCGCGGGGGCCGTCCTTCTGTTTGCCGAGGATGACCTTGGCGATCGACTCGCCGTCGAGCGCCACGCCCTCGGGCAGTTGTGCACCGGCCAGTTCGCAAAAGGTCGGCAGCAGGTCGGTGAAATCGGTCAGCACGTCAGTCGTCACGCCAGCCGGCACGAGGCCGGGGCAGTTGACCACGTACGGCTCGCAACATCCGTTCTCGCCCAGCGAGGCCTTGCCGCCGCGGATCATCCGTCCGTTCATTTTTCCGGAGATACTGCCGGCGGTGCCGTTGTCGGTCGTGAAGATAACGATCGTCCGCTGGCGGATTTCCAACTCGTCCAACGCCGCCACGATGCGGCCGACCGCCGCGTCGGTGTAACGCACCATGGCCTTGTGCCTGGCCATCTTGTCGGTAACGTCGGGCTCGGCGGGCGTGTTCACCAGCGGACCGTGCGTCAACGCCATCGGGAAGTAGAGCATCATCGGCTCGTCTTTGTGGCGTTTCATGAAATCGATCAGAAAGTCGACGAACACGTCGCAGCCGAATCGGCCCTCGTAGGTCTTGCTGCCGTCGTTGGTGTGGATGTACGGGTCCCAGTAGCGTTTCCCGCTGGGCGGGTTGCCCGTCTCGTAGCCGGTCCACATGCAGCATTCGTCGAAGCCGTGTTTTTGCATGGCGTCGGGCGTGACGCGGAAGTCGTTGATTTGCCATTTGCCCGCGGCTGCCGTGGCGTAGCCCACCTTCTTCAGCAGCCGGGCGAACGTGACGTTGTGTTTCCAATCGAAGTGGCACCCGGCGCCCCAGCGCGGCACGTCCCAGTGGTTGCACCAACCGTTTCGCCAGGGATATTGCCCTGTCAAGAGCGTGGCCCGCGTGGGCGTACACTGCGGCATCGAATACGCGTTGTCGAAACGCATTCCGCCGGCTGCCAGCCGGTCGATGTGAGGGGTTTCGATATCTTCGGCCCCGTAGCAGGAAATCCATTCCTTGCCCAGGTCGTCGACCATGATGAAAATGATGTTTGGCGTCCGGCCGCGCTGCTGACAGAGTCCGAGCCTTCCGGCACCCAACGACAGGGCGAGCACCGCCGTGCCAACTATTAGCGTGGCGGTACCATGCTGCAATCGACCTGGTAAACAAGACGGGGGATACCCCCCTTTTGTAGAGATGCGGTTCATGTTGGAATCTCCTTGTAGCCCGTTGGAAGACACTTCCAGTACCATTTAATAGCTTACATGATTCCGAGCGTTGTGCAAACCATGCGGATGAGGGTATGATGTTTGGCGGCGGCCGACGGATAACTTACTCGTTTAACCCTAAGCCGAAGGCGACGGTGGTTTTGCGAAGGGGCCGCGCAACCAACGGCCTTCGCCTTCGGCTTCGGGTTAAACGACCTGATGGGAACCGGAAAGTCGCTTTTCGGCCGCCCCTTACCAGCGGAGAAGAACTCTCCGAGAACACCTACACGGAAAGGACGTCATGGCAATGCATCGCGCTTCGATACTACAGGCAATGGTCGCCCTGTGCTGCACGACCGTGCCGACTCATGCCTCGACCGACCACACCGGGCCGGCCGCGTACGCGTCGCCTTCCACGGGGGCGCTTGGCCAGTTCCGGCAGGAGGCCGGCGTACGATTTACCTCGGCGTCTACGGCCGAACTGACCTGGGAAACACACCACCCGTCATCCGCAACCGTGCTCTGCGGCGAGCAACGGCAGACGCCCGATCGCCACGAAAGTCCGGGCCCCGCGCTACGACACCGCGTCGCGCTCACCGATCTCGCCCCGCAACGGGTCTATTCGTACCAGATCGTGATGACGATCGACGGAAAGGAACATCGCAGCGAAACGTATCAGTTCGACACGACGTTCAACTACGCGGTGGCCTCGGTCGCCGAGTCTCGTGAAGACGGCGCGCCGCCGGCCGCCAAGGTGGCCGCCATCCTCGACGCGGCCGATACTCGCAAGGGCTATTGCCTGCTCGCCGGCACCGCCGCACACGAACTGGCCCGCGAATTGGCTCGGCAGAGCCAATTGATCGTGATCCTCCTGGAAGAAGACCCGCAGCAGGCGGCCGCGTCGCGTCGCTGGCTGTACGACCGGGGACTTCACGGTTCGCGGGTGACCGTGCAGATGATCGAGGCAAGGAACCGCCTGCCGTTGCGAGGGAACTTCGCCAACCTGGTCGTGGTCGACACATCGCCGTGTGACGTCGACGAGTTGATGCGGGTGTTGCGTCCCGGATCGACCGCCGTATTCACCGAGAACGCTCGCGCGGCCCTCGCGACGCAACGAAGCAAGGTCGAACGCGCCGGCGATCTCTCGCTGGTTCGCAAGGAGTTGCCGCAAGGTATCGGCGAGTGGACCCACCAGTACGGTACGGCGTCGAACCGGGCCAGTTGCGGCGAGACCTTGGCCGGCGCCCGCGGGACGGCCGACCTGGAGATCCAGTGGTTGGGCCGGCCCGGCGGCGATTTCGGCCTCGACCGCAATCCTCGCATGCCCGCCCCGCTGTCTACCGGGGGCCGGTTGTTTCATCAAGGGATGAACCGAATCGTCGCGCTCGACGCCTACAACGGTGCCGTGCTCTGGAACCTGGAAATCCCCTCGCTGCGCCGCGTAAACATCCCCCGCGACTGCGGAAACTGGTGCGCCGGGGGCGACCGGCTGTACTGCGCCGTAAGTAACCACCTCTGGCAGATCGACCCGCCAACCGGCCGCGTGCTGCAAAGCCTGCAACTGCCCGAGCCAATCCGACCGACCGATCCAGAGCGGCCGAACCACGACTGGGGATACGTCGCATACGGCGCGGGGCTGATCTACGGCAGCAGTGTGAAGACCGGCGGCATCTACACCGAGTTCTGGGGCGGCGCGCGCTGGTACGACAAACAGGATCTCTCGGCGACGTCCATGGTCTGCAGCGATTCGCTTTTCGCACTGCATCCGAATGACGGCCGGCCGGCCTGGATTTATCGCGGCGGCACGATCGTCAACCCGACGATTACGATCGATCACGGCCGCGTCTATTTCGCCGAAAGCCGCCATGCGGACGCCGCCCAAGCCGACGCCCGACGCGTGGCCGGCGAGGTGCTCTGGAAAGACCTGTACCTGGTCGCCCTCGACGCCGCCGGCGGACGCAAGGTCTGGCAACGCAAGCTCGACATCGTACAGGCCAAGGTCGTGTTCTTCGGGCAGGCCGATCCGGCGGGCGTTGTCCTGGTCTCGTCGGCCGACAACAAGTATCACCTCTACCGATTCAACCCCGACGACGGGACGCCGATCTGGCATGCCGAGCATCGATGGCCGAGCAACAACCATTCGGGCCACATGCAGCATCCGGTGATCGTCGGCCCGGCGATCTATCTCGAGCCGACCGGTTACAGCCTGGCCGACGGCAAGGTCATCGCGCCGAAGATTGGCGGGCGAGAAGGGTGCCACACCTACCTGGCGTCGAGCCGGGCCCTGATCTACCGCGGGCGCGGACGGCGGGCCTCGATGTGGTCGCTCGACGACGGCACGGTTACATCGTGGGCGGGATTGCGCCCAAGCTGCTGGCTCAGCATGGTCCCGGCCGGCGGCATGCTGCTCGTGCCCGAGGCCGGCGGTGGTTGCTCTTGCGGCGTATGGCTGGAGACGTCTATCGGATTTGCCCCATGGGAAATCGGCTTGACTGAAGACAACAAGCCCGGCGACAACAAGCCCGGCGACAACGGACAAGGAGAAGAACGATGAAGCTAACCACAATGCGATTCGTTTGCCTGCTCGGTTGCGTCTTTTGGGTCTCGCTTGCTCGCGCGGAAGACTGGCCGACCTATCGGCACGACAATCGTCGCAGCGGCGTCACGCCGGCGGCGTTGCAGTTGCCGCTGGTGCCGGCCTGGCAACGCAAGGCCGCCGTGCCACCGCAACCGGCCTGGAGCGCTCCGGCCCCTTGGGATGCGTATTCCGGCAACAACGGGCTGCAGGCGCAGCGGGATTTCGATCTCGTCTATTACACCACCTCGGCCGGCGAACTCGTGTATTTCGGCTCGTCGGTCGACAACGCCGTTCACTGTCTCGAGGCATCCTCCGGCAAAGAGCAGTGGGGCTTCTTCACCGGTGCCGCGGTCCGACTGCCGCCGACGCTTCATCGGGGCAAGGCCTACTTCGGCTCCGACGACGGTTACGCCTACTGCGTCGACGCAAGCGACGGGACGCTCGTCTGGAAACTCCGCGGCGGGCCGGCCGATACGCTGATCCCCAGCAACGGCAAGCTCGTATCGCCGTGGCCGTGCCGGACCGGTGTGTTGATCGACGGCGACAACGCTTACTGCGCCTTCTCACTCGTTCCCTGGAAGGACTCGTTCCTCTGTTCGCTCAACGCGGAAGACGGACGCGTGACGTACCGCAAATCGTCCGGCGTCAACACTTTCCAGGGCCCCATGGCGGCGGACGGGCAACTCGTCGTGATGCAGGGCAAGGCCCCGCCGCTGGCCTTTGAACCGGAAACCGGAAACAGCGTCACGGCCTACGGCCCGGCAAGCGGCGTTCGATGCGCGCTCCTTGGCGGCGGCCGGATGGCGGTGGGGCCAAAAGGACAGAAAAACCGGGATAACCTCGTCCTGGTCGTCGACCGGAAAACTCGCGCCGTCCTGGCCGGTTTTCCCGGCGCGGACAGACTACTCGTCGACGGCCCCATGGGCTACCTGCACCGGAAGGGTCAACTCGTGGCTCTCGATCTGGATCAACACATCGAGATGCGTGCCCGGCAGAAGAAATCGACCGAAATCACGCAGTGGGAACTCCTCAGCGAGGCGCCTTGCGAACTCATCAAGGCCGGCCGCCTCCTGTTCGTGGGAACGAAGGGGAAGATCACGGCCGTGGACGCCGCCACGGGGCAGGTGACTTGGAAAACCGACGTCGAAGGCAGCGTACACGGGCTAACCGCGGCGGCCGGCCGCCTGTTTGCCAGCACCGACCTCGGACACATCTATGCCTTTGTGCCGGGAAAGTAGGACAGGATGCAGACGAGATCGTCCGGTTCATCACTAAAGACGGCCGTGACCGATCGTGGCGTCTCGCTCTTGGCGTGTTGGCATGTTGATATTTTGGTAAGCATGTTTTGCCGGATCTGAAATCGAGCTGTCGACGTAACCCTTTTCCAGCAAACCGTTTACAATGAATCGACGCTTGGACGAAGCGGCTGCGCCGCGGGAGGGGGGAGCGGTTTTTAGGGGTTGTATGATGTTTGCGGGGCTGGGACGTCGAGGTTCTGGCGTGTGATACGCTTGGATTTCCGGCCGTTGTGGCCG
>Ga0180429_10000639_pt1 | contig 30939 bp, 22 predicted proteins | sample SS_ome_FD_132428 | JGI IMG/M metagenome (GOLD analysis project Ga0180429, IMG submission 132428) | Hypersaline lake sediment archaeal communities from the Salton Sea, California, USA - SS_1_S_1 metaG | ecosystem: Environmental > Aquatic > Non-marine Saline and Alkaline > Hypersaline > Sediment ...
ACGCACAACCGTTTCTTCCGGCAAACTTTAACTAACTGAGCCGGCACTTGACGCCCGCAGCCCGGTGAAAATGATGGCCGGAGGTGACCGCAGTCGCCCATCGCGCGTCGAGAAGCCGGCCTGTCGGCGACCGGGGTCAGCGCCTATAATGACGCATGTCAATAGTTTGGCATTTCAGCGGCCCACCAGACTCGGACCCGCCAGTCTCGACCGATGAACTACTTCGCCCACGCCCTACCGTTTCTCGACCGGCCGTATTTCATGGCAGGGACTGCCGTACCCGACTGGCTGACGGTCGTCGATCGCAAGGTTCGACTCCGCTTGAGGCACGTGAAGCCGTTTCTCGATGCCGCCGATTCTCCAATCACCGAGGTGGCCGGCGGGGTGCTCCAACACTTGGCCGACGATGCCCAATTTCACCAGAGCCGGGCGTTCGTCGAGACCTCGCTCGAGTTGACCGCCCGGGCAAGCAAGGCGTTGGGTGCCGAACAGAGCTTGCGCCCGCGTTTCCTGGGGCACCTGTTGCTGGAAGTCCTGCTCGACGCCTCGCTGGTGGCCGACAACCCAGGCAAGATGGAGGAGTATTACCGGGTGCTGGGATCGCTGGATCCCCGCTTGATCGAACGGCTAATCAACCGGATGGCCCCCCGACCCACCGATCGGCTGGCAGCGATGATCTCGGAATTCTGCCTGTTGCGTATCTTGTCGGACTATGCGGAAGATGGGAAACTGATGTGGCGCCTGAATCAGGTGATGCGCCGCCTGGGGTTGGATCAATTGCCCGATCGTTTTGCGGAAATCTTGCCCGGGGCCCGACGTCTGATCGACGCCAAGAAAAATGATCTACTTACGGGATTACCAACGAGTCCTCTCCAAGGAGAACGCCAATGCGATACGGAATGAACCTGTTGTTGTGGACCGACACGCTTTCGGACGAAACGCTGCCGCTTCTGGATCAGATCAAGCAGATCGGCTTCGACATCGTCGAGATTCCGATCTTCGAGCCCGACGTCGATGAGTACGCCGCGTTCGGCCGACACCTGGACAACGCCGGGCTGGCCCGAACCGGCGTCACCGTCCGCGGCCCGGAAGACAATCCGATGAGTGCGGATCCGGCCATCCGCCAAACGGGTATCGACGGCAACAAGGCCGCTTTGGAGTGTGCCCAGGCCGCCGGGTGCGAGAGCCTCTGCGGCCCTTTTCATTCCGCTTTGGGTGAGTTCAGTGGTGCCGGCCCCACCGAAGACGAGAGGAAGCGGGCCATCGAAAGCATGCGGCGGGTCGCTGAACATGCCGAGACCTGCGGCGTGAACCTCGCGCTGGAGTACCTCAACCGCTTCGAGTGCTACCTGTTGAACACTGCCGCCGACGGCGCCAAGTTTTGCCGCGACGTGAACCACCCTCGCTGCAAGATGATGTACGACACGTTCCACTCGCACATCGAGGAGAAGAGCCCCGCCGAGGCGATCCGGGCACTCGAAGACGTGCTCATCCACGTCCACATCTCTGAGAACGACCGCAGCACGCCCGGCACGGGTAACATCCGCTGGGACGAGACGTTCGACACGCTCAAACAGGTGGGCTACGACAACATCATGGTGATCGAGGCCTTCGGCCTGGCCCTCGAAAAGCTCATCCCGGCCACCAAGATCTGGCGCCGCATGTACGATAGCGAAACCCAACTGGCCACCGACGGGCTGAACTTCATGAAGGCCGAAGTCGGCAAGCGGCGGGGCGATTAGGTTGTATAGGGGGGGCCGACAGACAACTTCCTCGTTTAACCCCAATACCGTTCATGTTTCTTGTTAGCCTGGTCGCCTGCAACCGGCAGAGGGGCCGTTTTCCCGGGTTTTGCCGTCGCAGGCGACGGGACTAACATCGGTTTTCGCAGAATATGAACGGTATTGCGTTTAACCCTGAGCCGAAGATAAGTCAGGCCACCTGGAGGCCGCTATGAACGTCTACTTGCTCGCTACCCTCGACACCAAGGGAACCGAGATCGGTTACGTCCGCGATCGGCTCGACGCGCTGGGCGTGCCGACCACCGTTGTCGACACCGGATGCCTCGGCGAACCGGCATTCGCGGCCGACGTCGACCGCGAGCAGGTCTTCCGGTCGGCGGGCACTTCGCTCGAAGAGATGCGCCGCCACAACGATCGGGGGCTGGCCGTCTCGAACGCCGCCGCCGGCGCTTCTGCCATCGTTGCCCGAGACCACTCCGAGGGAAAGGTCGCCGGCGTGCTGGCCATTGGCGGTGGGGCGGGTACTTCGATCGGCACCACCGTGATGCGCTCGCTGCCGCTGGGAGTGCCCAAGGTGATGGTCAGCACCTTGGCCTCCGGCGACGTGCGCGCCTTCGTCGGTGATAAAGACGTCGTGATGATCAACTCGATCGTCGACATCCTCGGGCTCAACCGCGTCAGCCGCACCGTGTTGGCCGAAGCGGCCCACGCAGTGGCCGGCATGGTCAAGTTCGCGGTCGATACGGCAGCCTCCGAAAAACCGCTGGTCGCCGCTACGATGTTCGGCGTTACCACGCCCTGCGTTGAGCGTGCCCGAGAAGTGCTCGAAGAGGCCGGCTATGAGGTGCTCGTGTTTCACTGCACCGGCACCGGCGGCCAGGCGATGGAGTCGCTGGTCCGCGAGGGCCTGATCGCCGGCGTGCTCGACATCACCACCACCGAACTGGCCGACGAACTGGTCGGCGGCGTCCTCTCGGCCGGGGCCGGGCGACTTACCGCCGCCGCCGAAACCGGCACGCCGCAGGTGGTCTCGGTCGGTGCCACCGACATGGTCAACTTCTGGGCGCTGGACACGGTGCCGTCGCAATTCAAGGATCGCAACCTCTACAAGCACAACGACAATATCACGCTGATGCGGACAACGCCGGACGAAAACGCCCGGATCGGCGAAGACCTCGGCCACAAACTCTCCGCGGCGACCGGCCCGGCGGCGGTGTTGCTTCCGCTGAGAGGGGTATCGGCGATCGACCGCGAAGGCCAGCCGTTCGACGACCCGGCCGCACGGCGTTCGCTGTACGACGCGATCCGCGGCAACCTGGGCGGCACCCGGCTCTTCGAACTCGACCACCACATAAACGACCCGCAGTTCGCCGAAGCGGCGGCCACGAAACTAATTGAATTGATCGACGCCAAGTGAAACACAGATAGGAGCACTCACCATGCCCTTGTTCAAGCGGGAAGAAATCCTCGCCCGACTTCGCTCGAAGGTCGCCGACGGAAAACCGATCGTCGGCGGCGGCGCCGGCACGGGTATCAGCGCAAAGCTGGAGGAAGCCGGCGGTATCGACCTGATCGTGATCTACAACTCCGGACGCTTCCGCATGGCCGGACGCGGCTCGATGGCCGGACTGCTACCCTACGGCGACGCCAACGCAATCGTGATGGAGATGGCACGCGAAGTCATTCCCGTGGTCGAGCGAACGCCCGTTCTGGCGGGCGTATGCGGTACCGATCCGTTCCGCAAGATGGAGTTGTTCCTCGGCGAGGTCGACGCGGCCGGGTTCTCCGGCGTGCAGAACTTTCCCACCGTGGGACTGATGGATGGCCTGTATAGGGCGAACCTCGAAGAAACCGGCATGAGCTACGGCCTGGAGGTCGACATGATCCGCCTGGCGGCCGAGATGGGACTGCTGACGACGCCCTACGCCTTCAACGCCGGCGAGGCCGAAGCGATGGCCCGGGCCGGGGCCGATGTGCTCATACCGCACATGGGTCTGACCACCAAGGGGACCATTGGCGCCCGGACCGCACTGACTTTGGACGATTCCGCCCGGCGGGTGCAGGAGATGTGCGACGCGGCCAAGCGAGTCAATCCCGACGTACTGGTCCTCTGCCACGGCGGACCGATCGCCGAGCCGGAGGATGCGCAATACATCCTCGATCACACCGAGGGCGTGGTCGGGTTCTATGGGGCCAGCAGCATGGAGCGTCTGCCCGTCGAACCGGCCATTACCAATCGCATCCGCGAGTTCACCGACATGAGGGTCTAACCGATGAGCGAAACACCGCGCCGCTTCGTCACCAAGGACGATGTCCAGATTCAAAAGTTGCCGTGGGGACCGCACCACTGGCTTTGCCGGCCGGATATGCTCGAGCGTTGAATTATGTCGGAAACCACTGATCCTCGATCCGATCCGGAACGCGTAATCTCGCTCGACGAGTTGAGCAAGGCGTTCGCTCAGGTGATGGGCGGCGACGTGGTCGCGGCGGAGGAAACCGCACCGAGCGGAGCGCCAGTTTCCGAAGAGGCGGTTGCCGAAGAGGTGTCCGGAGAGCCGGAGTCGACCGTTGAAAAAGACGCCTGCCCCATCTGCCCACGCTCGATATTGGAGGCGATGCTATTCGTGGGCAACCGCGAAAACGAGCCGCTTTCGGCCCAACGGGCGGCCGAATTGATGCGCGACGTCGAGCCGGCCGAGATCCTGGCCCTGGTCGACGACCTCAACCGGCAGTATCGAACCGGCGGATGCCCGTATCGTATCGCCAGCGAAGGCGCCGGCTATCGGCTGGTGCTTCGCAAGGAGTTCGACGCCGTGCGAAACCGCTTCTACGGCCGCGTCCGCGAGGCGCGGCTCTCCCAGGCGGCCATCGACGTCCTGGCGATCATCGCCTACCAGCAGCCGCTCACCGCCGATCGGGTCGCGCGTTTGCGCGGAAGACCATGCAACCACGTGCTTTCCCTACTGGTACGCCGCGGCTTGCTGCGAATCGAACGCACCGAGGACAAGCAGCGAACGGCCCAATACCACACCACCGACCGCTTCCTCGAACTGTTCAACCTGGAAAGCATCGACGACCTGCCGCAAAGCGAGGAACTCGATCGGCAGTAGGCACGCAGGACAAGATTTCATCCTGTCCAGACCAGGTTGAAAACCTGTCCTCCTACCTGCTCCACGCCGTCGCCCGCCGGCCGCGTTCAACGCGGTCCAGGCCCGCTTGATGGGCTTTGATGCGTCTTTGCCTTTCTTGAACTTTCTGTTGAAGGCTCTGCTTTTCCGGCTGGTCGGCCGCTGCGCTTATCTGCCGCTGCAATTGGTCAAGCTCTTTTAGGTCACGCGCGATCCACGCCCGCAACGTGTTCTCTCTGCCCGCGCGGAGATCTTCGAGTTTCTCGGCGTCTACTTCCTTCAGGTAAGCGGTCAGCTTCTCGTGCAGTTGCTTGGCCAACTCGGGCATTGAAGACGATAAGTCGCGGCTTTCTTCGATGTCTTTGGATACGTCGAACAGGCGGGACTGGTTCGTGTTCAGGTCCTTCACCAACTTGTAATCGCCGAGCCGGATCGTCGACATCGGCACGTTGTCGAACCAGGGGTAATGGAAGATCAGCGGTTCGGCGCGTCGCCGGACTTCTCCCCCGTTGCCGTTCTCAAACAGCGAACGCAGGCTTCCGCCGTCGAGCGTATCGGGCAGCGGGACTTTGCCGCCGGCAAGATCGCAAAACGTCGGCAGAAAGTCCCAGCCGGCGATGGGGACGTCGCAGTAGGCACCTGGGTCGATTCCCGGCCCGCGCGCGACGGTAGGCACGCGGATGCCGCCCTCCCACAGCGACGCCTTACCACCGCGGAGCGGGCGGTTTCCGTGGAAGCCGCCGCCGTTGTCGGAGGTGAAGATGACGTAAGTCTTGTCCGCAATGCCGAGTGAATCGATCTTGTCCAACAGCAGCCCCAGCCCGGCGTCGAGATCTTCGGCCATGGCGGCATAGAGTGCGGTATGTTCGTCGTGGCCCGCTGTTGTGTATTTCTCCACCGTCTCTTTCAATGCGCAATGCCGCACGTGGAGCGCATAGTGCGAAATCCGCATGTAGAAGGGCCGGCCCGCCTTGACCTGTGTTGCCACGAAGGCGTTGGCTCGTTGTGTCACGCTGAAGATACGCTTGGGATCGTCGGTGGGCACGGCCACTTTTTGGCCGTCGACGTTGCGCCAGTCTCCGTGCCAGTTGTCGGTGCGGCCGTCGCTCAGGTCGAAGCCGGCGTCCTCTGGCACCTTCGGCGAGCAGGCCCACTTGCCGAAGTGCGCCGTGACGTACGCGGGGTCGGCGGCCTTGATCGCCCGGGGCGTGGTCAGGGCATCCGGCCCGCAATTCGCCTTGCCGAGCAAAATAGAGTGATGTAGCCGCGTGGGCGTCTTTCCGTAAAGGATGCTGTCGCGCGAGGGGCTGCACACCGGCGCGGGTGAATAGGCGTTGGAGAAGATCATGCCCTCTCTTGCCATCCGCTGCAAGTTGGGAGTTTGGAATATGTCGCTACGGGAGTCGGGCCTGTCGGCCTTCATCCGTACCGAGGTGTCGGTCCAACCTTGGTCGTCGGTGAAGAAGAGGATTACGTTCGGCCGGTCCCTTTTGGTCTCGGCTTGCGCAAGAACGCGAGCGGCCGGCGCCAGCGTTGCAAGGGCCACGATTGTCAGGAAGGTGTGTCGATAGAGTCTGACGTTCATGTCTTCCTCACAGTGCAATCTGAAGGGGCCCATCGATTGCCGTCTCATAGTCGTTGTTCATTCCCCCAGGCAGATCAGCTTGCCGTTTTTCAGGGAGATGAAAAGGTGGCCGTACGCCGCGGCGGCGCCGTCGAAGACGGGGTCGCTCCCGAGTTTGTGTTCGGCCAGGCGCTTGCCGGTCTTGGCCGAGTAGACCCGCAGGACCGACTCGCGTGGGTCGGGGTCGTCCTCGGACAGGGCACGGCCCGTCTTCAGTTCGATCGCCAGCGCGTCGAGCCAGCCGGCCAGGAAGAGATTGTCGCCGGCCAGGACCATCGCGCGGGGCTGGAAGGGCTCGGCGATCGACCACGACGAGCCGGCCGCCTCGCGTCGTTGCCGGGAACTCTTGGCCGATATCATCGAACCGATTGGGAAGAACGACTCCTCGTAGCGCGTGAACTTCTGGTGGAAATGGCCGTCCTGCTTGTACTTCTTGTACTCCGCCTTACGCCGTTGCTTGAGCCCCGAGTAGGGATTGACCACACTATATGAGGCGTTGTCGTCGAACACGACAAGCTGGCCAATCGTGCCCTTGACCTTCCAGCTTTGACGGTGGAACCACGTGCCGTCGAGCAGGCCCTTGGAGGAGAAGAGCGTCCCGCCCGCGCCGCCCCTGGTCAACGTCTTGTCCAGGTGGACCTGCCGCATCGAGATGGTCTCGCCGTCGGAGACCAGGATGTCGACCAGCGCCCCGGTGGGACTTACGCGCCGGCGTGTCGTCGGCGGCGGAGCGATGGCGTCGTCGTCGGCCTTGGCCCAGTGGCCCGAGGCCAGGACGCGGCTGTGCAGTTGCTTGCCTGTGTGCACGTCCAGCCCGTGCACGCGGATGCCGCCATCGAGGTTGGTCGAACGTCCGGCGGCGAAGTAGACCACGTCGTCGAGCACCAGCACGCTGCCGCTGATGCTCAGCGGCGATTCGAGGCGGTTTTCCGAGCCGATCCTGCGCTCGATGGCGGAGACCTTGAATCGCCACGCCAGTTCGCCGCTGTTGGCGTCGAGGCAGTAGACCGACCCGTCGCCACAGCCGACCACGCACAGGCCGGAGGCGTGAATCGTGGGCGGCGAGTCGATCGGGCCGTTGGCCAGGAACTTCCACACCGCCTTGCCGTTGGTCCGGTCGAGGCAATGGACGGTGTAGGCGTCCTTTTGGGCGACGTAGACCCTGTCGGCGGCGACGACCGGCGCGGTGATACCCTGGCCGATTACGGCCCCCCACCTGGTGGTCAGCTTGTCGGCGACCCTGGAGGTGGTCGCCCCGCTCCGCGCGATGTTTCCCCGGTACGTCGGCCAGTCGTTCGATTGCGGATCGCGGGCCGCGGATCGCGGATTCTTTCCGAAGGCTGGGCCTCGTTCGACAACCGGCGCGATCTCGATGTCGTCCATCGAGTTGTGTTCCAACAGCGTGAAGAACCCGTTGACCCGCACGCTTGAATAGCATTGGCAGGGATCGGGCGGGACGTAGACACAGCCGTTGGCGGGCATGATGCCGTATTGGCAGACCCCGCGGACCCACTGGTTGGTCGAAATCTCCTTCGTCTCGAGGTCGACCAGTTGGACGCCGCTATAGCCAATCAGCAGGTAGCGCCGCGTGGCCTTGTCGCGGTAGCAGCGGTGGTGGTGCTGGTTGTGCGCGAACGGCAGCAGGTCGGTGATCTTGCCCGTCTTGATATCCACGCCGACGCTCGTTTCGGCCTCGTTGAGGAAGTCGGTCTTCGGAATCGCAATGCCCGAGCGGACAATCCCCTCGCGGTCGGTACTGCTCTCTCGCCAGATCGACTTCTTGAGCGGCTCGGTCCAGATCTTGCCGTCTATCAGGAACAAGTCGCCCGGCGAGCCGAAGCCGATCGCGCCCTTGTTCTCCCAGAGCGTCGATCCGTCTTCTATCGAGTAACCGCACATGCGGTCCCACTTGAGGCACACGACGACGTCCTTGCCGATTATGACCGTCGGGGCATAGCTGCGGATGAACATCCCCTCGGTCTTGAACGCCGACTTCCAGCGCGGCTTGCCCGTCTTCGCGTCCAGGCAGCGCAGGTCGTTGTTGTCGAGGTAATAAACGTTGTTGCCCCTGGCCGACAGCGACAGCGGTGTAACGTGCTTGAGGTTCTCGCCGGTCGCGGCCCACAGCTTCTTGCCCGTGGTGGCGTCGTAGGCGATGATCGACTTGGCCGCCGTGGGGGTTTCAGGCTCGGTCAACTCCCAGTAACCGTGGCAGTCGTCGGACCTGGCGATCATGAGGTCCGGGTCGCCCTTGACCACCAGCAGCATGCCGTCGTGGTGAATGATTTCCTCGGTCTTCTCCGAGTCCTCGTAGGTCAGCAGCGTCTTGCCCGACCGGCCGTCGAGCTTCATCACCGGCGCGGTGAAGCCCAGCGTGACGTAGACGTCGGAGCCGATCGAAACGAGGCGGCGCGGTAGCTGCTTGGGCCCGGCGCGGAAGTTGTACAGGTGCGTCATCCAGGTCGGGATGTCGCGTTTCCACAGCAGCTTGCCGTTGAACGCGTCGCGGGCGACGAGTTTCCAGTCCGGCGGGCGATGGACGACGGAGATTTCGCCTTCATCCTGGATGTAGAAGACGCGTCCGCCGCTGGAGGTCATGGCGCTGAAACTGGCGAGCGCATCGTGGTGCCGCGTGTGCTTCGGTCCGGCGTACCACTGCAGGTGGCGCGGATGGCCCACCTTCTCGTCTTTGCTCACCGCATTGCCCGACGCGTCGTGCAGATAATGCGTCCACTCGTCGATCTCCCCGGGCCACGGCTTGGTGTACTCGATCCAGCCGTCCGTGTCGCCGGTCTTCTTCAGGTCCGCGGATGCCAGCTTCAGGGCGTCGGCCTTCAGCAGCACGTTACTCTTGACCAGCACGACGCCATTGGGCACGAGCACGCGAACGACTTCCGCGGCCGTCAATTCAGCAGCGTCCTCGATCACGATCAGGTTGACGATGTTGTCGCCGTGGGGCAGGTTCTTCCCGTCGTACCACTCGGCCGAGACCCGGCCGTACAACCCGAGCGAGTCGATATGCGCCTTGGCCTTGGCCACGTCAGCCGGGTTGGTATCCAGCCCATTGACGAGCAGGCGGTCATCCGCGTGCAGCGCCGCGGTCAGGCGGCCGTCGCCGCAGCCGACGTGCACCGCCACGCCGCCGCTGACGCCCGATTCCCGCAGCAAGTCACTCGCCGCCGGCCCCCCCAGGGCCGAACCGGACACCGCCAGAAACGTCGCGATCAACCCCAACACGGTCGTTTTCCGGTAGATCATCTTTCATCTCCATGCGTAGTTCTATCGATGCCGAGTAGGCCGGTGTTCAACAAACACCGCTGACCATTCTCATCTCAACGACACCATTATACCGCACGCAAGTTGGGAATGACAGATGAACTCGCTGGGCCAGGACCGTTGAAAAACAGTCCTACGGGAGAGTAACTGCTACCTGTCGATCAGCAGCATGTCGGCCACGTCCAACGGCAACGCAACCGTCATCGCGTCACTGGTGAAGACGGGTGCAAGGGTCCCCCGCTCGACGCTCCGCACGGACTTCGCCTTCGCCAGGCCCGGGATCTTCACCGTCAGCTTCTCGATGGGTTTGCCGGAGTAGTTCATCAACGGTATGGCCAACCTGGCGGGTTTGCCGTGCAGCGGCGGGGTGTCGATGCACGTGGTCTCTACTAGGTCCGCGCTGCACTGCACCGGTTTCAGTTCGCAAGTCCAGTGTTTCCCGCCACCGCCGTTTTCTTGTCCGGCCGGGTTCTCGCCGGCCGAGAGCGTCGTAGTTCCGTCCACAACGTGTCCCGGCAGAAAGTCATCCGTCAGCCGCATGCGCAGGTTGACGTCCATCGTGGTGGGCAAGTAATGGCCGAAGGCCGCGTTGGTCGAACCGCGGTCGGGAGGTAGGATGGGCAGGCCGCTCTTCAGGTACGCTTGCCCGGGCAGGAAGCCGAACAGGTACGCCTTGCCCTTGCCGTGTGCTTTGACCAACACGGCGGGACTGCCGTCGCGATACGTGCCCAGCACGGCGGCATCGCTCGGCTGAAGCGATTGCTTCCACACGATTACCGGGACGTCCCCGATGCGTTTGGGACCCCGGTAGTCCATTACTCCCGGCGGGGTAGCTTCGTCGAGGCTCCAGCTTACCGAGTCGATCGGCTCATAGAGCGGCAGGTCCTGTTTCGTGAGGAAGGGCTTGTTCGGCTCCAATAAATACTTGCCGACCAGTTGTGGATCGGTCTTGATCTGCTGGCTTGCCGCGCCGTAAAGCTGATTTGCCTTGGGATTGGGTTTGTTCAACTCATTGAAGAAACCGCCGCCGCACAACGCCACGAGTGTTCCACCGTCGCCGACCCATTTGGTCAGGGCCTCCACGGCCGTGGAATGCAGCCACTGCTGGGCGACGTAAATGACTCGATAATCCCTTGCCAGCCCGGCGATCACGTCATCCTCACTGAGAAAATCCACCGGGACCTGGCCGTGGCGCAGGGCGTAGTAGATCGCCTTGCGCTCGTTGTTGTGCATGGCCAAGGTGGAGTTGCTCGCGCCGGTCATGATGTCGTCGACGCTGGAGAGCAGCAGGCCCACTTGGGCCTGACGCACCTTGCCGTCGAGCACGTAGTCCTCGAAGATGCCGGCCTCGTGCGTGCAGTCGTGGACCGCCCGCCACATGTCCAGGTCGTCGGTCGCGATGTAGTTCTCCGTGGTCCCCACGGCCAGCGGCGAGGCGCAGAAATAGTTGATGATCTTCGTGCCGTGTGCGATCGTCGTGTAGAACGACAGCCGAAAGTCCCGCGGCGTGTTGCCCGGGCTGTGCGGCATGACGTACATCATGATCGGCATGTTGCGGTACTTGGCCCCGGCACGCAGACCGGAGGTGAGATAGCCGACCACCTGCACGCTCAGGTCGGGCACCTGCCAGACGTAGTCCTCGCTCCAGGGCATCGTCATTGCCCCCAGCTTGAATGCCCGCACATAGTGCATCTCGGTGACCAGGTAATTGGCATGAGGGGCATAATTCGCGCCGGTGAGCACTCCCTTGCCCTTCAAGTAGGCCGAGGCAGAAACGAAGGGCTTGGCCCCGTTTTCCATCCCGCAGAGCACGGAGTAGTAATAGAGGGGGTGGTTCCGGTCGGTAGTGTACTTGACCGGCCCGTCTATCTTCACGCCCTTGGCGCGAAGCCACGCGGCGAACTCCTGTTCGCTGGGGACGGCCGCCGGCAGGTGGATCTCGTCGCCGTAACTGACGATGTAGAGATCGTCGAGCTTCTGCTTGTTGATGAAGTCCCTGCTCGTATCCCGCCAATGAGCGGCCAGGCCCCGCTTCTTCCCCTCCTGGGCGACGGCCGTGTTGTCGCCCAGGGCCAGCGCGAGCCGGTCAACATGTGGCCGGTCGGCTCGACGAGTCGGCCGCTTCGCAGTACCTTCGTCGACGCCCAATCCCGAACGTGGACGTAATAGGGCGAATGCTACCCTGAACTGAACGGCCCGATGACCGGGATACACGGTCCCAAACCGTTGCTGGGATTGGTGACGCGGACGAACAGGTCACCGTCCTGCACCAGCCAGCCATCGAACTCCAAATAGCCGGCCTTCTTCTGGTCTTCCATGCCTTGGCGGTCGTTGGTCAGCCAGATAACGTCCACGTTACGCCGGGCCGCATTGAGCCGCAGTTTCTGGCCGTCTTTCTGTGGCCCGGCGATCAACCGGATCGTAGCCGGTCCCCTTGACAACCGAACCGCCCCGGGATGTTGCCAGACGATGTTATCGGTGCCGCCCCAGAAGTAGCGGACCATCGGCACTCGCTGGTGACCCGTAAACGCCCAGATCTTCGGGTCCTGCAAGCGGCCGCAGACCGCGCGATACGCCACGCGGCCGTGTTGCTCGACCTCGATCGTAAACTCGACGGAGAAGTTGAACGGCTGCTCGAAACGGACCAGGACCTCGTACTGGTCGGCGTGGGGAATCTCGATACGCTGTTCGGCGACGGCGGGCTGAGCTGCCGGAATCTGCTCGGGCGCTCCCAGACAACCCATCCGCGAGAGAAACGACATCGCAAACGTCGACGCAAAGTAGTTCTCGCGGTAGGGCACGACCTTCCAACCGTCCTCCTTGACGGTGAAGTCCTCTGCCTCTGCAACAAGCCGCACCGGCTTGCGCTGCGGCGCGGCAGCCACGGCCGGCGCCGCCGCGCAAGCGAGACCCGCCAATAGAATCCCCGTTGTCCCAAGGCGTCTTGTCCACGTGACGTTCATGTTCTTCCCTCTCTTCGTTTTGCGAGATTGCAGACCTGCCGCAGTGTGGTTACACTCCCATCAATAGGTCACATTGTAGTCGCGGATGTTCCCCCCGTGTAGTGTTTCAGTGTAGTGGTTCAGTGTAGTGGTTCAGTGTTCGACCGTTAGTGTATTATGCGTTGCGCCGACAATAGCCCCCGCGCGAATCATCGCGGGACGTTGCCGGGTATCCGTCCATTCTCGTTGCCGGGCAATGCCGCCATCCGCTCCACTTCGGGGGTGCATTTCCATGACAGACTCCTTTCTAAAAATACCAGATTGCCCAAAGTGTCAGCAATTTCACCACCCGCACCTAAGATCTCCGACCCCAATCCACCCATCCGAAAACCTGCAAGACCCCCGTTCCTGCACCCCAAGCAAATACTACCGAGTTATTGACCTTGACGCGAAACAGCGGCTTTCATAATCTCTCGCCTCGCCATTTCATTTCTGCGAGGTTTCGGTCGCAAGAGGGTCAACGCATGAAATGTCCCAAGTGCTGGGCGGAGAAGGCGTACGTTCGACGAGTCGACGGCATCAAGGGATTCTTGATGCAGTGCCTGCTCCTGGTGCCCATGAAGTGCCATCACTGCTATTACAAGTTCACCGTTTCGTGGTTCGTCACGATCGGAAAGCAAATCGAGCCGTCAAAACCGCGAATCGTGCCGATGCACCGCACGGACCGACCTTCCTACGCCGCACAACACCAGGCAACCGCGGAACTTCCGACCCAAGAGGTCCGAGGCTCCCGAAAACCAGGCCGCCGCGCCAAGAAAGACGCCGCCTGACCACACGGCCCCACCGTGGCTCTTCACCGCGAAATTCGTGCGGGTCGACACGAGTTAGCCAACACCGACCACAAGATCAGCCGCCGTGAACCATCCTCCCCGCTTCGTAGACCTGCACTGTCACCTGTTGCCCGGACTGGACGATGGGGCTGACGATTGGGAACAATCGCTGACAATGGCCCGGATGGCCGCTGCCGACGGGACCTCGATCATTATTGCCACGCCTCACCAGTTGGGTAATTTCGGACGGAATCGGGGGCAGATCATTCGGCACCGCTGCGCCGAGTTGCGGGAACTGCTCGACCGGCACGATATCAAATTGCAGGTATTGCCGGGCGCCGACGTGCGAATCGAGCCCGAGATGATCGCCAAACTCAAGTCGGGCGAAGTGCTCACGCTGGCCGACCGCCATCGGCACGTGTTGTTGGAGCTACCCCACGAGGTGTTTCTTCCCCTGGATCGGTTGTTGGACCGCCTGAAGGCCGCCGGGCTGACGGGCGTGCTTTCGCATCCGGAACGGAATCAGGGAATCCTCGCACGGCCGCGACTCGTCGAGCCGCTGGTTGCCGCCGGCTGCCTGATGCAAGTAACGGCCGGATCGCTGACCGGGACCTTCGGCTCCCAAGCGAAGCGGCTCGCCCAATCGCTGGTCGAGCAACAACTCGTCCATTTCATCGCCACCGACGCCCACGGAGCCAAATCGCGCCGGCCGCTGCTTCGCAGTGCATTCGATTGTGTGTCTCAACTTGTCGGACATGAAACGGCCGTCGATCTTTGCTGCCGCAATCCGGCCGCCGTTGCCGCCGGAAAGCCCGTGGACATCAAACCCCGAAAACCTGCTCCGACCGGGTGGTTTCGATGGAAGAAGGTGGGGTGATGCGAGACTTGGCATTTTGGAGATCGGTCGTCTGGTCCATTGCCGGCAGACCGGGCCGCGCCGGCTCGGTATTGACGCTGGCCGTGCTGATATTCCTCTCGGCGATCGGCCAGCCGCGTACCGGCCTGGCCGGATCGTGGCCCGACACCCGGGTATCAGGGCCGTTTGTCTGTCGGGCGGAGTTCTCTCTGGCGTCTTGGCAAGGCCTGCTGCGCGAACTGGGGCAACTCCAAAACGACCTGGTCCGACACCTGAAAATCCCCGCGGCAACCGAACCGATCGAAGTGTACCTGTTTCGCGACAAGTACAGCTACACGAGGTATCTCAAGAGGTACCTGCCCGAGGTGCCGTATCGACGCGCACTGTACGTGAAAAGCCAACAGGGGCCGGGCCGCGTGTTCGCCTATCGCAGCAACGAGTTGCCAACCGACCTGCGACACGAATGCACGCATGCCCTGCTGCACGCCGTGCTGCCGGTCGTTCCCCTCTGGCTGGACGAAGGACTGGCCGAGTACTTCGAGGTCACCGCGAGCAAACGGGCGTTCGACAATCCGCACCTTGGCAGTCTCCGCTGGAGCTTACGTTTCGGCATGGCCCCTCGACTCGGAAGTCTAGAGAAGAAGGGCAATATGCCAGATATGGGACGAGCGGAGTATCGTGCATCCTGGGCCTGGGTTCATTTCATGCTTCACGGCCCCGAGCAGGGCCATGATGAACTGGTCGCCTATCTGCAAGACATCCGCGCCAATACCCCACCCGGCCTGTTGAGCGAACGGCTTGATCGCCAACTGCACGGCTCACAAGACCGCTTCGTGGCGCATTTCCGCGCGTGGAAGCGTTAGGCTGTTTAGCGGTTTGAACAGGGTTCTTGCTTCGTAATATGGCGAAGACAGGAAATACAGTGAAACCCTGCCGATTATTCCGGGGTCTTTTCCCGGCTTTACTCCAGTTAGGCTGACTCTGCGGCCGATAGGTACAGCGATTGCAGAGCCTTGCTATCCGTCACGCCTAGTGGCGAGGCAGCTCGCTTATCGTCCTATGCCGAGAATCAGCAATGCAGAGCGGTGCCCCCTGAAGGGCCGGAGACCTCTTTGCAGAAACGGAGTCGTTCCGATGCACAGAATTGACATTTTCAAGGGGTTTGTTGTCTTGTTGGCCGTAACGGGGTTGTGTTTTCCGCAACCGCTGTTGGCTGCCGTCACCAATCCGACACCGGTCGTAACCGACGTGGCGTTGGCCGACGATGGCATGCTGCTCGGCCAGGTGGTGGACGATCAGGGAGCTGCCATGGCAGGCGTGCAGGTCACCTTGCAGGACCAATTCCAGCTCGGCGGCATCACGATGACCAACGAGGAAGGATACTTCCGCGTGCAGGGCCTCCATGGCGGCATTTACCAGGTTGTTGCAGCGGGCGGACAAGGGAGCTTCCGGCTCTGGACGCCCGGCACGGCGCCTCCGTTGGCCGAACAGGGCGCCCTGATCGTAGCCGGCAGCGAGATCGAGCGAGGACAGTGTGTCGAACCGTTGCTGAGTTGGCTGGCCAACCCCTGGATGCTTGCTGCCGTAGTGGCGGCCTCGGTGGCCGTGCCGGTTGCCATTCACAACGCCCAAGACGACGAACCGGCCAGCCCATAAGCCCGTAGCCCGCACTTCCGGGCGCTCGGGGCCGTTTTTTTCCGAATCGGTATTTCCTTGCGGCTCCATTTCGGGTAGCATTCCGTCGCCTTTTCAGTTGCGGGGATTGTATCGGCGCGAGTTCTTCGCGCGATCGACCCGCGTTGTTGTTCGCACTTTTTCGTTGGGGCTCCGGCCCCGGCAGGAAAGGAATCTGCTCATGAAGCGCGCCGGAATACTCAACAGCGGCATGCTCATCTTGTCTTGCCTGGGAATGATTCTTCCCGCTCCCATTCTTCAAGCGGCTGTCGACGGTTCCGCCCCCGCGGGTACGGACGTGCAATTGCGCCAAGGCGGAATGCTGTGGGGGCAGGTGATCGATTCCAACGGAAATCCGCTGCCGGGCACGGCGGTCTTGTTACGCCACCGGGACCGCGACGTGGCCACAACCATGACCGACCAGTCGGGTTATTTCTTAAGCGGAGGACTCCGTGGCGGGACCTACGAGATCATCGCCGGTGAAGCACGAGGAATGTTCAGACTCTGGACGCCCAACACCGCACCGCCTACGGCCAGGCCGGGTGCGTTGCTGGTGGCCGGAGGCGAAGGAGTCCGCGGTCAATGCGGACCGATCGCATATTGGCTGGGGAATCCATGGATAGTGGCCGGGATCGTCGCTGCGGCCGTCGCCATCCCCGTCGCGATTCACAACAACCGGATCCACCGGGCTACAAGTCCTTAGAGTGTCACGTTGAGATTACCGTGCAATTTGCACTATATCGAGGATCGACTATTTGGTTGTGGCTGCAAGCCACGTCACGGTGGGAGAGAGGAAAGACCCCGATGAATTGTCTGCTACCATTGACGCGTACTCTTGTATTTCTGGCGTGTCTGGGGCTTATCATGCCCGGCGCCGTGTTGCGGGCGGCCCGGCCGGACGGCGGCAGTCCACCCGGCCGGCAAACCTCGTCGGCCACGCCGCCGGTCAGCGACGTGGAACTCGACGCGGAAGGCCGTTTGCGGGGTGCCGTGATCAACGTCCAGGGCGTACCGGTTGCCAGGGCAACCGTGGTCGTGTGGCAGGATGGTCGGGAAGTGGCCAGAACGGCGGCCGATGCCTTGGGATGCTTTTCGGTCAATGGGCTGCGCGGCGGAACTTATCTGATCAGCGTCGGCAACAGCGCGAAGCCGTATCGCACGTGGGTAACGCAAACCGCACCTCCGAAGACCAGCCCGTTGGCGCTGATTATCGTCGGCGGCGACGTTGTACGCGGCCAAGTACCCCTGGGAAACTTCTTCTGTTCCGACGCGGTCGTCATCGCCGGCATGGTGGGAGCGATCATCGCGATACCGGTCGCCGTTCATCAGTCGCATGGCGACGACCCGAGCAGCCCTTAGCAGCCCGTTGAGAAAGTAGGGTGCGTGCTCTGCACCCACGCGGAAAGGTTCATAAAGCCCCCGAATGGAAATACGCGTGGGCGCAAAGCACCCACCCTACGGTCGATTCGGAACGAAAGAGAAACGATGCGTCGCGTGATCTTGGCGGCCTGGTTCTGCGGCGTGGTGTTTGCAGCCGCTGTAGTCCTGGCCACCGATCCTACCGGTGACTCCATCCCGTTGGTCAACGACGTCACTGTACAGCCAGACGGCGTTCTGCGCGGTCGCGTATTCGGGCGGTCTGCCGATCCGTCGTCATCGGCCGGGCTTCGCGTAACTCTGATCGGTCCCCGGCAAACTCGGGCCGTCACCAGCACCGGGACTCTGGGTGAGTTCGCTTTTCGCAACGTACCGTGGGGAGTCTACCTGGTTGTGGTCGAGGGGCCCAGTCAACAGGGACCGCGCCAACAAAGCTGGTGCTGCTACCGCGTGTGGACCGCTCGCGCGGCTCCGCCACGGGCAGCCGGCGAAATGTTGGTGCAACTCGATGGTCGGACCGTTCGTGGGCCGATCGTTCGCGGCCAGCTTCCCAACGCCTTTCCAATCATGAGCCTGCCGCAGGCAGCCACGGTGCTAGGCATCGCCGTCGGCGCGGTCGCCACACCGGTGATCTATCACAACACGCTGTTGGACAATCGGGTCCCCGTCAGCCCATAAGTGAGCTTGACGGCGGTTGCCTGTTCCGTGTATGAACTGCTCCTCATTCTTGTGGGAATTCCCGTCATTTGTTCAACGCACGGTGCTGGCGGCCTTCTTCCGATAATCGGCAAGTAGTGACCGCGGGCATCGCTTTTCCAGTATCCTCTTTGGCTCGACACGTTTGTCGCACGGATCGGTTGATGGCGACGCTACCGCGGAGATTCTACAATTCGACCCCGCTAGGGCGGTTCACGACCCTCGCATTGATGCCGCTGGTTCTTGCCGGGGCGGGATGCGCCTCGGCGATCAAGGCCGGCAAGTTGCCACAGTGGGCCGCCGCACCCAAAACGACCAACATCCAGGAGACCGGGCTGAGGAACCTCATTCCGCCACCGTTCAACAGCCAGATGATCGACCGCGGCGATGTGCTCGAAGTGACCATCGTCACCGATTTCGGCGACATGAAGTCGCTCACCACTCCGGTACGCGTGGAACGCGACGGGATGGCCAACATCCCCTTGATCGGCCGGGTCGGCCTGGCCGGCTTCGAATTGGACGAGGCCGGGCCGGTGGTCGCCGCCGCCGGGATCGACCGCGGCGTGTTCCGCAGACCGCACGTCACCGTGACCATGAAACGCAAACGAATGAACCACATCACGGTCATGGGGGCGGTCAAGGAACCCAGCGTAATCGAACTGCCGTGCAGCGGCAGCTCGGTTCTGGCGGCGATAATCTCCGCCGGCGGTCTGGCGGAAGACGCCGGCGACGAGGTGGTCATCCGCCGGCCGCTTCCGCCTGGAGCCGTTCCCCAACCGTTCGGTCCACCCCGGCAGCGAGTTGCCGACGGCACGTCCGCCGAATTGACTTCCTATCAGCCGGGCGCGCCCACGGCCGCCCCGCAGGTGGCAATCACGCGAATAAACCTCGCTACGGCAACCACCGAAGGCCACAACGGAAACCTGCTCGACGACGGCGACGTGGTGATGGTCAGCAAACGGGTGCCCAAGCCGATCTACGTGATGGGGTTGGTGCGTAACCCGGGTGAATACGAGTTGCCTCCCAACCAGGACCTTTTCATGCTCGACGCCTTGGCAAAGGCCGGCGACCGAACGATGGAGGTCGCCGACCGGGTGCTCATCATCCGCCGCGTTCCCGACCGCCGGGAGCCGGTAGTCATTCAGGCCAGCATCAGCGAGGCGAAGAAGAACGGCGCGGCCAACGAACGCCTGGCCCCGGGAGACATCGTCAGTGTCGAGGAAACTCCGGCGACGATCGTCGTGCGAACGATGCGGGACGTGATTCGCGTGACGGTCGGCGGCACGGCCGGGTTGTTCTAGCACGTCAAGAAACGGAAATCGCTGTCATACGGAAATAGCTGTTATGCTGCAAGAGTCCACCGCAGTAAATTCCGAACCCCGAGGCGACTCGACCGCGCACGTCGTCCACGCGCTGATGCAGTTTCTCATGGCCGTGCGCTATCGCAAGAACGTGGTGATCGCCGCGTTGATGGTGGCCGGCCTGGTGGGTGGATTGTACTACATGACCGCCACGCCCTACTACCGCTCGGGCGCGGCAATCCTGGTGATGGGCTCCGGCGGATCCGACGGGTCACCCGTCACCGTGCCTGCCGACGGCGCGCGTCAGCAAAGCCTGATGCGTACGCTACAGAACCTCCTTACCCGCGACAAGGTGGTCGAGGGAGCGGTAAAATATCTTCAGCCTGAAGATTGCATCGACATGGCCGGAGCCCCGCAAGAGGCATGGCCGGCGATCATTCGCGGCGGTTTGTCCTCGTCGGTGAACAAGGGTACGCGGATCATCGAGGTCGGCTATCGCTCGAAGGACCCCAAGGCGGCGGTGGCCGTAGTCAACGCCGTGGTGCAGTCCTATCGCAATTTCCTCGACGACACACACGGCGACTCAGCCGCCGAGTTCAGAAGCATCCTTACGACCGAGAAAGACGATCTGGCGGTGCGGCTGTTCCAGAAGGAGCAGGAACTCGTCGCCGCCAGGACCGAGATGCACGATTTCGGCATCCGCTCCAGCAGCCCGGTTACCCATCCTCTGGTCGAACGGGCCGTCTACTTCAACAAGACACTGATCGAAACGCAGAAAGAGCGCATCACACAAGAGGCCACGTTGGCCGCCATCGAGTCGGCCGACCGAAACGGCGAGGACCTGCAACAGCACATCATGACCGTCGCCAACGTGGTGGGTGGAGAAATCCTCATGCGAAGCCTCGGCTTCGATCATCGCGACTCCTACACCCAGTCGGTCATCGAACGGCAGTTGCTCGACGACCGTGCGAACCTCAAGGCGATGCAGGAACACCTCGGCCCGGCCCACCCCGACGTCACTTCCGCCGTCGAGAGGATCCGCCTCAACGAACAGTACCTGATGACCTATCGGCAGCGAATCAAGGACCGTGCCCGCGAACTGCAGCGAACCGAACTCGGACGCATGCTCATCCAGATGGTTCGGCAGAAGCTTAACGAAACCTGGCAGTTGGAGGCGTCGTTGCAGGCCAAGTTCGATCAGGCGCAGGCCGACGCCGTCCGGCTGAACGCACAACTAACGCGGCTGGAAATCATCGAACACGACCTCGACTGGCTGAGAAACCTGCAAGACACGCTCTTGGAGCGGATCGCCAAGATCAAGGTGGCGGAGAAAGGGCCGGAGATCCGCACCACCGTAGTGCAGGAACCGACCGAAGCGACTCGGCCGTTCTCGCCCAACTTGCGCCGCGTGTTGATGATGACGCTGGCCGGAGGGATCGCCGCCGGTCTGATATTGGTCTACGTGCTCGACACGCTGGACGATCGATTCCGTTCGGCCGAGGAGATGCAACAACAGATGGCCGTTCCCGTATTGGCGATGGTCCGGCAACTGGAGGTGAACGACACCCAGGGGATCGGTGCCCTGCAAATGCACGTCGCCCCGAATTCGACCGAGTGCGAGGCGTTCCGCACCCTGCGAACGGCGCTGGCGTTGGCCGACAACGAAGCCCGGCACATTGTCATCTCCAGCGCCGAGCCGGGAGACGGAAAGACCACCGTGCTGGCCAACCTGGCCGTCTCCTATGCCCAGTCGGAGAAACGCACGCTGCTGATCGACGCCGACCTTCGCCGGCCCGGCTTGACGGCAATGATGGGGATGCGGGGAATTGACGGGCTTTCGAGCGTCATTCGCTCGGATCAGAAAGTGGTCGAGATGGCCACCCGGCACATCCAGGCCTCGGGGATCGCCGGGCTCGACGTCCTGCCGTCGGGACCACGGCCGACCAATCCGGCGGAATTGCTGGCCAACCCACGCTTCTCCGAACTGCTGGCCTGGGCCGAAACCGTCTACGACCAGATCCTCATCGACAGCCCACCCGCCTTGGCCACCAGCGACGCCGCCGTAATCGGCCGGCTCGTCGACGGCGTGGTGATTGTCGTTCAGCCCGACAAAAACCGCCGCCGCATGGTCCTGCGGGCGACCGACAGCCTGGCCTGTTTGAAGATTCCTCTGCTGGGGATCGTCGTCAATCGCATCGGCGCCGACGGTGACCCGGCCTACTACGGCTACGGCGACGGATACGGATACGGATACGGATACGGCGGTAACGAAGACGAGGAGTCGTTCGATTCGCGCGACGAACTTCGTCCGCCCGAGAAGACATCGCCCGAGAAGACATCGCCCGAGAAGACATCGCCCGAGAAGACATCGATCGAGAAGACATCGACCCAGCAAGATGTCCCGCCAAGGAGAGTTGCCTAGCAGCCTATGGTACTGAAGGACGCTACCATGTCAGAAGCAGGCCGACACGATAGGAACCTGGCAGTCGAGAACCGACAACTCGACCAACTGCTGTTGCAGATCGTCGACGTCGGGCTGGCCGGCTGTATATTCCTGGTCCCGCTGATGATGGGCGGTCGGCAAGCGTTGGGACAATTGGCCCTGGTTACGCTGGCCGTGGCGGTGGCCGTGGTGTGGATGATACGCGAAACCCTGCGCGAGCAATCGTGCTGGCGGCACTCGCATACCGTCTGGCTGCTGGCGGCCGGCGTGGCGCTGCTGGCGTTGCAACTCGTGCCGCTTCCGGCCGGTCTGCTTTCGTGGTTGGCTCCCAAGACGACCGAACTTCTGCCGCTGTGGAGCGGGGAGGCCGATCCGGCGGCCGCGATGGGAACCTGGTCGTGCATCTCGCTTACACCGGCGGCCACGCGATCCGCCCTGCCGTTGTTTCTTGCCTACGGTTTGCTGTTCGTGGTGACCCTTCAGCGGATCAGGGGGCCGGAGGACGTCGAGCGTTTTCTGCGATGGATCGCCCTGTCGGCCGTGATGATGGCCGGCTTCGGTCTGTTGCAACTGCTCGCCGGCAACGGCAAGTTCTTCTGGTTCTACGAGCATCCCTTCTCCGACACGTTTGACGTTGCCAAAGGCAGCTTCACGAACCGCAACCACTTTGCCCATTTCCTGGCGCTGGGCGTCGGGCCGCTCATCTGGTGGCTGCAACAAGGTCTGGCAGAAAAACGCCGACGCGGCGGTTCGTTCGACCGTTCGACCGGAAAGCTGCACGGCTCGACCGGAGAGTTGCACGGCGGCCAACAGGCTTCCGTTTATCGAAGCGTGGCCCTGGGAGTCGTGCTCTTCGCGGGGCTGTTGTCGCTCTCGCGCGGAGGCGTCGTTGCCATTTTCGTTGCCGCCGCGGTCGTGGTCGCCGTTTGCTATCGGGCAAAAACTCTCGGACGGCGGTTCGTCCTCAGCCTGGCGGCCGCGGGCATCCTCATCGGCGGACTGCTGACCATCCACGGGTACGAAATGGTCAGCACCCGGCTCGATTCATTGCGGAGCGGTTCGATCGAGACAATCGACGGCCAAGGCGCCCGGCGGACAATTTGGGCAACCGTCGCCAAGGCGATTCCCGACTACGCCCTGATGGGCGCCGGCGTGGGCAGCCACGTCGAAGTCTATCCGATGTACCTCGAAGAGTCGCCGGGTACGGAATTCACCCATGCCGAAAGCGGCCCGTTGCAGGTACTGTTGGAGAGCGGCGTCACCGGGCTGGTACTGGTTGTGATCGGCATCGGCTTTTGCGCGTTCTGGTGCATCGACGGATTGAGGATCGCCCCCTCACCGCGGACGTTGGTCTGCATCGGCGCGATCGCGGCCAGCCTGGCCGTCAACCTGCTGCATTCGGTGGCCGATTTCGTCTGGTACGTTCCCGCCTGCACGGCGATCGTGGCCATTTTGTCCGGCTGCGCGTGCCGGATGTGGCAGCTTTCGGCGGCGAAGCTGGGCCGGCAGGCCAAGCAGATCAAACCGATCGTGCTACCGAAGACCGTGGCCGCCATGGCGGTACTGCTCTTGTTGGCCGTGGGCACGTGGATGATTACCGGCCGGATCGGTCCCGCGTTGGCCGAGCCGCATTGGAATCGCTACCGGATCATGGAACTGGCCGCGGCCCATCGAAAACCGGACCCCCAGCAGCAAGCAGCGACCGCTGCCTATCAGATCGACGAGGCCTCGCTGGGAGAGGTCACGCGGATGATCGCCGCTCTGGAGAACGTGGTCTCGCGCGATCCGGATCACGCCCGGGCGCATCTGCGACTGGCGGCGGTCTACCTGCGGCGGTTTGAACTGTTGCAGCAGGGGGCGGAGAACGCAATGCCGTTGGCCCAGATCCGCGACGCCGCCTCCCAAGCCCGGTCCGCCGCCCGCGGCCGGCAGGAACTGTGCGAAGCGGAAGATTGGCTCACCCGCACGATCAGCGAACACCGCGGCCAGCTCATCAGGGCCTTGCAGCATACGCGGCAGGGCCTGGCGCTTTGCCCCTTGCAGGGCGAAGGCTATCTGTACATCGCCGAGTTGCGTTTTCTCGAAGGCCCGGGGTTCGATCAGTCGCAGCCGGCGTACGTCGATCAGGCGCTCGCCGTGCGGCCTTACGACGGGGCCGTGCTCTTCGAGGCCGGCCGCGCGGCGTGGGAAGCCGGCGAACCGCAACTCTGGCTCGACTTCTGGCAACGCTCTTTCCGCAGCGGTCCGATGCACCGGCGACGCATGATGCAGTCACTGGCCGGACGGCTTCCGGCCGCCTTCATCCTGGAACAGTTCGAGCCGGACATCCACTCCACCCGGCACCTCCACGCCCGCCTGCGTGAACTGAATCGGCCCGACCAACTCGAAACCGTCGGCCGGCACCTCGCCCGACTCGCTCAAGTGGAAGCGGCCCGGCTGGAAGGAGACGAATCGATCAGACATTGGCGGGAGTCCCTGTGGATCTACAACGACATGCACGATTGGCCGAACGCCTTGGCGTGTGCTCGAACGGCTTGCCGGCACCATGCAAATAGCTACGCCTTGCGATATGGCCTGGCCCAATGCCTGATTCGGCACGAACAGTTCGCCGAAGCGGAAACGCAACTCGACTGGTGCCTGGGCCGCCGCCCGGCCGACGAAAAGCTGCGTCGCCTCGCCCGAGACGTCATCAAGAAACGCCTCGCCGGCGAGGGACCGGTCATGCAGGCCGAGAGACCGGCCGGCCCGTTGCGTTGAGAGGAATCCCATATTGAGTAACGCCGACGGAAACAAGCCGCTGCGACTGCCTGCCGTGTCGACCGACACCGGCAGCGGCGCGGAGACCGCCTCCGTCGCGGCCCGCTTGATCGGGTGGATGAAGCGGCCGGTGCTGTGCTTGGCGACGCTCTTGCCGGCCTTCGTCGCCGTCTACTACTGCAGCTATTGGCTTCGCTTCGAGGGCCAGCTCGGACCGGGAGAACTGCGGTGGTTCTCCAGCACGGTCGCCTGGGTCGTTGCGATCAAGCTGTTGATGTTCGGCTGGTTCCGTTTCTATCGCAGTTGGGGTCGATTCGTCACCTTTTACGACCTCGTCGCACTGGTTCAGGCGGCCACCGCCAGCCTGCTGCTGACCGTGCTGATCGATCGCTTCTTTCTCACCACCCGTGCCATCCCCCGAAGCGTCTTCTTGCTGGATTGGGGGGCGACGATCGTGATCGTCGGCGGTCTGCGGGCCTCGCTACGGATCTTCTGCGAACGGAACTGGATGACCCTCTTCTCCGGCGGCAACAAGGTACCCGCCCTGATCGTGGGAGCCGACGACGCGGGCGAGTCGCTGCTGCGGTCGATCCTGCGGAACGAGAAACTCAGGTACCAGGTCGTGGGGTTCATCGACGACGACGCCCGCCGGCTGGGAACCTGCATCGGCGGCGTGCCGGTCATTGGCATCGTCGAGCAGACTTGCCAACTTGCCCAGCGGCACGGCGTGCGCGAAGTGCTGATCGCCACCGGCGAGCTTTCCGGGCGGAAGATCCGCAAGCTGGTCGACGACACCCGAAGCCAATCGGTGCAAGTGAAGATCCTGCCCAGCTACGAACAGTTGATCAGCGGAAAGATCACCCTGCGGCCGCGGGAAATCTCCATCAACGATCTTCTCCGCCGCGAACCGGTGCAACTCGATCTGGAAAACATCCGCCAATGGATCGATAACCGCACGTTGATGATCACCGGCAGTGCGGGCAGCATCGGGTCGGAAATCTGTCGCCAACTGTTGCGGTTCTCGCCCAAGCGGCTGGTGCTGGTCGATCGTTCGGAAACCGGACAGTTCTTTCTCGAACGGGAGCTGCGCGAGCAGGACATCGACGTGCCTTGCGACGTCCGCATGGCCGATCTGCTCGACGAGAAGCGAATCGCCCGGCTGTTGGACGAGTATCGCCCCGAGATCATCTTCCACGCCGCCGCCTACAAGCACGTCCCCCTGATGGAAGCCCATCCCGGCGAGGCCGTCAAGAACATCGTCCTGGCCACCCGGCAACTCGCCGACCTGGCCGTGCAATTCGGGGTGGAATCGTTCGTGATGATCTCGACCGACAAGGCGGTCAACCCGACCAGCGTGATGGGCACCTGCAAACGGGTGGCCGAACTCTACGTCCAGTCGCAGGCCGAGGCGTCCGAGTGCCGATTCGTCACCGTGCGTTTCGGCAACGTGCTCGACTCGGCGGGCAGCGTAGTGCAGGTCTTCCGCCAGCAAATCAGCCGCGGCGGACCGGTCACGGTGACCGACGCCCGCGTTGAACGCTACTTCATGACCATCCCCGAGGCCGCCCGGCTGGTCATCCAGGCCGGCGCCATCGGCAACGACGGCGAAATCCTCGTACTCGACATGGGCCAGCGCGTACGGATCGTCGAGTTGGCCGCCGACATGATTCGCCTTTCCGGTTTACGCGTCGGCCGCGACGTCGAGATCGAGTTCACCGGTCTGCGGCCGGGAGAAAAGCTCTTCGAGGAGTTGCACGTCCACGGCGAGACGCACTTGCCTACTCGCCATCCCAAGATCACCGTGGCCGACGGCAGTCGCCGCGACCCGGTGTTGATCATCCGCGCCATCGAGCAACTCTTGCAGTCGGCCGACGATCGCGGGGAGTCGGTCATCGAACAGCTCAGGCAGATCGTGCCCGAGTACGCCAGTTCGCAACGCCCGCACCAACCGGCCCGTCGCGCGGCCGCGTAGATACGTCAAAAAGGGGTCAGGACCCTATTTGGCAATATGGGCAACATTTCATAGCCGGCTAATGCCCTGCGTTACGCGTGGAGGGGACTTTCGCGGACGCTCAAATATCCTATCTTGCCAAATAGGGTCCTGACCCCTTTTTTTCTTTCGACGGGCGGCTAGACCGACGTCTGTTTGGCGCATAACATGGGTACCTAAATGTGAAATTGTGTCGACTTTCCGTCGCTACCGCGTTTAGGGTGTCGTATGCCCCCACTCCTTTTTTGCGTACCGTAGTGGTGCGTTGTTTTGGACATGACCCCAGCCTTCGACTATCGAAAAGCCGCTCGAGAGATTCTCGGTTACCTGAATTTCTCGAACGGGGCCCCGGATCCCGCCTTCCTGAGGAACCTCGACGAGTTGTTTGCGCAACTCGATTCGCGGCTGGCGTGGAAGGCACTCGGTGCGCTGTTACAAGGCGAGTTGCGGGAAGTCCACGGCACGACCGACGCTTTCAAGCAGGTTGATCAGGCCACGGCGGTCGTGGGCCTGGTTTTCGACTACGCGCTGCCCACCTATCACCGGCACCACGCCGATCTGCTGTTTCATCAGAGCGACGAAGACCTGTTTCAGCCGTTCTTCATCGGCCGGATGTGCGAGGCCGTGTTGCAGCAAGGCGGTCCCTGGGACCAGACGCAACGGATCGTCGACGGGGCGGTCGAGCAGATCAACGACTTCATCGGCCACCGTCCGGTCGCCGTGTTGGAGACCGAGCAGAAGATCCAGCCGTACGCGCACGAATGGGTACGTCCGATCCCGCTTTTCATTCGCGGCGCGGGCGTGGCGCGAGGGCGCTACAAGGCGTTGATTGAAGGGACACTCGATATTATCGAGGCCACTGATCCCGCCTTGTTGTTCGACGCACACTTCGATCCTCAAATGCTCGACGAACTGGCGCTCGACCCCAAGGCGTACGATTTCGATCATCCGATCAACAAACGTCCGAACTACGTATTCGGGCAGTGGGACCTGTGCGCGTTGGACAACTCGGGGCGGTCGCGGCGGTTCGTGGTGCATCAGGTCGCGTTAGACGCCATGCTCGCCCGGGTAGAGCATTGTGAAGGGTTGCCTTTCGAAGAAGTGCTGTTCGAGGCGTCGGCCGTGCTGGCCGGCACGATGTTGATGGGCTCGGGGGTCAGCGGCAACTCGCCCGACGCACACGGCAGCGACGTCACCTTGGCCACGTTGGTACAGCACATCGCCGCGTATCGCGACGCGTTTTACGATCAGCTTATCGAGCGGATGAAGGGCCAGCACGTCAAGCGACTCCGGGCCGAAGCGAAAAAGCTCCGCCAACCGCTGGGCGGGGCACGGCAAGACTTCAACCAACACCTCGCCAATCGCCGGGCAGAACAGTTGCAGCACGTCCACCTGGCGCAGCTCTTCGCGCAGATGGGCTACACCGAGGCGGCGATCCGGCAGGTCCGCGTGGTACCGGTCGCCTCCGCCCGAACGTTGTGCGACGTCCACTGCCGCTTGACCGTCGCGCATCGCGAGATAGAAAACAGCCGACTGAAGTCGGCAGCCGCCATGGCGGCCGAGATCGAAGGCCTTCTGCACCGCGGCATCGAATGTGGCGCCCTGGTCGACCCTTGGAACATCCTCGGCTTCGATGGCAACTACAGCCTGTTTCCGGCACCGGAGAACAGCGTCCACGACCATCGTATCGACGAGTTGATCAGTGCGGTCAGCGAGATATTCGGTCTTTACGTCCAGATCGAGAAGGAGGCGGCCGCGGCGGGGGACGCCGAGTTGCAGAACGACTTCTCCGGGCGGCTGGGGAAAATGGCCGACTGGTGGGATCGGTTTGCCAGCGGGGAGGTCGGCTCGGTGGAGGGCATCTCCGGCCGGGAGACGCGACAGTCGGGCGATCTCGTGGCCGCCGCACTGCGTGCCTGGCACGACGCGGGAACCGCCGCCGGCGACATTGCCTTCTGGCGCGGACACGTAAAACAGTTCAGTTCACCCAAGGCCTATGCCCTGGTTGTCGAGGCCCTGCTTCAACAGCGCGATCCGATCGCCGCCATGGCCCTGCTGATCCAGTGGCTCAGCCAGGCCGAGCATATCCCCTTGATAGAAGAAAGCTATGCCTTCCACGACCTGGCCCTGAACTGGATGGAAGATCTCTGGCAAACCGATGGCGAGGCGGCCGAGGATGCCATGCCGCGGCAGCAGCGCTGGGCCCTGTCGCGAAAGTTTCTCGACTTCCTCGAAGCGAACGCCGAGGACTACTGGCGGGCACCGAGGTTCGAGTTGGGCAACGCGCGGCCGGGCGCGGCCGAGCATTCGGATCAACCGAAAGCAGACGAGCAAGAGGATCTCTTCAGCGCGGCCTACGAGGAAGTGACCTATCGCGACAGCACGGCCGACGGCTTCGAGGGCGAAACTCGCGACGGCGGCGGCGACGCGACCACCGACTTTGAGTTGGTGCTGGAGGCCGATCGCATCATCACCCGGCTGAGCTTCTTGACCATGCTGGCCCAGCTTTGGCGATTGGCGGCGGCGGCCTCGAAAGAGGAAGACGCTCCCGGCGGCGATCGCGACGACGTGTTGGCCGGCTGGCTCGCGCAGGCGATGGTCAACCGGCGGCAACTCCAGGAGCTTCTGGCGGCCGTGGACGGCTATCGGATTCCCGCCCCCCGCGGCACTCACGAGGCGTTGGTCGAGTACGATCGTCGCCGGTCGGTCAAGGAGATGCTGTTGGAGCAGATAATTGCCGCAAGTGTGGAGACCGCCGACGCCGCGCGGATGGTCTTTGCGGCCATGCGGCGCGACGAGCCGGTCGAGGGTCTCGACGATTGGGAGGGCCCGGCCGCGGAAGTGCTCCGCGCGGTGCTGCGTGGCGACGCGGCCGCAGTGCGCGATCATTGGCAAGAATTGATCGACTCGCTGTCGCCTCACCCGTTGCTCTACGTGGCCTTGCCCCGGAGTGGAAACCCGCAGCGGATCGTCGCCTCGCGAAGCATCCAGTGTGTGCTTCGGCGGCTGTTGACCTGTTTACCCCGATTGGGATTATTGAGCGAAACCAACGTGTTGATCGAAACCATCCACAACATGGAACTCGATCATCCGGTTGGCCAGGGCGCGATCACCGAGTTCGATCAGATGTTCCGCATCGGCTGCAAGGCGATTTGCCGATGCTTGGTCCTTTCGGCCGAGCAATGGCACGCGAAGGCGGGCTCGGACGCCACCCGGATGGCCGATCTGGATCTGATCAGCTATCTGGAGCAGACCACCGAGGTCTTGTTGCGATGTTGGCTGGCTCACAGCCGCGGCGTGCGGCTCTCGGTGCTTGAATCGATCAACGACAAGAGCCAATGGCAGCAGTTGAAGCGGTTCATCGAGCGATACGGCGGCGACTTGTTCACGCAATACTACATGAACCTGGGAAACCTCCGGGCGATTTTGCACGAAGGGGTCGACGCCTGGTTGGAGTCGCTCGAAGAGGAACCCGGCGCCGAAGAGGAATTGCAGTTGCTTCGCGACTTGGGTAAACGGTTGCCTCGCGGTCGGGCCACGGATCAACTGAGCCTGATCTTGGAGGCCGTCGCCGAGAATTACGAAGAGTACATCGACTACAACAGCACCACTACGCAGTCGGACCGCGGCGAGATGCTTTACACCCTGCTGGATTTTCTCCGGTTGAGAGTGCATTACGATCGAGTGGCCTGGAACCTGCAGCCGGTCGTGCTCGCCCATGAAGTGTTGGTACGCTGCAATCGCGATGAGGCGGCCGAGATCTGGCGACAGGCCGTCGCTCGGCGCACCGCCGACATCGCCGACGAGCATCTCAAACGCCTCACCCGCCTGACGCGAAAATACGGCATGCGGCTGCCCAGCATCGCCGACCGGTTGGGCGAACGATTCGTTCGGCCGCTGGCTATCGATCGGCTCAGGGCATTGGCGGCGCCGGCCATTGAGGAACTGTACGAAGAGCAAGACAACGAAATCTTCTCGCGTCTCGAAGAGGAAATCGCCCCCTTCACCGCCGAGTTGACGGGCGCCGGTTTCGACGTACCCTCTTGGCTCGAAGCCTTGGAGCGAGAAGTCGACCGGATCCAAGGACGTGGCACCGACGAGGACGATGAATGGCTGGACCCACATTTTGAAGTCCCGCAGGTCCGTCTCTCGCTGCGCGAGGTCGAGCGGCAGGTGAAGAAGATGACGGGAAAGAAGCGAAGCGGCTGAGTACTGAAGTGACCGTCTCGCTCCGCCTCCTACCGGCAATCTCGGCGGATTTCTTGCCAGCCCCTGGCCGCGGCGCATGTTGACTAAGAGGAAC
>Ga0180429_10000646_pt1 | contig 30798 bp, 24 predicted proteins | sample SS_ome_FD_132428 | JGI IMG/M metagenome (GOLD analysis project Ga0180429, IMG submission 132428) | Hypersaline lake sediment archaeal communities from the Salton Sea, California, USA - SS_1_S_1 metaG | ecosystem: Environmental > Aquatic > Non-marine Saline and Alkaline > Hypersaline > Sediment ...
GAGAGGCTGCCGCTGCCGCAACCCACATCCACCACGCGGGCCGGTGACGGCACGTGACGGCAGAGCACGTCGACCATGAAGGTTTCCCTGAAATGATGGCGCGGCCCGCCGATGGTGCAATCGCCCCAGCGGATCGGGTGAATCTCCTGCTGCTCGCCGCTGCCCGCCTGCGCTTCGCTCACATCGTCGCCCCCCTGAATTCCGGCCTCGCCGCCGCCCGACACTCGCCAGGGCAGGATACCGCCACCCGGCGGTCCTGTAAACCCGCGGCGACGACGGAGTTCCGCCCGCCCCCCGCTCACGTCACGGGCCGCTAAACACCCCGGCCGGGTACGCCGTAAAGAGAACTGTGGCCCGGGAGGAGTTTGTTGACACCCCGACGGCTGAACCGTATATTGTTCCGTGAGTTGCAATGACGTTCCCCTTCCGGCGCCAGGCCGCCGGTGACGAGGTTTCCCGCATGTCCGGTGCGTATCGCATCTTTTATACGATGGTTATCGTGGTGTCCTGCTGTGCCGCCATGCCGCTGCCGGTGGTGGCGGACGACATGGTGCTCTTCAAGAACGGCAGGACCCTGCGGGCCGATGATCTGGAGCTGGAGGACGGCATGTACCGCATCACCACCATGGCCGGGGGGGTGATGGAAGTGCCCGCGGTGCTGGTGGAAAAGGTGATTTCCTGCGTAACCGACCACGAGGTCGAGGAGCAGCGGGCCACCACCTCGGCGAACCCGACCGGCCTGGCCGGCACGAAGAGAACCGGCCACAGCAACGTGACCAAGATCCCGCCGGCCGGATCCGGCGGTAAAGCAGGCTCACTGGGCGGCAAGGGTGCCGCCGGCGGTATTGGCGCCGGCAGGGCCGGCGGCAAGGGTGTGATCCAGATTCCGCCGCGCGGCGGCCGTTCGCTGCAGAAACCCGCCAGCGGCGACAAGACCGAACCACCGCAAAAGGGTGAGAAGTAAGATCGGCCGCCCGTGGCCGCCCGCGTCCCATACCCGACAGTGCCCCCCCCGAGGCCTATCCGGGGGCCATCGACTCAGCCGGGGAGCGCTTCGTTGACCTTCAGTGTAATCGTCCTCAACTGGAACGGCCGTGAACATCTGGCCGAGTGTCTCGACTCCATCCAGGCACAGACCATCAACGACGTGGAACTGCTGGTGGTGGACAACGGATCCACCGACGGTTCGGCGGCATTCATCGAGCAGCGTTACGGCGGGACGGTCACGCTGATCCGCTCAGCGGAGAACCTCGGGTTCGCCGCGGGCAACAATCTGGCCATCGCCAGGGCGCGCGGGCGCTACGTGGCCCTGCTGAATAATGATGCCGTGGCCGCTCCCGACTGGCTCGAGCTGGCCGGGGCGGCCCTGGACCGCGATGAACGGGCCGGGATGTGCGCGGTAAAAATCCTCAACCACCGCCACCGGCGGATCATCGACAACACCGGCCACCTGATCTACCGCGACGGCTTGAACCGGGGCCGGGGGCGGCTGGAAGAGGACCGGGGCCAGTATGACCATGAGACGGAAGCCCTCTTCCCCAGTGGCTGCGCCGCGGTCTACCGCAAGGCGATGCTCGACGAGATCGGCGGGTTCGACGAGGACTTCTTCGCCTATGGCGACGACACCGACATCGGGCTCAAGGCACGGTTGGCCGGCTGGAACTGCCCGTTCCTCCCCGGGGCCGTGGTCTATCACAAGTATTCCGGTTCCACCGGCCACTACTCCCCGTTCAAGGCGTTCCACGTGGAGCGGAATCGCATCTGGATCGCGGTAAAGTATTTTCCGCTGACCACACTGCTGGCCAACCCGTTCTATGCCGGGGTCCGCTACGCCCTGCAGGCCTGGGGGGCGCTCACCGGACGGGGGGCCGCCGGACGGTTCGTGGAAGAGCAGTCCCCCTGGCAGTTGCTGCTGATCCTGCTGCGGGCCAATGCCGCGGCCCTGGCCGGGCTTCCCCGCATGCTGGGCCGGCGCCGGAAGATGAAGCGACTGACCCGTGTCAGTGCCGCGGAAATCCGCGGCTGGTTCAGGCGCTACCGTATTTCGGCCGCCGAACTGGCCTGGAAGGAGTGAGCATGACCGGCCCACGCACCATGCTGACCATTGCCGCCGGCATGGGCCTGCGCCCCTTCGAGATGAACAGCGGGCCGGCGGTGCACCTGCGGGACCTGCACCGTGGTTTCGCGGCCCACGGGTTTCGCGGTGAAATCCTCTGCGCCGGGCCGCGGCGCCGGCGGCTCGAGGATTCGTCGGGGTTCCTCCTGCGCGGCGTTGGGCCGCCGCGGGGCTCGATCCTGCTCGCCGGCCTTCCCGACCTGCAGGAACGGTGGTACAGCCGCCGGTTTCTCGCGGAAGGCCTGCGTGCGGCCCGCCGCCTGGCACCGCAGTTCATCTATGAACGGGACTCGCTGTTCAACACCGGCGGATTGGCGCTGGCTCGCCGCCTGGGCCTGGCCCACCTGCTGGAGGTCAATGCGCCGCTGCGCCTGGAGCGTCGCCACTTCCGCCGATTCCGCTTCGAGGGAATGGCCACCCGCTGCGAAGCGGCCCTCTACCGGGGAACCGACGCGGTGATCGCCGTCTCCGGAGAGATGGCCGATTATGTCCGTCAACGCGGGGCGGCTGCGGAAAAGGTGTACGTCATACCAAACGGCGCGGACACCGCCCGGTTCCGGGCCGATGCGGACCGCCAACAGGCGCTGCGGCGACTCGGCCTGCCCGACGACTGCATCCTCGTGGGGCACGTGGGGACACTCAAACCGTGGCACGGCACGGGCGACCTCGCCCGGTGCCTGGAGGAAGCACTCGGCCGCGACCGGCGTCTCGGCGCGCTGATTGTCGGTGATGGCCCCGGTCTGTCCGGGATGCGCGATCGGGCCGAGGCCGCAGGTCTCACCCACCGGTTCCATTTCACCGGCGCGGTGGGGGCGGACCGGGTGCCCGAGCTGGCCGCGGCGTGCACGCTGATGATCGCCCTCTACCCCGGAAACAGTGAACCCTTCTATTTTTCCCCACTGAAAGTGGTGGAGGCGATGGCCGCCGGTCGGCCGGTGGTGGCTTCCCGCCTGGGTCAGATTGTCGACCTGGTGCGGGACGGCATCGACGGTGTGCTGGTAGACCCGGGTGATCGGAGCGGCGCTGTCGCCGCGTTGCTGGCACTGGCCTCCGACCCGAAGCGCTGCCGCGCCATGGGCCGGGCCGCCGCTGACCGCTGCCGCAACCGCTTCAGCTGGGACGCAACAGCCCGTCGCATTCTCGACGTGGCCCGGGAGGTTTCATCTGATGATTGAAGCCCCCGCCAGCCTCTCGGTGGTGCTGCCGGTGTTCAACGACGGCCCTGCGGCCCTGCGCTGCCTCAACTCGCTGAAGGCCATGGATCAACCGGCCGCGGACACGCCGGTGGAGATCATCGTGGTGGACAACGGCAGCACGGACGGGACCCGCGAGCAGCTGGCCGGCATTACCGGTATCCTGCTGCTGGACGAGAAGCGCCGCGGGTCGTACGCGGCACGCAACCGCGGCGCCGGGGCGGCGCGTGGCGCGGTCCTCGCCTTCACCGACAGTGACTGTGAAGTCGGTCCGGGATGGGCCCGGGCCATCGTCGATGCACTGGCCGACCCCGACGTGCACGCCGTCCAGGGCCACACCACCGGCAGGGCCGGCCGTTCCGTCTGGTCGGCGTACTGCGGCCGGCAGTATGCAGAGACCCTGCAGGCAATGACCGAAGGGCCGAGACTGGACCGGGCGGATACCCGCAACCTGGCCGTACGACGGGAGGTGTTCGAACGACTGGGCGGGTTCCGCACCGAGTGGCTCTACGCCGGGGACTGGGAATTCGGCGCCCGGATGCACCACGAGGGCATGGCCATCGCCAGCGAACCGTCCATGCAGGTAACCCATCATGACCCGGAAAGCCTCCGCCGCCTGCTGGGCACTCGACGGGCACAGGCGTCCTGCATGGCATCGATGGTCGACCGGATTCCCTGGCTTGCCGAAAGCGGCTACCTCGCGCCGGCGAAACGCTGGTATCATGGCGCCCGCCGGGTGCCGCTGCTGCGCCGGGCCATGGGCGGCCTGCTCAACGCCGGGGCGAGCGCCATTGCCGGCTGGCTGCTGCTGGCCCACGCCGGCCGGCTTGACCCCGTGGGCTACCGTCTGTTCAAGGCGGCCGGTGCCCTGGCCGGGGCCGCCGGCCTCTACCGGCCGGCACCACTGCTCAGCGACAGCTGCAGGGAGTGACGATGAACGCGGATGACACACCAGCCAGGGGCACCCCGCCGGCCGCCGCCGTGGTGCTCAACTGGCGGCGGCCGGAGGACACCCTCGGCGCCGTGGCCTCGCTCCGCCGCTCCAGCTGGTCCAGGCTCGACGTGCTGGTGGTGGAGAACGGCAGCGGTGACGACTCCGTGGAACGGCTCTCCGCCGAATTGCCCGACGGCGTGGAGCTGCTGGTCATGGACCGGAACCTCGGCTTCGCCGGCGGCAGCAATGCCGGTATCCGGCGGGCCATCGAGCGCGGCGCGGATTTCGTGTTCCTGCTCAACAGCGACGCCCGGGTGACCGAAACCACGGTGCAAGGGCTGATCAACGCGCTCATCGCCAACCCGGAGGCCGGGGCCGCCGGACCGGCGGTGCTCGGTGCGACGGACCCCCCGGTGCTCGAGTCGCTGGGCGGCGTGATCGATCTGCGCAGCGGCCGCATCCGCCACCTGGGTGCCGGCCAGCCCTGGGCGGCGCAGCGGCCGGCGCCCGACCCACGCCCCACGGACATGATCAACGGCTGCGCCTTCATGGTGCGCCGCAAAGCGGTGGAGCGGGCCGGCCTGATGGACGAGCGGTTCTTCTGCTACCTCGAGGAAGCCGACTGGTGTCTCCGCCTGGCCGCCGCCGGCCTGCCGGTGCTGCTGGTGCCCGGTGAAACCGTGCGTCACAGCGGCGGCGCCTCCCTGGGCGGCACGTCTTCGGCGGTGCGGGTATACTTCGGCGTGCGGAACCACCTCCTGCTGCTGCGGCGCAATGCCGGCCGCCGTCTTCCCGGCCGCTGGCTGAGAGCGGTGAATGTGTCCGCCCTCTGGCTGCTCTTCCTCTTGCTCTCCTCCGGGATCAGGAAGCGGGAAGGGCTGGCCATGCTCTGGCGGGGGCTTTCCGATTACCGCAAGGGGCGCTTCGGCGGCGCCATGCTGGAACAATGACGAAGAGCGAGAAATCGTGAAACACCGGGACACACTGGTCATCATACCGGCCTACAACGAGGAACGGCTCATCGGCGGGGTGGTCGCCTCCGTCGCCGAAGCGCTGCCCGGCACCCACATCCTGGTGGTGGACGACGGCTCCAGGGACCGCACCGGCCAGTCGGCCGCCGGGGCCGGGGCCATGGTGCTTCGCCTGCCATTCAATATGGGCTACGGCGTGGCCCTGCAGACAGGCTACAAGTTCGCCCTGCGCCGGGGCTACGCCTTTGCGGCCCAGATGGACGCGGACGGCCAGCACGAACCACGGGACCTGCCGCTGCTGCTGGAAACCGTGCGTTCTGGGGAAGCCGACCTGGCCCTCGGCTCCCGGTTCCTCGGCCGCAAGATCTACCGGGCGCCCCTGGCCCGTCGGGCCGGGATGCTGCTTTTCCGCCTGCTGGCCTCGGTCCTCGTGCGCCAGCACATCACCGACCCCACCTCGGGCTGCCAGGCGCTGAACCGCCGGACGATCCGCTTCTACGCCAGCGAGATCTTCCCGGTGGACTACCCCGACGCCGACGTGCTGCTCATGGTGCACCGGGCGGGACTGCGCATCAGGGAGATCCCGGTGCGCATGTACGCGGCCGACGACAACGCGTCGATGCACAGCGGCCTCCAGCCGGTCTATTATATTTTCAAGATGTTTCTGTCCATCGCCGTGACCCTGCTGCGGAGACACGCGCTGCCATCCGATCGGCGGCGAGGAGGGACCAAGACATGATGCCACTGCGTCAGAAAATCTTCGCCTTCGTGTTGGCCATCATCATTTTGGTGACCATTTTCGAACTGGTACGCAAACGAAAACTGCGGGAAGAATACTCCTGGTTGTGGATCGTCACCGGCGTCAGCATTCTGCTCGTGGTCTGGCGCTATGACCTGCTGGTCAGGTTCACGCACTTCATCGGCGCCTTCTGGCCCACATCGACACTGTTCCTCCTCGGCCTGATCTTCCTCATGTTGATCAACCTCCACTATTCCGTTAAGATTTCCGGCCTGACCAACCAGGTGAAGAACCTCAGCCAGGAGATCACCCTGCTCAAGGGAGAGATCACCGGCACCACACGACCGCCGGAGGACGAATCGGACGATGGCTAGGGCCCGGAAAGGCAGCATCTCCGCCCGGCGCCGGCAGTCCGGCCCGGGAGACGGCCCGCCCCGCGCGAAGGCCGAAAAAAAACCGAAACCCTCCGGGACCGCAGGCCAGCAGTCCTCAGGGCTGCTCTGGAAGTCACTGGCCGCGGCGGCTGTGCTGGCGATGTTCTTCGCGGCCTACTGGGGCACGCTGCACCACAGTTTCCAGTTCGACGACTACAACATCATCGTCAACAACGAGCGAATCCACCGGCTGCACCTCCCCACCGTCATTTCCAGCAATTTCTTCCGGCCGGTGCTTTTCGTCACCTTCGCCCTCAACTACCATTTCGGCGGCGCGGATCCCTTCGGCTACCACCTGGTCAACATCGGCCTGCACCTGCTGAACATGGTGCTCGTCTTCCACGTTATTTCCATACTGATCGGCGTTCTCAACCGGCGCAGCGAGCTCGACGACGGGCCACGGGCCGCGGACGCCTTCGGCCCGGCCCTGCTCGGCACCGCGATCTTCGGCCTGCACCCGTTGCAGACCGAGTCGGTGACCTACATCGCATCCCGATCGTCGGTGCTCTGCACCACGTTCGTCCTGCTCACCGTGGCCGCCTTTCTCGCGGCCCGGATCGAGGGCCGCAACGGCCCGGTTTCCGCGGGGCGGCGCTGGCTCCTGCTGGGCGCGGCCACGATCAGCTTCATCCTCGGCGTGGCGACCAAGGAGCTGGGTATCGCGTCGCCGCTGCTGCTCCTGCTGCTGGAGTTCCTCATCTTCTCCCCCACCGGCGGTATCACCGCCAGGGCACGAGCGATCGTCCGCTACCACCTGCCCTTCATCGTGCTGATCCTCGCCGGGGCCGGATTCCGCCTGGCCTTCATGTTCCGGCTGCACAACCCGGCGGAATTCCGCTCACCGTGGTACAACCTGTTGAGCCAGTTCCGGGTGGTGGTACGCTACATGGTGATGCTCTTCTGGCCTGTGAACCAGAACGTGGACCCCGACGTGCGGACCTCGGAGAGCCTCTTCGAGCCGGCGGTGCTGCTTTCACTGCTGGTCATCGCCGGCCTGCTCGCACTGGCCTGGCGCCTGCGGCGGCGCCAGCCCCTGGCCTCGCTGGGCATCCTCATCTGGTTCACGGCCCTGCTGCCCACCTCGTCGATCATTCCCCTGCGCGACCTGATGGCCGAGCACCGCGTCTACCTACCGATGCTGGGCGCGGCCATGGTGGCCGCTTGCCTGCCCGCCCTGCTCTCGCCCCGCCCCCAGCGGGCCGGGAGGGTCGCGGTGGCAGCGGCACTGGTGGCCGGGCTGGTGCTGGGCACGGTCACCTGGCAGCGCAACAGGGTCTGGGCCACCAACCTGAGCCTCTGGACCGACGCGGTGGCCAAGGCGCCGGAAAAGGAACGGCCGGTGATGCACTACGCCAACGCCATCTCAGCCGTCGGACGGTTCGAGGAGGCACGGCGGCACTACGAGAAAGTGCTGACCATCAACCCGGAGAATGCCACGGCCCGCTACAACCTGGGCATCATCTACAAACAGCTTGGCGACTACGAACGGGCCGTGGAGGAATGGCGCCGGGTGGTACGGCTGGAGCCCGGCCACCCCAACGTTCACGTCAACATCGGCAATTACCATTTTTCGAAGGGCGAGCTGGACAAGGCCCTGCTCGAATTCAAGGCCGAAGTGCGCCGCAATCCCCGCAACCCGCTGGGCCATTTCAACCTGGGCAATTACTGGCGCCGGGTTGGAGAGCCGCAAAAGGCAGAGAAATTCTGGCGGCGGGCCCTGCGCTACAAGAACGACCTGGAGCCCTGCCGCCTGCGGCTGGGTTCCCTCTTCTTCGAAACCGACCGGCTGCCCGAAGCGCGCGCCCAGTTCGAAGCCATCCTGCGCACCAATCCGCGGAGCGCGCCGGCGATGTTCAACCTCGGGCACGTGACCTACCGCGAGGGGCGGGCGTCCGAGGCCGCCCTGCTCTACGAACGCAGCGCCGCAGCCGACCCCACCTTTGTCGACCCGCTGATCAATGCCGGCAGCATCTACCTCAACGAGTTGAAGCAGCCGAACAAGGCGGCCGCCCTGCTCAACGAGGCGCTCCGCCGGAACCCCGACCATCCGTCCGCGCCGGCCGTCCGCCAGACCCTGACCCGCCTGCAGGGCCGGGGGAATTAAAAAGGCCCGGGAGCGTTCGCCCCCGGGCCTGGCCAGCACAATAATGGTGCAACCGATCAGTCGACGGTCACCGTCCACTCGGTGTAGGACACCGGGGCGGCCATCCCGTTGGTCACCGTGGTGGTGGCGAAGAAGTTGCCGGGGTTGCCCTCGTCCCAGTCGAAGTCCGTCACGGTCTGGGATTCGATCATGAACATGCTGTTGAGCAGCGTGTACGTGTCGTAGTGGTCTTCATTTGTTTCCCCGGAACGGTGAGCGTTCTCGATGTACTCGATGGCGCCGGAAGCATCCTGACGCACACGGGCCTGCCACCAGTCGTCGGTGGGCTCGTTGAGGTCGCGGTCGGAGGTCCAGCCGAAGAGCGCGGTGAGGTTTCCATCCACGTCGTTGGAGAAGCGGACCCAGCGGGTGAAGAAGCCGTTGAAGCCTTCGATGCCGGAAGGATCATTCTCACGGTCGCCCTTGAGCACACCGGCGACGAAAAGACCGCCGGGCACGCAGTTGTGGTGCTCGGGAAGGCCATACTTGGCCAGCATCAGTTCACCCTCGTGCTGGGTGTTGGGGTTGACCATGATCGTGTTGAGCACCCGGCGATACATGTCGCCCAGGCTCGCCGAACTGGTGCCCAGGCCGGACTTGGTGACCGGGGGCAGGGCGGGCAGGGCGGCGGCCCCGAGAATGGGCACGTCGTCGGGGATCACCGGCTCGGCGCGGGGAGTGGTGTCGTAATAGATGTAGGTCACTTCCATCTCTTCACCGGCAAACCACTCGATGGTCTTCACCGTGGCGCCCGTGATCTCGTAGGCCGACCCGTTCCAGTTGTAGAAATCCCACTCCTGGATCAGCATGTCCGGGTTGGTCACCTTGTCGTTGTAGGAGTACTCCTCCTTGCCCTGAAGCGCCATGCTGCCGTCGTAGATCTCGGTGGTGGTGAAGTAGATGCCGCCGACGAGGGTGCGCACGCCCTGGCGCACTTCGGTGGTGACCAGGCCGCTGCCGAAATCTTCCTCGGTGGTGATGGTGATCGTCTCTTCACCGGCGGTGGGGGTGTCGCACTGGGAGACGTAGGTGACCCGCTTGGTCAGCGTTCCGCTGGCGTCGGGCTCCCAGGTCTCTTCAATGCTGGTGAAACCGCACGTGCCGATATTGGCCCGCGGGTCGAGGTCGGCCCAGGCACCCGTGGTGAGCAGAAGCACCAGCAGGCCCGTGAACAGGATGCTCGCGTTTTTCTTCATCGATCTGATTCCTCCGGTTCTTCGGAACGGCCAATCCGATTTTTGGCCCGGCCTCACAACCCCGCAGGCCGCGCACAGTTCAAAGAATGCGATGCAATTCAATTGTCGTCAACAAATGCCCGGCAAGGGGCAGAACGCTTGAATGAATGAGAGACTGCTGAAACCGTTCGGATGACCCGCAAACCGTGGAAAACAATTTCCACTTTCGAGCCCCGCCCCGCCATCGTGGGAAATTAATTCCACACTCCCGGCATGGTCAGGAACCACTGCAGTCTGCGGTTGGATGGTTAGACTATATACCATCGCGCTCCCGATTTCAAGCAAAAACGTAAAAAATAAAATTATCGGTAAATATCTCATCTCGTATAGGATACGTTTAATCATGAAATTAGAAGCTGTTTTTCATGATTAATAGCTTTGCCGTATACTTTCCTTCTACGTTCGGTTGACCTGTTCTCCGCGGCGGGGTTGCGCCCCGGCCGCCTGCCTCGTCTTCAGTTCATCACGGAGTTCAACGGCTAAGAGTTGCAAACGGCGTGCCGCTTCCCGATCAACAGAAGCAATGGCATCAACCATCATTCTCCAGGGTTATACCGAACTGGTCGAGCTTTTTGTAGAGGTTGCTGCGCGGGGTCTGGATGGCACTGGCGGTTCGGGAGATGTTCCAGTCGTTCTCCTTCAGCTTTTCCACGAGGAAGAGCCGCTCGGAGGTCTCCTTGAAATCCTTGAGCGTGGCGATGCGCGACAGGTCGGGCACCAGGCCGCCGGGGCCGGCTGACGTGATTTCGCCGGGAAGCAGGTCGACACCGATGGAATCACCGGGGGCCATGATCACCAGCCGCTCCACCATGTTCTTCAGCTCGCGCACGTTGCCCGGCCACTGGTAGGATGCCAGGCGTTCCAGCGCCTCGTCGGTGAAGGTCTTCATGCGGTAGTTGTTCTCACCGCAAAAACTCTCCATGAAGTGGGCCACGAGCAGGCGGACATCGCCGGCGCCCCGTTCATGGAGCGAGGGGCTGCGGATGGGCACCACGTTGAGCCGGTAGTAGAGATCGAGCCGGAAGTTGCCTTTCTCGATCTCCTCCTCCAGCGCCTTGTTGGTGGCGGCGATGACCCGCACGTCCACCGTGAGCACCCGGCCGGAACCGATCGGTTCCACCTCGCCTTCCTCGAGCACCCGCAGCACCTTGGCCTGGGTGCGCAGGCTCATGTCGCCGATCTCGTCGAGGAACAGCGTCGCGCCGCTGGCCTGCACGAACTTGCCCTCGCGCTTCTCGTACGCACCGGTGAACGACCCTTTTTCGTGGCCGAACAGCTCGCTCTCGATCAGCTCCTCCGGGATGGCCGCGCAGTTGACTTGGATGAACTGTTCGTCGGCCCTCAGGCTGCCGCTGTGGATCGCCCGGGCGATCAGCTCCTTGCCGGTGCCGCTTTCCCCGGTGATCAGCACGGTGGCCGTGGTCGGGGCGGCGGCGGCAATCTCCTCGCGCAGACGGCTGATCTGCTCGCTCTCCCCCACCATGCGGTGCCGCTCTTCGATCTGCCGGCGGAAACCGCGGTTTTCCAGTTCGAGCTTCCGCTGCTCCAGTGCGTTGCGCACCACGAGCAGCATGCGCTCCCGCTCCAGGGGTTTCTCGAGGAAATCAAAGGCGCCCATGCGCGTGGCGTCAACTGCCGTCTGGATCGTACCGTGGCCGGAGATGATGACCACCGGGAAACCGGTGAGCCCCTCCTTGCGCAGGCGCGAGAGCACTTCCAGTCCGTCCATGCGCGGCATCTTGATGTCGAGGAAGAGCAGGTCGGGCTCCTCGAGGCGCACCCGCTCCAGGCCCTCCTTGCCCGAGGAGGCGAAAAGGCATTGGTAGCCTTCGTACTCCAGGGTCATGGTGATGGCCTGGCGGATGTCCGGATCGTCGTCGATAACGAGGATTTTTTCACCGGCCATGGGCTTCTCCCCCGCTTGGGACGACGGCCGGGCGGCTGCACCACCCGGCCGTCGCCTGGATCATTCGGCTACTTTCAGTGTCTTGAAGAACGAATCGTCGCCCCGGTGGACATAGAGCAGCACCAGGTCGCCGGTCTCGATCTTCTCCAGTTCGGCCTTGTATTCGTCGAGGGAGTCGAGCTTCTCGCGGAAGATCTCGCTGATCACGTCACCCTCGCGAACGTCCGCCTCGGCGGCCGGGGAAAGCGGCTTGACCTTGACCACCACCACACCGGAAACCGATTCGTCGATGCGGTAGCGCTGGCGCATGGCCGGATTGAGCTGGTGCACGGTGAGCCCGAGCAGGTCTTCCTCCACCCGGGTCATGCGCCGCTCTTCCTCTTCGGACATGCCCTCGTCACGCTCGGCCAGCACCACGCCGATGGCCATGGTCTGGCCGTTGCGGAAGACGGTGAGGTTCACCTCCTCGCCCGGCGCAATGGACGAAACCAGCGAGACCAGGTCGCTGGAGTTGTCCACCGGCTTGCCGTTGACCTCGAGGATCACGTCGCCGTGCTTCAGGCCGGCCTCATCGGCGGGCAGGCCTTTGACCACTTCCTGCACAATCGCCCCGCGACGGTCGGGAAGGCTGAACAGCTCCTGCATCTCGGGGCTGACCGCGGTGACCTTGATTCCCAGGTAGCCGCGCGAGACACGGCCCTTGGCCTTCAGCTGGGGCATGATGTCCCGGGCCACGTTCACCGGCACGGCGAACCCGATGTTCTGCGCCGCGGCGCTGATCGCGGTGTTGATGCCGATGATCTCTCCCCGGGTGTTGATCAGCGGGCCGCCGCTGTTGCCGTAGTTGATCGCCGCATCGGTCTGGATGAAATTGTCCAGCGACACGTCCCGGCCCTGCCCGTCGCTGTCCGCGAGGTAGGGCAGTTTCCGCCCGAGGGCGCTGATCACGCCCACCGAAACAGTGTGCTTGAAGTTGTGCGGGTTGCCGATGGCCATGACCCACTCACCGATGCGCAGGGAGTCCGAATCACCAAGGGGGACGAAGGGCATGGCCTCTTCAGCCTCCACCTTGAGCAAGGCCAGGTCGGTGGGCGGATCGGTGCCCACCACCTCGGCGTTCATCCTCGTGCCGTCGGCGAACTCCACGATCACCCGCTCGGCGCCCTCAACCATGTGGTTGTTGGTCAGGACATGGCCCGCACTGTCGATGACCACTCCGGATCCGCGTCCGGTCCGCTCCTGCTCCATCTGCGGCTGGTTCTGGGGCGACTGCCGGTCAGGGCCGAAGAAGAAATCCCAGAAGGGGTCGCGGAACTGGCCGCGGCTGCCCTGGCCGGCCCGGACCACCTCGGTGGATTCGATGTAGACCACGGCGGGGTTGACCCGCTCGGCGATATCAGCAAAGTCGGGAAGGGTGATCACCGGCGCCGGGTCCGCACCCTCCTGCGGGGGCGGCGATGCCTGGCTCACCGACACGCTGCTCACCTGGACGGCGAGCACACCGAGCAGAATGAACAGGCCGGCGATGGCGCCGAGGCCGAAGACTCCCTTTTTTCCCAATCGTCTGATCATGATGCACCTCCTGGACACGGGCCGCTGACCCGGAATCCGAAATCAAAGATGGCCGGATCCCTGAACCGGCCTTTCCGTTCGATTCAATGCTCATCTATGCGATGAAAAAGCATATCAAGAATCGTGCCAGTAAACCAGCAACTTCCCGAGCGATTATCTATTACGAAATCAATGACTTGAGCGGACGGCCCCAGATGGGGCCAATCGGGATGGTGCCATATTGGCACAAGTGGCCTTTAAATGTGACAGCCCGGGCACGAGTTCGGGAATGCTACTCGTCGTCCTCAACCTGGTATCCCTTGAGCTTGCGGTGCAGGGTGCGCAGGCCGATCCCCAGCAGTTCGGCAGCTTTGGTGCGATTCCCCCCGGTCTTCTCCAGGGCCTGGCGGATGTGGACCCGTTCCAGCTCCTCCATGGTGGCGAACTGGCCCGGTTCAACGCCAACGGCTGAGGGGGACGCCCCGGCGGCGGCCGGCGGCACTTCGATCTCGGCGAGCCGCTCGCCGGGCGGGATGTCGTCGGTGTCGAGGTACTCGCGCTGGGAGAGCACCACCATGCTCTCGATGAGATTGCGCAGTTCCCGCACGTTTCCGGGCCACTGGTAGTGGATGAAGCGCTTCATCAGCTCGGGGGAGATCCGGTCCACGACCTTGCCCACCTTGCTGGCGCTCAACTGGAGGAAATACTCGGCAAGCAGGGGGATGTCCTCGCGACGCTCCCGGAGGGGCGACACGCGCAGGTGGACCACCTTGAGCCGGTAGTAGAGGTCCGAGCGGAATTTCCCCTCGTCCACCAGCAGCTCCAGGTCACGGTTGGTGGCGGCAATGACCCGCGTGTCGATCTTGATCTGCTTCGCCCCGCCGAGCCGCATGAAGGAAAGTTCCTCGATGGCGCGCAGGAGCTTGACCTGGGTCTCCGGTGCGAGATCACCGATCTCGTCGAGGAACAGGGTGCCGCCGTCGGCCAGTTCGAACTTGCCCACCTTCTTCTCGATGGCGCCGGTGAAGGAGCCGCGCTCGTGCCCGAAGATCTCGCTCTCCAGGATGTCCCGGGGAATGGCCGAGCAGTTCAGCGGCAGGAAGGTCTTGTTCCGCCGGTCGCTGTTCTGGTGCAGCGCGTTGGCGATCAGTTCCTTGCCCGTTCCGCTTTCGCCGGTGATCAGCACGGTGCTGCGCGTGGGGCCGACCATCTTGATCCGGCCGAAGAGGTCCTGCATCTGTTTCGACTTGCCCAGCAGGTTGTCGAAGCCGAAAACGCTGTCCAGCCGGTCCTGGAGAAACCGGACCTTGCGGGCCAGGGTCCGCTTTTCGATGACCCCGGCGGCACGGCTCCTGAGCAGTTTGAGGTCCACCGGTTTGGTCAGGTACTCCACCGCACCAAGCTTCATCGCCTCCACCGCGCTGTCCACCGTGCCGAACCCGGTGACGAGCAGGACACCGATCTCGAGGTCCGCGGCCTTGACCCGCTTGAGCACTTCCAGTCCGCTCATGCCCGGCATCTTCAGGTCGGTGACGACCAGGTCAACCTCGCCGGCCGCTTCCTCGACGAAGGCCACGGCCTTTTCCCCCTCGTCAAAGGCGTGCACGGTGAGCCCACGGCGCCGCAGGGCGCGGGCCATCGATTCACGGGAGTTGGCGTGGTCATCCACCACGACCGCGATGCCTTGCAGTTTTCCCTCGTCAGTCACGCTGACTCCTTTCCGCCGATCATCTCGATGAATGCCTGTTCGTCCACTGTTGATACGCCAAGCGAGCGAGCCTTGTCCAGTTTCGAGCCGGGGTCGCTGCCGTACACCACCAGGTCGGTCTTGCCGCTCACCGAGGAAACCACCCGGCCGCCAAACTGCTCGATACGCTCCTTTGCCTCGGCCCGCGCCATGGTGGTGAGGGTCCCGGTGAGCACGACCTTCTTTCCCGACAGGGGGTGCGCCCCCTCATCATCCGCCCCGGGAAGCCGGGGCTCGTGCCGCTCGGTGTAGGCGGCAAGCCCGGCTTCGCGAAAGCGGCGGAGCATTGCCGCCGTGCCCGGATCATCGAAGAAGGCCCGGACACTGCGGGCCACCACCGGCCCCACTTCGGGCACCGCCTCCAGCGCCTCGACATCCGCTGCGGCAAGGGCGTCGAGCGAGCCAAAGGCTTCCACCAGCTGTCGTGCCGTGCGTTCCCCCACGTGACGCACCCCGAGGGCGAAAAGATGGGCCGCGGCCGGGCGCTGCCTGCTGGCCTCCAGCTCGGCCACCAGGTTCTCCGCCGACTTTTCCCCCATCCGTTCCAGCCCGGCCAGCGTCTCACGGTCCAGGCGGTAGAGATCATCCAGGTTCTTCACCAGGCCCCGGGCCAGCAGCTGGTCGATCACCGCCGGGCCGAGCCCCTCGATGCGCATGGCCGTGCGGCCGGCGAAGTGGCGCAGCGACTCGCGAATGCGGGCCGGGCAGCTGACATTTGGACAGCGCGAGGCCACCTCTTCGGGCTCGCGAACCACGGTGGTCCCGCACACCGGGCACTCGAGCGGCATGGTGAACGGCTTCGCTTCAGGCGGTCGCTTGCCCTGCACCACCTTGACCACTTTGGGGATCACCTCACCGCCCTTTTCCACGAAGACGGTGTCGCCGGCTCGCACGTCCTTGCGCCGCACCTCCTCCTCGTTGTGCAGGGTGGCCCGCGAAACGGTGGAACCGGAGACGAGCACGGGTTCCAGCTCGGCCACCGGGGTCAGCGTGCCGGTGCGCCCCACCTGGATCGTGATCTCGCGGACCCGTGTGGTCACCTGCTCGGCGGGAAATTTGTAGGAGATGGCGTAGCGCGGGAACTTGGCGGTGACTCCGAGGGTCTCCCACAGGTCGAGGCGGTTGACTTTGACCACCACCCCGTCCGTGTCATAGTCCAGCCCGGCCCGACGGCCGGACCAACTGTCGCACCAGGCCTTGACTCCGGCAATACCCCGGCAGACCTGCCGGTGCTCGTTGACCTTGAGGCCCGCGTCGGCCATGGCCGCCAGGGCCTCCTGCTGGGTTGCGAAACGTCGGCCGCCCCAGGCGGCCGCCGTGTAGAGGAAGATATCCAGCCCCCGCCGAGCCGTCTCTGCCGGGTCGAGCAGCCGGATCGAGCCGGCCGCGGCATTGCGCGGGTTGGCGAACAGCGGCTGCCCCTCCGCTTCCCGGGCCTCGTTCATCCGGCGAAACGCCTCCCGGGGCAGGAAGACCTCGCCGCGCACCAGAACGTCCCCGCGGGGGGCCGGGTCGTGCAACCGCAGGGGCAGGGACAGAATGGTGCGCAGGTTGGCGGTAACATCCTCACCCACCCGTCCGTCGCCCCGGGTCACCCCCTGGACGAAGACGCCGTCCACGTAACGCAGCGAGACGCCGAGACCGTCGATCTTCAACTCGGTGAGATAATCCACCTCGCCGACGCCGGCCAGCTTGACCACGCGGGCATTGAATTCCTCCAGGTCCTCCAGATCGTAGGAGTTGTCCAGGCTGAGCATCGGTTCGGGATGCGGGACCTCGGGCAATCCGCCGTCGAGTTTGCCCCCCACCCGCTGCGTCGGCGAGTCGGGGGTGACCAGTTCCGGATGCTCTTCCTCGAGGCGGCGCAGTTCCGCCTCCATCCGGTCGTATTCCACGTCGGAGATTTCCGGGTCGTTGAGCGTGTAGTAGCGCCACTGGTGGTGCAGAATCTGCCCGCGCAACACGTCGATCCGACTGGCCGCCTTCTTCCGGTCCACGATCCCTCTTCCTCCCCTCAATCCCCGGTCGGGCCGGACAACGGCAGGGTGATGGTGAACAGCGCTCCGCCGCTCTCACTGGCCCCGGCCGTGATCGTGCCGCCGTGGGTCTCCACAATACGCTGGGAAATGGCCAGCCCCAGGCCGGTTCCCCCCTTCTTCGTCGAATGGAAGATCTGGAAAATCCGCTCGGCTTCCTGGGGCGGGATGCCCCCGCCGTTATCGGCCACGGCAAGGGTGAGCCGGTCCTCCCCGTCACGAAAGGCGGAAATCTCCACCTGGCCCTGCTGCTCGGTCACCGCGTCGGCGGCATTGATCATCACGTTGATCAGCGCCTGCTTCAACTGGCCCGGATCGGCCGCGAACCGCGGCAGCCCCGCCGCCACACGGCGCACCAGGGTCACGCCCCGCCGGCGGAATTCGGCCTCGAGGAAGTCGGCCACCTCGTTGACCAGCACGGTCGGATCGAGCGGCTCGGTCCGCAGCTGCTGCGGGCGGGCGTAGGCGAGGAAATCGGAAACCAGGCGCTCCAGGCGCATGATCTCCCGCCGGTTGATCTCCAGCAGGTCGATGTATTCCTGTTTGCGGTCCGATTCTTCGGGGACGTCTTCCAGTTCCTCCTGCAGCATCTGCACGTTCATGTTCATCGCATTGAGCGGGTTGCGGATCTCGTGGGCCAGGCCCCCGGCCAGGGTGCCGACGTAGGCCAGCCGGTCGGCCATCTGCGCCTCGGCCTCCAGGCGGCGGGTACGGTTGAGCATGCGCAGCACGTAGAGAAAGCCCACCATGAGGAACAGCAGACTCAACCCGGCACCGATGAAGACGTTGGTGATCAGTGTTCGCCGCAGCCGGGTGACCCGCTCTTCCAGCTGGTTTTCGGGCACCAGCAGGTGCACCGTCGCGGCGGCTTCTCCCGACTGATCGGCCACCGGCACCACGATGTCATAGACCTGCTCCTCGTTCCGCTCCACCACCAGCCGGCCCAGGGGGAACGGCTGGTCATCACGGCCCCCCTCCCCCGGCCGGCCATCCCGGGGCCGCAGGGCGACGCTCTTGCCCCGCAGGGAACGATTCTGGTAGATGATTTCGCCGTTGCGATCGGTGATCACGACATAGGAAGCGATCTGCCGCCCGGTGAGTTCGTTGTCCACGTAGGTGTCGAGGATGTTGTACAGTTCGCGGACATGGAACACGCCGCCGACCACCCCCGGTGAGAACTGCCCGTCCACCGGCAGGTCCCGGAGCTGCTGCGCCAGCCGGCTGGCCCCCTGGCGGCTGCCCTCCAGTGCCTCGCTGATCACACTCTCGCTGAGGTAGCGGAAAACGAGGAACCCCACCACACCGATGTTGGCCAGGAGCAGGATGGCAAAGAGGACCGAGGAGGCGATGAGCCGCCGGCGGTAGGCCGGCCGCGACCGGACCGGCGGGTCACCGTTGAATGCCACGCTGCTCTTGTCGCTGAACTCCGACACGCCGCTGCACCTCGATTGGGCCCCCATGGGAAATTGTAGCAGGGCACCGGGACGGGTCAACCCGCCGCCCGGCCGGGAAACGTCACTCCAGGTAGCCCAGTTGCCGAAGCCGGGAAAGGGTCTCCTCGGAAAGCGGCGGCGCGTTCTCCGTGGTGTCCGACTCCCCGGCAAGCCCCTCGGCCTCAAGCCGCTGTTTGAGCAGGCGCATCATCTCCCCGGCCTTCGCCTCCGGTAGCGGCGCCCTGCCGGGGGCCGACTCGCCGGGGTCGGCCAGGAGATCGATGTATTCCTCGCGCAGGTCATCGGGATGGTAGACGACCTTGAATCGCCCGTCGAACAGGGCGAACTTCCGGTCGCCGTACAACGGGTTGGTCACGGACGCCGCCTGCAGCAGGTCCGGCCCGGCACGGCGTTCCTCGTCGCCGTGAAGCGTGGCCGCCAGGCTGCGGCCATTGATGCCCTCCGGGCCATCCATCCCCAGCAGGTCGAGGATCGTGGGCAGCACGTCGACCATGGTCGCGGGCTCACTGCTCAGCTTCCCGGCGGGGATCACGCCCGGCATGGAGAAGAGCATCGGCACGCGGAGCAGGGCATCGTAGAGGTTCCGGCCGTGCTCGTAACCGCCGTGGTCGCCGAACTCCTCGCCGTGATCGGAGAGCAGGACCACGAGCGTGTTGTCGAGCAGCCCCGACCGCTCGAGGCGGGCGAAGAGCTGCCCTATCTGGTGATCGGTGTACGAGACTTCCGAATCGTAGAGCGCCCGGAGGTGCTCTTTGTCGGCCTCGGTGAGCACCGTCCCCTCCCGGTTGAACCTCAGCAGCTCCTCCTGGCTCCCCCGCACCTCGCCCTGGTACCCAACGGGTTCGTACCCCGTGAACCAGGGTTCCCGGGGCCTGTAGCCGGCATGGGTCTCGTAGGTGTGGAAAAAGAGAAAGAACGGCGCACCGTCGAGCCCCTGCAGGGCGCCGACGGCCTCATCCACGGCCCGGTGCAGCACCCGCCTCACCGCATAACGGTGAAAGCCCCGGTGAAAGCCCCACTCGGGGCCGAGATTCGCCCCGCCGGTCACCGCTTCCGTGCGGTATCCGGCCCCGCGGAGCAGCTCGGCCAGGGTGGCCTCCCGCCCCGGGATGGGGCCCGGAGTACGCTGGAAGCGGTGCAGGGTGTCCAGGCCGGTCATCAGGCTCACGTGGGCCGGCAGGGTCCAGGGGGCCGATGAGCGGGCGAAGGCCATCTGCATGCCCCGGGCCGCCAGCCGCCGATCGATCTGCGGCGTGGTGCGACGGGTGTGCCCGTAACTGCTCAGCCGGTCCGCACGCAGCGTGTCGAGGGAGATGAGCAGCAGGTTTGGCGGGCGGTCCGCCCGCGACCCTGCCGGACAGGCGAGCCGCGGGCTGCCCCATACCCCGCCGGACCAGGTCCCGTCCCATCGCGGCTCACGCCCGACAGGGCCGACCGCCGTCTCGAAGAGCAGCCGCCCGGACATGCCGGCCAGCTCCTGGAGCGCGAGGGTATGGGTTGACCAGCCCTGGTGCCGCCGCCGAAGCGTGGGGGCCAGCACCTCGGAGAACAGTTCGTGCGGCCCGCCGCCATCAACGTTTCCGGGGACGAAGCGGACGCGGAAATGGAAGCGCCGCTCCGGCGGCGCCTCCTTCCAGGCGTGGCCCATGACGCCGGTGGAAAAGGTGAGTCGCGCATCCGGGGGAACGGAGATGTCGATTTCAGCGCTGCCCGCAGGCAGCACCGGCCGGGTGGTCCGCCGCAGGGTCACGCTGCGGTCGAGGCCGTGGCGTAGCCGCTCGGCCATCAGCATCTCCCGGTCCGGCCCCTGCACCAGCTCGATTTTCCGTATGGCCACCGTCCCGGCCTGCTCGGGAAGATCAAGGCGCAGCGCATCGATGGTCCCCGACCAGGACTTGCTGTCCAGCAGCGGCAGGAGCCCTTCGGTCAAGGGCACGCGGTAGACATGGAAGCGGCCGTCGGCCACCAGGGGAAAGGACTTGCTCAATACCCCGGCATAGCGCTCCCCCTCGGGGCGCCAGAGGAAGACAGCCTCCTCACCGCCTTCCACGCTCATCTCCACCAGCAGCCGGGAAGCAAGGTCGGTTTCGAAACTGCGGATGTAGCAGGCCAGCCGCGGGTCGGCGCCGGTAACCCTCGTGCGCAGGGCGCCGTCCAGCACCTGCAGCGCCTCGAGGCCGCCATACCCCTTCCAGTTGCCGAGCCCGGCGGGGTCATCGAAGCGGAAACCGAGGGTCACCGCATCGAGCTGATCCAGGGCGGCCCGGTACGCCTCCTCGGCCGGCGGCCCGTCGAACAGTTCGGCCGCCAGGTCGATGATGCCGTACGGTTCGTCGGCGGGGTTCCGGAAGTCAGTGGAACGACAGGCGGAAAGCAGGAGAAGGGTGAGGACGAGGCAACAGGCGGCCTTCGTGCACGATGCAAACCCGTTTTCCATCAACGCCTCCCCTGCCGGACAAAAAAACACCCCGCCCCTCCCGGTGGGGAAGGACGGGGTATTATAGTCGGTCGGTGGGGCTTAATACATGCCGCCCATGCCGCCGCCCATGCCGCCCATGCCGCCGCCCGGCATGGCGGGCGCCGCCTTCTCCTCCTCGGGGATATCGGAGATCAGCGCTTCGGTGGTCAGCATCAGGCTGGAAATGGAAGAAGCATTCTCCAGGGCGTGACGCACCACCTTGGTGGGGTCGATGATGCCCTTGTCCAGCATGTTGCCGTACTCTTCGGAGTAGGCGTCGAAGCCGAAGGCATCCTTGTCCTCGTCCTTGACCTTGTTCACCACGATGGAACCCTCGTGGCCGGCGTTGGTGGCGATCTGGCGCATCGGCTCCTCGAGAGCCCGCTTGACCAGGTTCACGCCAACCAGCACGTCGCCGTCGGCCTCGACGGCCTCGACGGCCTTGATGCAGCGGATCAGGGCCACGCCGCCGCCGGGCACGATGCCCTCCTCCACGGCCGCCTTGGTGGCGTGCATCGCGTCCTCGACACGGGCCTTCTTCTCCTTCATCTCGGTCTCGGTGGCCGCACCGACCTTGATCACCGCCACGCCGCCGACCATCTTGGCCAGCCGCTCCTGCAGCTTCTCGCGGTCGTAGTCGCTGGTGGTGTCCTCGATCTGGGTGCGGATCTGCTTGACCCGGCCCTCGATGTCCTTGGTCTCGCCGGCACCCTCGACGATGGTGGTGTTGTCCTTGTCGATGTGGATCTTCTTCGCCGAGCCGAGGTCCTGCATGGTGACGTTTTCCAGCTTGACGCCGATGTCTTCGCTGATCACCTTGCCGCCGGTGAGGATGGCGATGTCTTCCAGCATGGCCTTGCGCCGGTCACCGAAACCGGGGGCCTTGACCGCGGCGACCTTGAGCGTGCCGCGCAGCTTGTTCACCACCAGGGTGGCCAGGGCCTCGCCCTCGATGTCCTCGGCGATGATCAACAGGGGCTGGCCGGTCTTGGCGGTCTGTTCGAGCACCGGCAGCAGGTCCTTCATGTTGGAGATCTTCTTTTCGTGGAGCAGGATCACCGCATTCTCCAGCTCGCACTCCATCCGGTCGGGGTCGGTGACGAAGTAGGGGGAGAGGTAGCCGCGGTCGAACTGCATGCCCTCGACCACCTCGAGGCTGGTCTCGATGCTCTTGGCCTCTTCGACGGTGATCACGCCGTCCTTGCCCACCTTCTCCATCGCCTCGGCGATGATGCCGCCGATGGTGCTGTCGCTGTTCGCCGAAACGGTGCCCACCTGGGCGATGGCCTTGCCGGTGACCGGCGTGCTCATCTTCTCCAGGTTCGCCACGGCGGCCCGAACGGCCAGCTCGATGCCCCGCTTGAGGTCCATGGGATCGGCGCCGGCGGTGACGTTCTTGATGCCCTCGCGGAACATCGACTGGGCGAGCACGGTGGCCGTGGTGGTGCCGTCGCCGGCCACGTCCGAGGTCTTGGAGGCGACCTCCTTGACCATCTGGGCGCCCATGTTCTGCACGGCGTCCTGGAGCTCGATCTCCTTGGCCACGGTCACACCATCCTTGGTGATCGTGGGGGAGCCCCATTTCTTGTCGATGACAACGTTGCGGCCCTTGGGACCGAGGGTGACTTTCACCGCGTCGGCGAGGGCGTTCACGCCCTTCAGCATCTGCTGCCGGGCTTCGCCGTGATAGGTAATCTCCTTGGCCATTTTCGTCTCCTTGCTTCCGTGCCCCGGCCGTTCATCTCGTCACCGGCCGGAACCGGACTGATTTCGGTATCAGGTATCGGTTGTTTACTTCTCCACCACGGCCAGCACTTCGTCCTCGCGGAGGATGAGGTACTCCTGGTCGTCGAACTTGATGTCGGTACCGGAGTACTTGCCGACCAGGATGCGGTCGCCAACCTTGACCTGCAGGGGGGTGTTCTTTCCGTCGTCGTTGACCTTGCCGTCGCCCACGGCCATCACTTCGGCTTCCATGGGCTTTTCCTTCGCCGAGTCGGGGATGATGATCCCGCCGCGAACCTCTTCGGCCGGATCGAGACGCTTGACCAGGATCCTGTCATACAACGGTCTGACTTTCATTCTTCTCTCCTCCTGATGAAACAGGTGAAATCCATCTGTGCCGTGGCACAGGGTTTACCGGCGTTTCGTAACCCGGACTTCTCAGGGCCCGGAACCCCTCCCGGGCACCGGACCGTGGGCAGTCAGGGCTAGCACTCCGCCCGAGGGAGTGCCAATATTAAGATCGCCCCCGGGCACTGTCAAGTAGAAATCAACAAAAAAAGTGCCTGAATCCAGATTTCCCGCAAAATCTGACAACAAGGCGCTCAGGTGTGAATCAAATCCAGGCAATTAAAGATGGTTATGGACCTTGAGTCACGACGGGCAAGCACTGCCCCCTGGCGTCATCGCGGGCCATCGCGCCCTGGAGACCCAGGGGTCGATGGCCCGCGATGACAGGGGGAGTACGCGACGCCCGTGCCATCCGCGGACAGCGGAATTCAGGTGAGGGAGACGTACTTCATTCGCAGCTGGTAGAGCAGGTCACTGAGCAGCTTCTCCTCCTCGGCTTCGAGGTTCCCCGAGGTCTTCTCCCGCAGCATGTTGAGCACGTCGATGGTGTGCTTGGCCATGGGGAGGTTCTTCTCCTGCTTGCCGCTGGCCGGATCGGGCATTTCACCGAAGTGCAGGATGGCTGATGTGCCGAGGGACAGCACGAAATTGCTGAAATTGACTTCCAGCATCGAGGGGTCCACCTGGGGCGGCTCCTCCCCGGCCGGCGCATCCCCCGCCGGCGGCTCCCCTGCCGTGGCCCCGGTCTCGGGCTTCTCTTCCGCCGGTGCGGCCGTTTCATTCTTTGCCGCGCCGTCACCGGCGAACTTGCGCTTGTCGGTCACCTTGAACCCGGACCCCTCATCCTCGCCGTCCACCTGGCCCTGATCCTGCTTTTCATCAACCATCTTCGATCCTCCCTTGCCCCGGTCCCGCGCCTCGCGGGGCCGGGCTGGTGTATCACTCCCCGCCCGACCCGGCTTCCGCCAGGGGCTGAACGGTGGACAATCGCTGCAGAAGGTCGCGGAGTTCGTCCCGCGACCCGTCATCGATGAGATAAATAACTCCACTCGCCGGGCGAACCCCGGCGACCAGTGTTTCAGTGCCTTCACAATCGTCGGCAAGCGCCGCCGGCGCCCCGTCGGGAAAACAGAGCTCGAGGCGCTCGCCCGGGCCCGTGTCCTCCGGCCCCCCGCCGAGGGACACCGCGAACGCGGGAAGGTCCGGGCCCAGGGAGCCCGCTGCGGCATCCCCCGCCTCGATTATGGCACAGGCCTCGAGCGCCGTGAGCCGCTCGATGGCCCGGCGAATGGCTTCCTCCGGCGCCGCGGCCGGCTCAGCCGGGCCCGCGCCCTGCCAGGCCCCGTCCTCGCCCCTCCGCCAGCAAACCGGTTCCGCCGTGCCGGCGCCCACGGTGATGCGCTCGATTTCCCAGGCGTAGCGCGGGAAGGGGCGCAGCTGCCGCCACTCCCGGGCCGGTCGGCGCAGTGTTTCGAGAATCGCCGCATCCACGGCCATCACCGCCCCACCCGGCCCGACGGCCAGCAGGGATGTCTCCGAGTCCCCCATGGCGTCGAATTGCACAAGAGCATCGAGGCCGTCTCCCATGACCAGCCGCAGGCTGCCGGCGGCGCCGGACACCGCGCCGGCGCCCTCGGGGAAGGCCTGGGCCCGGCACTCGGCCAGTTCCCAGAGCAGGTCCCCCACCAGCTCCCGGTCCGCCACGAAATCGATGGGCTCGTCGATGCGCCAGTCGTCCCCTTCGCGCAGGATGACCAGTTCCGGCACACCGGCGGCGGTGATGCGCACCTCGCGCACATCGTCGCGCTGGAAGCGCACCAACCGCCGGTCCCGCAGGTCGAAGACGGTCCGCGGGATGTCGGCCGCGGCGGCGGGCACCAGCCCGACCTGCCCCGTGTGGCGCACCAGGGCGTAGCGGGCGTCGCCAAGGGGCGCTGCATCACCCAGGGCCAGCCGGGCCAGCTCGACACCGCCCTCGCCGGACACGGCCACCTGCAGCCGTGGCGGCGCCAGCCCGTAAGCGGTCAGGCCGTCATCACCGGGGGCGAACGCATCGCCGGTCATGGAAAGCCGCTCGAGGGTTTCGAACAGCCGTCGCACCGCATCAGGGTCGGCATCGTATTCGCCGGGCCGTTCCCCCACGGTCCAGGCCGTGTCGGCCCCATCGCGCTGCAGCCGGACCGCCGGTCCCGAGAACGGCTCGATGATCACGTCCCGGGCCCCTGCCGGGTCGAACGGCGCCACGAGCAGGAGGGCGGCGGCCTCCTCCTCCCCGGCGGCCTCCCGCCCCCGGATGTCGATGTAATAGTAGGCCGCACCGAGGGCCACGAGCAGGGCCACGGCGCCGATGAGCAGGTTGCGGTTCACAGCGTGCGCCTCCGCCGCCAGTGGACCAGCCCCAGCGCCAGCAGCACCAGGGGGTAGCCGAGCACCAGCGCGACGAGGATGAACCGCGACTCGGCCCAGGTGATATCGACGGTGTCCGGCCCGGCCACGGGCCGTTCGATACTGATCAGCGACTCGTCGCCGGCGAGCCAGTTGACGGCGTTGAGCAAAAGGTTGCCGTTCCCCTGCTGGGTGAAGTGGGCATTGGTGGCGAAATCGCTGTCCCCGGCCACCACCAGCCGGCCGCCCCGGGCGACCAGCGGATCACCGCCCCCCTCCGCCTGTGCGGCGGCCAGTTCCACCGCCGCGGCGAGGGAGAGCGGCCCCGGCAAATCGACACCATCGTCGAAGGCAACTTCCTCGAAACCCGTTTCGGCAAAGCTCTCCGGCGCGGTGAAAATCAGTTCGGTCACCCCGGTGAAGGTCGCCTCACCGCCGGCGTCGATGGCCGACACCGTGCGGGCCAGGGGGAAGTAGGAGACCACGGTGAAGCCCGCGGTGATCGGGTGCTCACCCGAATACCCCATGGCCACCGGCACGAGGTAATCCCCCACCAGGCTCTGGGACAGCGGGTCGACCACCAGGTCCCGTCCGGCGCGCAGGCCGAACGCCGCCAGCAGCGTGTCCAGCTGCGGCTGCTCGTCCTTCCCGGGAGGGTCGAGCAGCAGCAGGCAGCCGCCCCCGCCCTCGACGTACTCGCGGATCATCCGCACCTCCCCGGCCAGCAGGTCACCCCGGAGGCCGGCGAGCACCAGCAGGTCGGCGTCCCCGGGCACACCGCCCTCGCGAACGAGGTTCACCTCGGCCGTCTCGTAACCCTCGCGCCGCAGGGCCGTGGCCAACAGGCCCAGGCCTTCCCCGTCATCCCCGGCAAGCGCCCGCCCGCCGTGCCCGGTGATGAAATACGCGTTCCGCGACGACTCCCGGATCACCCGGAGCAGCCCGTTGGTCAGCGCCTCCTCCGTGGCCTGGTCCACCGTGGCGCTGCGGTCCTGGCAAAGCAGTACGGTGGTTTCGGAAGAAACCCCCAGCTCACGGGCCTCGGCCGGATCACGCAGCGGATCGACCTCGCGGTAGGTCAGGCTGCCGCCGGCGGCGTACTCGTACTCGGTGAGCAGGTCGATAAATCGCTGCCGGGCCTCGGCGCTGCCCGGGCTCGCCGGACTGAAGCAGACAACCGCCTCCACCGGGGCGGGCAGGTCATCGAGAATGCTCACGGTCTGGTCGGTGAGCGTGAAGCGTCCCCCGGAGGTGAGGTCCCAGCGGAGATGGTGGTTGCGCGAGAAGAGATTGGCCAGCACGAGAATCGCCAGCACCACCGAGACCAGGGCGAGGGTGTAGAGGCCGTAGCGCACCGGCCGGCTTCCGGCCAGCTCGGCCGCGCCCTTCCGGTCGGCGGCAATGCCGCCCGCCAGGCTGATCACCGCCACCACCACGGCGGTGAGCGGCACCCAGGGGTTCACCGACGGGCCGATGAGGTAGAGCCCGAGGGCCAGCAGCCCGAAAACGGCGGCGATGGTCAGGCTTTGTGCGGGGCGCATGCGCAGCATCGGCAGTCCTCTAGCGTTTCCAGCGGGTCGCCTCCACCGCTCGCCCGGCGAGCAGCAGGAAGAAGGCGATGAGGCTCAAGAAGTAGACCAGGTGCCGGGTGTCCACCACGCCCTTGGTGAAGTCCTCGAAATGGACGTGGAACGAAACGTAATTCAGTACTTCCGCCACCCACCCCCCGGCCGAGGGCGCGGCCCAGGAGACGAGCCAGAAGGAGAGCAGGGCGGCAAAGGTCAGCACGGCGGCAATGATCTGGTTTTCGGTGACCGAAGAGGCGAAGGTGCCCACCGCGGTGAAGGCGGCGCCCACCAGCAGCAGCCCGAGGTAGCCGGAGAGGATCACCGGCGCCTCGGGGCTGCCCACGAGGTAGAGCGTGGCCGGAAAGACCGCCGAACAGAGCAGCAGCAGGACGATCATGGCCAGGGCGGCAATGTACTTGCCCGCCACCAGCTGGGCCACGCTGATCGGGGAGGTGAGCAGGAACTCGTAGGTCCCCTGCTTCTTCTCCTCGGAGAAGAGTTTCATCGTCAGCGCCGGCACCAGCAGCAGGAAGAGCACCAGCGTATTGCCGAACAGCGGCCGCAGCACCCAGCCGCTGAGGTTCAGCTCGGAGAGCAGTTCCTCGTATGCCGGGTTGCCCATGTACTGGTAGGCCTGGGGCAGCGACGCGGCGAACTCGGTGAGGAAGATCCAGAAAAAACCGCCGAAGATGATGAGAAAGAGGCAGATCACCACCCAGGCGATGGGCGAGGAGAGGAAGGAACGCAGTTCCCTTGCGGCGATGGTCCAGACGGTCCTCATGATTCGTCCAGGTCCTCCTCGGTGGTCAGCTGGAGGAAGACGTCCTCGAGGCTCAGGTCATCGCTGCGCAGTTCGAGCAGCCCCCAGCCACGCTGCACGGCCAGGGCCGACAGCGCCTCGCGCACGTCGTGGTCCAGGGCGCACTCCACCCGGTGCACCATCCCCTCGCCCCCCGGCTCCTCGCCGACGTGAAGTACGCCCTCCAGGCCGGCAAAGGCCTCCCGCACCTCCCCGGCGTCGCCGCGGGCCAGCCGGACGAAGAGCCGCCGCGCCTGCTGCACCCGGGCCTGCAGCCCCTCGTAGGTGTCCTCCGCCACCAGCTTCCCCTGGTTGATGATCACCACCCGCTGGCAGGTCATGGTCACCTCGGGGAGGATGTGCGAGCTGAGGATCACGGTGTGGTCGCCGGCCAGCTCCCTGATCAGGTGGCGGATCTCGATGATCTGCAGCGGGTCGAGGCCGATGGTGGGCTCGTCGAAGATCAGCACTTCGGGCCGGTGGACCAGGGCCTGGGCGATGGCCGCGCGCTGGCGGTAGCCCTTGGAGAGGTTGTGCAGCAGCCGGCCCCGCACCTCCCCCAGCCCGCAGCGCTCGATGACGTCGCCCACCCGGCCGCGCACGTCCCCCGGCGACACGCCCTTGATCCGGGCGGCGAATTCGAGGTACTCGGTGACCGTCAGCTCACCGTAGAGCGGCGGGTTCTCAGGCTGGTAGCCGATGATCCGGCGGGCCTCCCGGCCTTCGCGCAGCACATCGAAACCGCCCACCACCGCCCGGCCGCCGGTGGGCGGGATGAAACCGGTGATCATGCGCATGGTGGTGGTCTTGCCCGCGCCGTTGGGACCGAGAAAACCGAGGATCTCCCCCTGGCGCACGGCAAAGGAGATGCCGTCCACGACCCGACGGTCGCCGTAAGCCTTGCTCAGGTTCTCGACGGTAATCATGCTCTCATCGACGGCCCCGTGTCGGCCTGGTCTATTCGTCGTCGGGTTCGTCGCCCTCCGAGACCCGGGTTTCTCCGATCATCGCCTGCTGGATGAGGGCCAGGCGCTCGGAGAGGATCCTCACGTTCTCTTCCAGTGCGCTGATCCGCTCGAGGAGGTGCTCGTCGAGGAAGGACGGCTCGAGCAGGGTGTCCTCGGCCTCCTCGGCCCAGTTCACCACCATCAGCCGTGCATTGCACTTGTGGCAGTATTTGTCATCGGCGTCGTTCCGGGCCCGGCACTGCTGACAGTAAACGACATTCAATTGTTCAGACATACAGCTTATGAACTCCCGCAAAGCGGCCCGTCTCGGGGCTGCCCGTTATCCATGGCCAGAGCAAGGCACGAATTATATTTTCCGCACGCAAATCGTGTCAAGAAAAGTGTGGTGTCGTTTCACCGCGATTGAACCGCTGCCGGGGTAGCAGTACAATGAAGTATACGCCGGTTCCGGAAAACAGACGATCGGGATGCGTCAGGGGACGTGCCATGCCCATGAGGACGACGGACAATTCGCGAGAGCAAGCGGTCCTCGTGGGCGTGGTGTCCCGCGGAACGGACCGCGAGACCGTCGATGACCACCTGGCCGAGCTGGGGGCCCTGACCGAGGCCGCCGGCGGCAGAGCGGTGGCCACCCTGGTCCAGGAGCGGGCGACGCTCAACCCCCGCACCTTCATCGGCCGCGGCAAGGTGGACCAGCTCAGGGAACTGGTGCTGGCCCACGACGCCTCGCTGGTCATTTTCGACGACGACCTCCGCCCCTCCCAGGTCAGAACGCTGGAGAAGATCCTCGACGTGCAGGTCATCGACCGCACCGGCCTGATCCTCGACATCTTCGTCAACCGCGCCGCCACCCGGGAAGCCAAAATCCAGGTCGAGCTGGCCCAGTTGCAGTACCTGCTGCCCCGCCTGGCCGGGCTCTGGAGCCACCTCGAACGGCAGCGGGGCGGCATCGGCCTGCGCGGCGTGGGCGAGAAACAGATCGAGCTGGACCGGCGGATCATCCGCACCCGCATCGCCCGGCTCAAGAAAGATCTGGCAAAAGTCCAGGTGCAGCGCCGCACCAGGCGCAAGAGGCGGCAGGACCATTTCCGCGTTGCCCTGGTGGGCTACACCAATGCCGGGAAGTCGAGCCTCTTCAACGCCTTGACCTCTGCCGACGTCCGCGCCGGAAACCGCCTCTTCGTCACCCTGGACACCACCGTGCGCAGCCTGTCCGGTCGGGGCGGGCGCTCGGTGCTGCTCAGCGACACGGTGGGCTTTATCCGCAAACTGCCGCACCAGCTCGTGGAGTCGTTCAAGGGCACGCTGGAGGAGGCGGCGTCCGCCGACCTGCTGCTGATGGTGGTGGATTCCAGCGATCCCGGCTGGAGCGATCACCTGCGCTGGAGCGCCGGCGTGCTTGAGGAGCTGGGTATCGGCGACAAGCAGATCGTGTACGTTTTCAACAAGATCGACCTGCTGGACAAGGACCGCCGGACCGAACTGGAGCTGAACAGCGAACATCCGCTGTCCATTGCCGTAAGTGCAGTATCGGAGGTGAACATCGACCGCCTGCGGCAGATGATCCTCCACGTGCTGTCCGGCCGGGGCCGCAACGGCACCGGCCTGTCCGAAGATACCGCTCGGTCGACGGTGGGAACATGAGGCGCTCAGACCTGTTTCTCTACGTGGGGATCTTCATCCTCTTCCTGGGGCTGGTCTCGTGGTATGTCGGTCGCGACCGCCTCGCCGAAGAAGCCCGGACGGCGTCCGTATCGGTCTCCGACGAGATCCCGGAAATCCCGGTAGAACCGGATGAGGCCGGGGAGCCGGCCGGTGACGGGGAGAGCAATGGTCTGGTGGCCCTGGTCACCGAGCAGTTCGAGACGCTGCGCCGCGAGGGCGACAGCATGGCCGACCGCATCTGGAAGGACGGGCTCACCGACGGTCAGCGCGACTGGCTGAGCAGTGCCGGCAATACCTTTTCCCGCCTCCGTGACTTCACCCTCTCCCTGCAGTTCCTGCTCATCCTGCTTTTCACCGGCCTGCTCCTGGGCCTCTACCACCTGGTGAGCAGCGGCAAGCTGGTCAGGCTGATCCGCAAGTCGA
>Ga0180429_10000648_pt1 | contig 30772 bp, 26 predicted proteins | sample SS_ome_FD_132428 | JGI IMG/M metagenome (GOLD analysis project Ga0180429, IMG submission 132428) | Hypersaline lake sediment archaeal communities from the Salton Sea, California, USA - SS_1_S_1 metaG | ecosystem: Environmental > Aquatic > Non-marine Saline and Alkaline > Hypersaline > Sediment ...
TGGCCCCTTCGTCTAGTGGTTAGGACGTCAGATTTTCAATCTGAAAACAGGAGTTCGATTCTCCTAGGGGCTACTTAAGAAAAAAGACGCATCGGCGTCTTTTTTCAATTTTCAAAGATAAATTATCAATTATCAATTTTAAATCAATATCCAAATATTAAAATGCTAAGTTCAAACACTATCATTGACATAGATTAGTTTTTATGAGATATTTTGGGCAAGAAAAAATCAGAAAGGGGTGTTTTTTAACATGCAAACCAAGGAAGAGAAAAAATGTACCATTTTTTCAAAGCAATACATTAAAAAAATGATCGATGATGGGCCAACCCGGGCCTTTAAAGATCATATTAGAGATTGCATGAGTTGTTATCTAGATTTTTCGGTTGGCAGCTTTCGAGAAGAATTGCTTGATCATCATGCCATGAGAGTGGAAGAGGCTAAGCGGAGGGGTCACAAATGTATTTCACCCGAAGAAATGATAGATATGACTTTTTCGGTACAAAAAGAAATTGAAAAACGGAGAATACTGGACTGTGATGATTGCATTAATAATTTTATAAAATACAGCAATTGGAAAAAGAATTATTTCGTGAATTATAAAACAACGGCCAAAGTATTAAAGATGATATTTCGTCAGCCGATAATTGATTTGTTGGTCGATCCATGTGTGCTGGAAAATGAAGTAAAATTGAGGGAAGCCGGGAAATTGTCTGATGAGGTGACAGACAGAATTGATGAACACCTGTGTTATTGTGGCAAGTGCGCCGATAAATATGCTGACCGGTGGCTAGCTTGTCAAAACTAAAACAAAAATAACGAATAGAGACGCAAAAATGCGTCTCTACTTTTTTGTCTGATAAGTGGGTTGAGATGGATTACTCCACTCTTAAAATTTGCCCGTCGGGAGCGATTTCGATAAAGTGGGTGGCGGTGCCGTTATAAAACTGCTGGCACTGGTTTTCTTCGCGGTCGTCTTCGGGGATGCGGGGGTTATGTGAGATGTCAACCACCCATTCATCGTTTATCATCCCTAGGCACGGTCCTTGAGCCCATTCATAATCGGTAAAATCACCGCGGCGCTGTTCGAGCAGGGCCTTGGCTTCATTTTTAACAATTTCTTCATTGTCAAAGGAAACCACGAATTCCTGGGATATGCCTTCGTTGAAATCGAGCAGCGGACTGCAACCGGAGAGGAGCCAAGCAAAGAATAAAAAACAAAAAGTCAAAAGTGATTTATGCATAGTAGTTTAATTATAAGAAATCCAAAGTCCAATTATCAATTATCAATTATCAATCAAGGTTCATAATTAAATAATCAAATAGCAAGCTTTATAAAAATTTTTTAATGTGACGGAGTAACGGCAGTTATGATTTATGCTCATAGTAATTTTGCAGAGCAAATAAATATGTAGAAAGCCGATTGATAAACTGGAGCATGTTTTTCGGTGCATTGATGGAGACGGTGCGGCGCTCGGCGCGGCGGCAGACGGTGCGGGCGATATTTATAAAAGTGGCAATTTCGTGATTGCCGGGGACGGTGAACTTACTAGGAATAGGGGCGATTTTTTGATATTTTTCAATCAAGAACTCCAGTCCTTCCGTAGTGATATAGGAGCGGTTCTCTTGGTAGCCGGACAGGATGGACATAAATGACATCAATTGCAATTGGATGCAATTAAGGTAGTATTTTTCCGGTTCATTAGTGACGAATTTAACCAATCCCAGGTGGGCGGTCAGCTCATCAATTGTGCCAATCGCTTCTATTAACTGATTGGACTTCGGGTGGGGGTGGCCGAGATAATTTTTGGTGATGCCCTCATCGCCGGGATGTTTTTTATTAATCATATGAGAAATGGCTAAGAGTCAATGTCTAATAATATTATATCTTTTTGTGATAAAATAAATACAGGGGGAAACGTCTTAAATAAAGCATTTTGCAAACATTATGAGCGGTCTTTTAGGATATTTTGGCCAGCGGCGCGCACTGCCGATTTTGATACAAGGTCTCAAACATATGCGAGACTATAATTATGATTCCAGCGGTCTGCTACTGAAGAGTGAAAATAATTTTTTTATCAAGAAGCGGGTAGGAAGTTGGCTTGATCTGGAGAAAGAGGTGATGAATCATGAGGGGAATGAGCAGTGTGGGGCGGTGCATTTACGATGGGCGACTCATGGTTCGGTGAAGACTGATAATACGCATCCGATTCTCAGTCATGATGGCCAGGTGGCGGTGTTGCATAAGGGAGTGGTGTCCAATCATGAGGAATTGAAGCGGCAGTTGATGGCGGAGGGCATATCGTTTAAGACGGATACCGATACGGAAGTGATATCAAATTTAATTGCTAAGCATTACGAAGGTGATTTACAGACAGCGGTTCGGCACGCACTAGTTGAAGTAGATGGGATATACGCCATAATTGTTTTTTATCAGGATGGCCGACGGGAGATGATTGCCGCCAATAACGGAGCCGGTTTAATATTGGGATTGGGGAAAGATGAATACTGGCTATCATTAAACAAAAAGACCATTTATCCGTTTACAGATAAGGTGGTTTATATCAATGATTCCGAAATGGTAAAAATAAACGAGGGCGGATATGTCAGTTCGATTGTGGATGGGGGCTCAATTAACGTATTGACCAAAAATGTGGAAACGATTGAACACAATGATTCGGATATGGATCAGTACTTTGAGCAGATCGAGAATGAAATTTTCAGTCAGCCGGAGATGGTTAATAAGATTATGGCCGGGCGGATTGATGAGAGGAAAATGACAGCGCACTTTGGTGGCCTGGAGGACAGTATTGAATTTTTGCGCCATGTTACCCGATTGATATTTGTCGGATCGGGTAGTTCATTCTATTCGGCCATGATTGCCCGGGAATTAATTGAAGATTATTTGGCGGTGGCGGTTAGTGTTTATTCCGGTCTAGAGATGCGCTCGAAGAGGTTTGTGTTATCACACGAAAAGACGGCTTTTTTTGCGATTAGTCAGTCTGGGCAAACGCCGGATACGGTGGCGGCGATGCGGGAGGCTCAGCAGCTGGGAATGTATGTTTATGGTATTACTAATACGGTCGGTAGTCCGGTCGCGCGAGAAACGAAGTCTGGTATATTTTTACACTCCGGTCCGACATTGGGTATGCCGTCGATGCGCTCGTTTATGTCTCAGCTGGTGGTGCTGGTATTATTGACATTGTATATTGGTCGGATGAAGGGCTTGTCACCGGCTTCCGGGCGACAGATTATCAATTCTCTGGATGATTTACATGATAATTTGAAAAATATTCTGTCGCGCTCACTGCAAATAAAGAATATGGTGAAAAAGTACTATGATTGTAACAAATACTGGATTGTTGGGGTAAAATATGGCTATCCATTGGCGTTGGAAACAGCGTTGATTTTGGGCAAGCTTGGCAAAGTGATGGCCGAGGGGGTGAATATGGCGGAATTGGAATATGGCATTATCGATCAAATCAAAGAAAGTCACACTGTGGTTTTTTTGATGACGAGTGATTCGATTGCCGATGGTAGTATAAATTTGATCAGGAGGATAAAGAAGACTGGGGCGAAAGTGATGGTGTTTGCTGAGGAAAAAGATATCCGACTGGATGACATGATTGATGAATTGGTATATTTGCCTTCAGTGAAGGACATTGTGATGCCGGTGGTGACTTTAATGTCGCTCCAGTTGTGGGTGTTTTATCTGGTCAAAGAGATTGTCGCTCGCAATCACAAAAAGGTTGACCCGATGATGTATATGTATGATGCCTAGATAATTTGCATTCGCTCTTGGGCATTGGTGACCTATCCCAATCACTCATTGGGATATTTTTGAGTTATAATAAAGAAGTTGAATAATTTTACTATATGAAAAAATATTTAATAATATTTAAAGCACTGTTGGTCATGATGCTGATGGTGGGGGCTTTTTTGTTGGGGAGTGCTTATGCGGGCAGTCAGAGTTGGCTGTGTAAGAATTTTGTTTGGCAGGATCAGAGTCGGGAGACTTTCAATCAGGTGGTGGAGTTGGTGTCCACACAGTATATGGGAGAGATTGATTGGGATGAATTTTTTTATGGAGCGATAAAGGGAATGGTGTTGTCTTTAGATGATCCCTATTCAGAGTATTTTACTCCGACTGAGGCGGATATATTTTGGGATGATATTAATGGTGAGTTTGAAGGTATTGGAGTGGAGGTGAAGGTCAGTGATGGGATGGCGGAGATTGTGACGGTGCTGGTTGATTCGCCGGCTGAATCAGCTGGTTTGCAGGTGGGTGATATTATTTTGGCGATTGATGATGTGGATGCGGATGGTAAAACGGTTTGGCAGATTGCTACCATGATAAAAGGGGAGTCAGGTTCGGTGGTGAATTTGATAATTTTAAGAAATGAAAGTGATTTGTTGGAGATTGCGGTGGAGCGGGCACATATTCAGGCGGGTAGTATTTTTACCCAGGATCTGGAGGGAGCGCTTTGGGTGCGGGTGATAAGGTTTGATGAAGATACGTCGGATGAATTGGAGCAGGCATTACTAAAATATAATCCGGATGAACAGATAGGGGTGGTGCTGGATTTGCGGGGTAATCCGGGTGGTTATTTTGATTCAGCAATTACAATTTCTGATATGTTTCTTGATTCCGGGTTGATTGTTAAAGAGAGAACTAATGATGGGACGGAGGAAGTTTTTGCTGCTAAAGCGGGAGATGATTTTGAGGATGTTAGATTGGTGGTTTTAATTGATGAGGGCAGTGCCTCAGCCTCGGAGATTTTAGCTGGAGCCCTGAAGGATAATAATCGGGCAAAAGTGGTTGGTCAACCAAGTTATGGTAAGGGCTCGGTTCAGGTTGTGGAAACATATGACGATGGCTCGATTTTGAAATTAACCATCGCCGAATGGCTGACACCAGCCGGGGTAAATTTGCGCAAGGAGGGGATTCAGCCCGATATTCTGGTTGAAATAACCGGCACAGAGGATATACAATATAAAAAAGCAGTTGAGGTGCTAAGAGAGTAACTGCGTTCTGATTATTTGATTATTAATATGTAAAGATGAAAGTTTTATTACTTGATAATGTGGATAAATTGGGGGTGGTGGGCGATATAGTTGATGTCAAGCGGGGATATGCTTCAAACTATTTAATGCCGCGGCGTTTGGCAGTTTTGGCTAAGGAGAATACGATTAAAGCTCATCAGGCTCAGGTGGATGCGGCTCGGGAAAAAATGGAGCAGCAGAAGAGCGAACTGCAGCAACTGATTGAGAAAATCGATGGGATTGAATATAAACTGGAAAAAAAGGTCAACAAAGACAACAAAATGTTTGGCTCAGTCAGTCAAAAAGACATTAAGACGTTAATGGCGGCTGAGAAAATTGATTGGGATTTGGTTGAGATTGATTTATCGAAGATAAAGAAGGAGTTAGCCAAGTATCCAGTTGAATTGAAGTTTCCTTATGATCTCTCGGCCAAAATTATTCTAAATTTGGTAGAAAAAAAGTAGAGTTTTAGTTTTTCATAATATTTAATGCGGGCAAACAGGTTTTTGGTAATCGCCTTAACGCTGGCGGGAATATGGTTTTCCGCAGGTTCGGCTATGGCTAAAAGCTGGTATTTCGAGGAGTTTAATGTTGATATTACTGTTAACGAGGACTCCTCTTTTGATGTGGTAGAAAAACACACATATGTTTTTGATGGCGATTTTAGTTGGGTGAATCGGGATATTACCAAGCGGCAGTTGTCATCGATTGAAAATGTGATGATGACGGATGAGGAGGGTAATGAATTGCCGAACTATGAAGTTGATTTTGATTACACCGATGATGTTGGCAATCAATATGTGAGAGTAAGAAATAATTTTGCCATATCAAATGAGACGGTGACTTGGTTGGTAAAATATCATGTTAATGGTGGTTTGGATTTTTCCAATAGCTGGACGGAGGGTTACGATCGTTTGTATTGGAATGCAATATCGTCGGATCGGGATGTGCCAATTGAGTCCTGTAGAGTAACGGTGCAACTCCCTGGTGATTATTCGGCTGATCAGGTAGATTTTATGTCATATGCATATTATGATTACCAAAGTGAATATCTGCCGGGCGGAAAAGTGCTTTTTACGGCAGAAGACCTGACGCCGTATTCTAGTTTCACAATTGATGTGGTGTGGCCGACGGGACAGGTGGATTTGCCGGCGCAGGTGGTGCTCGATGCTAATCTGGCAGATTTTGGCGTGGTAATTAATGGAATTGAAGTTGATCAGGTGTATAATCGGGATTATGTTTTTTACTGGCCAGACGGTGAGCATGAGTTTGAGTTTGTGAAGTGGGGTTACCGGACGATTGGTGACCGGGTTGATTTGGAGTCGGAAAAGTCATATCGATTCAATCTACATTTTAAAGAATTATGGTTGCGGTGGTTGGTGCGCTGGCTGGGCTATTTGATGATTCCGGGAGCGATTTTGTTGGTGTGGTTGTTGTGGTATGCGGTTGGTCGTGATCAGGGGCTAAAGGGTACAATAGTGGCTTGGTACGAACCTTATGAAGGAATGAGGCCGGCCGAAGTGGGAACGTTGTTGAAAGAGAATGCTCAGATGCAATTTTTGCCAGCCATGCTGGTGGATTTAGCGGTACGGGGGTACATCAAGATTAAAGAAAAAGAAAAAAAGGGCCTGCTGTTTTCATCACAGACATATACTTTTTACAAAGTCAAAGAGTTCACCGGGCTGAAAGACTATGAACACAAACTTCTGGAAGGTATGTTTGGTAGCAAAAAAAGCGTAAGTCTCTATTCGTTGAGAAATAAGTTCTACAAAAAAATTAGTGGCATAACCACGGCCTTGATGGATCAGGTGGTGGCCGATGGATATTTTGACAGTGATCCACGGAAAGTGAGGATGTGGCACTATATTTATGGTGTGTTGGGATTGCTTGGAGGCTTGGGTTTGACGATTGTGGTGTCGATATTTTTAAACTGGTGGCCGTTATCTGCGTTATGGTTTGTGTCTGGCTTAATATATCTCTTTTCGGTGGGAATTATGCCGCGTAAAAGCCGGAAAGGCGGGGAGGCGTTGGAAAAATTGTTGGGATTTAAGGAATACTTGTATCGGGCAGAAAGATATCGACTGCAAGATGATACCCCGGAGACATTTGAAAAATATTTGCCTTATGCTATGATATTTGGCGTAGAAAAGCAGTGGGCAGAAAGATTTAAGGATATTTATAAAACACCGCCGGATTGGTATGAAGGCGGGGATATGACCAGTTTTAATGCGGTTTATTTTGCTAATAGTTTGACCTCGATGTCGACGGCCACGGCGGCGGGCATGTCTTATGTTCAAAGTAGCGGTTCGGGTGGCTATTCTTCCGGTGGCGGCAGTTTTGGTGGGGGATTTTCCGGTGGCGGAGGGGGAGGTGGGGGAAGTAGTGCGGGATAAGAAATATTAGAATTAAGAATAAGAATAAAATATTAAGGAGATGTTATGGGATGGATGGATAACGTTAAACAAAAAGGCTCGGAGATGAAGAAGTTATATGAGCTGCAGAAGAAGGCCAAGAAAGTACAAAAAGAGTTGCAAGATTTGTTAATTGAAGCTAGTGCCATGGATGGTAAGATATCGGTGGTGTTTAATGGGGAGCAGAAAATGGAGGAAATTCATATTGATGAGAGTCTGTTGACGGCAGAAAATAAGAGCCAACTGGAAAAGGGAATTAAGGATGCGATAACCCAGGCACTGAAAAAAGCTCAACAGGTGGCCACGGAAAAGACCAAGGAAGTGGTTGGTGATATGGGTATTCCGGGGATGGATGGTTTGTTGGGGTGAGTGGTGAAATTTATTAGTTTTGACGGCTCGTTTGCCTAACTCACTTCGTTCAAACAGAAACAAACTTGCCTTACAAAACGTAATAAATTTCACCTTCTGGGTTTTGTTTGAAGTTTGACGGCTCGTTTGCCTAACTCACCTTACAAAACGTAGTAAATTTCACCTTATTTATTTGGAAGGGATTGGGAATAATCAAGATTCGTAAATTGATAATGATGGGATAGGGGAAGATGAAAAATAATATCAAGTTGATTGTCGGTTTAGGAAATGTCGGAAAGAAATATGAAGGGACGCGCCACAATGTTGGTTTTTTGGCGGTGGATGCGTTTCGAGAATTATTGTGCGACGATGAATTTAAATTAAAAGAAAGATTTAATTGCTGGGTGTGTGAGAATGAATATGCTGGCGGGAAGGTGATATTGGCTAAGCCGACTAAGTACATGAATTTATCCGGATATCCGGTTAAGTTGCTGGCGGATTATTACAATATTGATAGCGCTGATATTCTGGTGATTCATGATGATCTGGATTTGGAATTGGGGGAGGTTAGGTTTAAGCATGGTGGTGGTACTGGTGGTCATCATGGTTTGCAGTCAGTTCATGAGAATTTAGGCACGGATGAGTATGATCGGTGTCGGATTGGGATTGGCAAGAAAGGTCAGGCGGTCTTGACGGAAAAAGAAGGGGCAGATTTTGTTTTGGGCAGGTTTACCAAAGAAGAAGAGTTGAGCATAAAAAAAGCACTGGAGACAGTGCTGGCTGGGGGACAATGCTGGTTGACGGATGGAATTGAAGAGTGTATGAATAAATACAATTAAAAAACATCCTGTAACTTGCCTATGGAGACTCGTTAGCTAAAGGAGGGCGAAAAAGCTAGAACAAGTTCCATGGGCAAGTCAAAGGATGCTTTAATGGTTTCGTGCCAATCTAATATTAATTTATAATACATTAATCGCAATGTCAAGGCTTTTTTAATGTTATACAACAAAATAAATAAATCTTTACTAGCCTTAAGTCCGCAGTGGTCGGCTTTTCAAAAAAAGTGTGGTGACACCAATTCTTTGTTGATTGAAAACATGAAGGATGACTATTTTGGCTGGTTGGCCGGAATGCTCTGGGAAAACAATCGGGAGAGGGTGTTGGTGTTGGCGGAGGATAGTGTGGTAGCTCGGAAGATTGGATACAATTTGCAATTGTGGGGAGTGGAACATGTTGTTTTGCCTTCTTCATGGAATCAAATTGATCGAGAGCGTTTGCAGAAAATATCAATTTATCTGCATAATTTTAGACTGCGCGGGGGCTTGGTGGTGGCCTCGGTTGAAGAATGGTCGGGCGGATGGGGGTATTGTTATCAACCGGATGCCAAATTGAAGGTTGGTGATAAGTTGCGGTTTGCTGACTGGTCGGGTCGATTGGTGCAATTAGGTTACGTGCGAACGAGGAAAGTGAGCGCCGAGGGGGAATATGCGGTGATGGGTGATGTTTGGATAATATGGCCACTGGGAGAGAAGCAACCGTGGCGAATTGAGACGAGCGACAATCAGGTGCAAGGATTGTCACAAGTTGATTTATTAACCGGGGAAGTTCAGAAAACTGCCCCGAATATTTTGATTGGTGGATGGTTGCAGCGAGTGGATGAGGGAACAGCCATGGGTGATATTTGGAAAGAGAAAATGTCGATGGATCGACTGGTGATGTATGGGGTGGATGAAGACAAGGGGGATTGGAAAGAGATCAAGACTAGGCGGGTATATTTTTATACTCGACCGAAAAATAAGCCGACCGAGTTGAATTGGCCGATGCGGGATTTCGCCTGGGGTTTGGGTGGAATGGAGGCTTTTGCCAAGTATTTGGCAAAAAACGAGATGAGGCATAATATTGTCGTGACTGCCAACGTCAAGGAGTTTCGTCGATGGATTAATGAGTTGCAACTGCCGAATCAGGATTTTGAAATATTTGAGGGTTCAATACCGGCCGGTGGATGGTTGACAGATGACAAAACGGCTATTTGGTCAGATCGAGAGTTGTTCGGGGTGGTGCGCAAAAAAGTGTCGGTTAAAAGGCAGGCAGTTAATTTTAAGAAACTGGCTGAATTTAAGGTGGGGGATTTGGTGGTGCATAGTGACCACGGGATTGGTTTGTTGTCGGATTTTACCACTCGACACGTAGAGGAGGTGGTTAAGGACTATTTGGTGATAACTTATGATCGAGGTGATTTACTGTATGTTCCAATCGAGCAACTGAACAAGGTTTCCAAATACATTGGCTCGAAACTGGTAAAATTGAGTCGTCTGGGAAGTGTGGTGTGGGAGAAGAAGAAACGGCGAGTGAAAAAACAAGTTGAGGAGATGGCAAAAGAATTGTTGCGGCTCTATGCAAGACGTAAATTGGTTAAAAGAAAACCGTATACTTTTTCAACCGCTAAAATGATTCAGCTTGAAGATACGTTCGATTATCAATTGACTGATGATCAAGAGCGAGCCCTAAAAGAAATTCATGCCGATTTGGATCGGGATTATCCGATGGATCGATTGCTTTGCGGTGATGTGGGTTTTGGTAAAACTGAGTTGGCCATAAGAATTGCTGGTCGGGTAGCGGCTGATGGTCGACAGGTGGCGGTGTTGGTGCCGACAACGATTTTGGCCGAACAGCACTACGTCACTTTTTTGGAGAGATTGGGGCAGTTGGGGATACGGGTGGAAGTCTTAAGTCGATTGCGGGATAAGGATTACCAGAAGAATGTTTTGGCTAAAATTGCACAGGGCAAAGTGGACGTAGTGGTTGGCACTCATCGGATTTTGCAAAAAGATGTCAAATTTAAGAAACTGGGAATGCTAGTGATTGATGAGGAGCAAAAATTTGGGGTGCGAGCCAAAGAGAGGTTAAAAAAACTGCGTAATAATGTTGATATTTTAAGTATGAGTGCGACGCCGATTCCTCGAACGCTGAATATGGCGATGGGTGGGGTGCGAGATTTGAGTTTATTGGAAGTTGCCCCGGAGGGAAGGCGGGCGGTGCAAACTGAAGTGATGCCTTATGCTGACGCGGTGATTGTTGATGCGGTGGAAAAAGAGGTAAGTCGGGGTGGACAGGTGTTTGTGATTCATAATCGGGTAAGAACGATTGCTGGATTGAAAGATCACTTGCAGGTAATCTTGCCGAAAGGTGTTAAGATTGGGGTGGCTCATGGTCAGATGTCAGAAAAGGATTTGGCACAAGTGATGAATGCTTTTGCCGGTGGCGAATATGACGTTTTGGTGGCTACCACGATTGTGGAAAATGGTTTGGATTTGCCCAATGTAAATACTTTAATAGTGGAAAATGCGGCTGGATTGGGACTTTCCCAATTATATCAACTGCGAGGTCGAGTGGGGCGATCGAAAACTAAGGCCTATGCTTATTTTCTGTACCGCAGTGAAAAGCTAAAACTAAAAGCCAAGCAACGATTGCAAGCGATTACGGAAGCCCGGGAATTGGGTGCTGGCATGAAGTTAGCGATGGCAGACATGGAGATTAGAGGGGCGGGAAATATTTTGGGGGTGCAGCAGCATGGGAATGTACATGCGGTGGGGCTGGGTATGTTTTTAGATATGCTTAATGAAATGGTTGGTGTCTTGAAACAGGACACTACTTCGGAACAATTGTCGGAAGATAAAATTGTGATTGACTTGCCGGTTAGTTTTTCTGTGCCGAAGCATTATATCGAAGATGGTGAGGGTCGTCTCTATTGGGAGCAAAGGATTGCTGCTCAGATAAAAATTGAAGATATTGACAGATTGGAAAAAGAGATGACGGAGCAATATGGAGTGATGCCGGATGAATGCCGAAACCTATTTAAAGTAGTCAAGATTCGGCTGTTGGCGCAAATTAATGGGATTACTCATATAATATTGAAGAAGCAGCGCTTGTTAAGTGGGCAGGAGGAGAAAAATCTAGTGATTCGTTGGAATCAAGATATATCAATGGAATTGGTGAAGTATTTATCAAGTTTGTCTGATCAGTGGGTGTATCGCAATGAAGAGGCGGTGATCGATGTTAACAAGCTCGATAAACATGGTTGGTTTAACTGGCTCTATGAATTAATGCAAAAATTACCCGAATTGGAGGATTAATCTATTCTTAAACCGAGCTTAAGGCATAATTAATCACGATTGAATTATGCTAGGTTCAGCATGGATGAGAATTTGATTTATTTGTATATGCTGCAGAGTTTTGCTGGGTTTGGGTGTCAGCGGATTCAGCGGATATGGCAGCGGTGGAAGGATTGGCCAGCGGTTTGTCGCAGTGCTCGATGGGATGATTGGAAGGATTTGGGAATTAGTCGAGATTTGTTTGTCGAGTGGCGCGCTTATTATCGGCGGGAGCGGACAGCACTGAAAAAAAAGTGGAAAATTTTGGTTAGCAGTGGTGTTAGGGCGATTAGTTATTGGTCAGAGGATTATCCTCAATTATTACGGGAAATTTACAGTCCGCCAGTTATTTTGTTCTATAAAGGGAACTTGGATTGTCTCAGTTCTAAGTGTCTGGCGGTGATTGGAACTAGGCGGTCATCGGATTACGGCAAGCGAGTGGTGCGGAGTTTGGTGAGTAGTTTGACTGGTTATGGTTGGACGGTGGTTAGCGGGATGGCTTTTGGGATTGATTCACTGGCTCATTGGACAGCAATCAGGCATGGTGTCTTGACAATAGCTGTGGTGGGTGGTAGTTTGGACAAAGCTTACCCTCGTTCCAATCAAAAGTTATTTGATCGAATAATCGATAGTGGTGGATTAGTTTTGTCGGAACATGATTGGGATAAGGTGGCTGAACCTTGGCATTTTCCAGCGAGAAACAGAATAGTTAGTGGCATCTGCCAGGCGGTGTTGGTGGTGGAGGCCCCGCAAAAAAGTGGTGCCAAAATTACCGCTCGTTTGGCGCTGGAACAGAATCGGCCCGTACTGGTAGTGCCGGGTAGCATCTATAATTCTGGAAGTTTTGGCTGCAACGAATTAATTAAAGAGGGGGCGATTCCGATAAATTCTATCAATGATATACTATTGGAGTTGGGGGAAAAAGTTATGGAGAAATCGGTGAGGTATCAGGCTAAAAATGAAATTGAAACAGTTTTATTAAAACAACTAAAACGGGGTTCGCAAGCTTTGGACGAATTGAATTTAAAAGAGGTTTCAGCCGCCACAATTCTGGCTCATTTGAACGAGTTACAACTTAAAGGCGTGGTGGTGGAAAACAAAGGTCGCTGGGAATTGGTATAATTTTTTATAAAGTTAATGAAATTATAGGAAAAATGAAAAATTTAATTATCGTTGAGTCGCCGGCGAAAGCCAAAACAATTGAACGCATCTTAGGTAAAAATTATAAAGTAGTAGCTTCATTTGGGCATGTGAGGGATTTGCCAAAGACGAAGTTAGGAGTTGATGTTGAACATGATTATGAGCCTAAGTACGTGGTTCCGGCCAAATCGAGAAAAACTGTCACGAGTTTGAAAAAGGAAATCAAGAAAGCTGACAAAATATATCTGGCGACTGACTTGGATAGAGAGGGAGAAGCGATTGCCTGGCATATTGTGGAAGCGACGAAGCCGCCCAAGAAAATGGAGGTGGTGCGAGTGGTATTTCCTTCAATTACAAAAAAAGCGGTTGAGGATGGAATGAAAGCGGCTCGGGAAATTAATTTTAATTTGGTGGATGCTCAACAGGCCCGTCGGGTTCTTGATCGGTTAGTGGGCTATAAATTGAGTCCACTCTTGTGGAAAAAGATATTTAAAGGGTTGTCAGCCGGTCGGGTACAGTCGGTGGCCTTACGTTTGATAGTGGAGCGAGAGCGGGAAAGGGAAAGTTTTAAACCGGAAGAATACTGGACAGCTGAGGCGGATTTTTTTCGCGATAAAAAAGAGGAGCGGGCACGGGCAAAATTAATTGAAGTTAATCAGTCTGAGTATTTGCCAAACAATGAAAAGGCAGCCAAGAGTTTTGAAAAATCAATCGAAAAAGCGGATTATGTGATCGATAAGATTGAAAAAAAAGAAAAGAAGCGGGCTCCTTATGCACCCTTTATCACCAGCACATTGCAACAAGAGGCGTATAATAAATTGCGTTTTAGTGCCAAGAAGACTATGACCTTGGCGCAGAAGTTATATGAGGGTCAGACAATTGAAGGGAAACAAACTGGTTTAATTACTTACATGAGAACTGATTCGCGCAATATTTCGGATGAGGCTTTGCAAAAAATTAGGGGATTGATTAAGGAAAAATATGGTGCGGATTATTTACCCGATCAGCCAGTTATATATAAAAAGAAGAGCAAGTCCGCTCAGGAGGCGCATGAGGCAGTGCGGGTAACATATCCGCAGTTGGATCCGGACCGCATCAAGGATTCACTCGATGATGATTTGTTTAAGCTATATCAACTTATTTGGAAAAGAACGATTGCTTGTCAGATGAATCCGGCCAAATTTACTAATACCATTTTACATATAGTGGGCAAGGAGAAGAAAAATGAGTTTAGATTCAAGGCCAATGGAATTAATATGCTGTATGATGGCTGGCTAAAGGTGTGGGATTATCCGAAAGCGGTAGGTGAGGACGTTATACTTCCCGAATGGCTGGAAGGCGATCAGCTGAATATTGAAAATTTAGATATTGAACAGCATTTTACTAAACCGCCGGCTCGTTTCACGGAAGCGACGTTGGTGAAAACATTGGAGAAAAACGGAGTTGGTCGTCCATCTACCTACGCCTCTATTATGAGTACTATCCAGACTCGTGGATATGTTAGTAAAGAAGAGGGTAAATTCAAACCAGAAGAGGTGGGTTATATTGTGAATGATTTCTTGGTTAAGTATTTTGCTGACGTTGTAGATATTAATTTTACGGCCGAATTGGAGAATAAGTTGGACAAGATTGCTACCGGTGAAATTGCTTGGGTGCCGATGTTGGACGAGTTCTATCAGCCATTTATTAAACAGATTGAAGAAAAAGAGAAGAGTATTAAAAAAGAAGAAGTGGTGGAAGAAAAAGAGGTGGATGAAAAGTGTCCGGAGTGCGGTAAACCTTTGAAGGAGAAATTTAGCCGTTACGGAAAGTTTTTGGCTTGTACTGGTTTTCCTGATTGTAAATTCACTAAACCGTTGGGTGATGAAGAGGATGATGAGTTGGTAAAAAAGGCTGAACCCTGTGAGAAGTGTGGTGGAAAGATGGTGATGAAAAAGAGTCGTTATGGCAGTTTTTTGGCATGCTCCAATTATCCTGATTGCAAGAATATCCGTAATATTGTTAAAGATATTGATATTGATTGTCCGGTGTGTAAAGAGGGTAAGTTGGTGCAAAAGCGTAGTCGACGGGGCAAGGTGTTCTATGGTTGCAGTCGCTATCCGGATTGTAAGACAGCTTTTTGGAATGAGCCGACGAAGGATAAGTGTGAAGAGTGTGGTTCAATTTTGACGAAAACAAAATCAGGCAAGGTTAAGTGTGAGCAATGCGCCAAACAGGCCCGGGAGAAAAAATAAATTATCCTTCAAGTATTTGGCGGATTGATATAATGAAGTTGGATTATTAATTAAAAACAAAATAATCAAATCAATTATCATGAATAAAATTCTCAAAGTGTCATTTGGGGTGGTTTTTTTGCTATCCTTGATATTTGTTTGGTCGGTTGGAGGCGCGGCTAAGGCCCAGCCGGAAGATTCGGTGGATATGGTGTTTTATAAAGCCGAAGTAACGATGGTTGATGAGCCTAGCGAAGAGGGTCTGCAAAATGTAACAGTCAAGATTGGTAATGGCGATCGGTTTGGTGAGCAGTTGAGTTTTCAGCACTATGCTACGGTGTATCAGACCAATGATTGGTTGTTGCGGATTGGTGATGATATATATATTTCTGTGCAAAATATAGATGGACAGGAGCAGATCGCGATGACCGATTATGATCGCTCATTTACATATGCATATATGGCGATTTTGTTTGTGGTGGTTTTGGTTCTGGTGGGCATGTTGAGTGGACTGAGGGCTTTGCTTGGATTTGGGATTTTGTCAGCAGTTATCGGTTTTTATTTGATACCTCAGATTTTGTCAGGCAACGATCCTCTCACCGTTATTTATCTGACCGCTTTAATTGTAGTAATCTGTCTATCAATTGTTTTAACGGGCTTCAATCGAAAAACATTGTTGATAATCGGTTCGTCGCTATTTGGTTTATTGGTGTCGTCGATCATTATTTTTCTCTTTGGATATATCAGTAATTTCAATGCGATTGGTTTGGAGGAGTCGAATATGTTCGCGGTGTCAACCAATTTATCAGGTTTGAATTTGTTGAATATTGTTTATGGAGGAATGTTGCTTGGTGCGCTTGGAGCGATGATGGATGTCTCGATGTCGATAGTTGCGGGAGTGGAGGAATTGTTGCAGGTTAATCGGGAAAAGGGGGCCAGAAAAATTAGTCAAAAGGATTTGTTCCAATCGGGCTTGAAGATTGGACGGGAGATTATGGCGGTTAATGCTAATACTTTGTTACTGGCCTACATTGGTTCGGCTTTGACACTGTGGCTGATTGCTTTGTCGCAGAATATCGGTTGGAGTGTCTTGATTAGCTTTAATATGATTTTTGTAGAAGTGTTGCGCATAATTGGCGGCACGCTAGGTATTTTCTTGTCCATACCGATGACGGCTTGGCTGGCGTCGAAGTTTTTGGTGTTTCGCCGAAAATTTGAATACTAGGATATTTTATTAATTGTTGATATGAAGAAAAAATTACTATTTGGAACCGGTGGCGTGCCGTTGTCGTGCAAGGAGCGGTCCACTTTGGCTGGGATTAAAAAAATTAAAGACCTGGGATTGGATTTGATGGAAATGGAGTTTGTCCATGGGGTGCGGATGAAAGATGATATGGCCAAACAGGTGGGTGAGTTGGCGGCCGATTTGGGGGTGGCGTTGACGATTCATGCACCGTACTATATTAACCTGAATGCCAATCAGCCGGATATCAAGAAATCATCTCGGGAACGAATTATGAATTGTTGTCGGGTGGCGGAGTTAACCGGTGCCAAATCGATATGTATGCATACCGCATTTATGTTGGGCCAGGAGATGGAGCAGGTGTTTGAAAATGTTTTGGAGCAGATGCTGTTGATTGAGGAGGAAATGGAAAAGGAAGGATTGACGAATGTTTGGTTGGCACCGGAAGTGATGGGCAAGCCGACTCAGTTCGCTGACGTGGAAGAATTGCTTGCTCTCGCCAACAATCTAAAATATACCCGGATATGTTTTGATTTTGCGCACTATTTCGCTCGTAGCGTGGGTAAGAAAAATGGCTACAAAGCGTTTCGGGAAGTGTTAGATAAGATTGATAAAGGTTTGGGTAAGGAAGCAGCAAGTGAATTACACATTCATTTGTCGGGGATAGAGTATTCGGCTAAGGGTGAGCGTCGACATTTGGTTTTGGAAGATACACATCTCGATTGGCAGGGAGCATTGAAGGCGATTAAAGATGTGGGGATTGGAGGATATTTAGTTTGTGAGAGTCCGAACCTGGAAGAGGATGCGTTGAAGATGAAGGAGTATTATGAACAACTTTAAAGCAAAATTCAAAAATCAAAAAATTGTCCCGGACTTCGATCCGGGAACAAAGTCACAACTAATGTGCCCGTGGCCCATCCGCTTTTGGCGGAAAAACCTGAAACTATGTATGTTATTTTTAGTTGTATTGCTATCTGGTTGTTCTCAGTCTGTTGGTGATACTATTGTTAGCTCAAACGGAAATAGTTGTCAGCCGAACCAGATAAAGATTGAGGTGTTGGGAGATAATCAACAAGAGTTTTGTGTGCGCGTGGCCGACAATGATATTGAGAGAGCTAAAGGGCTGATGTATGTGGAAGAAATGCCGGAAAATGAGGGTATGTTGTTTGTATTTGATCGGGAGGACATACATTCATTTTGGATGATGAATACCATGATTCCGCTAGATATTTTGTTTTTTGATGCGAAAGGGGAGTTGGTGGACATGAAGAATGATTTTCAGCCGTGTGAGAATAGTCTCAATTGTCCTTCATATCAATCGAAGGGTGCGGCTCAGTATGTGCTTGAGGTAAATAGTTCGGTCTACAATGAGACTGATAATGATCTGCAGCTGGTGTTGCCGGATTAACGTTCGGGAAAAATTTGATTTTCCAGTCGGGTAATGCGAGCGTCTTGTTTGTTGAATTCATAGCGATGGACATAGCGACTCTGTTTTCTGTCGAGTTCGGAAATATCGTTTCTCATATCTTTAATGTCGAATCTGATATCTTTGATGTCAGTTTTTAATTCCAATTTGAGGGTGTCAATTTTTTGGTGCACTTCTTTAAAACCCTTCTCAATCATAATGGCTAGTTTTTCGAAGGTGATTTTTGACATAAATTGATGGTTATTTTTCACTAATATAATCGTATCACGGAGAGGATTAATATTAGCTTAAGTGTTAATTAAGAACAATTAAAAAAACCGGATGGTTCCGGTTTCTTTTTTTGATTTTAGTCTGCGATGTCTATCTTGATGAGCACGCTATGTTCTTCGGGACATTTTGGGCAATGGATAATTCCCTCACCGTCCATTACTACCGGACCTTTTTCGTAGTCGGCTGGGTCCTCATCTAGTGCTTCGATGGCTTCGTTGAGAATAACGTTCTCTGCCGTATTGCAAAACTCGCAGTGAACTGACTCAATGTCATCACGCTTTTCAAAGAGTAATTCGTGGGTCAAGCGGTTCACCTCCTTGTAAGTAGTCTAAATTTTAATATTAAGCGTCTCCGGCCAGGTAGTCGTCATGGTGTTCTTTATCCTGAAACATCCACTCGGCGCTACCGGCGCAGTCGAAGCTCGCATCGACTTGATATTCGTAGTCGCATCTTTGACATTTTTTTAGAAAAGCACCGGTGCCGCTCAAATCTTCCTGGGTGTTGTGGAGATCGAAATCTTCGGAATCCAGATAACTATTGTCTCTAGCCAAAGGTATTTCCTCGGATTCTTTGATTTGCTCGACCAGTTCTTCGAAAGTGTCCGATTCAACCCGCTCGCAATTGGGGCAGCTGTATTCGGCCTCTTCTTCATAATTGTCTAAAGAAGTGGTGATGACTGTTTTGGATATAGGCGTTTGGTTGACCGTTCTTTTTTTAATGGACATGATTCTTTCCCCCTTATTATTTTGTTAGCCATATGGTAAATAATCCCTGGATTAAAGTCAATCCTTGAAGGCGACGGTGATGAAGTTGGTATTGGTGGCGCAATTGTTTTCGATGGTAAATCCAGACAGCAGCTGCTCGATTTCTTCTAAACTAAACTGGTGGTAGTAGCGCTGGGCCAGGATATTGCCCTGATTGTCTTTCCAGGGAATAAGCGCATCATTTGGGTCCAGATCCGGATCTTGACCGATATACTGACGGTATTTATCTTGAAGTAAATTCCAATTGGACATAATGAATATGCCCCCGGGAATTAATATCCGGCGGATTTCTTTGATTGCCTGCTGACGAAATTTGTCCGACGGTATATGATTTAAACTGGCCAGAGCAATAGCAACATCCTGTGAACTGTCGGGGTAGGGGAGGGCCAGTAAATTTCCCACTTTGAAATCATGTTTGGGGTGTAATTTTTTGGCTTCGGCAATTAGCTTTTCCGAAATATCAATGCCTTGATAATGAATCAGTTCTGGTAAAATTGAGATAAGCCGGCCATTTCCGCAACCCAAATCAACCAGATTGTCTCCCGGTTTGACGTGAATCTCAACTAATGATTTGATATCGTCCCAGTTGTGCTGGCGGGTTTGGGAGAATCGGGCCGATATTTTGTCGTAAGCATGAGCGGTTTCTGCTATAATCTTTTTAGCTGTTTTTTGGTCCATGCGATTAATTTATCTTTACTAATAATATGCCCAATAAATCGGATAAAAACAACTTGGCTGATGCCCGTCAAAAATGTGTGGAGCGCTTAATCGAAGAAGCGATTAGAGACGAAGACGGCATGATGAAGATTGTGCGACAAATATGCAGTCGTTACCAGATTGATTGTATTGATTTAAAAAAGTCACAACTGAATGACACTTATGGCCGAATGGTGGAGCAAAAGCGGATTAAATCGTCGGATAATTTTGAAAATCTAGTGCGTAAGCGGCGGATAAGGACGGCCTCAGGAGTGAGTGTGATTTCGGTGATGACTAAGCCGCTCAGTTGTCCGGGGCAGTGTACTTATTGTCCGAGTCAGAATAATATGCCGAAGAGTTATTTAGATAATCAGCCGGCGGCGATGCGCGGGGTGATGTTTGATTTTGATCCGTTTGAGCAGGTGCGGGCCCGCTTGGAGATGCTGGAGCGGATGGGGCATGATATTTCTAAAAATGAGGTGATTATTCTGGGTGGGACATTTTCCTCCCATCCGACGCACTATCAAGAGTTATTTGTTAAGCGGATCTTTGATGCTTTCAATGTTTATGGGGCGGAGTCCGGTAAAATTGCCGATACTTTGGAAGCGGCCAAAAAGACTAATGAAACGGCGAGTTGTCGGATGATTGGTTTAACGATTGAGACGCGACCGGATTACGTAACTTATGAAGAATGTCAGTGGTTGCGCTATCTTGGGGTGACGAGAGTGGAGCTGGGTGTGCAGAGTGTGTTTGATGACGTTTTGACAAAGGTAAAACGGGGTCATGATGTGGCGCGAACGAAATTAGCGACGAAAATTTTGCGTCAGGCTGGCTTCAAAATTGTTTATCACATGATGCCGGGTCTGCCCGGAGCCACAATTGATCGGGATGTGGCTATGTTTAAACAATTGTTTGACGAACCGGGTTTTTATCCCGATCACTTAAAAATATATCCGACGGTGGTACTGGAAAATAGCCAACTGTATGATGATTGGCGAGCCGGCCGGTTTATCCCTTATACCGAAGCGGAAGTTATTGAGGTGTTATCTAAAATCAAACCGAAGGTGCCGGAGTGGGTGCGGATTGTGCGAGTGATGAGGGACATACCGGAGGATTCGGTGGTGGCGGGGGTAAAAAGTTCGAATTTACGCCAGTTGATTCATGCACGGGGAGTTAAATGTAGATGTATTCGCTGTCGGGAACCGAGAACGGCAAGTCACAAAAATCAAATTTCCAAGCTGCAATTTCAGCGATACGATGTTGATGGCGGACGGGAGGTTTTTATTTCTGCTAATTCAGAAGACAGAAAATATATTTATGGTTTGGTGCGTTTGTTTTTGACGGATGATAACAATGAGGCAGCAAAATTTTTCCCGGAGTTGAAAAATGGTGCGGTAGTGCGTGAATTGCACACCTATGGTCAGGTGACGGGAGTGGGAAAATCAGGTGGTAAGACTCAGCATAAAGGTTATGGAAAACAATTGATGGAGGCGGCAGAGAAAGAGGCAAAAGAAGTTGGGTTTAAAAAAATGGCGGTGATTGCCGGCGTTGGCGTGCGGCAGTATTACGCCAAAATCGGTTATCGATTGGAGGGTGAATATATGGTAAAGGATTTGTTATAATAACTAAGAAGTCATAACTAAAATCAATAACTAATAGTCATGGAAAAAGAGGGAAAAGATAAAAATTTAACTAATAAGCCGGAAGCTGATGAGAGAGAAGAAGGTGAAAAATCAATTGCAGGCAATGAAGTGAAGGAGCCGGTAATGGAAGAGCCGGATGCTGTTGGCGAGAAGGAAGTAGCTTTGGGTGATGATGAAGATACTCAGGATGTGGCTGAAGATGGACAGCCGGAGCTCAGTCAGGATGAACTCGAGCAGCAATTTTCTTTTGACAAAGAGGACACTAAAGTTGAGGATGCTCGTAAGGATATTGCGGAAAAGTTTCGCGAACGGATTGAATTGGAAGAAGAAAAAGAAGAATATGAGGCCATTCAGCCCCAGTTGAAGACTAATTACTGGTGGACGATATTATTGGTAGCGATTATTACCATTTGTCTGGGTGTGATTGTTTATCTATTGGTTACTAAGGGCACTTCTCGGGACACAGTCAATACGAACGAGCAGATTTTGGCTTTCAACGAAAAAAAGAGTCGCTACGATCAAAGCTTGGTGGATGCGGTTAATAAAATGATTGAGGCGGGGGCCGCCTATAATCAAGCCAACTACGCTGATGCCAATGATTTAGCTAAGGAAGCGGAACGAGGGTTTTCGACAACACTAGATTATTTATATGATTTACAGACGATTGATTTGGGTGACGATGATTATTCGTTTTTGAATAATTATTATCGGCATTTGGAAGATGCGGCTCTGGCCGGAGAAAACATGGGTGATGCGCTAGCCTTCTCGGCTCGATCGGCCGATCGGGGACAGGGGGAGGAAGCCAAGAGTTCGCTCAAGGATTATCAAGGCTACTTGGCTGATTTCTCTGATGCCGCCAGTCAAATAGATTTATTAGTTAGTGATTACAGTGATTTATTTGTGGAATAGAGCTTGGTAATAGAAGGTTAAATAGGTTGTGGCTTTGATTTTTTATTTTTGATTTTTGAATTTGCAAGCATGGAATATAAAAAAGTAGTAATTTTTTCTGATGGCGGGGCGCGCAATAATCCCGGCCCGGGAGCCGGGGGAGCGATTGTGTATTTTGATGATACTAAACAAGTTTTAGGGATTGGCAACTATTTTGGTAAGGTGACCAATAATCAGGCGGAGTATCGAGCCTTAGTGGATGCGGTTAATTTGGTGATAAAGCATTATGAAGAGGATTTATCAATGGTTGAGCTGGAGATCTATTTGGATAGTGAGTTGATGGTCAAACAGTTAAATGGTGAATACCAAGTGAAGAACCATGGCCTGAAAGATTTCTATGATAGTCTTCAGTTAAAATTGTCTAAGTTTGGTAAGACGGATATCAATCACGTGCTGCGGTCTAATAATAAGTTAGCGGATTCGTTGGTAAATGCTGTGCTAGATCGTTGGGGAGAGTAAGAAGGCAGTTAAAGATTGAGGATAAATAGAGGCTCGCTAAGGCGGGCCTAAACAATAATATAAACATGTTTAAAAAAGCCTATCAAAAATTAAATAAAGAGCAACAGCAGGCGGTGGATGCGATTTATGGACCGGTGATGGTGCTAGCTGGACCGGGGACGGGTAAAACTCAGGTGATTGCGTTGCGGATTGCCAATATTTTACTTAAGACTGATAGTTCGGCTCAGAACATCCTTTGTCTGACATTTACTAACTCCGGTGTGAAGGCGATGCGGGATCGTCTGGCGGATATTATTGGTCCGGAGGCTTATAAGATTAATATTCATACTTTTCACTCATTTTGTAGCGAGCTAATAAAATATAATCCGGAAAGGTTTTTGTTTGCTAAGCAAATCTCTCAATCAACTGATATTGATGAAATAAATCTGATTCGAAAATTGCTTGATGAGCATGCCTGGAGGCATATTAAAACCGCCAAATCTCCGTATTACTATTTGTCTGATATTAGACAGGCAATATCGGTATTAAAGCAAGAGGGGGTGACGTCGGCAGAATACAAGGAAATAGTTAGAGTGGCGATTGATGATTTGGCTGGTAATGATGATTATTACCGAAAAGGAAAATTGATGTCTAAATATCAGTCATTAGAAAAGCGAATCGATAAAAATCAGGAATTGGCCGGATTTTATGCTAAATATGTGGAGGCAATGCGGGAGAGTGGGCGCTATGACTATAATGACATGATTGCTTTTGTGCTGTCGGAATTGAATCAAGATGCCGATTGGCGGGCTGGTTTGCAGGAAAAATATCAGTTTGTGCTAGTGGATGAGTATCAGGATACTAATGGTGCTCAGAATGAACTGATAGAATTAATGGCACGAAAGGTCGAAAAGCCCAATGTTTTTGTGGTTGGTGATGACGACCAATCAATTTATCGGTTTCAGGGTGCGAATAAAGAAAACCTGCTCTATTTTAATCATTTATTTCCGGACTCAAAGAAGATTGTCTTAAAAACCAATTATCGATCGAGTCGGGAAATAGTTGAGGCTAGCCAGAGTTTAATTGAAAATAGTCAGGAGCGGGTGGCGGATGATTTGGGACTATCTAAGGTGGCTAGTTCAGCTTCTGGTAAAGGTTCTCAGTTGCCAGCTTATGGCATGTTCCCGGTTGGTGAGGTGGAGCGGTTTTTTATTGTATCGGAGATTAAAAGATTGTTGAAAAAGGGGGTGAAGCCGGACGATATCGCGATTTTCTATCGGCAGAATAAGGAAGCCGATGATTTGCTCCCGGGGTTGGTAGAGCAGGGTATTGCCTACAAACGAGTGGGGGGTGAAAATGTGATTTATCATCGGCTTATCGACCAAGTGATGCAAATTATGACTTTACTGAAAAGGTTTCACGATGATGTCTGGCTGCATCGGGTATTGCATTTTGACTGCTGGCAGATTGAGCCGGCGGTGCTTATGCTCAAGGCCAGTCAGTATTATCAATCCCGTCGAAAGAGTTTCTATGCTTGGTTAAAGGATGATTTGAATAAGGAAAGCGATCAAAATTTACGAAATGCTCTAATTAAACTGGAGGAAATGGTTGGGTTGTCGGCTAATTTAAATCTAGTAATGTTGTTTGAACAGGTGCTGGATATGACTGGTATTATGCCACAATTGCTGAAGCAAAAGCGGTATGATGATTTGGCGGTGGTGCGCAGTTTTTTCGATTATTTAAAAGGGGTTAATGCCAATCAGCCAAACTTGACTCTGGAACAGTGGTTGGAAGATGTGGCGGTATTGCGTGAATACGGTGTGGAGATTAAAAAGAATGAGTATGATTTAGTGGAGGCGGTGAATCTGATGACGGCGCATAAGTCAAAGGGATTGGAGTTTGAACATGTGTTTATCTATCGGGCAGTGGATAAACATTGGAGCAACAAGCAACAGCGTCAGTCATTGAAGCTGCTGGATGGGGTGTTGAAGGAACAACATGAGGAGGATCGATTGGAGGAAGAGCGTCGTTTGTTTTATGTGGCGATGACGCGGGCCAAGCGGGGACTGTATATATCAGCGGCAGAGAATTATTTTGATAAAGGTGATCGCCAGTATTCAGCCACCGTGTTTGTCAAGGAGATAGAGCCGAAGTTGCTGGCCCCAATCCCTGTGGATAAATATTTTGCCCGGAAGGATGAGTGGATGAGGATTGTGCCACAAACTAAGGTGCAGCAGATGAAGTCGATGGAAAAGGAGTTATTGACAAAATTGGTGTCTGATTTAGTCTTAAGTCCAACCGCCCTAAACAATTATTTGCAGTGTCCACGCAAGTTTTTATATGATAGTTTGTTACATGTGCCTAGTGCCAAAGATTTAAGTGCGTCTTATGGAACGGCGATGCATGAAGGGTTGGAAAACTTTTTTACGGTTTATAAAAAAACCAAGCAGCGGCCGGATTTAGCGGTATTGATCGATTTTTATGAGCAGGCGCTAAAAAAAGTTGGTTTGCGCGATCAAGATTTTGAGGAGTTTTTACGTAAGGGAAAGGAGGATTTATCCGGCTATTATGATTTTTATCAGGATGAAATGAAGGCGCCGCTATACAATGAATACGATTTTGGTCAGGGGCGGGTGCGTCTGGATGATAAAATACCTCTGACCGGGAAACTAGATCGGGTGGAGTTGATGTCGGATAAACAGGAACAGGTGCGGGTGATTGATTATAAGACTGGTAAACCGAAAAGTCGACGGGCGGTCCAGGGCCTGACCAAGAACGATCAGGCGAATTATTGGAATCAATTGGTCTTTTATCAGTTATTGGGTGATTTGTCGGATCGGTTTTCATATAAAATTGCGGAAACCGAGTTGGATTTCGTGGAGCCAAATCAATCGGGAAAATACGTAAAACACCGTTTTAGTATCACTTCGAAAGATGTGGCCAATTTGAAAGAGATGATACGAGAGGTGTGGGATAAAATTAATCGGCTGGAATTTGGTTGTACGGATGATGTTTCGATTTGTCAGGGCGGTTTTGCAAAAGCTGGCTGTAATCATATTTCTTATTGTCAGCGATAGTTTTTTATTATATAAAGATAAGGGAGGGCACCACGTGTCTTCTGGTTTTTATTGTGTTGACAGACTGTTAAAATATTTTTAAATATAGAATAATGAATATTGACTCTTTGGGAAATTGGGGAGATGACCGGCTGGAGGCTGATCAAAAACATATCGAAAAAATGAATACTTTGCTGGGTTTTCTCAAAGAGAATGAGCTATATGATATCGGCAATGCTGGTAAGGTGCTAGTAAACAGATTGTCTGAACCGCGTTCGGTTGAGGAATTGAAACGTCGTAATATTGATGTCACTGACAATGATCGAGAGTATATGCTGTCGAAAGATTTTCCGGGTTTTGTGTCGGATTACAACTTTGAAAGAGCGGAGTCGGAACAGGGGAAGTATCAGACTATGGATAATGAGGAGCGGGTGGCATATCTGCTTAGTCGGCTAAATGTGGTTGATCGGATGCAGACAGATAAAGTTAAGGACATTCTGCGCAGTAGTTATGGCAATTTTGATGGATTTGATGATTTGATTGAATCGAAAATTTTTAACAAGGTTTACCAGGAGCAATACGAAAATACGGAACGGCGAGCCAGGGAAATGGCCATCAAAATGGTAAAAGAAGTTTTTCAGAACAAAATTTCAGATGATTTTGAGAGTGAAGATCAAGATGATACTGGAATAATGGTGAAGGTTAATTCGCGGGCACATCAGGAGGTATTGCGAGCCAAAGATGATCCAGAGCGGCAAAAAACCGGTTCACTGGGTTTTATCGGTTATTTTCGACGACGGTTCGATGACTATATTTTAGATAAGGAATATTGGGAGCTGTTTGATCGGACCAGGGAAAAATACTGGCGACAGGAGGCGTTTGAAATTATGGACACCTGTTTTGACAAATTAACCAGTGAATTGGTTGACCTGATTGATCGGGATGAGTTGTACAAATACCGAGAAGCTTTTAACAAAAAGCGCTGGCTGGATTCCCAGATAAAGCCGCGTGTAAATAAATTGATTGAGAAAGTTATCGATAAGACTGGCTTGACACAAGCAAAAAATGTGGATGAGCTTAAAAAGACTGCGATATATCAACTGGCCGAGTCAATTCAGTTTAAGATTAGTCGGGACCGGGCTCGGGTGGCTTGGCGCCAGCGACAAAAAAATGGCCGCTAAATAAATAAATTAGTTATGAAAAAGGCTGACAAAATTTGTGTTCATCAAACCGACCAAGAGCGGCTGCGGATAAAAGAATCCGTTCAGTTGGACCGGTGTTTTGATAATTTGGTCAGTAAACTGGTGGATTTGATTGAGCAAAGGAAGTTGGGTAATATTGCCGAGGAGTTTCAGCTGGATAAATTGGTGGATAGTGACGCGCATACTTCGGATAAGGAAGTGATGGAAAAGGTATTAATTTGGTCGGGTTTGGATAAAATTAAAAACGAACAGCAATTGAAGCGGGCTGATATTTATCAGTTGGCTTGGTCATTGCATGATCAGAAAAAATCTCAACCAAAAGATGTTATGGAAGAGAAAGAGAGCGAGATTGAGGATAAGGAAAATGATAGTGATAAGAAAAAAAAGGTTTTGCCGGCCGAGCGGCTGGATAATACTGAAAACTTGGCGGAAGTGGCAGAAGTGATGATTAAGGAGAAAAAAATTGAGGATTTGAGGGCTAGATTAGCGGTTAATACTCAGGTGGATGTGATTGACGAAGACATTAAGGATGATTTTGATTGTTTAACGGATTTTTTGCTGAGAAAAGATGGCAAAGAATACGACATTGTCGGCAAGGAGAAGGTTGACATAGATCATATGGCAAAAGAGGTGCAAAATGAAGATCCGGAGCGCCTGACCAAGGCTTTGCAAGCTTGTTTTAATGTGGCTCAGCACTATTTTATTAAACATCGACGCCAAACTGATCAACTATCCTGGGAGCAAAAGTTCATCTTGCGCCAAATCAGTCAGGGTGTTTTTGATAAAAAAGAATATCGGGAATTTTGGAAAAATCCGGAGGGGGCGATTATCAAAATGGGTGATTTGAAGGATCCACAACGTTCAAAATACGAAAGGATGCTGGAATTGGCTGGCATGGACACCGATCACATATTTGATTTGGCTAAGATTTCCCTTCGGGAGGAATTATCTATCTTGGGAATTAGAGAAAATTTTTTGAACGATTTTCACGGTCGGGTGTTGTTTGATTTACAACAGCAGCGACCGAATGATTTCCGCGAAAATTCTTTTAAATTAAAAAGTGTGGCTTTTTTGGCAGCCGCGGCAGCGGTTCGCATGTTTGAGTGGCAAGCCATTAAGTTTATTAACCAGAAAAATTATAAAAAAGACTCAATTCATGAATATGTCGGTGTCCGGGAAGGCCGATTGGGAAAATGGATTCCTAAAATATGGTTAACAAACAAGTTAAAGACTAAAAGAATGAATCAGTTGTGTGAGGAATGGGTGGACAAAATTATGATAGGAAAGCAAGAGAAGTTGAGCGAGAAAGAGATTATTATTAGTATTTTTGGTCAGAGAATGAATACAAAAAATGAGATGACCCAACTTGAACAGGCCTTGTTTCATGAAGCGATGGCAAGGGCGGAAAAACAGCGAGTTTTGAATCGAAAGTATAAGGCGCCCAAAATTAGGCGAAAAAAATATGCCGAAGTAGTCAATATGGATGTTGAAGATCAGTATGCAGACTGGCTTCAAGACAAAATTGAGCTTGATAATGGCGAGCAAAGTGTAAATTTTGCCTGGAAGTTATTGGAGGAAAAATATGATGCCCGGATAGAAAGAATGATGCGGCAGATTCGGGTAAAAGGTAAACATCACGCTTTGTTTTTGAGTGGAGAGTTGCAGCATAATGCCGGCGTTGATTATCGCAATATCTGTAAGAAGACCTGGAAAAACTTCCTTTCTAACTTAATTTAGTATATATTGAACGCAATAATATTTTTAATAATTATTTATGGATAAAGATTTTGCTCAAAATGTGATTAAGGCACAAATGGATATTAGTGAATATCTGGAGGATATTCTGCGGGAGTTAGCGATGGATGATTTGCCGGAAGCGGAGAAAAAACAAATGAAACAGTTACTGGCGGTGGCGCTGGAGAAATTCTTTATTGGTGCTGTAGCCGATCAGGCGGGTGATGAGCAGTTACAGGAAATGACGAATCTGATGACGGGTGACGACGGGATGATGCGGGTCATGGATTATGTCAGTCAACATTTTGATAGAGATGGTGAGTTGCTAACCAAGGTAATGACAGATTTTCGGAGGGAAATAGTGGCTAAAATGAAATCTAAGGAGAACTAATCATGGATAATAATAAAGACAAGTTTGAGGAATCGACCATGCCGACCGGTGACATTGAGAGTCGTTTTGCTGAGTATCGACAGAAAAAGCTTGCCAAAGAGGGTATTCCTGAAAGTCCGAGTGTGCTCAGGGAGAAGATTTTCAATCAGGATGTTAAAAATAGCTTATTGAAGGAAATGGAGGAAGAGAGGGCCAAAAAAGCGGATGGTGAACAAAATGCGGAGGCGGAGCAACAGAAGATAGCCTCGCTAGATATTGATGAAACAAAAGCGGGGACCGATAAAGTGATTGAAACTAAAACTGTCGATGATGGTCAGGTGGAAATTATTTTGCCGGAGATTAAACCACCGACCGGGCCATTGGAAAATACTGATGTGCATGAATTGATTGAATCCAAGGATCCGCACTCTACCCAACCGTTTGAAGGTAAAGATTTGGAGCAGTATCTGGAAGAAACAAAAGCAGATGATGCGGAAATTTTGGCGAAGGTGCTGGAAAAAGAAAAGGGGGAAAGATTGCCGGCATCTGATGACAGTACGTTTGAGGTGATTGAGGACAATGAGGGAGTGGTGATTGATATGGATGGAGATGATGAAGTGATAGAGCGGCCATCGATTATGAACGTGATTGCCAGTGACAATGAAGAAGATGTTGATGGTTCACACATAGGAATGACTGATGAGGAAAAAGATAGTTTGTCGATCATTAGCTTACCGATGGAAACTGATTTAGAGCCGGAGGATATCGAAAAATATCAGCGAAAAGAGTTTGGCGATCCAGAGGAGTTGGATGATATTTTTAAAATTCCAAATATTGAGAAGTTTACTGATGAAGAGAAAAATATACTTCGGATAGCTAAGTTGCGTAGTCTGCCAGTGGAGGAACAGGACGATTTGTTGGGGTTACATTTTAATAAATTTGTATCCGAGGATGCCAGAAAGGTGTTTCGACAGAAAAAAATCAATGAGAAATTTGGTTTATCGGAAAAACCGAAAAATGGCACCCCATATGGAGAATCGGAAAGCACAATTAGTGTCAAAATTGCTGATTTGGGAGAGGAGATGGATGAGAAAGATAAGGTGAAAATGCTTGAGAGCGCGGATCGAGCGGAGCGGATGAAGATGTATCGGACAATTTTGCAGACCGCCAAGGATTTAGAAAACGGTTTAAAGGGTGGCAAAGATAAAGATAATGATAATGACTATGGCGCGATAAAACTGGCTTTGCTAAAAGTTTTTGCTCAGGTTCAGGATGAGGTAGCCAATAATGACAATTCGTACAGTGAAATGGAGCAGCCGGAGGAGCCGGTGGATTTGAATAAAAAATATGCTGATTTGCATATTGGTAATATTAAGCAGAAAATCCTCGAATTATATTCAAATGACGCTGACCAGGAAGAGATTTTGCAGGCGCTAGAAAAGGAAGTCGGCCAGGTGTGGTGGGAAGAAGCTGGGGAAAAGATTAATCAATGGAAGTCAGTGAAATGGTCAGGTTTGGTGCCATTGGTCGGTCCGGTTTACCGATGGGCCAAACAGAGAGAGATGAAAAATTGTTTGCAGGCAGAATTTGCGGATAAAAAGGATAAATTGGTGGAGCACTATGATTTGACGGCGGCGGCGACTGCCGAAGAGTCTGATTTTATGCATGATTTGAATGAA